>Ga0308171_1000066_pt1 | contig 341379 bp, 292 predicted proteins | sample PhyGR1_FD_202135 | JGI IMG/M metagenome (GOLD analysis project Ga0308171, IMG submission 202135) | Phyllosphere microbial communities from UC Gill Tract Community Farm, Albany, California, United States - DLSLSG.R1 | ecosystem: Host-associated > Plants > Phyllosphere > Unclassified | place...
GCCGCGATGAAGGTGTTGGCGATGCCACCGCCGACGATCAGCTGGTCGACCTTGCCGACCAGGCTGGAGAGCAGTTCGAGCTTGGTGCTGACCTTGCTGCCGGCCACGATCGCCAGCAGCGGCTGGGCGGGCGCGAGCAGCGCCTTGGCCAGCGCGTCCAGTTCGGCCATCAGCAGCGGACCGCCAGCGGCGACCGGAGCGAAGCGGATCACGCCGTGGGTGGAGGCCTGCGCGCGGTGCGCGGTGCCGAAGGCATCCATGACGAACACATCGCACAGCGCGGCGTACTTCTTCGCCAGCGCTTCATCGTCCTTGCCTTCGCCGACATTCATGCGGCAGTTTTCCAGCAGCACGATGGAACCGGGCGCGACGTCCACGCCATCGACCCAATCACGCACCAGCGGCACCTCGACCCCCAGCAGCTGCGACAGGCGCAGCGCCACCGGGGCCAGCGAGTCGGCTTCACTCCACACGCCTTCCTTCGGACGTCCCAGGTGCGAGGTCACCATCACGGCGGCGCCCTTCTCCAGGGCCAGCTTCAGCGTCGGCAGCGAGGCGGTGATGCGCTGCTCGGAGGTGATCTGGCCGTTGTCGATCGGCACGTTCAGATCCTGGCGGATCAGCACGCGCTTGCCGGAGAGATCGAGGTCGGTCATGCGAACGATGGACATAAGCAACTCTTTGGCTCTGGAGAAGGAAGGGCGCCGTGCGGCGCAGACGATCATTGTCCCGGCTGCGCGGGTGCATCGCAAATCCATGACCGGGACGGAGGTAGGCGGCGACCGTTGGTCGTCGCACGCGGACATGCCGTACCGACCAACGGTCGGTACCTACCCGTTCCGGTTTGGCTGACGCAGCAGGCTGACCGCGAACCCGCCGACGATCAGCACGCCGATCACCAGCAGCGCCCACAGCAGCCACTGTTTCCAGTCGCGTTGCGGGGCCACTGCGGCATCGCCGGCGAGCACTTCCGGTGCACCCTGCACGGTGGCCTGCGCCGGCTGCCACTGCGCGCCATGCTGTTCGCGCAGTTGGGCGATCACGGTGGCGACCGGCGCGTCCTGGCGCTCGGCGCGCACGCTGCCGGCGGCCACCGCATACGGCGGCTCGCCCTGGCTGAGGAACACCAGCGTTTCGGGCTGGTAACCGAGCTTGAGCGTTGGCGCCAGCATCGACTGCGGCTGGCCCGCGATCAGTTTCCAGTAACGGTCGCGCGTGCTGCGCGTCAGCGGCTGGGTCTGCGATTGGCGACGGTCGGCGGCGTCCTGCAGCTGGTAGGCCACCCACGGGCCGGCGCGCACCTGCCATGGCTGATCGGCATCGTCGCGGCTCAACAGCGTCCACTGCACCACGCTGTTGTCGGCGGTGGCGATATCGGCCTGCGCGATCGGGAAGCGCCCGTCCAGCTGATACTCGAATTCACCGGGCTTGCCAGCGGTACCGGTCAGCGACTGCCAGCGCCACGCGATCGCCTGCGCGGTCGGCGCCAGCTCGGCCTGCACCGTGGACAGCGCCGGCAAGGCATCGGCGCCGATCGGCAGAATGCGGAAGTACTTGGCCTGGCGCGCGATCTCGATGCGGCGCTGCTGCAGCCGGCGACCTTCGTGCTGCAGATCCACCAGCGGCACGTCGTCGGCGATGCGCAGCCAATCGCGCAGATCGTTGCTCATCTCCACGCGCACGCGCGCCTGCAGTGGCGACTGTGTCTGCCAGTCCAGGCGCAGCGCCTGCACGCCGGTCTTCAGCGCGCTGGCGTCGATCAGCCAGCCGGCCGGTTGCCCGGCCGCGCCACCGCGCCCCAGCCGCGCTTCCACCCGGCGCACGCTGCCGTCGGTATTGCGCTCGGTCAGCAGCTGCAGATCGTCGCCAGAGGTGCCGGCCATCGGCGGCAATGGGAACCATGACAGCGTCTGCCATTGCGGGGCCTGCGCCAGTGGCTGGTCGGCCGCCAGCAGGGCCGAGGGCAGTGCCTGACCTTGTGCATTGAACACCTGCACATCGGCCAGGCGTGGCGACACTGCGGTGCGGTAGACGCCATCGTCGAGCGTCAGCCGGTAGGCACCGGCCTGTGGCTGCGCAAGCTGCAGCGGCCACTGCTGGCGATAGGCCTGGCGGTCATCGGCGGCCTGGGCCTGGGCCAGCGCCGGAAGCGCCAGCGCGGTGAGGAGGATCAGCGGGCGAAAGGTCGTCAAGACTGCGGCTCCACGGCGGGGTCCGGCGCGCGCGGCGGCGCCGGTGCCAGATAGCCCACGACCGTGCACAGCAGGCCGTAAGCGATGAAAGAAGAAATGCCCAGCAGGTTGCCCAGGTGCTGGCGGTCGATCAGCACCAGCTTGGCCAGCACCACGCCCATCAACACCGCACCGACCAGCCACAGCACGCGTTGCCCGCGGCGCGAGCCCCACACCCAGCTGATCACGCCGAGCACGCTCCACACCACGGTCAGGCTGGTCTGGGCCAAGGTCGAGGACCACAAGCGTTCGTTCCACGGCACCCCGCCCCAGTGATGCACGGCGTGCAGGGTGATGCTGGTCAGGGCGACAAAGCCGGCAATCGCCAGCACCGGTATGCGCATCGCACGCAGGCCCTCCGGCGCCTGCGTGGACCACAGCCAGCGCGCGGCGAGTACCAGAACAGCGAGCTGCGCCAGTTCCACGGGGTTGAGCAGCGGCAGCCACGGCAGCGGTGCAGCGCCGGCCGGGACCAGCAACAGGCCCGCCCAGCTCACGCCAAGCACCGCGAACAACGTGCCCTGCAGCGGCGTACGCATCGGATCGAAACGTTCGCCGAGCGGCACCGTCAGCCAGCGCCAGCGCAACAGCGCCACCGCGGTGACGAGCAGCCACGGCAGCAGCATCAGGGCCAGGCCCCACCCCTGTGCCAGCGCGAAACGGTCGGCCAGCCACAGGCAGGCCAGCGACACCACGCACGGCCACAGCAACCACCACAGGAACTGCGCCGCCAGCGACGTGCGGTCGTCGCCCGCGCGCAGACACCACAGGCTGCGCACGCCCAGCAGCGCGAACACCGCCCAGGCCAGCGCGCCATACCCGGCGAACGGTTGGTCGTGCACGTCCGCCTGCCACAGCGCCAACGGGAACGCGGCCAGCACCATCGCCAGCGTGGTGAGCACCAGGGCGCGTGCCGGCCAGCGTCGATGCATCTCGGCGGCCAGCCAACCGGTGACGGCCGCGGCGATCAGCAGCGCATCGGGTTCGCTGCGGTGCGCGACGAAGCGCAGGATCTCGTGGGTGCCACTGCCCAGCCACCACAGCAGGCCCCACAGGTAGTAGACGATGGCCGGTGCGTCGCGCTGCGCACGGCGATAGCTGAAGGCCGCGGCGAAACCGGCCAGCGCCAGCAGCAGGCCGCTCATGAAGGTCGGGTTGGCGATGGCCGTGGCATCGAGATGCCAGTAGTCCGCGCCGACCACGAAGCCGAACGCGGCGCCCAGGGTCAGCAGCGCACCGGCGATCTGCGGCAGCCAGCGCTGCTGGCGCAGGCCCAGCCAGGCCAAGGCGGCCCCTTCCAGCGCGAACACGCTGGCGGTGGCCCGTGCGGACAGCGCCAGCGGCACCGCCAACGTGGCAAAGCCCACTGCGAGCACCGCATGCGACTGGCCCAGCGCGGCATAGCGCTCGCGCTTGATCAGCACCCACGCCAGCCCCGCATACAACGCGGCCAGTGCCAGCGAGCACAACGCCAGCAGCAGGCGGTCGTCCTGCAGCAGGCCGGCCTGCAGTGAGAACGCGATCAGCGGCGTGCCGAACACCAGGCTGCCATCGATCAGGTCGCGCTTGCCCGCGCTCTGCCGACGCGCATAGAGGATCGGAATCAGCAGGTAGAAGGCGAAGAACAGCAGCAGGAACGGCTCGGTGCTGGCGAACTTGTCCGCGCTGTACTGGAGCACGCCCCAGGCCGTACCGATGCCGAAGGTGAAGGCAAAGCCGAGCAGGTTCAGCGCGCGCCACGGTCGCCACCAGGCAATCGCCAGGATCGCCGCATTGAGCACCGCGTAATACGAGAACAGCGCGACATGGTTGCCGCTGCCGGTGGACAGCCATATCGGCGCCATGAAGCCGGCCAGGATGCCGAGCACGGCCAACGTGCGCGAGTTCTGCACCACCGCCAGCACGCCCATGCCGGCGATCAGCAGCACGCTGAGCGCGAACGCCGGCACGGCGGGAATCAGGTCGTAGCGCTTGAACGCGGCGAAGATGGTCAGCAGCAGGACGCCGATCGCCCCGCCCTGCAGCGCCAGCGCGAACAGGCGCCGGGTATCGCGCTGCACCCAGCCGAACACCAGCCCGGCCAGCGCCGCCAGCGCGATGGCGGCCAGGCGCAGCTCGATCGGGGCGTTCAACCAGCCCTGGTCGCTGGCGTACTTGAGCAGCGCGGCCACACCGGCCAGCAGCACCAGCATGCCGATCTTGACGGGCACGTTGCCTTCGGTGAACCACTGTTTGAGGGTGCCGACGATGCGCTCGCCGATACCCGGGTCCTGCGGTTCAACCGGCACCACCGGCGGCGCGGGCCTGGGGGGAATCGACGCCGAGGACGGCAGTGGGGGCGGCATGGCGGCCGCCGCTGCGGGTGCAGCCGCGGTATCCGCGGTCTCGACCGGCGGTTTAACCCCGGGCTGCATGCCGACGTCCAGCGGCGCGGCCACGGTGTCGACGGATTGGATATCCGTCCAGCGCAGCGGCCGTTCGGGTTCGGCTGGCACCGGCGTGGCGTCCCAGGCCGAACCTGCCGCGCGTTGCTCCAGCGCGGCCACGCGGCGGCGCAGGCCGGCGATCATCACCAGCGCCACGATCAGCAGCAGCGGGATCGCCAGCAGTACCAGCACCAGCAGGACAATCAGAGCTTCCATTCCAGGCCATCCTCAAGAGGTCGCCCCGGCTGCACCCGGCAGGCGCAGTGCCGGGGCACGCGGGCCATGCTAAAGGATCGGCGGCACACGCGGGATCAAGGCCTGGCGGGCGCCCCTGAAACGACAGACCCCGGCACGGGGCCGGGGTCTGTGGAATGACGCAGGGGCAGCGCTGGCTTACGCCGCGACGACCTTGACCATTTCCAGGCACTTGTTGGAGTAGCCCCATTCGTTGTCGTACCACGACACCAGCTTGACGAAGGTGCTGTCCAGCGCGATGCCGGCATCGGCGTCGAACACCGAGGTGTGGGTTTCACCGCGGAAATCGGTCGCCACGACCTTGTCTTCGGTGTAGCCCAGGATGCCCTTAAGCGCGCCTTCGCTCTGCGCCTTCACTTCAGCGCAGATCTCGGCGTAGGTGGCTTCCTTTTCCAGCTCGACGGTCAGATCGACCACCGACACGTCCGAGGTCGGCACGCGGAAGCTCATGCCGGTCAGCGTCTTGTTCAATTCCGGGATCACCACGCCGACGGCCTTGGCCGCACCGGTGGAGGACGGAATGATGTTTTCCAGGATGCCACGGCCACCGCGCCAATCCTTGTTGGACGGGCCATCGACGGTCTTCTGGGTGGCGGTCGCGGCGTGCACGGTGGTCATCAGGCCACGCTTGATGCCCCACTTGTCGTTGATGACCTTGGCCAGCGGGGCCAGGCAATTGGTGGTGCACGACGCGTTGGAGACGATCGCCTGGCCGGCGTAGGTCTTGTCGTTCACGCCGAACACGAACATCGGGGTGTCGTCCTTCGACGGTGCCGACAGGATCACCTTCTTGGCGCCCGCGTCGATGTGCTTCTGCGCGGTTTCCTTGGTCAGGAACAGGCCGGTGGATTCGATGACGACGTCCACGCCGACCTCGTCCCACTTCAGGTTGGCCGGATCGCGTTCCTGGGTCAGGCGGATCTTCTTGCCGTTGACCAGCAGGTCGTTGCCGGAGACTTCCACGTCGGCCTTGAAGCGGCCATGCACGGAGTCGTACTTCAGCATGTACGCCAGGTAGTCCGGCTCCAGCAGATCGTTGATGGCGACGATTTCGATGTCATTGCCGAAGTTCAGCACGGCCGAGCGCAGCACGTTGCGCCCGATGCGACCGAAACCGTTGATGCCAACCTTGATTGCCATGTTCACAAGCTCCTGCAGCCGCGACGGTGCGGCGCCGATGGAAAGGGGTGTTCATTCTAGCAGGGCCGGAACCGGCCCGGCCCGCGGAAGACGAATGGGAACCGGTTACAACGGTAAATACCCGGATTGATCCGGATCAAGGCGCACAGCGGCGCAGGCGGGAAAACTGGCGCCATTCCCACCCGCCACGAGACCGTCTCATGCGCAAGACCTCCCCCCTCCTGCTCTCCAGCCTGGCCGCCGCCCTGGCGCTGGCCGCCGCCCCCGCCATGGCCCAGTCCAAGGGTGACTGGACGATCGGTGCCGGCGTGCACCAGGTCGCCCCGAAGTCCAACAACGGCTCGCTGGCCGGCGGCACGCTGAAGGTCGATGTCGACAACGACATCAAGCCGACCATCACCGGCGAGTACTTCATCGCCGACAACCTGGGCATCGAGCTGCTGGCCGCGCTGCCGTTCAAGCACGACATCAACATCGCCGGCCTGGGCAACGTGGGCAGCACCAAGCACCTGCCGCCGGTGGTGTCGCTGCAGTATCACTTCAACAGCAAGGGCAAGGTGTCCCCGTTCCTGGGCGCCGGCATCAACTACACCACCTTCTTCAGCGAGAAGACCGGCGGCGCGCTGGCCGGCAGCACGCTGAAGATGGAAGACTCCTGGGGCCTGGCCGCCCATGCGGGCCTGGATTTCGCGATCAACGACAAGGGCTCGCTGCGCGTTGATGTGCGCTGGATGGACATCGACAGCAAGGTCAAGCTCGATGGCGAAAAGATCGGCACCGTCAATATCGACCCGCTCGCCTACGGCGTGTCGTACGTGTTCAAGTTCTGATCGGCGGATCAGAACTGACAAGCGCAACACCCCTCGCAGCAAGACAGTTTCCCCGGCTTCGGCCGGGGTTTTTTTTGGGGCTCATTCGGCCAACAGATGCCGCCCCGCTGCCTGCGCATGCAGCGTCGTCGTATCGAACACCGGCACCGTTGCATCCTGCGCGCCGACCAGCAGCATGATCTCCGTGCAGCCCAGGATGATGCCCTGTGCACCGCGGTCCACCAGTCGCTGCATCGCCGCCCGGTAGGTCTCGCGCGACGCCGGCAGCACCTGCCCCTGCACCAGCTCGTCATAGATGATCCGATGCACCGCCGCGCGGTCATCGGCCTCGGGAATCAGCACCTGCAGGCCATGCGCCTGGGTGAGCCGCCCCGTGTAGAAATCCTGCTCCATGGTGAACGCGGTGCCCAGCAACCCCACCCGCTGCAGCCCGGCGGCCTTGATCGCCGCTGCCGTGGGATCGGCAATATGCAGCAGCGGAATCGCGATCGCCGCCTGCACCGCGTCGGCCAGGCGGTGCATCGTGTTGGTGCAGATCACGATGGCCGTCGCACCCGCGCCCTGCAGGCGCTGGGCCGCATCGATCATCCGCTCGGTGGCGGTATCCCAGTCGCCGGCATGCTGCAGTGCCTCGATCTCGGCGAAATCGAACGACCACAGCAGGATCCGGCCCGAGTGCAGGCCGCCCAAGGTGTCGCGCACCTGCGCGTTGATCAGGCGGTAATAGTGGGCCGAGCTTTCCCAGCTCATGCCGCCGATCAGGCCAACGATGTGGGCCATGGGGACCTCCGGATTCCGCCCGATGCGGGGCCCGGCGAGCCTAGCGCAAGCCGCCGGACGCTGCAGCCGGCCAGATCCCGGCAAGCCCGCGCGCGGTCAGCCCGCTAGAATGCCGCGGATGAAAATGCCTTCCCTGCTCCCGGCCACCGCCCTCGCGCTGGCCCTCACCTTTGTTTCCACCGATGCCCTGGCCTGGGGCGCACAGGGCCACCGCCTGGTGGCGCGGATCGCCGAGACCCGGCTGACCCCGCAGACCCAGGCCGAGGTTGACCGCCTGCTCGCCGCCGAGCCGGACCCGACACTGCACGCCATCGCCCCCTGGGCCGATCAGCTGCGCGCCGAGGACCCGGACCTGGGCAAGCGCTCGGCCGGCTGGCATTACGTCAACATCGGCGAAGACGATTGCCACTATGAAGTGCAGAAGCACTGCAAGAACGGCAACTGCGTGGTCGAGGCGCTGAAGGTACAGACCGCGATTCTCGGCGACCGCAGCAAGTCCGATGCAGAGCGCGCGCAGGCGCTGAAGTTCGTGGTGCACTTCGCCGGCGACATCCACCAGCCGATGCATGCCGGCTACGGCCACGACAAGGGCGGCAACGATTTCCAGGTGCAGTTCCACAACCGCGGTACCAACCTGCACTCGCTGTGGGACAGCGGCATGCTGAATGAGCAGACGCTGGATGACGACCAGTACCTCAAGCGCCTCCTCGCCCTGCCCAAGCCCGCATTCGGCAAACGCTCCAACATCACTGTCGACGCCGCGCAGTGGGCCGAAGCCAGCTGCCGGATCGCCATTGCACCTGGCGTTTACCCGGACAAGCGTACGCTGGGCCCCAGCTATGCGGCGACCTACCGCCCGGTCGCCGAGCGCGAGCTGCGCCTGGCCGGCGAACGCCTGGCGGTGCTGCTCAACGACACCCTGGGCAAGCGCTGAGGTCAGTACCATGTCATTGCACGTCGCCAGTTTCTTCCACCCGGACAGCCACACCTTCAGCTACGTGGTGCATGACCCGGCGACGTTGCAGGCGGCGGTGATCGACCCCGTGCTGGATTACGACCCGGACACCGATGCCCTCGGCGCCGGACCGCTGCAGCCGTTGCTTGCGCATGTGCGCGGGCACGGCCTGCAGGTGCGTTGGCTGCTGGACACCCATGCCCACGCCGACCATGTCAGTGCCGGGCGCTGGCTGAAATCCCAGTGGCCGGACGCGACGCTGGCGATGGGCCAGGGCATCGTGCAGGTGCAGCGCACCCTCGCACCGCGTTACGCGCTGGATGTGCCGACCGACGGCTCGCAGTTCGATCATCTGTTCGCCGATGGCGAGCGCTTCACGCTCGGGGATATCGACGCCGAAGTGATCGCAGTGCCGGGCCACACCAGCGACAGCGTCGCCTATCGGATCGGCGATGCGCTGTTCACCGGCGACTCGCTGTTCATGCCCGACGGCGGCACCGCACGCTGCGACTTCCCGGGCGGTGATGCGGCGCAGCTGTACCGTTCGATCCAGCGGCTGCTTTCGTTGCCCGATGCGACCCGTGTGTTCATCTGTCACGACTACGGCCCCGGTGGCCGCAAGGTCGCCAACCAGACCACGATCGGCGAGCAGCGCGCGCACAACATCCACCTGCATGACGGCATCAGCGAAGCCGAGTTCGTCGCCACGCGCCAGGCGCGCGATGCCACGCTGGCCGAACCGACGCTGATGGAGCCTTCGGTGAAGGCGAACATACAGGGCGGCCCCGTTCGCGGCGGATAGGCATCGCGCCGCGTGGTGAGGCGCACTGCTTCCCTACTTCGCCCGCGTCCCGCTGTGCACGGTCGCCTTGCCTTTCACGATTTCGAAGGTGAAGGCATACAGCAGGCTGACCGGGACAGGCTCGATGCGCGTGGCATCCTTGCAATCGCCCCGATTGGCTGGAATCTTCCCCTCCGCGAAGTGACACACGGCTGCGGGTACGTACTGCCAGACCGCCACCGCATCCTGCGCGGACTGCAACAACGGCGCATTCTCAGGGGCATTGCCAGCGGCGCATTCGTCACGGTCCTGCACCGGCAGACTTCGCTCCACGCGGCCCTGCGCATCGATGACCAACTGCAGACAGACCGTCGTGGGCGCAAGCTCACTGCGCGGATCGCGATCGCCCAGCACGGGGTCCGGGCCGGCATTGAGTTGCGGCATCCGGTAGCCTTCGGCAGCCTTCAGCTGGTAGCTCGCCACCTGCGCAGTCCCCGTGCCGTTGGCCGGATCCAAGCGCTGATGGCCCACATTCTCCGCCCGCGTGTCCACTGACGTAAGCGTCTCATGGGTGGCACAGCCGGCCATCAACAGCGCCGCCAGTGCGGGGACGTAAGGCTGCCTCATGGTGTTGGCACCTCGTCATCCATGGCGTAGGTGACCGGAATCTTCAGCGCCGAGGCCACGGCCTTGCCGTTTCTGATCGCCGGTTCGAAGGTCCATTGCTTCGCCGCAGCCACCGTCGCCTCATCGAACACACCGGCCGGAGTCGCCTCCAGCACGCGTACGTTGGTCGCCTTGCCTTCGGCGTCGACGTCCACCCGCACCACGACCTTGCCGACGATGCTCTGCTCGAAGGCGATCTTCGGGTATGACGGCGGCGGCATCTTGTGGGCGATGGCATTGCGATCGGCCAGCACTGCGCCCTGGCCGATCCCGCTGGCGGGGACGCCGCCACTGCCCTGACTCGCCCACGCCACCGTGCAAAGCCCGACACACAGCCCGACCACCAGCACCTGCCCGGTCATCCACGGCAATGCCTTCCGCTTGTGTTCCTTCAACATGGCAATACGCTCCTTCAACATCGGTTGGCTGCGCCAATGGCAGGCCATCGGGGCAACCGGGTAGACCAACTGCGCCTTGAGCAGCGCGTTGGCGTAGAGCCGGCGCAGCGCCGGATGCGGATCGACCGTGCGCGCGTCGCAGGCCAGTTCCTGGTCACGCAGGAAGCGGCGCGCCGCCCACGGCAGCAACGGGTGGAACCAGAACACGCAGCGCAGCAGGGCCAACGCAGCGTTTGCCCAGGGATCGCCATGACGGCGATGGCTGTGTTCGTGACGCAGGATCAGGTCCTGCTCGGCGGGGCTGAAGCGCTGCTCGAAGTCCGGGCCCACCACGATCCGCGGCCGCCACAACCCGACCAGCGCCGGCAGACCCGGATCGCCACTGGCCTGCCAGCTGCCATCCTGGCGCGGCTGCAGCGCGCCCATGGCCTGCGCGAAGCGGCGCTGCGCGCGCCAACTGATGCCGGCCATCGCCACCGCGCCCAGCAGCCACACCGTCAACAGCAGCAGCGGCCACTGCGAGGCATCGTGAGGCACGGCAGGCGCGCGCAGCGCCGAGGCCATGACCATCACCGGGGCGGTCTCGGTGATCGTCAGCGGCGGCACCGGCAGGGACGGGACAACCAGCATCAGCGGCAGCAACCACCAGCTGCGATAGGCCAGCGCTGCGCCCCCCAGCCGCAGCAGCAGAGGCCTGGCGGCGGCCAATACCAGCGTCGCCACCGACAGCCATACGCTGGCCTGCAGCAGCCCATCGAGCAGGTCAGTCATGGTCCAGCGCCTGGATGAGTTGCTTCAGTTCGGCGATGTCCTGCGCGCTGAGCTCCCCGCGCTGGCTGAAATGCGCCACCAGTGGCGCGACGCGGCCGGCGAAGACACGGTCCAGGAAGCCTTCGCTCTGTTCGGCCACCCAGGCCTGGCGCTGCAGCACCGGTAAGTACAGATAGCGGCGTCCCTCGCGGCTGGCGCTGATCGCCCCCTTGGTCAGCAGCCGGTTGAGCAGCGTCTTGATGGTGGGCTCGGCCCAGTCCCGGCTGGCCAGCGCGGCCACCACCTCGTCGGCGCCCAGCGGGTGGCTGCGCCACAGCACCTCCATCACCACGGCTTCGGCTTCACTGATCTGGCTCATCATTTACATCCGTAATCGACGATTCGATTACGCCCGTAATCAGCACGGGTGTCAACCCTTCGACAGCCGGTTCATGCAGCCACTGCCAGCATCGGCGCATGCCCCGCGGAGCCCTCGATGAGACGCTACCGAAAATTCGATTACCCAGTGGACGATGTGCGCCGCTTCCTGGAACCCGGCCCGGTCGTGCTGATCAGCTCGGCCTGGAAAGGCCAGCGCAACATCATGACGCTGGGCTGGCACATGGTGCTGGAGTTCACGCCCTCGCGCCTGGCGACCATGATTTCCACCGGCAACCACAGTTTCGAGCTGATCCGCCGCAGTGGCGAATGCGTCATCAATGTACCCACCGCAGAGATGCTCGATACGGTGATCGGCATCGGCAACAGCAGCGGCGTGGAGATCGACAAGTTCGCGCATTTCGGCCTGGACGCAGTGGCCGCCAGCGAGGTTGCCGCCCCCTTGATCGCCCAGTGCCACGCCAGTTTCGAATGCCGGCTGGCCGACCGCAGCCAGATCAAGAAGCACGGTCTCTTCATCTGGGAGGTGGTCAAAGCACATGTCGCACGCGCCCCGAAACTGCCGCGCACGGTGCATTACCGGGGCGATGGCCAGTTCATGCTTTCCGGCGATGAAGTCTCGCGTCGCCGTCTGTTCAAACCGGAAATGCTGTAATGACCCGCATGATTTCGCAGGATAGCGCCGCATGACCGAACACCTGACCGACCTGGACGCCGCCGTCGACTGGCTGCTGCAGCGGGTCGATGGCCCCCTGCGCATTGGCGCCCCGCTCGCCTTGGGCAAGCCGCACCGGCTGCTCAACGCGCTGTATGCCCGTGTGGAAAACGACGCCTCGCAGCCGCTGCAGCTTTACACCGCACTGTCACTGAACCCACCACGCGGCGGTGCCGGGCTGGAAGCACGCTTCATGAAACCTTTCGCCGAGCGTCATTTCTGTGAGGACTTTCCGCGGCTGGCCTACGCCGATGCAATGGTGCGCGACCAGCTGCCAGCGCATGTGCAGGTGGAAGAGTTCTACATGCAGTCCGGCGCATTGTTGAATTCCTCGCAGGCCCAGCGCAGCTACACCAGTCTCAACTACACGCACGCCGCCGATGCGGTGGCCCAGCGCGCGCCGCATGCGATCGTGCAGAAAGTGGCGATGCGCGCGAATGATCGGCGCCTGTCGCTGTCATGCAACAACGACATCACCCAGGACACGCTGGATGCGATGGTCGCGCGCGGGCTGCCACGCCCGCTGATGATCGCCGAGATCGATCCGCAGCTGCCCTATCTGGCCGGCTCGGCCACGGTGGATGTGTCGTTCTTCGATCTGGTGATCACGCCGCCGGGGCCGTACCCGGCGCTGTTCGGCCTGCCCCGCCAACCGGTCAGCGATGCCGATTACGCCATCGGCCTGTACGCCAGCACGCTGGTGCGCGATGGCGGCACGCTGCAGATCGGCATCGGCACGCTGGCCGATGCGCTCAGCCATGCACTGGTGCTGCGGCATACCGACAACGCCCGCTACCGGCAGATCCTGCAGGCGCTGGATCCCGGCTTGGCCAGCCACCCGACCGTGCTGGAGTGCGGTGGCCTGGAGCCGTTCGAGATCGGTCTGTACGGCTGCAGCGAAATGCTCAACGAAGGCTTCCGCCGTCTGGTCCAGACCGGGGTGATCCGGCGCAAGGTGCATGACGATCTGGCCTTGTTGCAGCGGATCGAGAACGGCACCGCGTGGACCACCGACTACGCCACGCTCGAGGCCGAGGGCGAGTACCTGCACGGCGCGTTCTATCTGGGCTCGCCGGAGTTCTACCAGTGGTTGCGCGACCTGCCCGATGAGGAGCGCAGCGCGATCGGCATGCGCCGCATCAGTGAGATCAACCAGCTCTACGGCGGCGATGAAACGCTGGAGCGGATGCAGCGCCGCGATGCGCGCTTCTTCAACTCCTGCATGATGGCCACCGCGTTGGGGGCTGCGGTTTCCGATGCGCTGGAAGACGGCCGTGTGGTCTCCGGCGTGGGCGGCCAGTACAACTTCGTGGCGATGGCGCATGCCCTGCCCGGCGCCCGCAGCGCGCTGATCTTCCGCGCCACCCGCGAGGACAAGGGCGTCCTGCACTCCAACGTGCGCTGGAACTACGGCCACACCACGATCCCGCGGCACCTGCGCGATCTCTACATCAACGAGTACGGCATCGCCGACCTGCGCAACATGACCGACGAGGACTGCGTGATCGCGATGGCTGCGATCACCGATGCACAGTTCCAGGCCGCGTTGCTGGACAAGGCGAAGGCCTCGAAGAAACTGGCGACCGGTTTCACTCCGTCCACCGATGGACAGCGCAACACCGCTGCGGCGGTCAGTGCGTCGCTGGCGCCGTTCCGCCAATCCGGGCTGCTGCCGGATTATCCGCTGGGCAGCGATTTCACCGAGGTCGAGCAGCACCTGGTCAAGGCGCTGGGCTGGCTGAAGCAGAACACGCAGACGCCGATGGCCAAGCTGCGCACGGTGCTGTCAGCGGTAACGCAACCGGCCGGCGATGGCGATCAGGCGTATCTGCAGCGGATGGGGCTGGAGGCGCCGAAGACATTCGGCGAACGCATCGAGGCGCGGCTGGTGCGGTTGGGATTGGCGCGCACTGCAGCCGGGTGATGTAGATCCACGCCATGCGTGGATGCGTGTTGATCACGCGTCAGCAATGGTCGAGGGGTACGCCAACAGCATCCACGCATGGCGTGGATCTACCCTCGATCAAGGATGCCGTGGTGTTTGCCCTTCAACAAACGAAAAGGCCGGCTTTCGCCGGCCTTCCGCTTGATGGCGCCGAGCATGGCTCGACGCTATCCAGCCGTCATCAGTTCGCCAGCTGCGCCTTGGCCGCAGCCACGACGTGCTCGGCGGTGATGCCGAAGTGCTTGTACAGCGCCTCCGCCGGGGCCGACGCACCGAAGGTGTCGATACCCACCACCGCACCGTCCAGGCCCACGTACTGGCGCCAGAAACCGGTGACACCGGCTTCCACGGCCACGCGGTTGCGCACGGCGTTGGGCAGCACGGACTCACGGTACGCCGCGTCCTGACGCTCGAAGACGTCGGTCGACGGCATCGACACCACGCGGGTCTTGATGCCGGCGGCATCCAGCTCCGCCTTGGCGGTCACGGCCAGGCCCACTTCCGAACCGGTGCCGATCAGGATCACGTCCGGCACGCCGCCTTCCGCATCGGCCAGCACATACCCACCGCGCGCGATCTGTGCGACCTGCTCGGTGCTGCGCGGCTGGTGCGGCAGGTTCTGGCGGCTGAACACCAGGCAGCTCGGGCCGTCGGTGCGGGTGATCGCCGACTTCCAGCTGACCGCCGATTCAACCGCATCGCACGGGCGCCACACATCGTTGTTCGGGATGTAGCGCAGCGAGGCCAGATGCTCCACCGGCTGGTGGGTCGGGCCGTCTTCGCCGAGGCCGATCGAATCGTGCGTGTACACGTGGATCGCGTGGGCCGGGATCAGCGCGCTCATGCGCACGCCGTTGCGGGCGTAATCGCTGAACACCAGGAAGGTGGCGTCGAACGGAATGAACCCGCCATGCAGGGCCAGGCCGTTGGCGATCGCGGTCATGCCGAACTCGCGCACGCCGTAGTACACGTAGTTGGCGTTCGGGTCATCGGTGGCGACCGACTTGCTGGCCTTCCACAGGGTCAGGTTGGAGTGCGCCAGATCGGCCGAACCGCCCACCAGTTCCGGCAGCAGCGGCGCGAACGCTTCGATCGCCAGCTGCGAGGCCTTGCGCGAGGCGATGGTCTGGCCATCGGCCTGGACCTGGGCGATGTAGGCATCGGCCTTGGCGATGAAGTCGGCCGGCAGCTCGCCGTGCGAACGACGGATCAGCTCCTCGGCTTCGGCCGGGAACTGCGCGGCGTACTTGTCGAACTGCTGTTCCCACTCGGCCTGGCGCAGGGTGCCGGTACCGCCGGCACGCCAGCCGGCGTAGATTTCTTCCGGAATCTCGAACGGGCCGTACGGCCAGCCCAGCTGCTTGCGGGTCGCGTCCAGCTCATCCTTGCCCAGCGGGGCGCCGTGGCTGGATTCCTTGCCGGCCTTGTTCGGCGAGCCGAAGCCGATGGTGGTGCGGCAGCAGATCAGGGTCGGCTTGTCGAACTGCGACAGCGCGCTGTCGATGGCGGCCTTGATGCTGTCCGGATCGTGGCCATCGACGCCGCGCACCACGTTCCAGCCATAGGCTTCGAAACGCTCGGGGGTGTTGTCGGTGAACCAGCCATCGGTGTTGCCATCGATGGAGATGTGGTTGTCATCCCAGAAGCAGACCAGCTTGGACAGGCCCCAGGTGCCGGCCAGCGAGGCGGCTTCATGCGAGATGCCTTCCATCAGGCAGCCATCGCCCAGGAACACCCAGGTGCGGTGGTCGACGATCTCGTGTTCCGGGCGGTTGTAGCGCTGAGCCAGCAGCTTCTCGGCCAGGGCGAAGCCCACGGCGTTGGCCAGACCCTGACCCAGCGGACCGGTGGTCGTCTCCACGCCGGGGGTTTCATGGTGTTCCGGGTGGCCGGCGGTCTTGCTGCCCAGCTGGCGGAACTGCTTGAGCTGCTCGATCGGCAGGTCGTAGCCGCTCAGGTGCAGCAGCGCGTACTGCAGCATCGAGCCGTGGCCGTTGGACAGCACGAAGCGGTCGCGGTTGAACCACTTGGGATTCTTGGGGTTGTGACGGAGATAGTCGTTCCAGAGCACTTCGGCGATATCGGCCATGCCCATCGGCATGCCGGGATGACCGGACTTGGCGGTTTCGACCGCATCAGCGGCAAGGAAGCGGATGGCATTGGCCAACTGGCGGCGGGTAGGCTGCGTCATGGTTCTGTCGGAGTCGGGAGGCTCCCGCGGAGCTGCGGGCAGCCCATTGTCCCACAGGTGATCGGCGGGGTCAGGCCGGAGACAGGCCAGGCCCTTAACGACAACGCCCCGCACAAGGCGGGGCGTCGGGAACCCACAGCCTGCGCAGGCTCAGTCGCGCGGGGCGGGTGCCGGGGCCGGGGCCACCGCGGCCACGACCGGACCATCGTCCACTTCGCCCTTGGCCACCAGGGTGGTCAGGGCCAGATCGCCGGTGACGTTCAGCGCGGTACGGCACATGTCCAGGAAGTGGTTCACGCCCAGGATCAGGCCGATGCCCAGCGGGTTCACGCCGACCATGGCGCAGATCATGGCCACCACCGGCAGCGAGCCGGAGGGCACACCGGCGGTGCCGATGCCGCCCAGGATGCAGACCGCCATGACCATGAACTGCTGGCCGATGCTCAGGTCCACACCGAAGAACTGCGCCAGGAAGATCACCGTCACGCCCTCGAACAGCGCGGTGCCGTTCTGGTTGGCGGTGGCGCCCACGGTCAGCACGAAGCGCGAGACCTTCTGCGGCAGGCCCATCTGGTCGGCCACGCGCAGCGCGGTCGGCAGGGTGGCGTTGCTGGAGGCGGTGGAGAAGGCCATCACGGTGGCCTCCTGGGTGTCGCGGAAGAACGCCAGCGGCGAGCGCCCGGACAGCCACACGGCCACGCCGTAGGTCACCACCATATGCAGGCCGAGCGCCAGCACCACCACGCCCACGTAGGCACCCAGGCGGATGATCAGCTCGAAGCCGAACAGGGCGGCCAGGTTGAACATGAAGCAGGCCACCGCGTACGGGGCCAGGCGGATGACCAGGTTGATCAGGGTCATCGAGACTTCGAAGATGCCTTCGATGGCACGACGCAGCGGGGCCACCTTCTCTTCCGGCGAAAGCACCATGCCGATGCCGAACATCAGCGCGAAGAACATCAGCGACAGGATCGCGCTGTTGCTGGACGCGGCCTCGACCACATTGCCCGGCACGATCGACAGCAGCATGTCCATGCCCTTCGGCGTGCCATGGATACCGGCGACGATTTCCTTGCTGCGTTCGGCGTTCTCGGCCAGCATCTGCGCGGCCACGACCGGGTCCACGCCCACGCCGGGCTTGAGCACGTTGACCAGCACCAGGCCGATGCCCACGGCGATGCCGGACAGCACGATGGTGTAGGCCAGCGTCTTCCAGCCGATGCGGCCAAGGGCGCGGATGTCGCCCATCTCCGACACGCCCATGATCAGCGCCGAGAAGATCAGCGGCACGATCAGCATGAAGATCAGATTGAGGAACAGGCCCGAGGCCGGGGTGGTGATGTAATCCATCACCCACTTGGCACCGGTATGCAGGCCGTCGATGCTGCCACCGAGGGCATGGACGGTCAGCCCGAGGACCAGGCCGATGATGAAGCCAATGCCCATTTTCCAATGCAAAGGCAGTTTCTGCCGGGTCGTTGCAGCCTCAGTCATGGAGCGGCGTTCCTCGAAAAAATGAAATCAGCTTAGCAAAGCCGGCCGCCCTGACCGACACGCCTTTTTATGAATGCGCGGATGGATACAACGGCGCGAGGCCATTGTTCTGCGCGGCCGCGCGGGCCCGCCAGTGCGGTCCGTCATGGAAGGCGCGCCGCAGCGCCTGCCGTGCCTGGCCCACATCACCGCCCTGCCCGCCCCAGCGGACCGCCTGCATCTGGAGCAACGTGTCGCGCTGCTGGGGGTTGTCGAGGCGCTCCAGCACCTGCTCCAAGGTCTGCACGCCGCCCATGCCAGCCAGCACGGCGATGATCTCGTCCAGCCCACCCGCTTCCATCGCGCGGCGCAGGTCGGCACGCGTGTACGGGCTCCCGGACGGAGCGACCGGCACACCCGCTTCGGCACCGGGCACGGCGACAGGACGACCGCGTCGGCGCCAGCCCCAGACCAGGGTCAGCAGCCACAGCAGGGCCAGGCCCGCCGACAGCGCGATCCAGCCCCACGGCCGCGGCGCGCCCTGCGCCGGCGCCAGCTGCAGATCGGTGGAGGCCGCCGCCGGTTCGCCCGGCAGCGCCGAGGTGGTGTCCACCGGCAGCGCCGGCGCGGTACTGCCGGCCACCCCGGCAGCGATGTCCAGTGGCAGGTCCGGCAGGCTGGCACTGCGCGGCTGCCCGGCGGCCACATCCCACCACGCCATGCGCAGCCCCGGCACGGTCAGCGGCCCGGCCTGGCGCGGCACGATCGCAAAACGCCGGGTCAGCTTGAGCTGCGGGGTGTTGCCGTTGAAGGTTTCATCGAACTGCGGCGGCTCGGCGAACACCTGCGCGCCGGGGCCGACATCGGGCACGGGCAGCTCAGGGAACTGCGCCTTGGTCGCGCCGTCGGCCACGGCCTCCACCACGATCGTGGCCGCCTCACCGGCACGGCCGGTGGTGGGCGCTGCGGTGTAGCGCAGGCGCAGCCCGTGCAGTGGCAGCCACGGCTGCGGTGCAGAGGCGGGTTGCGCCTGGACCTGCAGCGTGCGCTCGGCCGATGCGGCACGCAGGCGGCCATCGCCGCCGAACATGTCATTGAAGAAGCCGCCCGCGCTGCGCCCGTTGAACTGCGCCGCCGGCAGCACCAGCGGCCCGCTGCGCTCGGGAATCAGCAGGAAGCGCCGTTCCACCACGTTGTAGCGGCGCCCATTGACCTCGCGCACCAGGGTGCGGTCATCGCCCACCCGCTGCAGCGAGGCGCCGGCCGGTGTATCGAGCACCAGTTCGCCACTGAGCAGTTGCGCGGCGTAGAACAGGCGCACCACCACGCCGACACTCTGCTGCACATAGGGCGTGGGATCGTCGACCTCGGTTTCGAGGAAGGCCGCGGCATCACCACGGGCGGCCGCGGGGGCGGACGCGCTGCCGGCGCCGACCTGCAGGGTCAGCGGCTGGGTGCGGCTGCTGCCCACCTGCAGCGCAGGAATCTGCAGGGTGCCGGTGCGCTTCGGGCTGAGCGCGACGGCATACAGCGCGCGCGAGGTCATCGCGCCGTTGCTCCACTGCACCTGGCGGCTGCTGGTCTGGCTGCTGAGATCGAAGTCGGCCCGCAGCGGGCCATAGTCCGGCGCGCCGCCGCCCGCATCGGATTCGATGTTGAGGGTGACGGTATCGCTGTCGGTGATCTGCTCGCGGTCGAGCCAGGCGCGGGTCTGCGCGTGCGCGGCCATGCTCGCGCACAGCAGCAGGGCAAGCCCGGCGCGCAACCAGCGCTGTATCGTGGAATGTGTCATCGCCCTTCCCGTTTCCTGCGTTCGTTTTCCAGCTGGAACTTGGCCCGCAGCAGGCTGCCGGGGTCATCCGGTACCCGCCGCATCCACGCCTCGACCGCCTGCTGCTGCTCACGCTGCTGCGGGGTGCCGCTGACCTGGCCCTGCGCCTTGTCGTTGCCGTCGTTCTGCCCCTGGCGCTGCATCGCCTGCTGCATGCGCTCGCGCTGGGCCGCGTCAGCCTGGGCCTGCGCCTGGCTGTCGGCGGCCTGCGGCGACTTCCCGCCCTCGGATTGGCCATCCTTTGGATCACCGGATGCCGGCGGCGGTGACTGCCCCTGTTCGCCCTTGTCCTGCGGCGGCGAGGACTGACCGTCGTTACCCTGACCCGGGTTCTTGCCGGGATCGGGCGGGTCGGAGGGCGGCTTTTTCCCGTCCTTCTGATCGTTGTTCTGATCGTTGTTCTGTGGCGGCTTGCGCTTGCGGGCGGCATCGACGGCGGCGCGGTTGGCGACCGCATCGGCCATGCCCGGATGCTGCTTCAGCGCACGGTCGTAGGCCTCGATGGCGGCGTCGTACTGGCCCTGTCGCGCCAGCGCGTTGCCCAGGTTGTACCAGCCGGCATCCGTATCGATGCCCTCGAACTGCTGCTGCGCCGCCTTGAAGTCACCCTTGCGGTACGCATCCACACCGGTGGACAGGCGTTGCTGATCGACCTGGTCGGCGCGTTGCCACCACGTTCCCTCGGCGGCATGTGCCGTCGTCGGCAGCGCCATCGGCAGCGCCGCCATCATCACCAGCACGGCCAGCGCGCCGCGCCGCCGGAAGGCGAACAGGGCCAGCAGCATCAGCGGTGGCAACAGCCAGAACCCTTCATCGCGCCACGTGCGGCCCTGCCCTTCGCGGCTGTCATCGGCACTGACCCGCGGGGTCAATACGTCCAGCGCCGCGAGATCCTTGTCATCGGAGGCGATACGCGCATAGCGGCCGCCGCCACGGCTGGCGACACCCCGCAGCGTGCCCTCCTCCAGCCGCGCCGGCATGATCTGACCCTCGCCGTTGCGGTAGGCCGCACCCTGCGGCGTACCCAGCCCGAGCACGGAGACCACGAAGCCCTGCGCGCGTGCCGAGGCAGCGGCCTGTTCGGCATCCGCATCGGCGTGATCGGTCAGCAGGAGAATGTCGCCACCGCGTGCGCCGGATTGCTGCAGCAGCTTCACCGCCGTCTCCAGCGCACGGTCGGCACGCTGGCCATCGCGCGGCATCACGTCCGGCGCCAGCGCATCCAGATACAGCGCGACATTGGCCATGTCGTCGGTCAGCGGCGCCACGGTGTAGGCATCGTCGGCGTAGACGAGCAGCGCGACTTCGCCGCCCTGGCGCTCGCGCAGCAGCGTGGCCAGCTTGGCGCGCGCCTGCAGCAGGCGCGACGGTGGCAGATCGGTCGCGGTCACCCGCGAAGAGAGATCCAGCGCGACCACCAGCGGCGACGGCGTCTGCCACAACGGCTGTGCGACCTGTCGCCATGAAGGGCCGGCCAGCGCCACGATGGCGGTCGCCGTGCCAAGCAGCAGCAGGATCAACCCGCCCCAGGCGCGACGGTCGCGGCCGACCAGCAGATGGCGCAGCAGATGCGCATCCACCGTCTGACGCCAGACATTGGCGCGACGGCGACGCAGCCACCAGATCGCGACCAGCAGCGGCAGCACGAGCAGCGCCCACAAGGCATCGGGGCGGACAAAATGCAGGGCGTTCCAGCTCGCGCTCATGTCCAGCGCCTCGGCAACAACCCCGCCAAGCCGGCCAGCAGCAACGCCAGTGCCAGCGGCGGGGCGTAGCGTTCGATCCGCGGCCGCACCGCCGGGCCCGCCGATTTGACCGGCTCCAGCCGTTCCAGCTCGGCATAGATGCCGGCCAGCTCATCGGTATTGCGCGCACGGAACGAGCGGCCGCCGGTGAGCTCGGCAATCTTGTTCAGGGTTGCTTCGTCGACCGGGTCTTCGCCGGGGGCGATCTGCACGCCAAACAGGCTGATGCCCCCGTCGCCGCCGAAGGCCACCGTATAGACGCGCACACCTTCGGCCTGGGCCAGCTCGGCCGCGCGCAGCGGTTCGAGCACGCCGGCATTGCTGACCCCGTCGGTGAGCAGGATCAGCACGCGCTGCCCTTCCGGCTGTTCGCGCAGGCGTTTGACCGCCAGCGCGATCGCATCGCCGATCGCGGTCTCGCGCCCGGCCAGGCCGACCACGCTGTCGCGCAGCTGGTCACGCACGCTGGTGAGGTCGGCCGTCAACGGGGTCAGCGTATAGGCACGCTCACCGAAGATCAGCAGGCCGACACGATCGCCCACACGGCGATCGAGGAAATCGGCGAGCACGGCCTTGGCCGCGGTCAGCCGCTCGACCACCTGATTGCCAAGCATCATGTCCGCTTCGCTCATGCTGCCGGAGACGTCCACCGCCAGCATCATCTGCCGGCCCTGCTGTGGCGGCGTCACCGCTTCGCCCAGCTGCTGCGGTCGCGCGGCGGCCACGCACAGGCAGGCCCACGCCAGCCATAGCAGCGCGCGCCCCAGTCGTGGCCCGGCACCGCCCGAGGCAGCCCCGAGCGACTGCAGCTGATCGGCGGCATACGGCACCCGCAACGCGGCCCCCGCCCCGGGCCGCGATGGCCACCAGTGCATCAGGATCGGCAAGGGCAGCGCCCACAACATCCACGGCCACGCCAGGCTGTCCACCCAGGTCAACCACGTGGGCATCGTCATCGCGATCATCGGCGCCGCTCCGTCAGCAACGACAGATAACGGCGGCGGGCCAGCACGCGCAGCCGCTGCACCGCCTCGGCATCCACGCTCGGTCGATAGCCACCATCGAGCAGCAGCGCACCATCGCCCTCGGAAAACGCCCGGCTGTTCTTCTCATCCAGGAACGCGAGCCACGCGTCGCCCTGCAGACGTTCCGCCCCGGGCTGGGACTGACGTGCCGCGCGGCGCAACAGCTCGGCGATCGCCGCCACCTCCAGCACCGGCGAACCGGCCTGGGCCACCTGTGCATCGAACAGCGCCAGCCAGCGCTGGCGCGCGCGCCGCCGGCGCCAGTGCCAGACCCAGATTCCCGCCACCACCAGCACGATCGCGCCAAACACCAGCCACCAGCCCGGCGCGGGCGGCCACCAGGGCGGTGACGGCGGCAGCTGCACATCGCGCAACGGCAGCGATGCGGCGGCGCTCATGCCACCACCGCCGTCGGCAAGGGGCTGAGCCAGCTGTCGCTGGCATCGTCGGTGGCCACCACATGCACCTGGATGCGCCGAGCCGCCAAGCGGTTCTGCAGCGCTTCCAGGGGCGCAACGAAGCGTTCGCGCCAGTGCTCACGCACCGCGGCGCTACCCAGATCCAGCAGCACGCGACGCCCCTGCGAAAGAAACGGCAGCGCATCGGCCGGCGGTGCCAGCTCCAGCGGATCGACCAGCAGCATCACCACCACCTCGTGGTGCATGGCCAATGCGGCCCAGCGAGCGCTGCTGATGGTGGCGGCGCGCGCCGGATCGGCCAGCACCACCACACGGGCACCGGGGCGCAGCAGTCGTGCCGCCTGCTCCAGCGCCCGATCCAGGCCGGCGTCCTCGGCAGGCGGTTCGGCATACCAGCGGGTCAGGGCGTCAAGCACGCGCAATACACCGCGGGTGCCGCCGGCCGGTGCGATCGGCGGCTCCTGGGTGCTGCCACGCACCGCAGCCAGGCGGTCGCCCTGGCGCTGCGCCAACCACGCCGCAACCGCACCGACGCGCGCGGCCTGCACGGATTTGAAGCGGACCCGGGTGCCGAAATACAGCACCGGATCGGTATCGGCGACCAGCAGCGTCAAGCGTTCGCGCTCGGCCTGAAAGAGTTTGGTATGCGCACGCCCGGTACGCGCGGTGACGCGCCAGTCGATATGCCGCGCGTCATCGCCCGGCACATAGTCGCGGGACTCGGCGTATTCCATCCCACGCCCGCGCGCGGGCGACGGCGCACTGCCGGCGTGACCCAGACGGCCACGCCGCGCCGGCGGCGCGCGGTGCGCACTGCGGCGCAATGCCACCAGCTCGGCCAGACGCGGCCGCAGGCCATCGCCTTCAAGCGGCGTGGCCGTATGCACGGGCGTATCCATCGCGCTCAGGGCGCCGGCACGCGGGCCAGCAGCTCGGCGACCAGGCGCTCGCCATCCCAGCCTTCGGCGGTGGCTTCATAGCTGGGCAGCACGCGGTGCCGCAGCACGTCGGGCGCAACGTTGCGCACATCTTCCGGGGTGACGAAGTCGCGGCCGGCCAACCAGGCCCGGGCGCGGGCACAGCGCTCCAGCGCGATCGAGCCACGGGGGCTCGCGCCCCACGCGATGCGCCGGGCCAGCGCCGGGTCGTAACGCGCGGCATCGCGCGAGGCCAGCACGATCTCGATGAGATAGCGCTCCAGCGCGGGCGCGACATGCAGCGAGAGCACGGCCTTGCGAGCGGCGAACACATCGCTCAACGGCATGCGGGCGGGCGCGGCGGCCGGGGTGGACAGCGCTTCGCGCGCACGCTCGCGTGCCAGGCGCAGGATTTCGGTTTCCGCCTCCGAATCCGGATAACCGATCCTTACATGCATCAGGAAGCGGTCGAGCTGGGCTTCGGGCAGCGGGAAGGTGCCCTCCTGCTCGATCGGGTTCTGCGTGGCCATCACCAGGAACAGCGACGGCAGCGGATAGGTATGGCGGCCGACGGTGACCTGGCGTTCGCCCATCGCTTCAAGCAGCGCGGACTGCACCTTGGCCGGGGCACGGTTGATTTCGTCGGCAAGCAGGATCGGATGGAAGATCGGACCGGGCACGAATTCGAAGCGGCCTTCCTGCGGGCGCCAGATCTCGGTACCGGTCAGATCGGCCGGGAGCAGATCCGGGGTGAACTGCACGCGTGAGAAATCCGCATCGAGCCGGGCGGCCAGCGCACGGATCGCGGTGGTCTTGGCCAGGCCGGGGGCACCCTCGACCAGCAGGTGACCATCGGCCAGCAATGCGGTCAGCAGGCGCTCGACGAGCGCGCTCTGGCCGACGATCTCGGAGGACAGGCCGTCGCGCAGCGCGCGGAAGGCCTCATGCAGGCGGTCGTGCTCCACCGGAGCGGGTGTGGGGGTATCGGGCATGGGGGGCGGCAGATTCATGGCATCCATGTGACCTCCACGGTGGGCAGAGGTTCCATCGCCATGATGGCAGGACAGCGCCGGTTACGACATCAAGATTGGCTGAACGCAGAAAGGGCCGCACGGGGCGGCCCTTTCGTCATTGCAGCAGCGGTGCGGCTCAGTTGACGGCCGGATTGGCCTTGGCCACGCGCAGCACCTTCGGGGTCACGAACACCAGCAGTTCGGCCTTGTCCTTGTTGCGGCTGCGCTTCTTGAACAGATTGCCCAGGAACGGCACGTCGCCCAGGAACGGCACCTTGTTGATGCTGGTGCGGTCGGTGAACTCGTACACGCCACCGATCACCACGGTCTGGCCGTCGTCCACCAGCACCGCGGTATTCACTTCGCGGCGGTTGATGGTCGGGACCTGGCCATAGCCTGCCAGCAGGATGTAGCTCTCCACTTCATCCTTCTTGACCGCCATGTTGAGGAACACACGGTTGTCGTTGGTGATGGTCGGGGTGACCTTCAGCTCCAGCACCACTTCCTTGAACTGGACGTTGGGCTGGGCCGCGGCGCCGGCCGCACCACCACCGCTGATGGTGACGTAGCCGATTTCCTTACCCTGCTTGATCACCGCTTCGCGCTGGTTGGTGGTCACCACGCGCGGGTTGGAGATGACTTCGCCGCGCGATTCGGCCTGCATCGCCGAGAGCTCCACATCCAGCAGGTAACCGGCATTGAGGATCGACAGCGCCAGCGAACCGGGGTTGTTGATCGCCGCCACCGGCAGGTTCCAGTTCAGGCCTTCGGCGAACTTGGTCGCACCACGCACCGGGATCGCGCCGGTGCGGCCACCGGCCACCCACTCGTTGATCGCCTTCTGGTACTCGGTGTCCTTGGTGCCGCGGTCGTTGATGTTGTTGTGGTTCTGATCGGTGTTGGCCCCGAAGAACACGTCCTGGCGGCTGCCGCTGATGCCGAACTTGGCGCCGAGTTCACGCGCGAAGGTATCGGTGGCGATCACGATCCGGCTTTCGATCAGCACCTGGTCGACCGGACGGTCGATCACGCTGATGAGCTCACGCATGCGCGCGATCTTCTTCGGAATGTCGCTGATCATCAGGGTGTTGGTGCGCTCGTCGGCCACGATACGGCCGCGCGAGGACAGGAACCCGCTGTCTTCCTGCGAGCTGCCACCACTGCCACCGCTGCTGCCGCCGATACCCTTGGCTTCGGTCAGCGCTTTGAAGATCGCCCCGGCGTTGTGGTAGTTGATCTGCACGTAATCGGTGACCAGATCCTCGCGGTTCTCGATCGCGATGCGCGCGTCTTCCTTGTCCTGCTCGAACTTGGCCAGTTCCGGCTGCGGTGCCACCCAGATCACGCCGCCATCGCGACGCTTGTCCAGGCCCTTGGCCCGCAGCACGATGTCCAGCGCCTGGTCCCACGGCACGTTGATCAGGCGCAGGGTCACGTTGCCCTGCACGCTGTCGGAGGCGACCACGTTGAGGTTGGATTCCTCCGCGACCAGCTGCAGCACGGTGCGAACCGGCACGTCCTGGAAGTTGAAGGTGACCGGCTTGCCGCTGTAGCCGCGCTGGCCCAGGGCCGCCGCGGCTTGACTGACCGAGCTGGCGGTGACCGCGCCCGTCGCCGGGGCGGCCTGGCGCGGGCTGATCTCGACCACGTATTCGTTGCCGCTCTGGTAGGCCAGCGACTCGAACGCGGTGTTGGTGTTGAGCACCAGCTGTGTGCCGCCGCCATACGGCTTGGGATCGATGCGCTGCACGGGCGTGGCGAAGTCGGTCACGTTGATCGACTTCTGCAGGTTTTCCGGCAGGCGTGCGTTGCCGACGTCGATCACGACGCTGTTGCCCTGGCTGCGCAGATCCGGGCTCGCGCCCTGGCCATCGAACTGCAGGATCAGCCGGCCGGCGCCATCGTCGCCGCGCTTGAAGTCGATCTTGGACACCGACAGCGAGGCCGGCGCGGTCGCCGGCGCGGTGGTGGCCGCCGGTTTGGGCACTGCGCCGCTGGGCGTGGCCGCCATCAGCGTGCCGTTGGCCACCATGAGCGCGACTCCCAGCGCGCACAGGTGAAGCAACTTCTGGCGCCGGACGGAACGCAGCCGCATGGCGTTGGAAAAGGTCATCGTGCTATCCCCATAATCATTCATTGATCTTCAAGCGCGAGCGTTGCCGGCCGTTCCAGCCAGCCACCCGCGCCATCCGGCACCAGTTCAATCAGCTCAATCCGGTCCTCGAAGACCCCGGTCACCCGCCCGTCGCTCTGCCCCAGATAGACGCCCGGACGCACCCGATAGGTGACCTTGTCCGGTGCCATCACCAGCACGACGAGTCCGCCCCCACGGCCGATCGAACCCACCATGTCCAGGCTGTCCAGCGGGAAATCTTCCAGCGGCTCCTTGCGGCGGTTCGGATCCGGACGCAGCCCCGATCCCCCTTGCGGATTGGTCCAGGCGTCGGTGAACGGGTCGCGCATCCCCTGCGCGGAATATTCAAACGTCTCGAACTGCTGCATCACCGGCAGCGGCTCAAGCGGCGGTGCCGGACGTGCACGCACGTCGGCCACCCACTTCTCCAGGTTCGGTGCATCGCCGGGCGTACTGGTCACGCCGCGTGCGCAGCCGGCCAGCAGTACCACCATCAACAGACCACCTACCCGTGCGGTCGACGTCAGAGGGCTCATTTCCGGCCTCCCTTCGCAGCCTTTTCTCTCTCGGCGGCGGCCTTCTCCTGGGCTTCCATCTCCACGTCATCCAGGTAACGATAGGTCTTGACCGTTCCGGACAACTCCAGCGCACCGCTGCGGGCGGTGATGCCGGTCTTGGGATCCTTCGGCTTCAGGTTGATGTCGTGCATGGTCAGGATCACCACACGCGGCAACGAGGCCACACCACTGACGAACGCGCCGAACTGGTGGTAACTGCCCACCATGCGCAGGGCGATCGGCTTTTCGGCGTAGAACTCTTTGGGCTGCTCCGCACCGGGCTGGAACAACTCGTTGGACAGGCCACTGGACAACGCGGTCTGGGAGATGTCGATGATCAGATCAGGCATCTCGGTCTTGCTGGGCAGCTGGCGCAGCATCTGCTGCAGCACCTGCTCCATCTGGGTCAGCTGCTGCTTGAGCGGCTCCAGATTGACCGCGCGGCCCTGTTCCTTTTCGAACTCGGTGCGCAGCTGGGTCTCGGTGCTTTCCAGCGACGCGAGCTCATCGCGCTTCCCGCTGATCAGCAGGAACCAGGCCATGATCACGATGAACAGCGCCAACAGCGCGCAGAACACGACCTTGGCCTTCTGCGGCCAATTGCCGATGTTGTTGAAGTCCAGCTCTTTGAGGTTGATCTTCTGGCTCATGCGGCGGCCCCCTTCTGGGCCGGGGCCGGCGCCGCCGGTTGTGCAGGTTGCGCGGAGGGCGTGGGCGGCACGATGCGGCTGTTGCCGGCCGGCGGGGCCGGATCAGCGGCATCGGGCGAGGCCGGTGCGTTGGACGCCGGGGCCGGCGACAACGGGGCCACCGGCGGAACCGGGGTAGCGCCCGGCGGTGCCGGATCGGCGGTCGGCTCGATCACGCTGCCATCGGCGGCCAGCTCGGTAACGCTGCTCTGGGCCGGCAGATTGACCTTGACCACGAACATGTACGGCAGCGACTTGATGTCCGCCACCGGGCTGCTGGCGGCACCGGCCCTGTCACGCTCCGGCGCCTTGGCCTCGATGATCGACAGCTCCGGATTGGTCATCCAGCCCGAGCTTTCCAGGTTGCGCATGTAAGCACTGACACGGGCATTGGACTGGGTGCGGCCTTCCAGGGTCAGCACGTCGCCCTCCTGCTTGAGCGTGGTCAGCACTACCCCGTCGGGGATGGTCCGGACCAGCGCATCGAACAGGTGCACCATCTGCGAGCGCTTGGCCTGCAGTTCCTCGATCACGGCCTTGCGCGCCAGCAGGCGGTCCTTCTGGCGGTCCAGGCGCTCGATCTCCTTGTTCTGCTCCTTGACCTTCTCGATCTCGGCCTGCAGGAAGGTGTTGCGATCGCTCTGCCCGCTGACCTGACGGTCGTAGTAGAACCAGATCAACAGCGACAGCAGCAACCCACCGATGGCGGCGGCACCGAGCATGGCGTAGAAGTCGCGCTGGCGTTGCTTGCGCCGCTCGGCGCGCCAGGGCAATAAATTGATGCGCGCCATCAGTCAAAGCTCCTCAGCGCCAGACCGGTGGCGATCATCAGCGCCGGGGCATCCTGGGCCAGGGCATGTGCCTGCACCTTCGGGCCGAGCGTCATCTGTGCCAGCGGGTTGGCCACCACGGTGGCCACGCCCAGCTGCTCTTCCACCATGTCCGGCAGGCCGGTCAGGGCTGCGCAGCCCCCGGCGAGCACGATGTGATCGACCCGGTTGAACTCGCTGCCGGCATAGAAGAACTGCAGCAGACGGCTGATCTGCTGGACCGTGGCTTCCTTGAACGGCTCGAGCACTTCCATCTCGTAGCTTTCCGGCAACCCGCCCTGGCGCTTGGCCAGCCCGGCTTCTTCGTAGGTCAGCCCATACCGGCGCATCACTTCGTCGGTCAGCTGCTTGCCGCCGAATACCTGCTCGCGGCTGTACAGGCTGCGGCCACCGCGCAGGACGTTCAGGGTGGTCATGGTGGCGCCGATGTCCACCAGCGCGACCACGCCATCACTGGCCACCGGCAGCTCGCTGGCGACCAGGGCAAAGGCGTTCTCGACCGCGAAGGCCTCCACGTCCATGACCCGTGCCACCAGCCCGCCCAGTTCCAGCGCGGACTGGCGCAGCTCGACGTTCTCTGAACGCGAGGCGGCCAACAGCACCTGGACCATTTCCGGGTTGTTCGGAATCGCACCCAGCACTTCGAAATCGAGGTTCACTTCCTCGATCGGGTACGGGATGTAGTTGACCGCTTCGAGCTCGACCTGGGCTTCCATGTCGTTCTCGTCCAGATCGGCAGGCATCGGGATCAGCTTGGTGATCACGGCCGAGCCGGCCACGGCGGCGGCGGCGTGCCGTGCCTTGGTTCCAGAGCGGTTCACGGCACGTCGAATGGCCTCCCCGACCGCTTCGACCTCCACGATGTTCTTTTCCACGACCGCATTCGGCGGAAGTGGTTCCACGGCGTAATGTTCCACGCGGAAACGATTGCCGCTGCGGGATAACTGCAACAGCTTTACTGCAGTCGAGCTGATATCGACGCCGATAAGAGGCGACTGGCTTTTTGGGATAAGCCCCACGGTTTCTCCCCTGCCGATGGGCACTTGGACGCAGAACCTGCGACCGCGCATTAATAACGTTTTTTTTGCAAATCGCAACCGTCAAGCTGTAAAACGAGCACTACGGCTCGTTTCACGCGTCCCCAGACGGTGATCGACTGCTCTCCCCGGGAACACCCCCAGCCGTTCCCTTGCGTAATCTATACTCTGCGACCACGAAATTCGCAATCGGAATCTGTCACTGATGACACGTCTTCGCCGTTGGCTGCGCTGGATGCTGGTCGCGTTCCTGGTCCTGGCATTGATCGGCGCCGCGGTTGCCGGTGGCCTGTATTACGCCGTCTCCTCCAAGCTCCCGGACGTGCAGACCCTGCGCGACGTGGAGATGCAGGAGCCCATGTACGTCTATGCCAGCGATGGCAAGTTGATGGCGGTGTTCGGGGAAACCCGGCGCACCCCCATCACCATGAAGGACGTCCCCGAGCGCCTCAAGCAGGCGTTCCTCGCCACCGAGGATGCCCGCTTCTACGAGCATGGCGGCGTGGACTACAAGGGCATCGGCCGCGCGGTCTGGCTGCTGGCCACCACCAATGACAGGCGCGTGCCCGGTGGCTCGACCATCACCCAGCAGGTCGCCCGCCAGTTCTTCCTGAGCTCGGAATACAGCTACACCCGCAAGCTGGCCGAGATCCTGCTGGCACGCAAGATCGAGAGCGAGCTGAGCAAGGACGAGATCTTCGAGCTGTACCTGAACAAGAGTTTCTTCGGCAACCGCGCCTACGGCGTGGCCGCCGCGGCCGAGTTCTATTACGGCAAGAAGCTGGGGGAGCTGGACCTGGATGAGATGGCCTCGCTGGCCGGCATCCCCAAGTTCCCCTCCTCGGGCAACCCGATCAGCAATCCCGAGCGTGCCCGCGAGCGCCGTGACTTCTATGTGCTGCAGCGCATGGCCAGCCTGGGCTTCGTCTCCCAGGCCGAGGCCGACGCGGCCAAGGCCGTGCCGATGCATGCCACCGCGCACGAGCCGCCGGTGCAGGTCGAAGCGCCTTACGTGGCCGAGCTGGTGCGCCAGGAAATGATCGCCCGCTTCGGCGGCGACGTGGTCAACAAGGGTTACCACGTGACCACCACGATCAACGCCGAGCTGCAGACCGCGGCCAACCTGTCGGTGCGCGATGGCCTGCTGGCCTACGACCACCGCCACGGCTGGCACGGCGTGGAGCAGCACGTGGAGGTGCCGGCCGATGCCGATGCCGCCGCGCTGGCCACCAAGCTGTCCGGCATTCCGGCACAGACCGGCCTGCTGCCGGCGATCGTGGCAGCCACCGCTGCCGATGGCAGCGCGACCGTGGTGCTGGGCAACCGCAGCGAAGTGGTGCTGCCGGCCAGCGCCGCCCGCTGGACCAACAAGACGCCGGCCAAGCTGGTCACCCGCGGCGACATCGTGCGCGTGCGCGCCGGCGAGAAGGAAGGCGAGTGGCTGCTCGACCAGATCCCGCGCGGCCAGGCCGCGCTGGTCTCGCTGGACGCTGAAAACGGCGCACTGAAGGCACTGGTGGGCGGCTTCAGCTTCTCCGGCAACAAGTTCAACCGTGCCACCCAGGCGCGTCGCCAGCCGGGCTCGAGTTTCAAGCCCTTCATCTACGCGGCCGCCTTCGACAAGGGCTTCAACCCGGCCTCGATCGTGCTCGATGCGCCGGTCGTGTTCCGCGACCGCCGCGGCAAGACCTGGTCGCCGCAGAACGACGGCGGCGGTTTCCGCGGCCCGATGCGCCTGCGTGAAGCGCTGGTGCAGTCGCGCAACCTGGTCTCGGTGCGGCTGCTCGATGGCATGGGCGTGGATTACGCGCGCAAGTACATCAGCGAGTTCGGCTTCGCCGAGGCCGAGCTGCCGCCGAACCTGTCGATGTCGCTGGGCACCGCATCGCTGACGCCGCTCTCGGTGGCCCGCGGTTACGCGGTGTTCGCCAACGGCGGCTCGCGCGTGGACACCTGGCTGATCGACCGGGTGACCGACCGCGACGGCGTGGAAGTCTTCAAGGAAAACCCGGCCATCGCCTGCCGCGACTGCGCCGGCACCAGCGGGGTGCCGGTCAGCCAGGTGGTGGATGGCTTCAACTTCGGCTCCGCGCCGGCGGCCAATGCCGCGCCGGCCAAGCCGCAGCAGGCTACGTCCACCGCCGCCGCCGAAACGCCGGTGCCGGTGAACCCGGATGCCAAGGTCGCCCCGCGCGCGATCGATGCGCGTACCGCATACCAGCTCAACTCGATGATGCGCGACGTGGTCCAGCGCGGCACCGGCACCGCGGCCAAGGTGCTCGGCCGCGAGGACGTCGGCGGCAAGACCGGCTCGACCAACGATCACCGTGATGCGTGGTTCTCCGGTTTCGGTGGCCCCTACGCGACCACGGTGTGGGTCGGCCGCGATGACTTCCGCTCGCTCGGCTACCGCGAGTACGGCGGCCGCGCTGCCCTGCCGATCTGGATCGAGTACATGCGCGTTGCGCTCAAGGACACCCCGATCGCGCAGAACGAGCCGCCCTCGGGCATGGTCCAGGCCACCCTCAACGGCGCAACCGAGTGGGTCAAGGTGGAGGACATGGAGAAGCTGGAGGAGTACGACTTCAACAGCCATGCGCCGCAGGCCGACGACGCCGCGTTCGATATCTTCTGACCGCATGCGCCGGGTCCGCCCGGCGCCCCAACGCCCCGGTAGAGCCACCCCATGGGTGGCTGCACGCAATCCCTGATCGCAGGCACAGCCACCCATGGGGTGGCTCTACCCGCCTGTCACATCGCCGGTGTACATTGCCGTGCAGGTCGCCAAGGAGTATCGGTCATGCATCGAGCCCGCCAGCATGCAGCCACGCAGACCCGTGAGCGCCGCCACCAGCTGGCGCACGAAGCCGCCCGGCTGATGGCCGAGGGTGGCATCCGCGACTATCACCAGGCCAAGCTCAAGGCCGCCACCCGGCTCGGCATCCACGATGATGCCTCCCTGCCCCGCAACACCGAGATCGAAGATGCCCTGCGCGAGTACCAGCGCCTGTTCGCCGGTGCCGACCATGGCGCGCAGTTGCGCCAGCGCCGCGAGGCCGCCCTGCGGGCGATGGACTTTCTGCAGGGTTTCTCACCCCGCCTGTGTGGCCCGGTACTGGAAGGCACCGCAGACGCCAACAGCCCCGTGCAGCTGCAGGTGCACAGCGACGATGCCGATGCCGTGCAGCGCTATCTCGATGAGCACGGCATTCCGGCCGAATCACGGACGCGCCGGCTGCGGCTGGACCGCGAGCGCAGCCTGGATGCGCCGGTCTGGGTGTTCAGCGCCGAAGACCTGACCTTCGACATCGCCGTGCTGCCGTATGACGGCCTGCGCCAGCCGCCGCTGTCGGCGATCGACGAGAAGCCGATGCGGCGCGCGTCGGCCACGCAGCTGCGTGAGCTGCTGGCGGACGGCGAGATCGAGGGTTATCTGGGCGGTCGCTGAAACGACGCCCGGCCTCCTTCAGGCCTCGGCGAACTTGACCAGAAAGCGCTCGATCGCCGCGACCAGGGCCAGCGGCGTTTCGTTCATCGGGTAGTGACCCGCATTCTCCAGCACCTCCAGGGTCGCCTGCCGATAGCGGTGCAGGTAGGTCCTGTCCATGAGGGCCGCGTTGAACACGGGATCATGCTCACCGATCAGCACCTTCACCGGATGTCGGCCGATGATCTCCATGCTGAAGTCCGTGTCCGCCCAGGCCGGGAAGTACGCCGCGAATGCCTCCGGCGACGCGTGCGCCATCGAGTACTGCGCCTTCCAGTCCAGCCACGCGGCGGGCAACCGCCCACCGGTGCTGCGATCGATGATGCCCCGACGGATGCTCACGCTGCCTGCGGCCGCTTCAAGCACCTGCCGCGCGGGCGAATCGTAGGCGATGCCACCGCACGGCACGGGTGCCACGGCGACCAGCGCGCGCACGCGATCCGGGGCGAGCACCGCGATCCGCTCGATGGCCATGCCACCCATCGAATGTCCGACCAGGCTGAAGGTCGCGATGCCCAGCGTGTCGGCCAAGGTCAGCGCGTCATTGGCGATCTCGTCGATCGTGTAGTCACCGGGCACCCCGCGCATGCCACCGTAGCCGCGGCAATCCATGAAGAGGTAGCTGAACGCCTCGCCGGACAGCCATGGCTCGATCGGTTCGAAGGCGTGGGCGTCACCAAACCAGCCATGCAGGACCAGGACAGGATGGGCGCCAGTGCCGACGCGATGAAAGGTAGTAGTGGGCATGGCTGCACCGTGCGGACGTGAGGTCGGGCCGCGATGTTAGGTCGACTGCGCGTGGCCCGCCGTCGATATCAGGCCGATGGCGATAGAATCCGGGCCATGCGCAATACCCTGCTCGATCCCTTTGAAGATCTACCTCGCGCCGTGGTGGTCACCGCCAACGACTACGCCGCCGGATCCGTCTTCCCCGATCACGCGCACCGGCGCGGTCAGTTCGCGTTTGCCTCGCGCGGCACCATCAGCCTCACCACACCCGAGGGACGCTGGCTGGTACCACCGCAGCGTGCCTGCTGGGTGCCCGCAGGCGTCGCCCACGCCATGGCGATGCGTGGCCCGGTCACGATGCTCAATGTGTTCGTGGCAGCGGACGAAGTGGCGGCGGTCCGGTTGCCTGCGCGCTGCGGCGTGTATGCCGTATCGGCGCTGCTGCGGCACCTGATGGACAATGCGGTCGACCTGCCGGCGATGTACGACCTGGACGGTCGCGGCGGTCGGCTGATGCAGCTGCTGGTCGCGGAGATCGCCGCGATGCCACGCCTGTCACTGCATGCACCGCTGCCCCGCGACCCGCGCCTTGTGCGCACCTGCCAGCAGCTGTTCGATGCGCCCTCGATCGCCGCCTCGCTCGATGAGGTCGCCGCCGAGGCGGGCATGAGCCGGCGCACGTTCACCCGCCAGTTCCGCGCGGACACCGGGGTGGGCTTTGCCGAATGGCGCCAGCAGGTCTGCCTGCTCGCCGCGATCGAACGCCTGGGTGCCGGGCAGCCGGTCACGCGGATCGCACTGGATCTGGGATACGCCAGCCCAAGCGCGTTTTCGTCGGCGTTCCGCCGCGTGCTGGGGGAATCGCCCAGCCGTTACGCGGAAGCACGCTGACGATCACCATGCGCTGAACGCCAAACGCCCCGCAATGCGGGGCATCCGACGGTGCAGGAGAATCAGCGCGTGCCGATGATCCGCACATGCTCCACATCGATATCGGTGGGCTTGAAGCGATGCGTATCGACTTCTCCCTGCAGCTCCACCACGGTCGTCGCGCTGACGGGCTGCCGGTCGGGCAGATCCTTGTCATCGATCTCGACGTCGATCTCGCCGGTGGCATCCTTGAAGCGATAGCGTTCGTGGCCGATCTTGGCGATCAGCGTGCCCTGCAGTACGACGGGCTGGTCATCGCGCTGGTCGCGTGCTTCGGCGACGGTGGTGACCGCGCTGGTTGCGCCAGGGCCGGTGTACTGGGCATGTGCGCCGGCGCTGACCACGCTCAGCGGTGCGGCGATGAGGACTACGGCGATCAGACGATTCATGAGGGACTCCATGGGCGTGAGGGTGACCGCCAAGGTTGTACCTCGATCGAAGTGAGGCCCATGCAAGAAGTACGAAAAGAGGTGACCGGCGGCGCCCAAAAAAAACGCCCCGCAGTGCGGGGCGTTTTCATCACAACCTGCCGGGGCGATCAGCCCTGGTAGTCGCGCACGTCGCTGCCGGTGTAGACCTGGCGCGGACGGCCGATCTTCATTTCCGGATCGACCTGCTGTTCCAGCCAATGGGCCACCCAGCCGGAGGTACGGCCGAGGGCGAACATGACGGTGAACATTTCGGTCGGGATCTGCAGCGCCTTGTAGATGATGCCGCTGTAGAAATCGACGTTCGGGTACAGCTTGCGGGCGACGAAGTAGTCATCCTGCAGCGCGGCCTGCTCCAGCTTGACGGCCACGTCCAGCAGCGGATCCTGCACGCCCAGCTGTTCCAGCACCTTGCCGGTCATCACACCGATGACCTTGGCGCGCGGGTCGAAGTTCTTGTACACGCGGTGGCCAAAGCCCATCAGGCGGAAGCCGGAGGTCTTGTCCTTGGCCTTGAGCACGGCGGACTCGACGTTGTCGGCCGAACCGATCTCTTCGAGCATCTTCAGCACGGCTTCGTTGGCACCGCCGTGGGCCGGACCCCACAGCGCGGTGACGCCAGCGGCGACCGACGCGTACGGGTTGGCACCGGTCGAACCGACCAGACGCACGGTCGAGGTCGAGGCGTTCTGCTCATGATCGGCGTGCAGGATGAACAGCAGATCCAGCGCCTTGACCACGTCCTGGTTCAGCTCGTACTGGCCATCGGCCGACTCGAAGGTCTGCTTCAGGAAGCGGCTGACGTAATCCAGCGAGGTGTCCGGCTTGTTGGCCGGCAGGCCCTTGCCGTGGCGGTAGATCAGGGCCGACAGGGTCGGCACCTTGGCGATCAGGCGCACCGCGGCATGACGACGCTGTTCGGCGTCGGACAGGTCCAGCGAAGCGTGGTAGATGCCCGACAGCTGCGCGATGGCGGCGGTCAGGATGGCCATCGGATGGGCATCCTTGGCGAAGCTGCCGATCAGCGTGTTGATCGACGGATCCACATCGGCTTCGGCCGCCAGCTCGTCGGTGAAGGCCTTCAGCTGCTCGGCGCTCGGACGCTCGCCGTTGATCAGCAGGTAGGCCACTTCGACGTAGCTCGACTTTTCCGAGAGCTGCTCGATGGGATAGCCGCGATACAGCAGCACGCCCTGGTCACCGTCGATATAGGTGATGGCGGACTTGCAGCTGGCGGTGGCGGTGAAGCCGGAGTCGTACGTGAAGAGACCGGTTTCCTTGGTCAGCTTCGAGATATCGACGCAATCGTTGCCGAGCGTGGGTTTGATGACTGGCAGAACAACCGACGTGTCGCCGGCGTTGAGCGTGACCTGATCAAGATCGGACACTGTGTGCGCTCCTCGAGGGAAGGCGCCCGCCCAAGCGCATGGGTCAGGCACGTGAAGGAAGTCCACGATCGTTATCGTGGATCCCGCCATTATCGCACAGCAACATTTTCGACGCCCTAGGACGGAAGTCGTAGACGCAGGTTCCGGACCGCGCCGCAGGCGCTATCCCAGCGCGCGCAAGGGCTCGCGCCAACGCACGGACACAGCGTTCCGTCGGCGGGGCATGCGGGCCTCACCTGGCGTTCAGCAAACCGGGAACAACAAAAAACAACGGCCGCCAAGGCGACCGTTGTTTTCAAGCAGCTGCGTCGACAGATCAGGCCGCGGTCGGCGCCGGCTTGCCGAAACGCTTCTGGAACTTGTCGATACGGCCGCTGGTGTCGATCACCTTGTGCTTGCCCGTGTAGAACGGATGCGAAGCCGAGGAGATTTCAACCTTGACGAGCGGATACTCGTTGCCGTCTTCCCACTTGATCGTGTCCTTGGTGGACATGGTCGAACGGGTCAGGATCTTGAAATCAGAGGTAACGTCGTGGAAAACCACGTCGCGGTAAGCAGGATGAATATCGGCCTTCATGGGCGCGCACCGTAATAAGGGCTGGTGGTCAAGAGCGGCATTATAGTCCCGGCCGCCGCAAAGGGCAAGCCGGGTCCATCAACCGTGCGAAAGGTCCGCCGCAGCGGCGTCATCAGACGCCGAGTGCCGCCCTCACCTGGGCCTCGAAGCGACCCTGGTCGTAGGCCATCAGCAGCTGAGTGTTGTCAGGCTGCCCGGTCTGGCGGTTCCAGTCGACAATGGTAGCACCCCGACTGTGCACACCGGCCAGTTCCACGTTCAGCGGACGGGATTCGACCCGCAACGCGCCTTCCGGCTGCAGCGCCCAGGCCATCGCCAGGGCATCGGCGGCGTACCAGCGCTCGCCACGGCTGTCTTCGGACCACAGGCGGGTCTGGCGCGAGATCAGTTCGTAGAAACGGGCCTTGTCGCTATCGGCCGCCAGCCACTGCTCGACGTCGGCATGCAGCAGGCCGTGGGCGATGGTGGCCTCCCAATCGGCCACTTCGATGTGCGGGAAGCCGGTGAACACGATGTGCGCCGCCTCCGGATCGAAGGCGATGTTGAACTCGGCGGCCGGGGTGATGTTGCCGTGGCAGGTCACCGCCCCGCCCATGACCAGGAAGCGCTTCACGCGCTGCGGCAGGGTCGGGTCGAGCTTCAGGGCCAGCGCCAGGTTGGTCAGCGGGCCGAGTGCAACCAGGAACAGCTCACCGGCGTATTCGTGCGACAGGCGCAGGATCGCCAGCGCGGCGTGCTCGGCCTCGGCCTGGCGCTTGGCAGCCGGCAGGTTCACATCGCCAAAGCCATCGGCGCCGTGCACATGGGCGGCATCGACGGAGGGGTGCAGCAGCGGGTCGGCGGTACCGGCGTAGACCGGCACGTCGTCACGGCCAGCCACTTCGCACAGCTTCAGGGCATTGCGGACCGTGTGGTCCAGGCCTACGTTGCCGGCGGCGATGGTCAGGCCAACGATATCGTGGCGCTCATCGGCAAAGGCCATCAACAGGGCCAGGGCATCATCGACACCGGGGTCGGTGTCGATCAACAGCGGAATCTTCTTGCTCATCGTTGCCGTCTTGATAATCGGCAAGGGACTTTCGCACCCTGTCATGACAAATACAAGGCGGTGCCCGCCTGCTCCTCGTGGTAGCCAGAAGGCTTATCGGCAGCAGATGTGCGTGGCTGCTGCTTCGCTTGGTTTCCTCGCAGTCGGATGGGCCACTCCGCGGCCGGCAGGCCTGTCTACAAATGTCCCCCGGTATCCGCCTGGCGGCGGACTATGCCGACGCGTACCGCACGGCCGTGCCGATCCAGCGCCGCACGACCTGGTCGGCCACGTCCGGCGCCTCCGCCAGCAGCCGCTCGGCAAGCGCGTGCACGCCGGGCAACAGATCCGCATCGCGGGCCAGATCGGCCATCCTGAAGCCGGCCAGGCCGGTCTGTCGTGTGCCCAGCAGTTCGCCCGGGCCGCGCAGCTCCAGATCCTTCTCGGCGATCAGGAAGCCATCGTTGGTCTGCCGCATCGTTTCCAGCCGCTCGCGCGCCATGGTCGACAACGGCGCCTGATACAGCAGCACGCACCGCGAGACCGCCGAGCCGCGCCCTACCCGGCCGCGCAGCTGGTGGAGCTGGGCCAGGCCGAGACGCTCGGCGTTCTCGATGATCATCAACGAGGCATTGGGCACGTCCACGCCCACTTCGATCACGGTGGTGGCCACCAGCAGATCGATCTCACCGGCCTTGAACGCGACCATCGTCGCCAGCTTTTCACTCGCCTTCAGCCGCCCATGCACCAGCCCCACGCGCACGCCCGGCAGCAATGCCTGCAGCGATTCGAACGTGGCCTGTGCCGGCGTGGCATCGAGCTCTTCGCTTTCCTCGATCAGCGTGCAGACCCAGTACACCTGCTGACCTTCGCGGCACGCGACCGCGATGCGCTCGATCAACTCCGGCCGGCGATCATTGTTGAGTGCCACGGTCTGTACCGGCGTGCGTCCGGGCGGCAGTTCGTCGATCGCCGAGACATCCAGATCGGCGTATTCGGACATCGCCAGGGTGCGCGGAATCGGTGTCGCGGTCATCACCAGCTGGTGCGGCACGCTGCGCCCATCCGCCCCCTTGTCGCGCAGCGCCAGCCGCTGGTGCACACCGAAGCGGTGCTGCTCATCGACGATGGCCAATGCCAGGTCCTTGAACACCACACTGTCCTGCATCAGCGCGTGCGTACCGACCACCACCTGCGCCTCGCCCGAGGCGACCTCGGCCAATACCTTGGTGCGCGCCTTGCCGGTGACCTTGCCGGCCAGCCATGCGGTGCGCACGCCCAGCGGCTCCAGCCAGGCGCGCAGATTGTTCATGTGCTGCTCGGCGAGCAGCTCGGTGGGTGCGGCCAATGCGACCTGCTTGCCCCGCTCCACCGCCAGCATCGCCGCCAACGCAGCCACCACGGTCTTGCCCGAGCCGACATCGCCCTGCACCAGCCGCAGCATCGGATGCGCCTTGGCCAGGTCCTTGCGGATCTGCTCGAACACGCGCTGCTGCGCACCGGTCAGCTGGAACGGCAGGCTGTCGCGCAACTGCGCCACCAAGGCACCCTGCCCGCGCAGCGAGGGCGCGTGATGCGCCTGCAACGCCATGCGCTGACGGCGCAGACTCAAGTGGTGCGCCAGCAGTTCTTCGAGGGCCAACCGGCGCTGCGCCGGATGTCGGCCCGCGGCCAGCGCCACCAGATCGGCGTCCGGCGGTGGCCGGTGCACGGTCAACAGCGCACTGCGCAGCGAGGGCAACCCCAGCCCCGACAACCAACCGGCTGGCAGCAATTCCAGCGTGGATTCTTCCGGCAGCCTGTCCAGCGCCAGGCCGATGAATTTACGCATCGTCGCCGGCCCGACCCCCTCGACTGCCGGATAGACCGGATCGAGGCTGTCGCCCAGCTCGTCATCCTCATTGCCGCCCATCACCCGGTAACTGGGATGGACGATCTCCAGCCCGTGATGGCCAGGCTTGGCGGTGCCGTAGCAGCGGATGCGCGTGCCCACGGCAAACTGCGCGACTTGCTCGGCACGGAAATGGAAGAAACGCAGCACCAGCGTGCCGTACGAATCGTCCTCGATCGCGACCTTGAGCACCGGCCGATAGCGGAACCCGCGCTCCACCGCACTCACCCGCCCCTCCACCTGCGCCGCCAGCCCCGGCTGCAACTGGGCAATGGTGGTCAGCCGGGTACGGTCTTCATAGCGCAGTGGCAGATGCAGCCACAGATCCTGCAGCGAAGACAGGCCACGGGCGGCCAGCTTGATCGCCACCGCCGGCCCGATACCGGAGAGCATCGACAACGATGCCTCCCCGGCCGCGGCCAGCGCCGGTGCAGGAGCCCGTGACCGCGCCACGTCAGGCCTGGTCGAGCACCATCACCGCATCGACTTCAAAGTTGGCGGCCTTCGGCAGACCCGCCACTTCGATGGTCGAACGTGCCGGGAACGGCGCCTTGAAGTAATCCTGCATGACCGCATTGACCTTGGCGAACTCGCCCAGATCGGTCAGGTACAGGCCCAGGCGCACGATCTGATCCAACGAGCCACCGGCCTCTTCGGCCACGGCCTTCAGGTTGTCGAACGCACGACGCGCCTGCGCCTCGATATCGCCTGCACCCACGATGTCACCGGTGGCCGGATCCAGCGGAATCTGGCCCGAGAAATACACGGTATTGCCCGCGCGCACAGCCTGCGAATACGGACCGATGGCCGCCGGGGCCTTGGCACTGGTAATGATCTGACGGGACATGGAAGCTCCAGGGGGACAAAAATGGGCCCACCATTGTACCGCCGGACTCGCCCTCCCCGAGAAGCATCCGAAGCCGCAATCGAAGCCGCAATCTCTGGTAGAGCTGACCGTTGGTCGGCTGGCCGGAAAATGACGAAGACGATTGGTCGGCTGGCCGGAAAATGACGAAGACGATTGGTCGGCTGGCCGGAAAATGACGAAGACCGTTGGTTGGCTGGCCGACCAAATCGATCATCGCCGCGCGGTGTGCGAGCAGCCGACCAACGGTCGGCTCTACCCCCGGTGGTGTGCCCATTGCCCGGCGAAGAGGCGTTCGAGCCGATCATCGCCGCGCGGTGCACGGTAGCCGACCATCGCCGCACGGTGCACGGTAGCCGACCAACGGTCGGCTCTACCCCGGTGGTGCGCCAAGAGCGTCGGCGCCCATCATCGCCGCGCGGAACGCGGTTTATTGCCGGCGAACCGACTGCACCACCGACAACCGCCGCAGACGCCGCATCACTTCCGCCAGATGGTTGCGATCACGCACCTGGATATTGAATGCCAGCACCGCCGCATTGAAATCGCGGTCCAGATAATCCACCCGCTCGATGTTGGAATGGCTCTGCGCGATCGCCGCCGCCAACTGCGCCAGCACGCCGGTCCCGTTCTCCACCTCCACGATCAACGACGTGTCGTAATCCCCCGACACCGTCGTATCCCATCCGATCGGCACCCAGCGCTCCGGCGACTTGCGCAGCTCGGCCAGGTTCGGGCAGTCCAGACGGTGCACCACGATGCCCTTGCCGGCGGTGTGGTAGCCCATGATGTCGTCGCCCGGGATCGGCTGACAGCAGTTGGCGAAGCTGACCACGCCACGCTCGCTGCCGTTGATCAGGATCTTTTCCTGCGAATGCTTGGAATGCGCGCCGCCGCGTAGCTCGGCGTAGGCCATCAGCGCCTGTGCGGCCTGGTTGGGCATCCAGTTGCCCAGCGCCACTTCGGCCAGCAGGGCCTCCAGGCGCGGGTAACGGTGTTCGGCCAGGAACGCATCCAGGCGGCCCTTCGGCAGCCGCTCCAGCGAGCTGTCCATCGCCTCCAGCGCGCGGTCCAGCATCCGATGGCCCAACTGCACCGCGTCCTCGTGCTCCAGCTGCTTGAGCTGATGACGAATCGCCGTGCGCGCCTTGGAACTGACCACGAACTCCAGCCACTGCGGCTTGGGCGTGGCCGAACGCGCGGTGATCACTTCCACCGTCTGCCCACTGACCAGCTTGGTGCGCAGCGGCACCAGCTTTTTGTCCACGCGCGAGGCCACGGCCATGTTGCCCACGTCGGTATGCACCGCGTAGGCGAAATCGAGCGCGGTGGAATTGCGCGGCAGCGCCAGGATCTTGCCCTTGGGCGTGAACAGATAGACCTCGTCCGGGAACAGATCCACCTTGACGTTGTCCAGGAATTCCAGCGACGAGCCGGCGGCACGCTGCGAATCGATCAACTCCACGATCCACGCATGCGCACGGCTCTGTGCGCTGTTGGGCGAGTCGCCGCCGAACTTGTAGGTCCAGTGCGCGGCCACGCCACGCTCGGCGATCAGGTCCATTTCTTCGGTGCGGATCTGCACTTCGATCGGCGAGCCATACGGCCCGAACAGCACCGTGTGCAGCGACTGGTAACCGTTGGCCTTGGGGATCGCGATGAAATCGCGGAAGCGCCCGTCCAGCGGCTTGAAGGTGGCATGCACCGCGCCGAGCGCGTGGTAGGCGCTGGGCACGTTGCGCACGACCAGGCGGAAGCCGAACACATCCATCACCTGGTCGAAGGATTTGTTCTCGTCGTGCATCTTGTTGTAGATGCTCCACGGGGTCTTGATGCGGCTGACCAGCCGGTGCTCCAGCCCTTCCTTGGCCAGCCGCTGGGACAGCTGCACCTCCACCTGCGCCATCGCCTCCCGGCGCACCACCGGCTGGCTGCGGATGTGCTTTTCCAGGATCGCGTGGCGCCACGGATACAGCGCCTTGAAGCCCAGGTTCTGCAGCTCGCTCTTGACCAGGCTCATGCCCAGCCGCTGCGCGATCGGCGCGTAGATTTCCAGCGTTTCGCGGGCGATGCGGCCGCGCGCTTCGCGGCTCTGCGCACCCAGCGTTCGCATGTTGTGCAGGCGGTCGGCCAGCTTGATCATGATCACGCGCAGGTCGCGCGACATCGCCAGCAGCATCTTGCGGAAACTCTCCGCCGCCGCCTCCTGGCGGTCGCGGAACTTCAGCTTGTCCAGCTTGGTGACGCCATCGACCAGTTCGGCCACGGCTTCGCCGAACTCGGCGGCCAGCTCCTCGCGGGTCAGCGGCGTGTCTTCGATGGTGTCGTGCAGGATCGCGGCGATCAGCGCCTCCACGTCCAGGCCGAGCTCGGCCAGCACCTGGGCCACGGCGACCGGATGGGTGATGTAGGGCTCGCCCGACTTGCGGGTCTGGCCGGCATGCGCGGCGGCGCCTACTTCCCAGGCGCGGCGCAGCAGTGGCAGTTGGTCGGGCGGCAGATAGTGCGCTGCGCGCTCAAGCTGGAGGACATAGTCGGGTACGGCCGCGCCGGCGGGCGTGGCGACCTTGGCAGTGGGGCCTGGGTTCATGCTCAAAGACTATGCCAGCGGCGTGATATCGGCAAATCCTGAACAGGGAGTTTCACCTGCAACAACACGGCCCCGCCGCAGCCACTGGCGGCACAAACGAAACAGCCCGCCAAAAGGCGGGCTGTTCGCAGCAACAACAACGGACGCGCGAGGCGATCAGTCGTCGTTCTTGGACATGTCTTCGTCGGCGACGACTTCGGCAGCGGCCCATTCCAGTGCTTCACGCTCGGCACGCTCGCGCTCGGCCTTCTCGACTTCGTCGATCAGGGCGTTGTCGATCTTGCGGGCGGCAATTTCGCGCAGCGCCAGCACGGTCGGCTTGTCTTCGGTTTCGCTGTTGTCCAGGGTGGCCTGGACGCCATTGGCCAGCTGACGGGCGCGCTTGGACGCCATCATGACCAGTTCGAAACGGTTGTTCACGACTTCCAGACAATCTTCTACGGTGATGCGGGCCATGCGGGCTCCCGGCAGCCGGTGAGGGCTGCTCAATCGAATGAGGGAAAGGGGACGGATTGTACCGGCCAGGGCTGGACAAAATCAAGCCAACCGGCTAGCACCCCGTTGAGAATCAGTCAGTTGTGGCCGGATCCTGGGTCAGCAGGGCCTGGATGAGGCCCGCGTGGCGGACCTTCTGGGCTTCCCGGCGCAGGCGGCTGGCCGTGAAGATGGCACACAGCTCGTCCACCGCGGTCTCGAAGACCTCGTTGACGATCACGTAGTCGAAGTCATTGAAGTGCAGCATCTCTTCTCGCGCGGCGGCCAGGCGCTGGGCGATCACCGCCTCGCTGTCCTGCCCGCGCTTGCGCATCCGGTCCTGCAGCGCCTGCTTGGACGGCGGCAGGATGAACACGGTGACCGTGCCTGGCACCAGCTGGCGGACCTGCTGGGCGCCCTGCCAGTCGATCTCCAGCAGCACGTCCTGGCCGGCCGACAGCTGCGGCTCGACCGACTGCCGCGCGGTGCCCTTCCAGTCGCCATGCACCCAGGCATGTTCGAAGAAGTCGCCGGCGGCGATCATCCGCTCGAATTCCTCGGCGCTGACGAAGTGGTAGTGCTCACCATTGATTTCACCCGGGCGCGTGGCGCGCGAGGTGAACGAGATCGACAGGGCGATCTGCGGGTCGCGGGCCAGGGTGGCGTTGACGATGCTGCTTTTGCCGGCCCCGGAAGGCGCGGCCACGATGTACAGGGTGCCGCGCGCAGGCGCGCCGACGGGCGGGATCGGGCTGCTCATTCGATGTTCTGCACCTGTTCGCGGATCTGGTCGATCAGCACCTTCAGCTCGACGGCGGCATTGGAGGTGCGGCTGTCCACCGATTTGGAGCCCAGCGTGTTGGCCTCGCGGTTGAACTCCTGCAGCAGGAAGTCCAGGCGGCGACCGACCGGCTCACGCTGCTTGAAGACGCGGCGGATCTCGGCGATGTGGCTGCCCAGGCGGTCCAGCTCCTCATCCACGTCCAGCTTCTGCAGCCACATCACCAGTTCCTGTTCGGCACGGCCGGGATCGACCGGGTGCGGCAGGTCGGCCAGGCGGGCCGCCAGCTTGGTGCGCTGGCCTTCGCGGATCAGCGGGATCAGGGTGGTGACCTCGGCGGCAATTCGCTCGATGCTGTCCACGCGCTCCTGGATCGCGGTGGCCAGCTTGTCACCTTCACGCTCACGCGCGGCAACGAAGCCGTCCAGCGCCGTATCCAGCAGCGCCAGGGCTTCGGCATGCAGCGCGGCGGCATCGACCGCCTCGCCCTGCATGACACCCGGCATCTGCAGCAGTTCGGTGAAGCTCACCTGCAGGCTCGGGAAGCTCGAGGACAGCCGGGTCGCCAGCTCGCCGAGCTGGCCCAGCAGCGCATCGTTGACCACCAGTGCACCGGTGACCTCCGGCGCGCGCAGGCGAATGACCAGATCGATCTTGCCGCGGCTGCAGCGGGAAGCGACGCGCTCGCGCAGGTGCGGCTCCAACGCACGCAGTTCTTCGGGCAGGCGGACGCCGACCTCCAGGAACCGGTGGTTGACCGAGCGCAGCTCACAGGCCAGCGTGCCCCAGCGGGTGGCGCGCTCGCCGTTGGCATAGGCGGTCATGCTTCGAATCATGCGGGTTTCCGGTGCTCTCAAAGTGCAAATGGTACCCTAGCGGTCTCCTTAGAGCCTCCTCGCCCGCCGGTCCCCGGCCCGGGCGTGGCCCCGCATCCCCCGTCTTACCGGAACTTGAGCATGACTGATTCCCGTCCCAGTGGCCGCCAGGCCGACCAGCTGCGCGAAGTGCGCATCGAGCGCGCCTTCACCCGTCACGCCGAGGGCTCGGTCCTGGTCAGCTTCGGCGAGACCCGCGTGCTGTGCACGGCCAGCGTGGAAAACCGCGTGCCGGGCTTCCTGCGTGGCAAGGGCGAAGGCTGGGTGACCGCCGAGTACGGCATGCTGCCGCGTTCGACCCACACCCGTAACGACCGCGAAGCCGCCCGCGGCAAGCAGGGTGGCCGCACCCTGGAAATCCAGCGCCTGATCGGCCGCACGCTGCGCGCCTGCATCGACCGCGGCGCGCTGGGCGAGCGCACCATCACCCTGGACTGCGACGTGCTGCAGGCCGATGGCGGCACCCGTACCGCCGCCATCACCGGCGCCTACGTGGCCCTGGTGGATGCGGTGAACTTCCTGATCAAGCGCGGTGACATCAAGCGCAACCCGATCTTCGGCGCCGTCGCGGCGGTGTCGGTGGGCGTGTACCGCGGCACCCCGGTGCTGGATCTGGATTACGCCGAAGACAGCGACTGCGATACCGACATGAACGTCGTGATGAACGACGGTGGCGGTTTCATCGAACTGCAGGGCACCGCCGAAGGCCACGCCTTCCGCCGTGATGAACTGGATGCGCTGCTGGTCCTGGCCGAAAAGGGCATCAAGGATCTGTTCGCTGCGCAGCAGGCGGCCCTGGCCAAGGCATGAACCGTCGTATCGCCCTGACCACCCTGGTAGTGGCCGACTACGACGAGGCGATCGCCTGGTACACCGGCGCGCTGGGCTTCAGCCTGATCGATGACATCGACCAGGGCGACAAGCGCTGGGTGGTGGTCGGGCCGGGCGACGGCAGCGCGGCCGCCTTGTTGCTGGCGCGTGCCAGCAACGACGAACAGCGCGCGCGGATCGGCAACCAGACCGGTGGCCGGGTCGGATTTTTCCTGAACACCGATGATTTCTGGCGCGACCACGCAGCGATGACCGCGCGTGGCGTGGTCTTCCTCGAAACCCCACGCGAGGAGGTCTACGCGACGGTCGCGGTGTTCCGCGATCTGTACGGCAACACGTGGGATCTGCTGGAGCCCAAGCAATGAAACTGGTCCTGGCCAGCGGCAACGCCGGCAAACTGAAGGAACTGCAGGCCATGCTCGGCGGCCTGCCGCTGGAGATCGTGGCGCAGGGCGAACTGGGCGTCAGCGACGTCCCGGAAACCGGCCTGACCTTCGTCGAGAACGCCCTGATCAAGGCGCGCCATGCCTGCCAGAGCACCGGCCTGCCGGCGCTGGCCGACGATTCGGGCCTGATCGTGGATGCGCTCGACGGCGCACCCGGCCTGTACAGCGCGCGCTATGCCGGCAGCCCGACCAACGATGCCGCCAACAACGCCAAGCTGCTCGAGGCAATGCGCGATGTACCGGCCGATCGGCGCAGCGCCCGCTTCTATGCGGTGATCGTGCTGCTGCGCCATGCCGATGATCCGCAGCCGCTGATCTGTGAAGGCAGCTGGGAGGGCGTGATCCTCGATGAGCTGCGTGGCAGCCACGGCTTCGGCTACAACCCGCTGTTCCTGGACCCGGTGCTGGCGCAGACCGCGGCTGAAATGGCGCCGGACCTGAAGAACGCGATGAGCCACCGCGCCAAAGCCCTGCAGCTGCTCAAGCAGAAGCTGCCCGCCCTGCTGTGATGGCACACGACCCCTGCTCCCACCTGCCCGGCGAAACCTGCACGGGTGATCACGACCACGCTCCGCGGTTGGTTACGCCGCCGCTGGCGTTGTACGTGCATCTGCCGTGGTGCGTGCGCAAATGCCCGTACTGCGATTTCAACTCGCATGCGGCCAAGGGCGAGCTGCCGTTCGAGGCGTACATCGACGCGTTGATCCGCGATCTCGATCAGGATCTGCCGCTGGTCTGGGGCCGGGTGGTGAGCAGTGTGTTCTTCGGTGGCGGCACGCCGAGCCTGTTCCCGCCGGAGGCGATCGACCGTTTCCTGCAGGCGGCCTCGGCCCGGCTGCGTTTCGCGCCGAACCTGGAAGTGACGCTGGAGACCAACCCGGGCACCGCCGAGCACGGCCGTTTCGACCGCTACCGCGCGGCCGGGGTGAACCGGATCAGCTTCGGCATCCAGACCTTCAACGACGAGGCGCTCAAGCGCCTGGGCCGCATCCACGACAGCGGCGAAGCCGAGCGTGCGGTGAAGCTGGCCCAGGATGCGGGCTACGACAACTTCAACATCGACCTGATGTACGCGTTGCCGCAGCAGACGCTGGCCCAGGCCGAACATGACCTGGAGCGCGCGTTCGCGCTGCAGCCCACCCACATGTCGCACTACCAGCTCACCCTGGAGCCGAACACCGTGTTCTTCGCGCGGCCGCCGCAGGGCATCCCCGATGAAGATTCGGCATGGGACATCCAGGAGCACTGCCAGCAGATGCTGGCCGAGGCCGGCTATGCGCAGTACGAGGTCAGCGCCTACGCAAAACCCGGCCGGCAGAGCCAGCACAACCTCAATTACTGGCGCTTTGGCGACTACCTGGGGATCGGCGCCGGTGCACACGGCAAGATCAGCAGCGGCGCTGAAGAACACGTGCTGCGCCGCTGGAAGCACAAGCATCCGCAGACCTTCATGGACACTGCCGGAACCGCAGCCTCGATCGGCGGCGACGATGTGATCAGCGCCGAGCGACTTCCGTTCGAGTACATGCTCAACCTGCTGCGCCTGCATGAAGGCTTCAGCCTGAAGGATTTCGAATCGCGGACCGGCCTGGACCGGGCGCGGATCGCCGAGCCGCTGCGCATTGCCGTGGCCAAGGGCTGGATGACCGTGGCCGGCGATGACGCCATGCCAACCGAACTGGGCCGGCGCTTCACCAACGACGTGGTCGAGCTGTTCCTGCCCTGAGCAGGCGGCGCCTGCCCGGACGGTAATGCCGGCCGCTGGCCGGCGCCGGGAACCTCGAACCTTGTCGCTTCTGGCAGGGACCGGGCGAAACCGTTAGATTCCGTGTTCTCAGGGGAGCTGGAAGAACATCGGATGTCTGCGCCCGCACCTTCGTCGTCCCAGCCCGACATGACCCGCTTTGCGGACGTGGCCGCGCCGCCGCGCGTGCGTCGCCTGCTGGCCGCGCTGCACGGGCTGGCAGTGCAGACCCTCACCGCGCCACTCAAACTGACCATCGTGGAGCTCGAGCGCGAGCTGTTCCGCGATGCCGAGCGCGCGCGCAACAGCCAGATCCAGGCCGACATATTCGCGCAGGCCCGCCAGCTGCATGAGGTCAACGCGCAGTTCGGCCCACGCTTCCTGGAGGCGGTGGCGGTGAGCCTGGCCAGTTTGCGCGGTCCACGCCACGCCCAGCGCATCGTCCCGACCGAGGTATCCGTTTCGGCCACCGCGCTGACCCTGGTCAACGACACCGACGTGGACCGCGACATCGTGCTGGTGGACATCATCCGCCGCGAAGCCCAGCGCTCGGCCACCGCCCTGCAGTTGCTCGGCCAACGCTTCGGGGTGCTCGCCGCCGGACCGGCCTTCGATGTCGATGACCTGCCGTTCGGCCCGCAGGCGCTGTGCCGGATCGTGCGCGAACTGGGTGAAGACTTCGCGCTGGGCCTGGAAACACAGCTGGCGCTGTACCGCGTGTTCGACCGTCAACTGCTGGAGCGGCTGGGTGAACTGCTGGAGCGCGCCAACATCCTGTTGGGGCACGAAGGCGTCCTGCCCGGGCTGGTCTACACCCCGTATCTGGCGCGCTCGGCCACGACGCGCCGGATCATCACCGGCCCCGAGCGCGGCCTGCCCGGCGCACGCGGCGGCGCGGCGGCGCGGCCCCTGACCGGCTGGAACGGCAGCGCGCCGAGCACCGGCTGGGCAGCAATGACCGAGCGCGCCATGGCCTTGACCACGGCGTCCACCGCGCCGGACAGCACCACACCCATCGGTGGCGCGGCGGCGGCCTCGCCGACGGCATCGGCGTCAGTGTCTGTGTCAGCGCCGAGCCTCCCCACCAGCCCCATTGCCGCCGACCTCGGTGCACCGGCGATGTCAGCGCTGCACCAGCTGTTGGGCGCTGCCCGGCAGGCACATGCGGCCGGCGCGGTACCTGGCGGCGGAGCGCTGGCCGCGCAAGCCGTCGGCGCCTCGGCCCAGGCCGTTGCCACCCCCACGGAAAACGCCTTCCTGGCGCCCGAGGCGCTCCCCGCGCTGGCGGTACCCGCCGAAGCCGTGCACGCCACGCTGGCCAGGCTGCAGGGCCAAGCGGTCGCTCCCGGCGGCGCCCGCCGCAGCATGGCCGACCTGCACAACGCGCTGCTCGCCCAGGTCCGTGCCGAGCATGGCGCGCAGGCCTCATTGACGGTCAAGGACAGCGACACCTTCGACCTGCTCGACATGCTGTATGGACAGATCCAGCGCGAGGTGCGGCCCGAGGCCGTGGCCGCCGACCTGCTGACCCGCCTGCAGGTGCCGGTCGCCCGCGCGGCCCTGTCCGACCCGGCCTTCTTCGTGCGCGACCAGCACCCGGCGCGCGAGCTGCTCAATGCGGTAGCCGAGGCCGGCGCCAACTGGCTGGGCGAGGAAGATGTGGATCCGCAGCTGGTGCAGAAGCTCGGCCACGCGGTCGACCAGGTGGTCAACGCGTACGACGGCGATGTGGCGGTCTTCGACACCGCCAACGAGGAGATCCAGCAGCACTTCCGCGCGCTGGCGCACAAGGCCGAACTGGCCGAGCGCCGTCATGTCGAAGCCGCCCGCGGCAAGGAGCGCCTGGAGGCGGCCAAGCAACAGGCCAGCACCAGCATCGAGCAGGTGTGCGCGCAGGCCGCGCCCCCGCGCTTCGTGCAGGCGCTGCTGAAACAGGCGTGGTCGGATGTGCTCACGCTCACCCTGCTGCGCAACGGCGAGACCTCGCCGCAGTGGCAGCAGCGCCAGCAGGAAACCGCCCGGATCGCCGAGGTGACCTGCCTGGCGCCGGGCGTGGCCGAGCGCGATGATGCGCTGGGCCAGCAGGTCGAGTCCGCTCTGCTGCAGGTCGGCTATCACCAGGACGAAGCAGCCGCGATCGCGCGGCGCCTGTCCACGCCCGGCGGCGAGGATGACAGCAGTTCACGTACCGAACTCACCGCCCGCCTGCGCGCCCGCACCCGGCTGGGCGAACAGGCCGATGCCAGTGATCCGCGCAAGGTCGCCCCGCTCGCGCGCAGCACCGCCGAGGACGACTGCTATCGCCAGCTGCGCACCCTGCCGTTCGGGACCTGGTTCGAGTTCACCACCAACCAGCAGGGCGACGTGCGCCGGCAGCGGTTGTCCTGGTACAGCCTGATCACCGACAACGCGCTGTTCGTCAATCAACGTGGGCAGAAAGTGGGCGAGCATTCGTTGGATGCCCTGTCGCGGTTGATGGCCCATGGCCAGGTGCGAATCGTCACCGAAGACAAGGGCAGGCTGATTGATCGTGCCTGGCAGGCCACCCTGCGGACCCTGCGCTCGCTGGCCGGCACGCCTGCGGAGAGCGCCGAATGACCACACCCGATACCCGCCGCGCGCCGCGTCGCCAGGTGGCCGAGCTGGTCCCCGTGACCGATCTGATGGCCGAGACCGTGATCGGCCGACTCGGCAATGTCTCCGAAACCGGTATGCTGATGCTGGCCTCGGTGCCGATGCAGGACGATGCGCTGTACCAGCTGCAGTTCACCATCCCCGGCCCGCAGGGTCAGCCGCTGCTGATCGACGTCGGCGTGCACCTGCTCTGGAGCGAGCAGACCCATGCACCGGGCCAGGCCTGGGTGGGCTTCCGCTTCCTGACCTTGGCGCGCGAATCACGCGAGCAGCTGCGGCAATGGATCGCCGAGGAAACTTCGGCAGTCTGAGCGCCGGTTCCGGCACAGCGCCCGCTGGCGGATTGCGGCAGAATCTAGGGCTGCATTCCGCACTGCCAGCGAGCTTCATGCCATGAACCAGCCAGACCTCGGCGCCCTGTATTCCCACCATGCCAGCGTGATGCGCCAGCGCGCCGATGAAGCGCTGGCCCGTGGCGGCTTCGACCATCTGGTGATTCCCAGTGGCACCCTGCATTACCAGGCCTTTGATGATCGCGATTACCCGTATGCGGTGAACCCGAACTTCAAGGCCTGGCTGCCGCTGACCAAGCTGCCCAACAGCTGGCTGGTGTACACCCCCGGCAAGCGCCCGACCCTGATCTTCCATCAGCCCTTCGATTACTGGCACGTGGTGCCCGGTGCGCCGAATGGCTGGTGGGTGGAGCATGTCGATATCCAGATCATCCGCACGCCGGACGAGGCGCTGGCGCTGCTGCCCAAGGATGCCGCGCGCTGCGCGATCCTCGGTGAGCCGCAGAGTGCGCTGGGCGCCTTCGTACCGAACAATCCCGCACCGGTCATCGATTACCTGGACTGGCAGCGCGGCTACAAAACGCCGTATGAAATCGCCTTGATGCGCGAAGCGCAGCGACTGGGCGTGCGCGGCCACCGTGCCGCCGAAGCCGCCTTCCGCGCTGGCACCAGCGAGTTCGAGATCCACATGGCGTACTGCCGTGCGGTCGGCCAGGACGCCAACGAACTGCCCTACGGCAACATCATCGGCCTCAACGAACACGCGGCCGTGCTGCACTACACCGATCTGGGCCGCAGCGCGCCGACCCCGCTGCGCAGCTTCCTGATCGACGCCGGCGCCAGCGCGTACGGCTATGCCAGCGATATCACGCGCACCTATGCGGCCAGCGGCCATGACGAATTCCAGGCGCTGATCGATGCGGTGGATGCGGCCCAGCAGCAGATGGGCGCCGGCGTGCGCGCGGGCGTGGATTACAAGCAGCTGCACATCGACGCGCACCTGTCGCTGATGGGCATCCTCAAGGACTTCGGCGTGCTCAACGTCTCGCCGGAAGCGGCGCTGGCCACCGGCGTGAGCGCGGCCTTCTTCCCGCATGGCCTGGGCCATCTGATCGGGCTGCAGGTGCATGACGTGGCCGGCTTTGCGGCCAGCGACCGCGGTGGCCGCATCGAGCGCCCGCAGGGTCACCCGTACCTGCGCATGACCCGCGTGCTGGAGCCGGGCATGGTGGTCACGATCGAACCGGGCGTGTACTTCATCGACATGCTGCTGGACGAAGTGAAGCAGGCCGGCAATGGCGCCAGCATCAACTGGGACCGCGTGGATTTCTTCCGTCCGTATGGCGGGGTGCGGATCGAGGACGAGGTGCTGTGCACCGAGGGCGATGCGGACAACCTGACCCGCCCGGTGTTCGCGGCGGCCAGCTGAGGGGAAATGCGGGTGCCGGCCAACGGTCGGCACCACCCCGACAATCCCGACATCGCGGTAGTGCCGGCCGCTGGCCGGCTCCTCACGATGCCTGGATTCCATGAGGAGCCGGCCAGTGGCCGGCACTACCGGTGTGATGCGCCGCACGGCCACCGGTGCCTTCGTCACGCACCCCGCAGCCACCCATGGGGTGGCTCTACCCTGAAGCGGATCAGCGCTTCGCCATTTCTTCTTCAATCTCATCGGCACTGCGTGCCAGTGCAGCGGTGAGCACCTGATGGCCGTCCTCGGTGATCAGCACGTCATCTTCGGTACGGATGCCGATACCGCGCCAGCGCGCTTCCACGCTGCGGTCGTCCGGTGAGACATACAGGCCCGGCTCGATCGTGAACACCATGCCCGGCTCCAGCATCCGCGAATCCCCGGCCAGCCGGTAATCGCCGACGTCGTGCACGTCCAGACCGAGCCAGTGCCCGGTCTTGTGCCGGTAGAACCGCTGGTAATGCGCTTCGGCGATGTTCTCTTCCAGCGTGCCCTTGAGCAGGCCCAGCCGCAGCAGGCCGTCGGTCAGGGTTTCCACGGCGGCCAGATGGCCGGCTTCGTACGCATTGCCCGGGCGGGCCTGGGCCAGCGCGGCCGCCTGCGCCGCACCGACCAGGTCATGCAGCGCGCGCTGCTCGGCACTGAAGCGGCCGTTGACCGGGAAGGTACGGGTGATGTCACTGGCGTAGCCGCGGTACTCGGCACCGGCATCGATCAGGACCAGATCGCCATCGTGCGCGCGCGCGTTGTTGTCGCGGTAATGCAGGATGCAGCCGTTGGCACCGGCGCCGACGATGCTGCTGTAGGCCGCACACGCATCATTGGCACGGAACACACGCTCCAGATCGGCCTGCAGTTCGTACTCGTGGATGCCCGGCCGCGCCACGTGCATCGCGGCACGGTGGGCCTGCACGCTGATGTCGGCGGCGCGCTGCATGACGGCGATTTCCGCGGTCGATTTGAACAGCCGCTGCTCGTGCAGCAGGTGGCCCAGCTCAAGGAATTCATGCGGCGGCTGCGCGCCATGCCGCACCTGCGAGCGTACCCGGTTGACCCAGCCGATCAGCTTGAGATCGAACTCGGCATCGCGACCGAAGTGGTAGTACACCCGCGAGCGCCCTTCCAGCAGGCCGGGCAGGATGTCGTCCAGATCGTCGATCGGGTAGGCGTCATCCATGCCGTACTGCGACACCGCACCTTCCTGGCCAGCGCGCGCGCCATCCCAGGCTTCGCGGTCCGCATCGCGCTCGCGGCAGAACAGGATCACCTCGCCATGGCGGCGGCCCGGGATCAGCACCAGCACGGCCTCCGGTTCCGGGAAGCCGCTCAGGTACCAGAAATCCGAGTCCTGGCGGAACGGATAATGCGTATCCAGGCTGCGCACGCGCTCGGATGCAGCCGGCAGCACCAGGATGGCGTCATCGCCGGCCATCTCCATCAACTGCTGGCGGCGGCGGGTGTATTCGGCGGCGGAGATGCCGGTCAGCTGCCGGATATCCATCTCAGTTCAGGCGCTGCCGGTGGCGCGCGGCCATGACACAGTCACCGTGCAGCAGCAGCACCGCCACGCGGATGAACTCCTCGATCTCGGCCAGCGCGTCTTCGTCGTCGTCGTTGCCGCTTTCGAAGTCTTCGCTGGAGGCCTGGGCCAGCTTGGCCAGATCGGTCAGGGCTTCATCGCCCTCTTCGGACAAGGCCGGCCGGTTCTGGCCCGAGCCCAGCCCGAAGCCGCCCAGGAACGCGCGCGCCCAGGTGAACAGCGCATCGGCCTGCGCGGCGGTATCGCTTGAATCGCTCAGCAACAGTTCGAAGGCGAAATCGCGGTCTTCCATCTGCGCCACGCTGGCATCGAGCAGGCGCGCCAGGGCGTCACCTTCGGCCGGGGTCGGCAGGTTGTCATCGGCCAGGACGCGGGCCGGCCATTCACGCACCGGCGCACCACCGGCGGACAGCCAGCCGCACAGGCCGCCGTGCAGTTCAGCGGCGCTGGCGCCCAGGCCCAGGGCCTGGCTGGCCTGGTTTACGTCGTCGACACTCGGGAGTTCGGTCATCTTGGGGCTACGGTTTGTGAGCGCCACAGTGTAGCAATCCACCTGTGTCCACCGGGTTGCCATGGCCCGCCCGAGGCCCTGCCCCGGCACCGGTGGGCCGACGGCCGGCAGGCCCCGTCATTATTCGCTTGACCGCCCCGTCCGCCCTTGCCTATGGTGCCGGACATGGAACCCGCCGACGCCATCGCCCAATTGCAGGCCTTCGCCGCCCGCGTGGAGGCGTTGCTTGAGCGCAACCAGCGTCTGGCCGACGAGAACCGCAGCCTGCGCCATCAGCAGGAACAGCTGGTGGCCGAGCGCTCCCAGCTGCTGGCCAAGAACGAGCAGGCCCGCTCCCGGGTCGAAGCGATGATCACCCGCCTCAAGTCCCTGGAGCAGCACACATGAGCCAGACCGAACCGGTCAGTGTCCGCATCCTGGATCGTGAATACACGGTGGGGGTGGGGGCCGAGGAACGCGAGAGCCTGACCGCCGCCGCCCGGCTGCTGGATGCCAAGATGCGCGAGATCCGCGGCAGCAACCGGATGGCCGCGGTCGACCGGGTCGCGGTGCTGGCCGCGCTGAACCTGGCCCACGAGCTGCAGCAGCTGCGTGATGAGCACGCCCGGCAGGCCATTGCCCTGCAGCAGACGCTGAGCGATCTCAATCGCCGCCTGGATCGGGCGTTCGACAACGCGGGTTGATCCACGCGACCGGTTCCACGCGGTGGTCGATTGCACAAGTGCATCGCATGGTCTTCATCGATCTGAATTGAAGTGCAATTCGACCGACGAACGGACTGGCCGAATCGCACAAGAGGGCTATAATCCTCGTTGCGTTCTCTGCTGTGAACGACGGCGTGTGCAAACATTCGCCTTGTCCCTTAATTACGACCACGGGTGCGCGACGGCGCCGGGAGTGCAAGTCCGCCTTGTAGCGGGAAGCCCGATGGAACCCCAGCGTACCCACTTGAACCCCGGGTTCAAGGTCGTTTCGCATGCATCGTCACGGCGGAGAATGCAATATTCCAGCAAGAGCGGCGTTCCCTTGGGACGTCGCTCTTGTTTTATCCGCTTCCCCCGCACGCTCCGGACCCAGGCATGACCGACCCGCGCTCCGCACTGCGCCAGCAGCTGCGCCAACGCCGCCGTGATCTCCCCGCCGCCGTGCGCCTGGCCGCCGCCGAACACCTGGCCGATGGCCTGCTCGCCCTTCCTTTCGCGCCCACGCAGGGCCATGTCGCCGGCTACTGGGCGATGGATGGGGAAATCGCGCTGCACCGCTGGCAGATGCAGTTGCCCGCCGGCCTGACCTACTGCCTGCCGGTCCTGCACGAGAAGACGCTGCGCTTCGCGCCCTGGCGCCCGGGGCAGGCACTGACCACCAACCGCTTCGGCATCCCCGAACCCGATCTCGCGCTGGACGACACGCTCGCACCGGAGCAGATGGCGCTGGTCGTGGCGCCGCTGGTTGGTTTCGACGCACAGGGCCGGCGGCTGGGCATGGGAGGCGGCTGGTATGATCGCAGCTTCGCATTCCGCCACCAGCGCCCGGCGCCGCCGTGGCTGGTCGGGGTCGGCTTCTCGGTCCAGCAGGTCGATGACCTGCCGGTGCACCCCTGGGACGTCGCGGTGGATGCGATCTGCACCGACGTCTCCACCCTTGTCTGCGTACCGACCAACGGTCGGCACCGACAGTAATCAAAGACTCCGCATGACCGCACGCAAGCGCTACTGGCTGATGAAGTCCGAACCGGACGCTTTTTCCATCGATGATCTGCAGCGCGTGGGCCGGGAGCCCTGGAACGGCGTGCGCAACTACCAGGCGCGCAACTTCATGCGCGATGGCATGAAGGTGGGCGACGGGGTGATGTTCTACCACTCCAACACCAAGGTGCCGGGGATCGTCGGGCTGGCCACGGTGGCCAGCGAGGCCTATCCGGACGACACCCAGTTCGATCCCGGATCGGACTATTACGACGCCAAGGCGACCCGCGAAGAACCGCGCTGGATGCTGGTGGACGTGGCCTTCGAACGCAAACTGCGCGACACCATTTCGCTGGATGAGATCAAGCTGCACGCCGATGCGCTGGGCGAAGGATTCCCGCTGACCGCGCGCGGCAACCGTCTCTCGATCCTCCCGGTGACCGCTGCGCAGTGGAAGCTGCTGCTGTCGCTGGAAAAGCACTGACCCCTTTCCTCCAAGAGTTGCCCGCCATGTCCGAAGCCAAGCGCCTGGCCGCTGAAAAAGCCATTGAATACGTCGAAGACGGCATGATCGTGGGGGTCGGCACCGGTTCCACCGTGGCCTACTTCATCGATGCCCTGGCCAAGATCCAGCACCGCATCAAGGGCGCCGTGTCCAGCTCGGACCAGAGCACCGCGCGCCTGAAGCAGCACGGCATTGAGGTGCTCGAGCTCAACCACACCGGCAACCTGTCGCTGTATGTGGACGGGGCCGACGAGTGCGACGGCAACAAGAACCTGATCAAGGGCGGCGGCGCCGCGCTGACCCGCGAGAAGATCATCGCCGAGGCCAGCGAGCGCTTCGTGTGCATCATCGACCCGAGCAAGCAGGTCAAGGTGCTGGGCAGGTTCCCGCTGCCGGTGGAAGTGATCCCGATGGCCCGCAGCCTGGTCGCCCGCCGCATCATGGACATGACCGGCGGCCAGCCGGCCTGGCGCGAGGGCGTGGTCACCGACAACGGCAACGTGATCCTGGACATCCACCACCTGGAGATCACCGATCCGGTCAAGCTGGAGCGCGAGCTCAACCAGCTGCCGGGCGTGGTCAGCGTCGGCCTGTTCGCGCGCCGCCCGGCCGATGTGGTGATCATCGGCGGTGAGCCGCCGATCGTGATCTGACCCCGTGGCCGGCCTGTGCGCCGGCCACCCCAACGAGGTACGCCCATGTCCCTGTTGCGCCTGCTGCCCCTGCTCCTGCTGTTCACCCTGACCGGCTGCGCCAGCACCAACGCCCGCCACTGGGTGGAGCTGGACGGCAACCGTTACCACGTTGAACTGGCCACCAATGACGACACCCGCGCCCGCGGGCTGATGTTCCGCGACCAGATGCCCGAGGACCACGGCATGCTGTTCATCCACGAACGCGAAGAACTGCAGGCGTACTGGATGAAGAACACCAAGATCGCGCTGGACATCCTGTACTTCGATGCGCAGCGCCGCCTGGTCAGCCAGCAGCGCGATGTACCGCCGTGTTCGGCCGGCGATCGTTGCCCGCCCTACCCCAGCAGCGAACCGGCCCGCTACGTGCTGGAACTCAACGCCGGGCAGGCCGAAAAGATGGCGCTCAAGGACGGCACCGAACTCACGTTCGGCCCCGGCATCGCCGACGGCAAGTAAAAGGGCACCGATAAACGCGCCGCGCCCTTGAATCGCGGCGCGTTTGTCGCCAGTCTTGTCCCATGCAGGGGCAGATCACATTGCCGACGTGGGACTCACTGGCCGAGCTGGATGACGAGGCGCTGCCGCTGTTGCCGACGGCGTTGCTGATCGCCCGGGACGAATACCCGGATCTGGACCCCGCCGTCTACGACGCGGTCCTGCAGAGTCACGCCGACCACCTGCGCACCGAGATCGCCACGATCGACATGTGGCCGCTGAAGATCGCCGCGGTCAACCGCCACCTGTTCGACGAGCTGGGCTACAGCGGCGACCACGGCGAGTACTACGACCCACGCAACAGCTATCTGAACCAGGTCTTCGAACGCCGCCTGGGCAATCCGATTTCGCTGGCGCTGGTGCAGATGGAAGTCTCGCGCCGGCTCGGCATCCCGCTGGACGGGGTGTCCTTCCCGGGGCACTTCCTGGTGCGCCTGCCGCTCAACGACGGCGTGCTGGTGATGGACCCGTTCAACGGCGGCCGACCACTGGGCGTGGAGGAACTGCGCGAACGCGCACGCTCACACCTGGGCGGTGAAGTGCCCGACGACGACGTGCTCGCGCAGATCCTGGACCCGGCCCCGGCACGCGCGATCCTGATGCGGATGCTGCGCAACCTGCACGGCGTGTACGTGGAACGCGGCGAATGGGACCGCGCCGCGCGCAGTGCCGACCGCCTGCTGAAGCTGGCGCCCGAGCAGGACGACGCCCTGCGTGACCGCGGCATGGCCTACCTGCAGCTGGATTACGAGGCCGGCGCGCGCAGCGACCTGGGGCTGTATCTCAAGCGCAATGCCAAGGCCAGCGATGCCCAGTTCGTGCGTGAGAAGCTGGTCGGCCTCGGTGGCGTGGTGCCGCGTCTGCACTGACGGCGCCGCGACACGGCGGCTGGCTGGTGTCTCAGTCGACTTCGACCATCTCGAAATCATCCTTGGTCACGCCGCAGTCCGGGCACGTCCAGGTATCGGGAATGTCGTCCCAGCGCGTGCCCGGGGCGATGCCCTCTTCCGGCAGCCCGTCCTCTTCCCGGTACAGGAAGCCGCAGACAACGCACATCCAGGTGCGGAAGGTGGTGGCGGTTGCGTCGGTCATCGGATAATCACGGCAGGACAAGAGCTGACAGCGCTCATTGTCCCACTCCCGTTGCGCTACCGGTAGCCATTGATGAATCACGCTTCAGCCCCCACGCCGCCCCGCGGTGTCTACCTCATCACCCCCGACGAGCCCGATACCGCACGGCTGCTGGCGCGCACCGCGCCGCTGCTGGCGGCTGGGGCCACCTGGCTGCAGTACCGCAACAAGACCGCCGATGCCGCCCTGCGCCTGCAGCAGGCGACCGCGCTGCAGGCGCTGTGCGGGCAGCACGGCGTGCCATTGATCATCAATGACGACCCGGCGCTGGCCCATGCCGTGGGCGCCGCTGGCGTGCACCTGGGCGGCGCCGACGGCGACATCGGCGCGGCGCGTGCCCTGTTGGGGCCCGACGCCATCATCGGCGCGTCCTGCTATGACCAGCTGGCCAATGCCGCGCGTGCCGTGGACGAAGGCGCCAGCTATGTGGCCTTCGGCGCGTTCTTCCCCACCACCACCAAGGTCACCGCCAGCCGTGCCACGCCGGACCTGCTGCGGCAAAGCGCCGCACTGGGCGTGCCGCGGGTGGCGATCGGCGGGCTCAGCCCGGACAATGTGGGTCCCATCATCGCGGCCGGTGCCGACCTGGTGGCCGTGGTCAGCGGCATTTTCGCCGCCCCCGACCCGGTTGCCGCCCAGCGCGCCTTCCTCGCCCAGTTTCCGTAAGACCCAGGACACTCCATGAACCACGACCAGTCCCACGCCCTGTTCACCCGCGCCCAGAAGCTGCTGCCGGGTGGCGTCAACTCGCCGGTGCGCGCGTTCAAGTCGGTCGGCGGCGAGCCGTTCTTCGTCAAGCGCGCCGATGGCCCCTATCTGTATGACGTGGACGACAACCGCTACATCGATTACGTCGGCTCCTGGGGCCCGATGATCGTCGGCCACAACCACACCGCCGTGCGCCAGGCGGTCAAGCAGGCGATCGGCAACGGTCTGTCCTTCGGCGCGCCGTGCGAAGCCGAAGTGACCATGGCCGAAACGCTGACCCGGCTGGTGCCGTCCTGCGAGATGGTGCGCATGGTCAACTCGGGCACCGAGGCCACCCTGTCGGCGATCCGGCTGGCACGCGGTGCCACCGGCCGCAGCCGCATCGTCAAGTTCGAAGGCTGCTACCACGGCCATGGCGACTCGTTCCTGGTCAAGGCCGGCAGCGGCATGCTGACCTTGGGCGTGCCGACCTCGCCAGGCGTCCCGGCCGGGCTGAGCGAACTCACCCTGACCCTGCCCTACAATGACTTCGAGGCCGCCACGGCGCTGTTCGCCGAACAGGGCGAGCACATCGCCGGGCTGATCATCGAGCCGGTGGTCGGCAACGCCAACTGCATCCCGCCGCGCGAGGGCTACCTGCAGCACCTGCGCGCACTGTGCACGCAGTACGGCACGGTGCTGATCTTCGATGAAGTGATGACCGGCTTCCGCGTGGCCCTCGGTGGCGCGCAGGCGCATTACGGCGTCACCCCGGACCTGACCACCTTCGGCAAGATCATCGGCGGCGGCATGCCGGTGGGTGCGTACGGTGGCCGCCGCGAGCTGATGTCGCAGATTTCCCCGGCTGGCCCGATCTACCAGGCGGGCACGCTGAGCGGCAATCCGGTGGCGATGGCGGCCGGCCTGGCGATGCTGGAACTGGTGCAGGAACCGGGCTTCCATGATCGCCTGAGTGCTTCGGCCGCGCGCCTGTGCGCAGGGCTGGAAGCAGCGGCGGCCGATGCAGGCGTGGCAGTGACCACCACCCAGGTCGGCGCGATGTTCGGCCTGTTCTTCACTGACCAGAAGGTGGAGACCTACGCGCAGGCGACCGCGTGCGACATCACCGCCTTCAACACCTTCTTCCACGCGATGCTGGAGCGCGGCGTGTTCCTGGCCCCCTCGGCGTATGAAGCCGGCTTCCTGTCCAGCGCCCATGACGACAGCATCATCGATGCGACGCTCGAAGCCGCGCGCGAAGCCTTCAAGGTCGTCAAGGGCTGATAGAACGCGGTAGGTGACGACCGTTGGTCGTCACGGCGTCTACCGACCAACGGTCGGTAGACGCCGGCCGTTTTCGGCGCTCAGCCGAACAGAAAACGGCCTTTCATCATCGCGAAATGGCCGGGGAACGAGCAGAAGAAGGTGTAGTCGCCGCCCTTGGTCAGCTTGGCGGTGGAGAAGGTGACGCTGGTGCTCTGGCCCCCGCCGATCACCGGCGTGTGCGCCAGCACGCGTGCATCGCCCTTGGGCAGGTAGCTGTCGGCCATCGTGGTGCGCATGCCGGCCATCGCCACCGGCTGGTAATCCGCGGCGCGGGTCAGTACCCAGTTGTGGCCCATCGCGGTCGCGGCAAGCTTGCCGGTGTGGCGCAGGGTCAGCTTCACCTGGGAGCAGTCCGCGGCAACCTTGAGTTCCTTCTGGCTGAAGCTCATCTGGTCGGTACTGTCGATGGCGATCGCGCAGACACGCGCATGGGCGGCCGGGGCCAGCATCAGGCCGGCAAGCAACACGGGGGCAAGCAGTTTCAAGGCGATCTCCATCAGGCAGTCCCCGCGATTCTAGTGACCGCCCGTGCAGGCGACGTGCGACGCGATGTCGCAGCGCAGGCACTGGGTGGGTTACGGTCAGCACTGGATCTGGACGAGACGGCCCCATGCCGCATGTGATCGAGTGCCTGCTGCTGGATTTCGATGGCGTGCTGGTGCGCTATGCGCGGCACCTGCGTGTGCGCCATCTGGCCGCGAGCGTCGGCTGCAGTGCGGCGCAGGTGCAGGCGGCGCTGTTCGACACTGGGCTGGAGCGCGCCTACGACAGCGGCATGGCCACGGACGCCTACCTGCAGCGACTGGGTGATGCACTGCAGACCACGATCAGCATCGCGCAGTGGCAGGCCGCGCGCATCGCCGCGTGCGCACCGCAAACAGGGGTGATCGAACGCGTGGCGCGGATCGCGCAGGCACTGCCGATCGGCATCCTGACCAACAACGGCGCGCTGATGGCGCAGACGATTCCACAGCTTGTTCCCACCCTGGCCGATGCCCTGCACGGCCGCATCCTGTGCAGCGGTGCGCTGGGCGGGCGCAAGCCGGATCCGGCGATATTCGCCAAGGCGGTGACGCTGCTGGGGGCGCGCGCCGAGCGCACGCTGTTCATCGATGACCTGTTCGTCAACGTGCGCGGGGCTCGGCTGGCCGGTCTGCAGGCCGAGACCGCGACGGACAGCCGCGCGTTCGGCAAGGTCATCAAACGGTACGCCCTGGGGTAGAGCCGACCAACGGTCGGCTGCGCCCGCGCCACAGCAACAGCAGCCGACCAACGGTCGGCTCTACCGCGACGCGATGAACGACTGCACGGCCGCGCGCAGACGCTTCAGGCCTTCAGCGATTTCCTCATCGGTGATGTTCAGCGACGGCACGAAGCGCAGCACGTCCGGCCCGGCCTGCAGGGTCAGCAGGCCGTGTTCGGCGGCGTGGTCGAGGATGGGACCGGCCTGGCCGGCAAAATCCTTGTCCAGCACCGCGCCCAGCATCAGCCCGCGACCGCGGACCTGGCTGAACACCTTGAACTCGTCGTTGATCTTGCCCAGGCCATCGCGCAGCGCCTGCGACTGACGGCTCACGTTGTGCGCGATCTCCGGCGAGGACAGCTTGCGCAGCGCCACCCGGGCGACGGCGGCGGCCAGCGGATTGCCACCGAAGGTGGTGCCGTGCGCGCCAAACTGCATCACCTCGGCCACCTTCGGGCCGGCCAGCATCGCGCCGATCGGGAAGCCGCCGCCCAGCGCCTTGGCCAGGGTGACGATGTCCGGTTTGATGTTGTCCTGCCAATGCGCGAACAAGGTGCCGGTGCGGCCCATGCCGGCCTGGATCTCATCCAGCGCCACCAGCGCGTTGTGCTGGTCGCACAGCTCGCGCACGCGCTGCAGGAAGCCCGGCTTGGCCGGCATCACGCCGCCCTCGCCCTGGATCGGCTCCAGCATCACCGCCGCGACATCGCCGGCGGCCATCGCGGTTTCCAGCTGGACCTCGTCATTGAAGTCGACATAGCGGAAGCCACCGGGCAGCGGCTCGTAGCCTTCCTGGTACTTCGGCTGGGCAGTGGCGGTCACCGCGGCCAGGGTGCGGCCATGGAAGCTGCCGCGGAAGGTCACGATCACGCGCTGATGCGCCGGCCGGCCCAGCGAGGAGGCCCACTTGCGGACCAGCTTGATCGCCACTTCATTGGCTTCGGCGCCGGAGTTGCACAGGAACACGCGCTCGGCGAAGCGCGAGGCGGTGACCAGTTCTTCGGCCAGGCGCAGCGGCGGCTCGCTGTAGAACACGTTGCTGGTATGCCACAACTTGCCGGCCTGCTCGATCAGCGCGGCCTTCAGGTCCGGATCGTTGTGGCCCAGGCCACACACCGCGATGCCGGCGGCCAGATCGATGAATTCACGGCCCTGGTTGTCCCAGACGCGCGCGCCCTGGCCGCGCTCGAGCACCACCTGGCGCGGTTTGTAGACCGGCAGGTAGTAATGCGACAGGGACAACAGCGGATCGGTGGCAGCGGCAGTCATGGCAGTCAACGGCTCAGGAAAGATCCCATTCTCGCGCTTTGAGCCGGTGGGGCACAATGCGCCCCATGCGACCGTTCACTGCCCCCCAGCTCAACCCCGCCACCGAATCCGGCTGGCGCCGCCAATGGTTCGACATCATCTACCGCCACGACACCCGGCCCTCGCGCAATTTCGACCTGCTGCTGGTCTACGCGATCGTCGCCAGCGTGGTGGTGGTCATGTTCGACAGCGTGCAGCGCTTCCATGCGGCCTATGCCGACGGGCTCTACGTGCTCGAATGGGGCTTCACGATCCTGTTCACCGCCGAGTACCTGTTGCGGCTGGTGGTGGTCAAACGCCCGCTGCGCTACGCATTCAGCATCTGGGGAATCATCGATCTGGCCTCGATCCTGCCGACCTACCTGTCGCTGTTCATCCCCGGGGCGCAGAGCCTGCTGGTGGTGCGCGCGCTGCGCATCCTGCGGGTGTTCCGGATCCTCAAGCTGACCCGCTACATCGAAGAAAGCGGCGTGCTGATGGAGTCGCTGTGGCGCAGCCGGCGCAAGGTGCTGCTGTTCCTGTTCACGGTCATCACCATCACCATCATCGCCGGCACCATGATGTACGTGATCGAAGGCCCCAACCACGGCTTCACCAGCATCCCCAGCAGCATGTACTGGGCGGTGGTGACCATGGCCACGGTGGGCTTCGGTGACATCGTGCCGCAGACCGTGCTGGGCCGTTTCGTCACCTCGGTGCTGATCCTGATCGGCTACAGCATCATCGCCGTACCCACCGGCATCTACACCGCCGAACTGGCCAATACCATGCGCGATGCCGAGCATGCCGCGCGCCGGGATGCGCGCGGCTGCCCGCACTGCGGGCTGGAAGGCCACGAACCGGATGCCGTGCATTGCCGACACTGCGGCGAGAAACTGCCCCCGGTCTTCAACGTCTGATCAACGCGGGGCGGGCCGCCTGGCAGCCGACCCCGCGTTCGCTCAGCGTGCGCCGCTGGTCTGGGCCAGGCGGTTGCTCATGTCGACCAGGTCGTTGTAGCTGACCAGCAACGCTTCGGCCGAGCCCTGCGGGTTGTTGATCCGGCCGCCGCTCTCGATCAGCATCTGCTCGCTGCGGGTGTAGGGCGTCCTGGATTCCACGCGCTCGATGCGACGGCCGGCATCGCGGGCCAGCGCATCGGCCGCACGCTCCACGTGCCCCCACATCGCATCGCCCTTGCCGACCTTGTCCTCCTGCGCCTGCTGCAGCAGCGCCTGGAACGCGGTGAGCTGGGTGCGGGCCACGGCCAGATCGGGCGTCTCGCTGTTGAGCAGCTGGGTCAGCTGCTTGCCGTCGCCGAGGATCTTGATCTGGTAGTACGCCATCGAGCGGCCTTCGGAGGCTTCAATCTCCTTGAGCTGTTCGGCACGGCGTTCGTCTTCGCGCTTTTCCAGTGCGGCATCCAGTGCGGTACCTGCATCGAAGAACGCCATATAGGCCTTCATCAACGGCGCATGCTGGGCGCGCATCCCGGCATGGTCATCGCGCAGGTAGTCCTCGCGACTGTAGTAACGGTCAGCCTGCTCGATCAGGGCGTACAGGTCGGCGAACGTCTTCTGGTAAGCGCTTGCCGCCGGATCCAGCTCGGGCTCCGCCGGCGTCATCGCCAGCGCCGCCACCATCGGGGCATTGCATGCCTCCACGCGATGCGACAGCACCGTACCTGGCCCACGCACCTTTTTCTCGTTGCCGGTCGGGCCGGCCTCCGGGTCCTGCATCCAGCCGATGTACTGCTGGAAGCCTTCGTGGATCGGCTGTTCAACGGCGTTGAAGCAGGCGATGTAGGCGTTCACCTTCTCCACGCCCTGGGTATCGGCGACGCTGCCCGGCCCCTTGCTGCAGGCGCCGAGCAGGCTGATCAATGCGATGGCGGCGGCGAGCGGCGCGGTCCGTGTGCGAGATGACATGCGAGTGTCCATACCAATTGGGGGGACGCACCATAGCAGGCCAGTGTGTGCAGCTATTGTCATCGCGCGCAGCGAACGCGCGTCACTCCAGGAACAGGTCCGGCATCAACGGGCGCGATGGATCGACGGCGTAGCCGCTCAGATCGGTGATGCCCGCCTGCGCCAACACCTCGTCATCGAGCAGGAACTGTCCGCTGAAACCGGCCGCCTCACGGCACAGCACCGCGTGTGCGGCGTCGGCCAGAATCGCCGGCGTGCGGCAGCCACGGATGTCCACGCCGGGAATCATGTTGATCGCATCGGTAGCGATCACCGTGCGCGGCCACAACGCGTTGACGGCCACGCCCTGCGGGCCGAACTCGGCCGCCAGGCCGAGGGTGACGAAGCTCATCCCCATGTTGGCCAGCGTGTAACCGGTATGCGGGCCCCACCACTTCGGGTCCAGCGTCGGCGGCGGCGCCAGCGTGAGGATGTGCGGGTTGGGCGCCTGCAGCAGATGCGGCAGGCAGGCCTGCGCGCACAGGAAGCTGCCGCGCGAATTGACCTGCTGCATCAGGTCAAAGCGTTTCATCGGCGTGTCCAGCGTGCCGCGCAGCCAGATCGCGCTGGCGTTGTTGATCAGGATGTCGATGCCACCGAAGGTGTCCACGGTGGCAGCGACGGCCGCGCGCACCTGGTCTTCTTCGCGGATGTCGCACTTCAGTGCCAGCCCCTGCCCGCCTGCGGCGGTCACCGCCTCGGCGGCACTGTGAATGGTGCCGGGCAGCTTCGGATTGGGCACCGAGGACTTGGCCGCGATCGCGATGTTGGCGCCGTCGCGTGCCGCACGCAGCGCAATGGCCAGGCCGATGCCGCGCGAGGCGCCGGTGATGAACAGGGTCTTGCCTTGCAGACTGGCCATGCGCGGAATTCCTTGGATGCGGGTGCAGGGAATCCGCATTATGCCGCCCCGGCGCACACGCCGGATTCATGCGCCGCGTCGATACTGGGCGTTCACGTTCTGCACGGAATGAGCGACATGACGGCGATCCGCCTTCCCCTGACCGCGTTGGCCCTGGTGCTGGCCCTTGGCGCCTGCCAACCCGCTGGCGATCCTGCCGCCTCCGCGACGCAGAACGCAGCTACCGTCCCGGGCACCGCCGGGGGCACCTCCCCGTTCGGCGAAGCGGCGATCTGGGACGGCGAGGTCGATGCCTGCCGTGGCCAGGCACCGGTCGCCGATGATTGCCTGTCCAAGGCGATGCAGGCCGCCAAGGCCAGCCCGCAGGCGATCGCCGCCGCCCATCAACTGGGGGCGCAGGGCAATCCCGGCTACGTGAGCGCATGGCGGGACCAGGACGGCGTGGGCATCGCCACCATCGAATACCCGTTCCGTGCCAACACCAATGAAGGCACGCTGCTGGTCGACAGCGCCGGGCACACGGTGGATGTGGATGCGGACGTGCTGCCGGAAATGTCGCGCGCCGATGCCACCGTCAAACCGTTCCTGGATGCACACCCGGATGCCTCACCGTTTGCCCCGGCCGAAGCCAGCGGCAGCGAAGCACTGCCCAACGGTGGCGTGCGCCTGATCTACACCACGCCGCTGCGCACCTGCCATGCGTGTGCAGAGGATGGGGTGCTGCGGGTCGCCTACGATTTCGATGCGCAACGCCGCTTCGCCGGCAAGCAGATCCTCGATCTGCGCTGATCAGCTGCGCGTGGTCAGCGTCTGCCGGGCGCTCGCCCGGTCATTGCGGCGCGTGCGCGCTGCCTGCGCTCACGGCTTGGGACCCTGCCCTTCGTTGTCTTCCCAGTGCAGGATCTTTCGCGTGACAAAGCGATAGACCGGCTTGCCGGTGCGGAACCAGAGATCACGCACCCACGAGGTGCGCTTGAGCAGCCGCTTTTCCACCGGGGTCAGCGACTGCCGGCAGTACATGCGCTTGTGCTTGAGCAGATGGCGCAGGTCCTCGCGGGCCAGCAGGCGCATCCAGCGTGAGCGCGGGTTGCCGATCACCGCCAGCTGGAAATCGATCAGGGCCGGCGAGCCGTCTTCGCGCACCAGCCAGTTGGCCTCCTTGGCCAGGTCGTTGTGTGCGATGCCGTGGCGATGCACCTGCTGCAGCAGACGTCGGGCCGCGCGGAAGTAGGCCAGGTCGCCATGCGGCGGACGCTGGTACATGGCATCTCCGGCCATGAAGCTGCGGTCCAGCCAGCGCCCGTTCCAGCGCAGCAGCCGCGGCGTGGCCGGCATGCCATCCAGATGCGCCAGCGCGCGTGCCTCGCGCCGGGCCAGCCACCACGCCGGTGCCCGCAACCACCACGGCGTTGCCTCCAGGTCACGGCGCACGAAGCGCTGGCCATCCTCTTCCATCAGCAGGATGCGGCCGAAGCTGTCGGCTTTGAGGGCGGTCGGGGCGGGATCGGCAGGGCGTGTCATGCCGCCATTCTAGGCGGGTGATCGCGTTCATTCACTGCAGATGCCGCACATTCCCGGCCTCTGGCGGGCAGTCAGTCACTTTGCCCCCCCTATAATCCCCCGATGGACTCGTCATGGATCGATGCCACGCTTGCGTGGATCTCAGCTCACCCCGTGCTTGCCGGCGCGGTCATTTTCCTCATTGCCTTCTGCGATGCGGTCATCGTGCTGGGCGCGATCGTGCCCGCGTTGCCGCTGTTGTTCGCGGTCGGGGTGTTCATCGGCCTGGGCCAGATCTCCGGGCCGTATGCCGTGGCCTGCGCGGCGTTGGGCGCATTCGCCGGTGACGGCATCAGCTACTGGGTAGGCCGGCGCTGGGGCGATCGGCTGCGGGGCTTCTGGCCCTTCAGCAAATACCCGCAGCTGCTCGATCGCGGCGAGACGATGTTCCGCCGCAATGCCTTCAAGAGCATCCTGGTGGCGCGTTATGTCGGCGCGATCCGCCCGTTCGTGCCGGCCATCGCCGGCATGATGAAGATGCCGTTGTCGCGCTATATCCAGGCCAGCGGCATCGCCAGCCTGTCCTGGGCCGTCCTGTTCCTGGCGCCCGGCTGGGTGCTGGGCGAGGCCTACGACGCGGTCGCCGCGGTCGCCGGCCGGTTGGTGATGGTGCTGGCCCTGCTCGGCGTGATCATGGGCCTGGTGTGGGCGATCGTGCTGTATGGCTACCGCTGGTCGGCCTCGCGCATGGACAGCTGGCTGGCCAGCCTGCTGGCCTGGTCGCAGCGTCACCCGACGCTGGGCCGTTACTCGGTCGCCGTGTTCGACCCGCAGCGGCGCGAGTCGGTGCCGCTGGCGATGCTGGCGGTGATGTTGCTGCTGCTCGGCTGGGGCTGGTTCGTGCTGTTGATGGCGGTGGTCGCCCACGGCGAGCCGTTGATGGTCGATCTGGCCGTGCACCACGCGATGCTGGCATTGCGCAATCCGCTGGCCGATTACCCGATGGCCGCGCTGGCCTCGCTGGGCGCCTGGCAGGTCCTGCTGCCGGCCACCGCGGCAGGCATGGGCTACCTGGTCTGGCGCCGGCGCTGGATGGCGGCCGCGCACTGGCTGGCCGCGCTCGCCTTCGGGCTGGCGCTGTGCAAGCTGCTCGGTGCGACGGTGGACGTGGTCCGCCCGCCGGATGCGAGCAGCGGCTTCGGCTTCCCGTCCGTGTCGGTGACGATGGCCACGATCACCTTCGGCTTCTTCGCCGTGCTGATCGCCCGTGAACTGCCGGGGCGCACCCGCGTATGGCCCTACCTGCTGTCGGGCATCATCGTCAGCCTGATCGGCTTCGCCCGCATCTACCTCGGCGCGCATTGGCTGAGCGATGTGATCGGCGGCATGCTGTTCGGCCTGTTCTGGCTGCTGGTGCTGGGCATCGCCTACCGCCGCCGGTTCAACCGCTCGTTCTGGGTCAAGCCGGTGGCATGGCTGTTCTACGGCACCTTCGCCATCGCCGCGCTCTGGTATGCCCCACGCAACATCCCGGTGAAACTGGCGCGCTTCGAGCCTGCCCAGCCGACCCCGGCGCCGCTGGATGCCCAGGCCTGGTGGACGACCGAATGGCAGCACCTGCCCTCGCGTCGCAATGAGTTCGACGACGATCAGCGCTGGCCGCTGGATGTGCAGGTGGCCGGTCCGTTGGCGCCGCTGCAGCGCCGGCTGGAAAGCCAGGGCTGGCGCGTGCAGCCCCAGGCGGGCTGGGAGCAGGCGTTGTTGATGCTCGACAAGTCCTCCGACAAGGACAAGGTGCCGGTACTGCCGGCCACGCTGGATACCCAGGTCGAATCGCTGCTGATGCTGCGGGCTGGCAATGCGCCCAATGAGATCTTCGCGCTGCGCCTGTGGCCGGCACCGGCACGCCTGGCGGCGCCGGACAATGAACCGCTGTGGCTGGGCAGTGCGCAGACGCTGCATTACCAGCAGCACTTCAAGCTGATCGGGATGTGGCGGCCGATGCGTGGCATCGACCCGTCGCTCAATGCGGTCCGCCAGGCACTGGACGGGCTGCCGCAGCAGGTCGATACCCATCCAGACACCGAGATGCCGGTGCTGCGCGTGCGCATGCCACCGGCCGAGTGATGCAGCGCCGGAGCTACCCGGCCGAGGGGGCGTAACGCGGGGGGAACCGCGCGTTACGGCATCCAGTCAAGCAGCGCCTGCAGGCGCTGGTGCGGGTCATCGTGTTGCAGCAGTTGCAGGCGTTGCGCATCCTGCAGCGGCAGCAGTTCGGCCAGGCGCCAGCCAACCCAGCTGGCCTGCTCCATCTGCGCCGGGCTGACCGGTGCGAAGGCCGCGCCGGCCTGCTCGATGATGTGCTCCAGCACGGTGGCCATCAGCGCGTGTTCGGGCTGCAGTTCATCGTCACTGTCGGCGGCGCACCAGGTCACTTCGGCAATGATCAGCCCGTTGTCGCGCACGCGGGTGTGATCCACATGGAAGCGGCGCTGGCCGCGCAGGCGCAGCACCAGAACACCATCGGCGCCCACGTCGAAATCCTCGATCCGCGCCTCGACCCCGTAGGCGGCCGGCAATGCCGGCGCACCGACCTCCTCACCGTCCAGGATCAGGCACACCCCGAAGGCAGTCCCCGCACGGCTGCATTCGCGCAGCATGTCCAGGTAGCGGCGTTCGAACACCCGCAGGCCGAGCGCCGCGCCGGGCAGCAGCACGGTGTGCAGCGGGAACAGGGGCAGTGAAGCGGTGTCGGTCATGGCCCGCGTCCCTCAGGGGTGCTGCAGCTGCGCCAGGAAGCGGCGCGGGGCCCCGTCGAAACCGCCGTTGGACATGAACACCACATGGTCACCCGGCGCTGCGATCGCGCCCAGCTGAGCCAGCAGCGCATCCGTATCGGGCACGGCATGGGCCTCACCCCGGACGGCGGCGATCACGCTCGCCGCATCCCAGGCCAGTTCCGGGCGATGCAGGAACACCACCGCGTCGGCACCGTCCAGCGAGGGCGCCAGCGCCTGTGCGTGTGCCCCCAGCCGCATCGAATTGCTGCGCGGCTCCATGGCCACCACGATGCGGGCATCGCCCACCTTGGCGCGCAAGCCTTCGAGGGTGGTACGGATCGCGGTGGGGTGATGCGCGAAATCGTCGTAGAGGGTGATGTCGCGTGCCTGGCCGATCACTTCCATCCGGCGCTTGACGCTGCGGAACGCGGCCAGCGCCGGGATCACGGTGGCCAGCTCGACGCCGACCGCATGCGCGGCAGCCAGGGCGGCCAGCCCGTTGAGGACATTGTGGCGGCCGAGCAGCGACCAGCGCACCTCACCGACCCGCTCGCCGCGATGGTGCACGACGAACACACTGCCGTCGGCCTCCACCAGCTCGGCATGCCATTCCAGCGAAGGATCGAAACCGAAGCGCTCCACCGGGGTCCAGCAGCCCATCGCCAGCACGTCGGCGAGATAGGCATCTTCGCCGTTGACGATCAGGCGCCCACGCGCGGGCACGGTGCGGATCAGGTGGTGGAACTGGCGCTGGATCGCGGCCACGTCCGGGAAGATATCGGCGTGGTCGTATTCGAGGTTGTTGAGGATCGCCACCAGCGGCCGGTAGTGCACGAACTTGCTGCGCTTGTCGAAGAACGCGGTGTCGTACTCATCGGCCTCGACCACGAACTCACGGCCGCTGCCCACACGCGCGGAGACGCCGAAATCCTCGGCCACGCCACCGATCAGGAAGCCGGGTTCACGCCCGGCGCTGTGCAGCAGCCAGGTGAGGATGGTGGTGGTGGTGGTCTTGCCGTGGGTGCCGGCGACCGCCAGGGTATCGCGGCCCGGCAGCACCTGCTCGGACAGCCACTGGGCGCCGGAGATGTAGCGTTGGCCTGCATCCAGCACCGCTTCCACGGCGGGGTTGCCACGCGACAGCGCATTGCCGATCACCACCTCGTCGCAGTCCGGCGCCACGCTGTCGGCGCGGTAGCCCGGATCCAGGGCGATGCCCAGCCGTTCGAGCTGGGTGGACATCGGGGGGTAGATCCCCTGATCGCTGCCGCGGACCGTATGGCCCTTCTCGCGCGCCAGTGCGGCCACGCCGCCCATGAAAGTGCCTGCAATGCCAAGAATGTGGATCGTGCTCATGCGTACGATTGTCGCCGATCGCCACCGTCGATGGAGATCGCCGTCAGACAACTCCTAGTCGACTATCAGAAAAATCCAGCGCGGTGTCGGGGAATTCCCGATAGCGCCATACTGTGAAGACGGACACAATTCTATTGGCCAGCCGCAGTACCCCATTGGTCCTACTCCCCAAGAGGCCATCCCCAGGGGGGCTCATGCTGCGGGGCTCTGAGCAAGCCCGCTCGCTGGTACCTTCAAACCACACGCCTGGTCCCTTCGGGGGCCGGGCGTGTGTGTTTGCGGCGCCGGCAAACGTACAGCCGGCGCGGTGCCGCCGTAGCGGCACCGACCCGCATCAGGCCTGGATCGCGGCGCGGATGCGCGCTTCCACGTCGTTCAGTTCGCCCACGCCATCAACGCGCGCGAGGGTGCCGCGGCCAGCGTAGAAATCCACCACCGGCGCGGTCTGGTCGTTGTAGACCTGCAGGCGCTGGCGCACCGATTCGGGATTGTCATCGGCGCGGCCCTGTTCGGCGGCGCGGCCGGCGATGCGCTCGACCAGCAGTTCGGTCGGCACGTCCAGCTGCACCACGGCATCCAGCGGCTGGCCGATCTTGGCCAGCAGGCTGTCCAGCGCGTTGGCCTGGGCCACGTTGCGCGGGTAACCGTCGAGGATGAAGCCCTTGGCCACATCGTCCTGGCCCAGGCGCGACTCGAGCATGCCCAGCAGGATGTCATCGGACACCAGGTTGCCGGCATCCATCACAGCCTTGGCCTGCTTGCCCAGCTCGGTGCCGGCGGCGACTTCAGCGCGCAGCAGATCACCGGTGGAAATGTGCGCAATCGAGAGATGTTCCTTCAGGCGCGTCGCCTGCGTCCCCTTGCCCGAACCGGGCGGTCCCAACAGAACCAATCGCATCAACCTGACTCCAACTTGGTAAGAAAATGGAAGGGCGCGCGCCCCGGGATTGTCCACAATCACGCTGCACCGCAATACGCGCACTTTACCCCATACCGGTAATGTCTCTGCAATGTCCTTCCCCCAGACCAAGGTCGCATCATGTCCAACGGTACCCTGCTCTACGCCCAGTCAGGCGGCGTCACCGCCGTCATCAATGCCACCGCCTCGGCGGTCATCAGCACCGCAAGGGCCAAAGGAATCAAGGTCTTGGCCGCGCGCAACGGCATTCTCGGCGCGCTCCGCGAGGACCTGATCGATACCTCGAAGGAGACCGCCGCCGCCATCGCCGCCCTCGCCCATACCCCCGGCGGCGCGTTTGGCTCGTGCCGCTACAAGCTCAAATCGCTGGAGGCCGACCGCGATAAGTACGCGCGCCTGCTCGAGGTGCTGCGCGCCCATGACGTGCGCTGGTTCCTCTACAACGGCGGCAACGATTCGGCCGATACCGCCTGGAAGGTCTCCCAGCTGGCCAAGGCCTTCGACTACGACCTGACCTGCATCGGCGTGCCCAAGACCATCGACAACGATCTGGCCGTGACCGATACCTGCCCGGGCTTCGGCTCGGCCGCCAAGTACACCGCCGTCTCCGTACGCGAAGCAGCGCTGGATGTGGCCGCGATGGCCGAGACCTCGACCAAGGTATTCGTCTACGAGGCGATGGGCCGCCACGCCGGCTGGCTCGCGGCGGCTGCGGGCCTGGCCGGCCAGGGCGCCGATGACGCCCCGCACATCATCCTGCTGCCCGAGCGCGCGTATGACGAAGCGGCGTTCCTGGCCAAAGTGAAACAGGTGGTCGAGCGCGTGGGCTACTGCGTGGTGGTCGCCTCCGAAGGCATCCAGACCGCCGACGGTCGCTTCGTCGCCGATGCGGGCGGCGGCACCGATTCGTTCGGGCACACCCAGCTCGGTGGCGTGGCTTCGCAGCTGGCCGCGCGGGTCAAGGATGGGCTGGGCTACAAGGTCCACTGGACCCTGCCCGACTACCTGCAGCGCTCGGCACGCCATCTGGCCTCCAAGACCGACTGGGAGCAGGCACAGGCGGTGGGCAAGGCGGCGGTGCAGTTCGCGCTGAAGGGCCAGAACGCGGTGATGCCGGTGATCGTGCGCACCAGCGACACGCCCTACCGCTGGAAGATTGAAGCGGCCCCGCTGCACAAGGTGGCCAACCACGAGAAGAAGATGCCGGCCGGCTTCATCCGCCGCGATGGCTTCGGCATCACCGACAAGGCCCGCGCCTATCTCGCCCCGCTGATCAAGGGGGAAGCCCCGTTGCCGTACGGGTCCGATGGGCTGCCGAAGTACGTGACGCTGAAGAACGTGGCGGTGAAGAAGAAGCTGCCTGCCTTCGAGGCGTAATCGACCCGGTAGTGCCGGCCGCTGGCCGGCATCGCGGTGTCCGGGAGCGTCCTGGGCGCCGGCCAGCGGCCGGTTTCATCGCGCATCTGACGGTCCGCGTGGAGCCGGCCAGCGGCCGGCACTACCCGCCGTTACGGGGCGTCAGTTGCAGGCCTTGCCCTCGACCTTCATCTGCGCGGCGAACATCGGCACCTGGGCGATCTTGCCGGCAGCCGCCTGCTTCTTGGCGTCTTCCAGGTAGATGCGCGACTGGCCCTGCCCATCGAGTTCCGGCTTGGTGGTAACCGGCATCCGCCACACGCGCACCACCGCCTGCTGCGCCGGGCAGGAGGCATTCGGCACGCGGATCACATCATTGAGCTTCCAGCCCTTGGCTTCGCTGGGCTGCGCCTTCTCGTAATCGACGAAGCGGGCACGCGGCTGGCACTGCTCGCTGGTGCGGACCACGGCGAATTTGTACGGCTGTGCCGCCTCGCCGGTGAACACGCCTTCCAGCCGTGCGCAGGCTTCGGGAATCTGGCGCAGCGTGTGGGCCGCGCCTACCGCCTGCGGTGTGCCGGCGGCGCGCTGCAGCTCGGGGGTTTCGGCGGCGAAGGCGGACACGGCGGGCAACAGGGCCAGCCACAACAGATGACGGGGGGACATGGCAGGACTCCAACGGCGGGGGATGGGCCGAGGCTGCCAGTGGATGGCTGAACGGCGTGGCAAAGGCGGCCCTTCGTCCGGATCTGCGTGGTTGCCGGCCAGCGGCCGGCACTACCTCCGTCGTTGGCGATCCGGGCACGCACGCGCAGTTTGAAATCCTTGCTGGCATGCATCGAGGATTTACCCGCATACTCCGGCCACCAGGGATTGCTGAACACCGCCACACGCTTGAAGACCGGCACGGTCTGAACGGGTTGGTTCATGGTTGCAGCCTGTTGTGCCCCCGCGTGGAGACGTTCATCCGTTCACTGGATGTCATTCCATCACCCGGGAGGGGACATGCTGGAACGTTACGGGCTTTCTCTGGCGCTGTTCTGCGCCATCCTCGCGATTCTCTACGGCATCGTGTCGGCACGCTGGATCCTCCGGCAACCGGCTGGCAATGCCCGCATGCAGGAAATCGCCGCCGCCATCCAGGAAGGCGCGCGCGCCTATCTCAACCGTCAATACCTGACCATCGCCATCGCCGGTGCCGTGCTGTTCGTGCTGGTTGGCCTCTTCCTCAGCTGGTACACCGCGATCGGCTTCGCGATCGGTGCCGTGCTGTCCGGCGCGGCCGGCTACATCGGCATGAACGTTTCGGTGCGTGCCAACGTGCGCACGGCCGAGGCTGCCCGCAACGGCCTGAGTGCGGCCATGGATGTGGCCTTCCGCGGCGGTGCGATCACCGGCATGCTGGTGGTCGGGCTGGGCCTGCTGGGCGTGGCTGGCTACTACGCGCTGCTGCTGCGACTCGGGCTGGATGTGGCGCAGACGCTGCACGCCCTGGTCGGGCTGGCGTTCGGCTCGTCGCTGATCTCGATCTTCGCGCGGCTGGGCGGTGGCATCTTCACAAAGGGCGCCGATGTCGGCGCGGACCTGGTCGGCAAGGTCGAAGCCGGCATCCCCGAGGATGACCCGCGCAACCCGGCGGTGATCGCCGACAACGTGGGCGACAACGTCGGCGACTGTGCCGGCATGGCCGCCGACCTGTTTGAAACCTACGCCGTCACCGTGATCGCCACGATGCTGCTCGGCAACCTGATGATCGCCGAGGCCGGTGCGAATGCGGTGCTGTATCCGCTGGTGCTGGGCGGCGTATCGATCATTGCCTCCATCGTCGGCGCGCTGTTCGTCAAGGTGAAGCCCGGTGGCTCGATCATGGGCGCGCTGTACAAGGGCGTGATCGTGTCCGGTGTCCTGGCCGCCATCGCGTTCTATCCGATCACCACCCAGCTGATGCCCGACAACGCGCACGGTGCGCTGAACCTGTATTTCTGCGCCTTGATCGGGCTGGTGCTGACCGGGCTGATCGTGTGGATCACCGAGTACTACACCGGCACCCAGTACAAACCGGTGCAGCACGTGGCGCAGGCCTCCACCACCGGGCACGGCACCAACATCATCGCCGGCCTTGGTGTCTCGATGAAGTCCACCGCCCTGCCGGTGATCGCGGTGTGCGTGGCAATCTGGCTGGCGCACTACTTTGGTGGCCTGTACGGCATCGCCATCGCCGCGACCGCGATGCTCTCGATGGCCGGCATGATCGTGGCGCTGGACGCTTACGGTCCGATCACCGACAACGCCGGCGGCATCGCCGAGATGGCCGAACTGCCGCCGGAAATCCGCGACATCACCGATCCCCTCGATGCCGTCGGCAACACCACCAAGGCGGTGACCAAGGGCTACGCGATCGGCTCGGCCGCGCTGGCCGCGCTGGTGCTGTTCGCCGACTACACGCACAACCTGCAGGCCGCCAATCCCGGCGAGGTCTTCGCCTTCGACCTGTCCAACCATGAGGTGATCATCGGCCTGCTGATCGGCGGCCTGATTCCCTATCTGTTCGGCGCGATGGCGATGGAAGCGGTGGGTCGTGCGGCGGGCGCGGTGGTGGAGGAAGTACGCCGCCAGTTCCGCGAGATTCCCGGGATCATGGACGGCACCGGCAAACCGCAGTACGACCGCGCGGTGGACCTGCTGACCCGCTCGGCGATCCGCGAAATGATCATCCCGTCATTGCTGCCGGTCGCGGTGCCGGTGGTGGTCGGCCTGCTGCTCGGGCCGCGCGCACTCGGCGGCCTGCTGATCGGTACCATCGTCACCGGCCTGTTCGTGGCGATCTCGATGACCACCGGCGGCGGTGCGTGGGACAACGCCAAGAAGTACATCGAGGATGGCCACTTCGGCGGCAAGGGCAGCGAGGCACACAAGGCCGCGGTCACCGGCGATACCGTCGGTGATCCCTACAAGGACACCGCCGGCCCGGCGATCAACCCGCTGATCAAGATCATCAACATCGTGGCATTGCTGCTGGTGCCACTGCTCTGAGGCAGGACGGACGCGCTGGCCTCATGCCAGCGCGTCCGTGCCGCGCGTGTGACACCCGCTTCAGCGCCGCCGGAGAAAGAACGTCACCGGCACCATCACCTCCACCGGGTCGCCGGTGATCTCCGCTGGCGGTGGCGGCAACGGGCTGCCGCGCCGCACCGTGGCCAACGTTTCCTCGTCCAGCAGCGGATGGCCGCTGCTCTGGCCCAGCCGGATGTTGGAGGCGTTGCCCTGCCGGTCCACCGAGAAGCGCACATGGGCCACACCCTGCTGGCGCAGACGCTCGGCCTGGCGCGGGTAGCGGCGGTACTGTTCCAGATGGCCCAGCAGCAGGCCCTGCCAGGTCACGGCCGCGCTGCCCTGGCGGCCGGCGACCGTCTGCGTGGCGGCATAGCGCTCGGATGGCCGTGCGGACACCGCCGGCGGCGCCAGCGTCTGGTCCACGTTGTGCTGGTCCGTCGGCGCTGCTTCGCGCGGTGTCTGGCGACGCAGGACGTCCTGCGCGTCCGGGGTGTCGTCCGGCGGCAGATCCACCTTCGGCACCGGCGTCGGCTCGGGCCGATGCTGTTCCTGCTGCAACGGCCCGGGTGGGATTTCTTTCGGCGGTACGGACGGCGCCTCGGGTACCGGCGCCAACTCCACCATCACCGCTTCCACCGGCGTATCGTTGACCCGCACCGGCGCTCGCTGCTGCCACCACAGCGCGCCGCCGATCAGCACGGCATGCGCGGCAAGGACCAGCGCCAGACTGCCTACCCAGCGCAGCATTGCGGCGGTGTCGCGGCTCATTCGCTGCGCTGCTCCACGCCCACCAGCGCGATCCTGCGATACCCGGCCGCGCGCAGCGCGTTCATGGTCTGCATCAGCTCGCCATAGGGCACGCTCTGATCGGCACGCAGGTAGATGCGCTGTTCGTGGTCGCCAGCGGTCAGCCGCTCCAGCGTGGCATCCAGCCCGTCAGTGCCGACCGGCACATCGTTGACGCTCAGCGACAGATCGGCCTGCACCGAGAGGAACACCGGTTCGGCATCGCGTGGCTGCGGCTGCGCGGTGCTGGCCGGCAGATCCACCGGCGTATCCACCGTGGCCAGCGGCGCGGCGACCATGAAGATGATCAGCAGCACCAGCATCACGTCGATAAAGGGGGTGACGTTGATGTCGTGGCTTTCTTCCAGTGCGTCGTCGTCGTGGCGGGCGGTCTTGATGGCCATGGCCGGTCCTCAGCGCGCGTCGCGCACGGCCGGCGCATTGCCGAGGCGGTCCAGATCGCGCGAGACCAGTTGCTGCACGCCGGCCGAGAGGTCACCGAGCAGCCCGCGGATACCGGCCAGCACACGGGTGAAGTGGTTGTAGATCACTACGGCGGGAATCGCCGCGACCAGGCCGAGCGCGGTGGCCAGCAACGCCTCTGCGATACCCGGGGCGACCACGGCCAGATTGGTGGTGTTGGCGTGGGCGATGCCGATGAAACTGTTCATGATCCCCCACACCGTGCCGAACAGGCCGACGAACGGGGCGATCGCGCCTATGCTGGCGAGCAGGCCGACCCCGGTGCGCAGCTGGCGTGCATGCGCCAGTTCGATGCGTTCCAGGCGAGAGGCGACCCGCTCCTTGATCCCGACCGGATCCTGCGCGTCCTGCGAGAGGCGCAGCTCGGTGCGGGCCGCGTCGATCAGGTCATGCGCTGCGCCGTCGTCCAGCAACGGATGCGTCTGCGGCACCGGCAGCTGTGCGGCCTGCAACAGCAGCGCGCGTGCCTGGCGCAGCCGCGTGCGTTGCCGGCCCAGTTCCCAGGTCTTGGCCACCAGCACCGTCCAGGTGGCGATCGAGGCGAGCGCCAGCCCGATCATCACGGTCTGCACGACGCCATCGGCGGCCTGGTACATGCCCCAGGGGGTCAGGTCATGCGGCAGTGCCGCCACGGCGGCAGGAAGAGCGATGGGCAAGGTCATGGGGACGTCATCAGTCAGAGGCATCGCGGCACCGTGCAGCGCCGGAGGCAGGAAAGGGGCGAAGAGTATCGGGCTAGGCGGTGGGAATCAGTACCGGGCAGACAGCACGTTCAGCGCTCCGGCGGACGGTCGGCCGTGGCCGACGGCCGCGGCGCAGGCCGTGACAGCACATAGGCCGCACTGGCCGCAAAGAACAGGCCGACGCCCACCAGCAGCGGCCAGGACGGATGCGCGCCCCAGCAGAACATGACGAAGCCGAACGCCATGCCGGCGCCGGCGAAGGCCTTGCCCTTGCGGCTGATCGCGCCCTGCTCGCGCCACAGGCGCAGCGGTGGACCATAACGAGGATGCTCGAGCAGCCGACGTTCGAACCTCGGCGAGCTGCGCGCGAAGCAGCCGACGGCCAGGATCAGGAAGATCGTGGTCGGCATCACCGGCAGCAGTGCGCCGATGACGCCCAGCGCCACCATGATCCAGCCCAGGCCAAACCAGAGCCAGCGCATCATGGGCGGCAGTTGCGGCCCGGCGCGACGCGCCTGGAAGGCGCAGCGGTCATGCGAATTCTTCCTCGACATGCCCGTGCACGCTGCGGAACGCCGCATCGGCCGCATCGATCACCTGCTGCTCCTGCACCTCGGTCAGCGCGACACCATCCAGCGCGGCGGTGAACTCGCGCCAGTGGCGGGCAGCACCATCGGGATGGGCGGCCAGATGGCGCGCGCCAAAACCACTGTCCAGACCCAGCCTGGCAGCCATCTTGTAGAGCACGGTGCCACCGAGGTTGGAGCCTTCGGCGACGTACAGCCAGCCCAGGGCGACCGGCAGCGGCAGGTCGCCATCCAGGTACGTGGATGCCGGGAGCGGCAGGGTCTGTTCCAGGTCGGACAGGTCGCGGGCGATCAGCGGCAGCCGGCGGCGCTCGTCCAGATCGGGCAGCAGTGCATCCAGCGCGGGGTTGCCGTACAGCGCGTCGATATCGCGGTGGAAGCGGTACTGCACGCGCAGGAACTTTGCGAACAGGTCGCGGCTGGCGAAGATGTCGCCGGCCATGATGCGCTTGTCCAGCGCGCCGTGGCTGTCACGGGTGGCCGCCTTGAGACGTTGGCTGCGGGTGGCTTCGGGAGTATCGATGACGATCATGGCACTGCTTGGGTGGGGAAGTGGGGCACGGTTCTCTGTTGAAGACGTCTGGCACGGGGGCAACCCCAAGCCCATGTCGCGTGATCAGCGGTGCGACCGTCACATGCCACCGTCACGGCCTTGCCCCGATAATACGGACCACGCCCTGCCACTGGAATGACACGATGATCACCACCGAACCGCGCATGACCAATCTGTTCCTGCAGCTCGGCCTGGACGCCAGCGAGGAAGCGATTGCCGCCTTCATCCGCGATCACCAGCTGTCCAACGAGATCCGCCTGATCGAAGCGCCCTACTGGAACGACGGGCAGCGCCAGTTCCTGACCGAGCAGCTGCGCTCGGATGCGGAGTGGGCGATCGTGGTCGATGAGCTCAGTGAAGCGCTGCACGCCGATGCGACCGTACAGGCCAACGCCGGCTGAGCGATCGCAGGATGCCGATACCGGCCGCGCACCCTGTGTGCAGGCCGGATGCACGCAGGGGCCGGCAATGCCGGCCCCTGTCGTGTCCGGACATCAGTAGCGGTAGGTCAGCGCCAGCCGCACGGTCCGGCCCGGTGCGGGCATCACGCCCAGCGCCAGCGGATCGAGGTAGTAGCGGTCGGTCAGATTGTCCACGTTGAGGTCCACCGCGAACTGCTTGCTGGCCTGCCAGCTGGCGAACAGATCCACGATGGTCGCCGCGCGGTACAGCTGCTGGATCGCCGACAGGCCGACGTTCCATTCCTTGTCCAGCGCGCTGATCGGGCCGGCGTTGTGGATCACCCGGGTACCAAAACTCAGGCGCTGGTCGAACAGCCGCGAACCCAGGGTCAGGTTGACGTTGTAGCGCGGCGGGTTCTGGGTGTTGCTGTAGGACCCTTCAAAGCCACCATCCACGCAGTCCGGGGTGTTCTTCAGTTCCTCGATCCTGCGCTGGATACCATAGGCGCGGCGCTCGGCGGCAATGTCCGGCGCACAGGTCTTGGCCTGGAGGTAGTAATGCGCGGACAGATCGGCGAACACCGTGCCGCTGTCATAACTGGACTGGAACTCCACGCCGGCGACCTTGAAGCGGTCCACGTTGCGGATCAGGCCGGCCGAAAGAGTGCGGTAATCGCGGGTGATCAGATCATCGATGCGCGTGTTGAAGTAGGCCAGCTTGAACCCGGCCTGGTCGCCCTCGGTGAACAGGCCGTGGCGCACCGTGCTCGCGCCGATTTCCCAGGTCCCTGCCCGCTCCGGTTTGAGCTCACCGGTGGGCTTGGCCGCGGTGAACAGGCCCAGCGTGGTTTCGAACAGGCTCGGCAGCTTCACGCCTTCGGCGTACTTCACGTACACCATCGTGTCTTCGTCAAAGCGGTAGGCGACGCTGGCGCTGGGCATGAAGGCACTGTCGCGGCGACGGATCGGTTGCGACCAGGTCCAGCTGACCGGTACGCGCAGGTCTTCGGCGTCATCGGCGTCGTAGAAGTTCCAACCGGTGATGTCACCGACCGTCCCCTTCTCGTACGGGGAGGCCAGCAACGAGGCCTCGGTGAACTGGCCGTTGGCATCGGGATACCAGTTCAACATGGCGATGCGCTTGGCGCGCCAGGCCGGCAGGTTCGGGTTGCCGTCCAGCAGCTGGGTGTAGCGATACTGACCGATCACGCCGTAGCTGTCCGGCGTGGCCAGGCGGTTGCGGTCATGCACATTGACGCGGTTGTAGCGGCCACCGACCACCACTTCCCAATGCTCGTCCGGCTGCCATTTGACCGAGGCCACCGCGCTGTACTCCTTGCGCTCGGCGTTGCGCAGGAAGCGGTTGTTGACTAGGTCGTCGTGCATGACCGGCGAATGCGGGCCGGGGCCGACGTCCTCATCGCTGAAGGACAGGCCGTAGTCCAGCGTGAACAGCCCGGCGCCGGAATCCAGGTGCGTGGTGTTGCCCACATCGAAGCCGAGCCGGGTCTGGGTCAGCTCATTGCGGTAGGCGTCCTTGTAGCCCGGATCGGTATTGAACGACGGGCCGTCGTACCACTCGGTGCGGCGATCGAAGTACCACGGAGTGATGCCGGTCAGGCCGTTGTACATCAGGCTGTCGGCGTCGGTGTACCAGAGGTTGGCCTTCAGATCGATCAGCTCATTGTCCGGGTTGAAGCGGTAGCGCAGGTTGTAGGCATCCATGTCCACATGGCCCGGATCCCACTGCGGCACGCGGTCGCGGTCCACGCGGATGATCTGCGAGGCCATGATTTCGCCGGCGGTGCCTTCATAGCGGCGGTAGCCGGCTTCCAGCGTCTGGTTGTCGTCGATGCGCCAGGTGCCCTTGAGCAGGAACGACGCCGAGCGCGAGGAGGTGTTGAAAACCTCGGTATCCGGCGGATTCAACGGCGCCAGGGTGCGCCGCGTCTGCGGGAAATCGTCGTAGCCGTGCTTGCCCGAGAAGTAGTTGCCGTTCTCGCGCCATGCGTACGCCGCGACCAGGTCGACGCGATCCCACTGCTTGGCCGTGGCGATGTTGAAGAACTGGCTGCCCAGCGCGCTGCGGTCGGTACGCGGTGCGGCGTCATAGGCGGGTACGTTGTTGGCGCTGGCATTGGCCATGCCGGTGCGCACGCGCAGCCCGGCATCGCGACCATCACGCAGTACGTCGTCGATCTTCAGCGTTTCCATCTCGACCACGCCACCGATGCCACCGGACGCATTGACGCCCAGGCTCGGCCCCTTGGTGATGGTGATGTTGGAGATCAGGTCCGGATCGAGATAGGTGCGCTGCGACTGGCCCGCGTAGCCACGGTAGGTATCCATGGTGGACTGCCCACCGTCGATGATCACCGGGATGCGGCTCTGGCCCTGGATACCGCGGATGTTCACGTCCAGCGCGTTGGCGGTACGCGGATCGCCCGCGGTGACGCCGGCCACGCCCTTGACGATGTCCGAGGTGGAGGTGCCGCGGAAGCGCTCGATGGTGGCGCGCGCGATATAGGCACTGGAACCCGCCGTGCGGTACACCTCCAGCGCACGCTCGGCATCGCCGCCGCCCTCGATGCGGTCACCGGCCACGCTCAGCGCATCGGTGACGATCAGGCCATCGTCGTTGGCTGCCGCCACGGCACGCTCCAGCGTGACCGCTTCCGGCCCGGCCTGGCGCAGGCTCAGCCCGCTGCCCTGCAGCAGGCGCAGCAAGGCAGACTGCGCATCCATCTGCCCGACCACCGCCGTGGAGGTCACGCCTTCGGCCAGCGCGGCCGGATAGGCGACCTGCACACCGGACTGGCGCATGTAGGTGCGCAGCGCATCGGACAGCGGCTGGGCGGGAATGTCGAACCGCAGCGTTGCCGCAGCGGGTGCCGCGCTGGATTGGGCGAATGCCGGCAGGCCGGGCGCGGCCGCCAGGCCAGCCGTGAGCAGAGCGATGCAGAGACGTGACGGGCGCGGACGATGGCCCGCGCGGGTGGGGATGCGCATGGAAAAACCTGTCAGAAGATCAGTGCCGCAGAGGCGGGTCACCGCACACGGGTGCGGATGCAGCGGACGTACGTGGCGGCGGCGGGTACGTTGTGCCGAGTAAGACGAACGAACCGGGCACAGCCCCAAGACCGGTGCGTGTGCGTGATGCCACGACGGCGGATTCGCGGCGCTACTCCGCCGTGATGCTGGCCGGTGCCACGATCGCCACCCCCATCGGCAGCCGGGTGACGCTCAAGCCAGCGCTGACCGCCAGCGCGTCCAGTGCCTGTTCGGGCCGGTCGATGCGGAAGGCGGCGTTGACGGCGGGCAGAGCCGACAGATCGCCACGCACGAAGGTGGCGCCAGCGCGATAGCGCGCGATGCGCCGCACCGCATCCTCGACCCCGGTCGCCTCGAGCAGCAGTTCGCCCTCGCGCCATGCGGCGATGCGGTCAAGGGCGACGTCCTGCTCCCGCGTGACCCGCCCGCCCGGTGCAAAGCGCGCGCGCTGCCCCGCGTCGAGATACGTCCAGCCCGCCCGATCGGCCGCTGCGACCCGGACCCGGCCCTGTTCGACCCTCGTTTCCACGTGATCGTCTTCTCTGGCGACCGCGAACGCCGTGGAGATGTCTTCGATCACACCGCCCTGCGCCTCCACCTGGAACGGACGCGCCGGATCGGGCGTCACCTGGAACCAGGCGTGCCCGCGCAACAGCGCGATGCGGCGCACCTGCCCGTCGTACCGGACCGCGATGGCACTGTCGGCATCGAGCACGGCGCGGCTGCCATCGGGCAGCGCCACGGCCTGGATGCCCGTCCCGCTGCGGTGATCGGCCTGCAGCCGCAGCCACGCCTCCGGTGCCATCCACGCCAGCGCGAGCGCCGCCGCGGTGGCCGCCCCGACCAGCGGCCACCGCGGCCGACGCCGTGACCGTGTTGCCGCCGCCGCGGGTACCGGTCGCGGCCCGAGGCTGCGCCACAGCTGGCGCTCGTATTCGAAGGTGCGGCGATTGTCCGGCTCGGCCAGCCACTGCTCGAAGGCCTGCATCTGCACCGGCTCGACCGCGCCGGACGCCAGCCAGGCAATCCAGGCACGGGCCTGGACGGCAGCAGGGTCGGATGGCGGCAAAGGTCGGGACATCGGAGGCTGTTGGGGCGGGCTCATGGCTGGCGGTGGATCGCGCGATCACGCGCGGACGAAGAAGAGGCCGGAAGGGACGGCATTATGATCAAGACGGATGGGAAACGGGCTTCCCCAAGCCCAGCGGGTGCCGCTCAGCGCCCGGTGCGCGCCCAGGCCAATCGCTGCAGTGCAGTGCGCACGTGGTTTTCCACGGTCGTCACGGACACGCCCTGGCGTTTGGCGACGTCCACCTGGGTCATGCCCTGCAGGCGGTTGAGGCGGAAGATGGTGCGGGTCGGCTCGGGCAGGTGCTCGGCCGCGTCCAGCACGCGCTGCAGTTCGTCCTGCGCCATCGCCTGCTCTTCGGTCGAGAGCGCCTCCTCCGGGCCCCACAGGTAGTGCTCGGCCAACAGGCGCGTGCGGCGCGTGCGCTCACGGCCATGATCGGTCGCCAGGTTGGCGGCCAGCCGGTACAGATAGGCACGCGGGTTGCTGATCGGTTGCCCGCTGTCCACGCCCCGGGCCTTGAACCAGATGGACTGGATCACATCCTCTGCGCCGCTGTCGCTGCCCAGAATGCGCTGCACCAGACGCAGCAGCGCCGGGCGTTCGCGGATCAACAGCTCGGTCAGGGTAGTGGCGTTGGTGGACATGGGCCGATGCACGAAGCGGGACCGCAGGGACACGGCAACCCGTAAGGCGCGGCATGTTACTCCGCAAATGAGAATCAGTCACGTTTGGCGCAGCCGTCATGGCGACAGCCCCTGGCTCACAGACAGACGGTCAGACCCTCATAAATGCTGTCGCGGGTACCAGGCAACGGCGCATGGAGTGGATCCTCGCCTTCCAGCGTACCCAGCAGATCGGACAAACGGCGTGTTGCCAGCCAACGGCAACCGGCACGCCCAGGTCTGCGCATCCACCTGTATCCGGCCGCTCGCCATGTCTACACGGGCCGTACTGCCCGTAAACGTCCACAGACACTCGCCGACGTGGCCGGTAGCCGCGTCCACCGAGCAGCGGAAACGAAGCGCCTGCAGGTTGTGGTATTCCCCCTCGCAGAAGGTATCGCCACAGACCTGATCGAAGCCGCGCACCAGGCGTGCCTCCGCCGCCCGGAAGCGCTCCCAGCCCGCCGTCTGGTTCGGATACAGCCGCGCATCGACATACGCGCGTCCGCCGTTGGCCTCCACGGCAGCAGCGCCCCAGGCAGTAACCAACAGCACTACACCGGCGATAGCGGTACGCATGAGTGTTCTCCTGTAGATGGCATCCAATGCCGGGCGATCAGTTCAGGCAATCAGACAAGGCGTCATGCAGCGAGAAGAACGAGCCTGGCAAGGGCCGGAGCAAGGCCCCCCGGCGCTCAAGCGCTGCCTGCAGCATCTCCACCGGCGTATCGGCGCCCAATGGGGCGGCGCAGACCCAGGCACGGCTGTCAGGCAGAACCCGGCCCGTGGGGGTGTCCACATCGAGGTTGCCGGCGCCGACGACCAGCGCGCACGCGTGTACCGTCCCCGTCGCCCGCCACACCGAGCATCGGAACTGCAGCAGCACGTGGTTGCTGTACGCCCCTTCGCAGTAGGTATCCCCGCACAGGTCATGGAACTCGGCGCCCAGATGGTCCTGAAGCGCGTAGAACCGGTCCCAGTTGGCCTCTTTGTCCGGGTAGTCGACCAGGTCGACATACCTTCCCGGGTGGGCATCGGCGGGCTGGACACCCGCGCTGGCCACCAGCGAGAAGGGGAGCAGCGTGCGGGCCATCAGGCGGGTCAGTGTCATCGGCATGCTCCTGGCGGGTAGAGCTGCATGATCCTCATGCGCTCTGGTTCCCGACATCAGGCGCCATCCCGATGAACGGTCGGGGTTCCCGGCAGGCCGATGTGGCCAAGCCCCCACCCAGCGGACGCCCCCTTTCGGGTGCAGCGCCCCATCCGCGCCGCCGTCGCGCTGCACGCTGGCCGCCAATGGGCCTAAAATGGCGGACTTTGCGCCGTACCCCCTCTCAGCTGGAGCACACCCATGGGTCTGGAACTCGTTTCGCCGGGCAAGAACCCGCCGGAAGAAATCAACGTCATCATCGAAATCCCGAAGGATTCCGAGCCGGTGAAGTACGAAGTGGACAAGGAAACCGGCGCGATCTTCGTCGACCGCATCCTCTCCACCCCGATGCGCTACCCGTGCAACTACGGCTACGTGCCGAGCACCCTGTGCGGTGATGGCGATCCGGCCGACGTGCTGGTGGTGCTGCCGCTGCCGCTGGTCCCGGGCTCGGTGGTGCGTTGCCGTCCGGTCGGCGTGCTCAAGATGAGCGATGAAGCCGGCAGCGACGAGAAGATCCTGGCCGTGCCGATCTCCAAGGTGTTCAGTGGCTATGCCCACGTCGAGGACATCGAGCAGGTGTCCAGCCACTGGCTGGAGCGCATCGGCCACTTCTTCGAGCACTACAAGGACCTGGAAAAGGGCAAGTGGGTCAAGCTCGATGGCTGGGGCGGCGCCGCCGAAGCCAAGAAGATCCTGGTCAAAGCGCACCAGCGCTACCTCGGCAACATCGCCTGAGACTGACCGGCGTCGCTCCGGCACACCGTTGCCGGAGCGATGCGCATCACGTTTTTTCAATGCGGCACATCACTATTCGTGCCGGATTGGGTACATTGCGTCTCTTCACACCGTCCACGGTGCGTTTCACCGTGGTCAGCCAGGGGACCGTGTCGTGCGCATTCTGCTTGTTGGGGACGAAGCCAGCCTGTCGGCTGAGCTGTTGGAATTCATTGCCGATCTTGGGGAAGAGTGGCAACCGCTGACCGCGACCGATGGCCAGAGCGCCATGGGCATCGTTGCCGGCTCGCCGGTGGATGCGGTGATCGTGTGCCCGCAGTTGCCCGATCTCAACGCTACGACACTGCTCGGCCAGATCCGCACGCTGCGCCCTGAAACCATCCGGATCGCGCTGGTGGATGCCGAGCATGGCAACCGCCCGCCGCCGGCGCGCCTGATCGGCGTGGCCCATCGCTTCCTGCCGATGCCGCTGGCCCCGGAGGTCCTGCTCGAAGCCCTGACCAGCCTGGAAGAGCTGCGCGAACTGCTGGACAGCGCGCGCCTGCGCAGCGCCATCGGCCGGATCGAGAAGCTGCCCTCCCCGCCGCATCTGTACCTGACCCTGACCCAGGCGCTTGAGCACGACGACGATACCAACACCGCCGACGTGGCCAAGCTGGTCGCGGCCGACCCGGCCATCGCAGCCAAGGTGCTGCAGCTGTCCAACTCGGCATTCTTCAACAATGGCCGGATCATTTCCGACCTGCGCACCGCCGTGACCCGCCTGGGGCTGTCGACCCTGCGTGATCTGGTCCTGGCCAGCGAAGTGTTTTCCGCGCAGCCGCTGTCCGGTGCCGAGCGCAACTCGCTGCAACAGCGTGCGCTGCTGGCCTCCCGCCTGGCCGCCAAGCTGCTGCCGGAGTCCAGCGCCGAACTGGGCGCCACCGCGGCCCTGCTGGCCGACATCGGCCTGCTGCTGCCGGGCGTACGCAACGAACGCACCGCCGAAGACCCCGCAGAGAATCGCCCGGGTCACGCCGAGGCAGGCGCCTACCTGCTGGGGCTGTGGGGCCTGCCGATGCCGATCATCGAGGCGGTGGCCTTCCACCTGCAGCCGCAGCGCTCGAACACCCGCAGTTTCTGGGTGACCGGTGCGGTGCATGTAGCACTGGCGCTGATCAATGGCGATCCGGTGGACGAGGAGTATCTGCAGCGGGCCGGCGTGCTCAACAAGCTCCCGCAGTGGCGCGATCACGCCAACGCACTGATGGGGCTGGTCGCCAGCGACGCCTGAGTGCGGGGTAAAGCGTTCTCAAAGGATGGCGCGCCCTGTGGCGCGCCATCGTCGTTTCAGCGCTGCGGACAGGCGTCCAGCACGCACAAGCGCCACAGGCGCTCGCACATGGCGGCGGAGCCACCGTCGGCGAGGCATTCGATGCGGACCTCTTGGCAGTAACGCCCTCCTGCGCAGACGATCAAGCCGGGCGATGCACTGGCCGCGGTCGCCAGGGAGGCAAGCAGTACAGCGGAAATCTTCTGAGCGAGCGTCATTTTCATATCGATCTCTCAATCGTCCACGATTGGACCGATTGACGGTATCAACTGAATTTACGCCCGAAACGTGAGGCGGATCACATTTCGCTGAAACTCAGACTTTCCTTACCCCACAACGCAAGGAGGGCGGACCTTGCGGCCCGCCCTCCTTTCTTTTTACGCCATTGCTTCGATGGATCAGAAGCGCTGGGTGTACTTCAGGTAGTAGAACCGACCGATGTCGAAGCCGCCGTAGTAGGAGAAGCTCGAGTTCGGCTGGCTGTACATCACCGGGCCTTCGTGGTTGAACACGTTGTTCGCGCCCGCCGAGATGGTGGCATCCCACGGGGTGGTGTAACGCACCTGCAGGTCATGGAACGTGTTCGAACCGGTGTTGCGCACCGGGATCGCCAGCGTATAGGCCGACGAGTAGCTCGGGTTGTTGCACTCCGGGCCGCCTTCGCGATCGTAGGCGCACTCTTCCTTCAGGCCGGAGTAGTAACGCATGCCCCAGTTGACGCCGAAGTTGCCCAGGCTCCAATCGATGTTCAGGTTGGAACGCACGCGGAAGTTGCCGCCCCAATCGCCGGTGCCCCAGCCAGTGTGCTGCTCGACAGCGGTTTCAGCTTCGTTGTCGCGCTTGTACTCGAGGTAGTCCACATAGGTGGTCTTCCAGTCGATGACGACATTGCCGAAGGACAGTTCCGGCAGACGGTAACGGATACCCAGGTCGTAACCTGCGGTTTCCTGGTAGCCGCCGTTGATCAGCGTACGGGTCACGTCGACGACCTGACCGGAGTCGGTGTCACGGGTGACACGGTCACAGGCGTTGGCGTTGTTCAGCACGTAGCACTGGTTGAGGATCGAGGTGACCGACTCCGCCGCGATGACGTTGTCGATGCGGATCTTCCACCAGTCCAGGCTGACATCCAGGCCCTGCACGAAGTTCGGGCTGTAGACCAGGCCGACGGTCCAGGTCTTGGAGGTTTCCGGCAGCAGGCCATCATTGGAACCGGACAGGTACGGGTAGTTCGACTGTGCACCCGGGCCGGTGGCATCAATGCCACCCGACGCTTCCTGACGGAAGTTGGCCGGCACCGCGCCGCCGCAACGGGCAGCGACGTCGGGGTTGCGCACGGCTGCACCGAAGGCGGTGTCGCACGGGTCGGTGTACTTGTCGAAGCTCTGCGAAGTGCCACCGTACAGGTTGGCGACGGTCGGCGCACGGAAGCCGGTGGCATAGGTGCCACGGACCAGCAGGTCGTCGATCGGCTTCCACTTCAGGCCGAACTTGGAGTTGAACGTGTCACCGAAGGTGTTGTAGTCCGAGTAACGGCCGGCCATGTCGACCGACAGTTCCTTGGCGAACGGCAGATCGGCGAGGATCGGCACGTTCAGTTCCAGGTAGAACTCGTCCAGCTTGTAGCCACCGGCGGTCGGCGCACCGGCCAGGTCGGTGCTCAGGCCCGACTGCAGCAGCGCATCCGGGTTGTACTCGGCTTCTTCTTCGCGGTGCTCGTAGCCGGTCGCGAAGGACAGGTCGCCGGCCGGCAGGGTCACGATGGCGCCGCTCAGGTTGGCGCTGTAGACCTTGCTGGTGGTCAGCGAGGTGTCGTGGGTCGGCAGGAACAGGTACTTCTGCAGATCCGGGTTGGACAGCGAACCGTCGGCGGTGGAGCCGTACGGCAGCAGCGGGTTCCACGGGGTGCAGCCGGCGATCGGAGCCGCGGCGGTACCGCACTGGGCAATACCGTTGGCATCCAGGTACGACGGGCCGACGGCATTCTTCACGTTCGGAATGAACAGATTGCCGGTGCCGGTCTTGACGCCCTTGTTCCGGTTGTAGACGTAGCCCACATCCCAGTCGAAGTACTTGTCGGCGAACTCGAACGAGCCTTCCAGACCGCCGCTGAAGCGGAAGGTGTTGAGCTCGGACTTGGTCTGACGCGGCACTTCCCACGTACGACGCATGAAATCAACGTCGGTATCGAGCGGGTTGAAGACGCTGTTGGCGTCCATCTGGGTGTCGTAGGCAGCCGAACGGTACGGGTAGCCGGCGATCTGCTGGAGCGCTTCGCGTTCGGTGTACAGAACGCTGGCGGTACCGCGGATGTTGTCGGTGAAATCGAACTGGCCGTTGGAGAAGACCGAACGACGCTTGATGCCGGTCGACAGGAACATCTGCTGCGACGGGTTGGACAGATCGGCGTTGCCCAGATCGTGGTAATCGCCGAAGTTGTTCGAGGCGCCGCCCGGGTTCAGGACGTAGTTGCCATCATCGGTAACCAGCACGCCCTTCTCGGTGATCGCGCTCCAGCCGTTGGTGTCCTCATCGGTCGGGACCGGATGGCGGTAACCGTTGGCCGAGGCGCTGTAGCGACGGTTCTTGGCCAGAACCGGCTTTTCCTCGCTGTACTCGGCGCCAAGGGTGATCGAACCGCGATCGCCGGTCTGGCCGTACACGAAGTTGTAGGTGGTCTTGTCGCCGTCGCCCTGGCCGTACTGGCCCTTGTAGACGCTGGCTTCCAGACCGTCGAAGTTCTTGCGGGTGATGATGTTCACCACGCCGGCGATCGCGTCGGAACCGTAGATCGCCGAAGCGCCATCGGTCAGGACTTCGATGCGCTCCACGACCGAGGTCGGGATCGAGGCGAGGTCGGTGTAACCGCCGGAGCTGACGCCCATGCGCTTGCCGTCGAGCAGCACCAGCGTGCGCTCCGGGCCGAGGTTGCGCAGGTCGACGTACTGGCCGCCAACTTCTTCACCCGAGGACAGCGCATCGGCGCGGCTGATGGCCGGCGAGCCGGTGGCCGACAGGTTCTGGACGATGTCGGCGACGCTGGTGAAGCCCTGCTTCTCGATGTCGGCGCGCTGCAGCGCGATCACCGGCTGGGCGGTCTCGGTGCTGGCCTGACGGATACGTGAGCCGGTGACCTGGATGCGGTCCAGGTCGGTCGTGCCGCTTGCTTCCTGCGCCGAAGCAAAGGCCGGCGTCAGGGCAAGCGCAATGCCGGCGGGCAGAAGGCCCAGCCGCACTGCGGGAGTACGAAAATTCATTTATCTCTCCGAGGTACGTTAGTAGCGTGTTAAAAACGCCTCGGAAAGTTACGATTGCGTTGCAGTGAATTATTTGCGTGAGACAACCGAAGACTTTGCCGAATCTGGCGAGAGATTCGCACCGGCCTCACGATAGCGTGACGCGGACAGTCCGAAGCGGGCTCGAAACGCCCGTGCGAAGCTGCAGCAGTTGTCAAATCCACTCGCTGCCGCCACCTCGCCCACCATCATGTCCGTGTCGCGCAGCAGATCGGCGGCGCGCTCCAGGCGCAGGCGCGCGGAAAGCGATTGCGGGCTTTCCGCGTACAGGCTCTGGAACGTCTTTGACAGGTACCAGCTGGAGAAATTGGTCAGTTCGGCCAGCTCACCAATGCGCACGACGCGGTGGCTGTTGCCCTCAAGGTACAGACGGGCGCGCTGCATGCGTCCGAAGACCTGGCGCTTGCGGCTGCGCGAACGCCCCGGGCAGCGCTGTACGCCCGTCGCCATGCCCTGCTGCAGGGCGGCCAGATGCAGCAGCACCGGGCGCAGGGCCTGGGTAGGATGGCCAGTGGCCAGGACGTCACGCCACAGCCGCAGGGCGACGCGGGCGTCGCTGCGGCTCATGCTGCCGCGGCCCGCGTAGAGACTGCAGTCGGTGAGCTCACCCAGCGCGCGCAGCGCGTCCGGCGCCAGGCTCAGCCCGATGCACAGGCCGTCGCGGCCGGCCTGGACCATGGGGCGGGATTCCTTCTCGAAGGCGATCCACTCACGCTGGCGCAAGCGGAACCGCCCTTCCTTGGACTCGACCCACGCACTGCCCCGCAACTGGATCCACACGGTGAAGGTCGTCCCGGGACTCTGCAGACTGCCCAACCGGGCCACACCCAGACAGGTGGGCAACGGACCGTCGTCAACGACCTTGTCCAGGGAGAGCGATTGACCGCGATCGGCCAGGGAGAGCTGACGCATGACTTCACCAAGAGTTTGCCTTTGCTGGCCTGCAGTCTTGCCAAATCAGGCCGCTGCCTCAGGAAGTCCTGGCGAGATTGATACGAATTCGAGACGAGGACGCCACGAAGAAGTTACGAAGGGTTTTTTGTTTTTAAAATCATAGACTTGACGAACCCCGGAAAGATCGACGGTACGCGCTCGGGGAGCGACATCACGCCGATGTCAGTGCCATCGGCCACCGCCAGCGCGACATACAGCGCCTCCCCGCCGGGCCCTGCGCTGAATCCATTGCTGGCGCTGAGGCGGTCTGCATCCAGGCAATGCTCCTGATCGGCGATCGGCTGTGCGATCCGGGTGAACACCGTGGCGCAATCAGAGCGATTGGAAAGATAGTCGATCCCCCCCTGCGCGGACACGGTCCAGGTGCGATACCGCCAGCGCGTGGGGCGGTCTTCGCTGATCTGGCGGATGCTCTGTGAACTCAGCGCAGCGTCGGCCTGCCAAAGCCCCCCTGCCGAGAGCCGGGTGAACAATACGCGCTCGCCGGCGACGTCATAACGCGCCTGGGAAACGCCCTCGATGCTGCTGATCAGTCGCCACGGGGTCAGGCTGCGATCGAACAGCGACAGACGCATCCGCTCATCACGGTCGCGTTCCACCACCAGCACCTGCAGCGGATCCTTGCCGTACAGCGCCTGCAATGGCTGGCGCACCGGAACCGGCAGACGCAACGTCTGCTCATCGCGCGGGGAGACCTCATAGATCCCGGGGTTGGCATGCTCATCGCGCCCCAACACCAGCACCCGCTTGCCGTCATGCGACCAGTCCGAGGCCTGGCGCGCTTCGGGCCTGAGGCCCTCGATCGGACGCAACGACTCAGGTCGCTGCAGATCCGCCCACCACAGCGCATAGCTGCCCGAACGGTCCGAAGAAAACACGATCTGCTGACCGTCCGGAGAGACCATGGGCTGCGAGTCACGGCCTCCCGAGGGGAACAGCCGCTGCGGCACACCCAGCCCGGCTGCCTCCACCGGCACACGGAACAAGCCGAACTGGGGGCGCCGATGTACGAAGGCGAGCATGTCGTTCGCCCGGGAAACGGTGGGGGACTGCGCATCGTCAAGACCGACGTCGCGCAGAACGCGCGTATCGGTATCGAGCTCATACAGGCGCGATTCGCTGTCGACCCGGCGGCCGAACACGATGTGGCGACTGTCACCGCGCCAGGCCCAGCCACGGATCTCCGCCGAATCATCGGTCAGCTGCTCCGGACTGCCCCCCTCGGCCGGCATGCGCCACAGATCGCCGATCTGCGGATTGCGCACGAACACGATCCAGCGCCCATCCGGTGAGTACCGCGGTGCATATTCGAAGTTGTCGCTGCCAATGTCGTAGTCGAGCGGCTGCCAGCGGCCGCTGGCGATATCCAGGGTGCGGATGCCGCGCTGCGCATACCGTCCGGACAGCGAGCCGAAGACCAGGCCGCGACCGTCCGGGGTCCAGTCGAAACTGAGCAGCTCAGTGCCGTCGCAACGGGTCACATGGCGCACCGCCCCACCCGTCGCACTGGCGATCAACACCTCGCAGCTTTCGGCCGGGCCGAACCGGGCGAACGCGATCTCACGGCCATTGGGCGACCAGCTCGGGAAGCGGTCGGACATGCCCGTGGGCGGCTCGACCAGCACGCGTGCTGGTGCATTACCGGAGGTCTGCACCTTGATGACACTGCCCGGTCGGCTGGGCACATCGGCTTCATAGGCGATCTGCGATCCATCCGGGGACAGCGTGGGATACGTTTCAAATCCTGCCGTGGCGGTAATCAGGCGATACGGGCGTTGAGGACTGCCGATCACCCGCGTGCCGTCCTCCACCGCGGCCTCGACCGCTGAGGCCGGCGGATCGCGTTGCATCAGCATGGCGGCCATCACCAGCAGCGCCACCACCATCACCAGCCCGACGACCATGACCGCGTAGCGGCGGATGCGCCGCCGACGACGTTTGATCGGGTCCTGCGGGGGCGGTGCATGCGGCAGTGCCGCCGGTACGTGCGCGGCGGCGAGCACAGGCGTAGAGGCCGACGGCAGCGCGGGCTCGAGCAGCAGCACAGGTGCGGCATCGTCGACCACGCTGACCGGCATCAGCAGGCGGTAACCGGTCTTGGCAATGGTTTCGATATAGGGTTCGGCCGCATCGTCATCAGTGGCGAAGGCCTTGCGCAGCTGGGTGACCGCCTGGGTCAGCACGTCGTTGGTCGGCAGCGTATCCGGCCAGACCTCCGCAAACAGTTCATCACGGGTAACCACCGCCCCTGGAGAACGCAGCAGCGCCTTGAGAACACCCAATGCTTTGGGTGTCAGTCGACGTGGGCGACGCAGGCCTTCGCTCATCACTTCCCGCGAGGAGAGAGTAACGAGGAAGTCGCCGATTCGAATCACATCGGCGGAGGGGCGCTCACTGTCGTTGCTGATCATCCAGGACACGAGGAAAATGCAAAAAACCACTGGAATTCACGCGAACGTCACAATCGATACACGAGGACGAACCGCCAGATTCCGCACACGCCATCGGCGCAAACCGCAAAAACACCGAGGCGCGCGAATACTAGCCTATGCCGGTTAACCGCGCCTGTGCGTGCGGCCGACAACAGGCTCTCTCTCGCCGATGAATTCACATAAAACGCGTCAACATTCGCGCCTTCTGGCGCGAATTTTTTATGTTGGATTCAGTTTCGTGCACGGGTCAGCATGGTGAGTCCCACCAGCCGCGAGACCACCAACGCCACGTACATCACGCCTGCGAACTGCTCCAGCATCACCAGCGCGCGCGCCTGGGAATGGATGGGCACCACATCGCTCAAACCGACCCCGGACAGCAAGCTGAAGCTCAGATAAAGCAGCTCCATCCAGGTGCGCAGTTCGCTTTCGCTGGCCGCCACGAAACTGCCCGGGTACCACTGCTGGCACACCGCGAAAGCGAAGGCGAAGGCCCACGCCAACAGCGTGAAGGTGGCTCCCGCCGCGAACAGCTCATCGCGGGTCACCTTGTGGTGCTGGAGCATGTAGGCGATCAGGCTGCCCGCCGTATAGAAATACAGCAGGCATTCCAGCAGCTGCGCGGTGGTGACCAGCGCCGGGCGCTCCAACAGAGCGCCTGAGATGGAAAACACCACCGCAGGAATGGCCAGCACCAGCGCCACCCACATGCCGAGCGGGCTGCGTCGTACCACCCACAACGCCAGGCCAAGCACGGCGATGCCGAACGCCCCGAACAGGGCGCGGCTGGCGCCAGCCTCGTCCATTGCCGGATACAGCAGGACGCCGAGCAGCTGCACGGCCAACAACCAGGCCGAGGGGTGCCGGCGCGCGATGGCCAGCCATTTGGTGCTGCGTGCTATCGCCATCGTCGTCCCCATCCCTGCCTGGTCGCGCCGAGCTTAGCGGGAATCACGCAGGCGGCGGATGATGGCCGTGGCGTTGTGCGCCGCCACGGCCGCTGCCTCACTCCTGGCGATACACCTGCGCCCCGAGCTCGCGGAACTGGGCGGACTTCTCGGCCATGCCGGCCTCCAGCGCCGTGTGCGCCTCCAGCCCCTGCCCGGCGGCGTAATCGCGCACATCCTGGGTGATCTTCATCGAACAGAAGTGCGGGCCGCACATCGAGCAGAAGTGGGCGAGCTTGTGCGCGTCCTTGGGAAGCGTCTCGTCATGGAATTCCTTGGCCTTTTCCGGATCCAGCCCGAGATGGAACTGGTCTTCCCAGCGGAATTCGAAACGCGCCTTGCTCAGCGCGTTATCGCGGACCTGCGCGCCGGGGTGGCCCTTGGCCAGGTCCGAGGCGTGCGCGGCAATGCGGTAGGCCATGATGCCGTCGCGTACGTCCTGGCGGTTGGGCAGGCCCAGGTGTTCCTTCGGGGTGACATAGCAGAGCATCGCGGTGCCGTACCAGCCGATCATGGCCGCACCGATCGCACTGGTGATGTGGTCGTAGCCCGGCGCGATATCGGTGGTCAGTGGGCCGAGCGTATAGAACGGGGCTTCACCGCACTCGCGCAGCTGTTTGTCCATGTTCTCCTTGATCAGCTGCATCGGCACGTGGCCGGGGCCTTCGATCATGGTCTGCACGTCATGCTTCCACGCGATCTTCGTCAGCTCGCCCAGCGTCTCCAGCTCGCCGAACTGCGCGGCATCGTTGGCATCGGCGATACAGCCCGGGCGCAGGCCGTCACCCAGCGAGAAGGTCACGTCGTAGGCCTTCATGATCTCGCAGATGTCCTCGAAGTGCGTGTAGAGGAAGTTCTCCTTGTGATGCGCCAGGCACCACTTGGCCATGATCGAGCCACCACGCGAGACGATGCCGGTCACGCGCTTGGCGGTCAGCGGCACGTAGCGCAGCAGCACGCCGGCGTGGATGGTGAAGTAGTCCACGCCCTGCTCGGCCTGCTCGATCAGCGTGTCGCGGAAGATCGCCCAGTTCAGTTCTTCGGCGCGGCCATCGACCTTCTCCAGGGCCTGGTAGATCGGCACGGTGCCGATCGCCACCGGCGAGTTGCGCAGGATCCACTCGCGGGTTTCATGGATGTGCTTGCCGGTGGACAGGTCCATCACGGTATCGCCGCCCCAGCGGATCGCCCAGACCAGCTTTTCCACCTCCTCGGCAATGCCCGAGGACACCGCGCTGTTGCCGATGTTGGCGTTGATCTTGGTCAGGAAGTTGCGGCCGATGATCATCGGCTCGCTTTCCGGGTGGTTGATGTTGTTGGGTAGCACGGCACGGCCACGCGCAATCTCATCGCGGACGAACTCGGGGGTGATGATCCTGGGGATCGAGGCACCGAAGGACTCGCCGGGATGCTGCTGCAGCAGTGCGGCGTCGCGGATCGCATCGAGCCGCTGGTTCTCGCGGATCGCCACGAACTCCATCTCCGGCGTGATGATGCCGCGGCGTGCGTAGTGCATCTGGGTGACATTGGCGCCGGCCCGCGCACGGCGAGGCTGCAACCGCGCGGGGAAGCGCACCGCGTCCAGACGGGCATCGGTTTCGCGCGAGCGGCCGAATGCCGAGCTCAGGCCGTCCAGCACCTCGGTATCGCCGCGCTCGGCCACCCAGGCCGCGCGCAGCGCAGGCAGGCCGACGGAAAGGTCGATGGCGACAGCCGGATCGGTGTAGGGGCCGGAGGTGTCGTACACCGTGACCGGCGCGTTCTCTTCGCCACCGAACAAGGTGGGCGTGCGGTTCAGCGTGATCTCGCGCATCGGCACCTGGAGGTCGCTGCGCGAGCCCTGCACGTGGATCTTGTGCGAGCCGGGAATCGGCCGCGTGACCGATTCGGAGAGTTGCTGGGCCTGTTGCTGCAGGGCGGAGAGCTGTGCGTTCATCGAGGCATCGTCCTAGGTTCAATCCCCGCACAGGGACTGTGCGGTTCTATGCGAGGGATTCGCATGGGAGGGACGAAACGGCGGCGCTCGACGGACGGATTGCGGGCGGTCTCCGGGCGCGGTGGCCCTACGGCGCAATGCATCTGCAGATGCGAAGCTTCCCTACGCCGGTATCAACCGGATCAGGTTCGAAGGGACTGTCTCAACCTTGGCCACTGGGCCGCGGTACCCCCGCTTCGGGGCGAATTAGAGCACAAAGCGGCGCCCGCGGGCGCACGACCGAGCCGCACACTGACGTGATGGGCCTTTGCATGTGAACAGAGCGCCGACACCCCATGCACTACCATGCTGCAGCGCGGTATGCGGTGCGGTCAGGGGGTAGCCTCCCGATCGTGCGCACACCGCGCTCTGCTCGACGCCATTGACGTCCGTACTGACCGGCCTCGACCGGCTTGATCCGCCCCAGTTGTTGCCGTTGTGCCGCTGGAGATTGCAAGCCTCGGCTCGCCCCTACTGATCGGAGACACGCCTGCATGGTGTTCCGCATTTCCATCGCACTGGTCGCACTGCTGGTGCTGATCGCCGGCCTCGCGCCGGGCCCCTTCAACGAGGTCGTCCAGAGCGGCCTGTCCACCATCATCCGCAGTACTGGCTGGCTGTATCTGCTGGTGGTGTTCATCACGCTGTCGTTCCTGATGTACCTGGCCTTCGGCCGCTTCGGTTCGCTGCGCATCGGCGGCGAGGATGCCGAGCCTGATTTTTCCAATGCGAGCTGGATGTCGATGTTGTTCGCCGCCGGCATGGGCATCGGCCTGGTGTTCTGGGGCGCGGCCGAACCGATCTCGCACTTCGTGAAGCCGCCCGAGGGACTGGCCCCGCAAAGCATGGAAGCGGCGCGCGCATCGATGCGCTATGCGTTCTTCCATTGGGGCCTGCATCCCTGGGCGATCTACGCGCTGATCGGCCTGGCGATGGCCTGGTTCCAGTTCAACCGCAACGGCCGCGGGCTGATCAGCGATCTGCTGCAGCCGATCATCGGCGCGCATCACCGCGGCTGGATGGGTACCGTGGTCAACGTCGCCGCCGTGGTCGCCACGGCGATCGGTGTGGCCACGACGCTGGGCTTCGGCACGATCCAGATCGCGGCCGGCCTTGAGCGCGTGTTCGGTATCCAGGCCTCGGTACCCGTGCAGTTGACCATCATCGCGGTGGCGTTCGTGCTGTACATGGCCTCCACCACCAGTGGCGTGCACCGCGGCATCAAATGGCTCTCGAACTTCAACCTCGGCCTGGCGGCATTGCTGCTGGCGCTGATCCTGGTGCTGGGGCCGACCGGCTTCATCTTCGATACGTTCACCACCACGATCGGCTCCTACCTCAATTCGCTGGTGACGATGAGCCTGCGGATGTCCCCGTTCTCGGGCAGCACGTGGGTGGCGGACTGGACGATCTTCTACTGGGCGTGGTGGATCGCGTGGGCGCCGTTCGTGGGTTCGTTCATCGCGCGCGTCTCGCGTGGGCGCAGCATCCGCGAGTTCGTGCTGGGCGTGGTGATCGCACCGAGCGTGCTGGGCTTCCTGTGGTTCTCGGTATTCGGTGGCACGGCGCTGTGGTCGCAGATCTTCGGCCACGTGGATCTGGCCCAGGCGCTGGGCAATGGCTACGAGACGGTGCTGTTCACGATGTTCGACAGCCTGCCGATGCCGACGGTGTTGTCGGTGATCGCGCTGGTGCTGTTGATGATCTTCTTCGTGACCTCGGCCGATTCGGCGGTGCTGGTGCTGGCGACGATGTCGACGGAGGAGGCCGGCGATCCGCCGCTGGCGCGCCGGATGGTGTGGGGCGTGGCGATTGCGTTGATCGCGGGCGTGCTGCTGTTGGCCGGCGGCCTCAATGCGCTGCAGGGGATGATCACGATCGCGGCACTGCCGTTTGCGTTGTTGATGCTGGCGGTGATGTGGTCGTTGTACCGGGTACTGGATATGGAGCATGCGCTGCAGCGGCGCCGTGCGCAGCGCGCGCGGCGGTTGATGGACGAGTGGATCGAGCGGGAGATCGCGGCGCAGGAAGAGACACGCGATGAGGCGGCTCGGGCGCCTTAGGGTGGCTGGGTTGGTCGCTTAGAGCGGCATGCTCCCGGGCTATCGGTGGGCGGGCCGGGGCAGGTGGGTTGGCGGGACACGCCGTGAATCCGTCCTTGGAGGCTCATGTCGCGCCATCCATGGCGCTCATGGTGCCGACAACCCACCCGCCCCGTCCCGCTCACAGTTTCAAGGTGGTTCTGGGGAGAGCCGCCGGGCCAAGCTCGGCGCAGCAGCGTGCACCTGACGCCTTGGCTCCTGGTTGAGGCAAAGCAGCCACGCATGGCGTGGCTCTACCGCTTCGGCCGTGTTCGCTTTTGCCATGCGCACCGACCCACTGTAGGTGGGTCGGCGTGGGTGGGTTGGCGGGACCATGAGCCGCATGGATGCGGCGACATGAGCCTCCATGGATGGATTCACGGCGGGTCCCGCCAACCCACCCAGGGCGGCCCACTACCCGCAGCCCCAAAGCGCCCTGCTTTACGCCCTGCTTTACGCTCTGCCCTGCGACTCTGCCGACCAACGGTCGGCGCTACGAAGCACGAGGGAATCAGTACCCCGCCGCCTGCCCATCCTTGCGGCTTTCCGACGCGCCGTAGTACACCCCGGTCTCCGGATCACGCAGGATCGCCTGGTACCCACCGTAGGGACCATCCGCGAACACCACCCGGTGGCCCTTGCGCATCAACGCGCGCACTGTTTCGTACGGGAAGCCGGTTTCCAGGTTGACTTCGCCACCGTCGCTCATCGCGGTGGCCTGCCCGGTCGGCTCGGTCGAGCCCTCGTGCTGGATGCGCGGCGCATCCCCGGCTTCCTGCAGATTCATTCCGAAATCGACCATGTTCATCACGATCTGGGCATGGCCCTGCGGCTGCATCGCGCCCCCCATCACGCCGAAGCTCATCCACGGCTTGCCGTCCTTGGTGACGAAGCCCGGGATGATGGTCTGGAACGGACGCTTGCCCGGCGCATAGCCGTTCGGGTGATCCTTCTGCAGCACGAACATCTCGCCACGGTCCTGCAGGATGAATCCCAGGCCCGGAGGCGCCATGCCGCTGCCCATGCCGCGGTAGTTGGACTGGATCAGCGAGACCATCATGCCGTCGGCATCAGCGACGGTCATGTAGATCGTGTCACCTTCCTGCAGCTGCTTCGGCGTACCCGGCTGCACTTCACTCAGCGCCTTGTCCATCGAGATCAGCTTGCGGCGCTCAGCGGCGTAGCCTTTGGAAATCAACCGGTCGACCGGGGCCGGGTGGAACGCCGGATCGGTGTAGAAGCGCGCGCGGTCGGCGAAGGCCAGCTTCTTGGCTTCCACGAACAGGTGCACGTGTTCGGGCGAGCCGAAGGGGATGTTGGAGAAATCGTAGCCTTCCAGCACGTTGAGGATCTGCAGCGCGGCGATGCCCTGGCTGTTCGGCGGCAGCTCCCACACGTCATAGCCGCGGTAGTTGCTGCTGACCGGCTCCACCCACTCGCCGTGATGGCTGGCCATGTCCTCATAGCTCAGGTAGCCGCCATTGGCCTTGAAGTAGGTGCCGATGGTGCGGGCGATCTCGCCTTTGTAGAAGGCATCGCGGCCGCCCTGGGCGATCTGCTCCAGCGTGTGGGCCAGGTTCGGGTTCTTCCACATCTCGCCCTTGCGCGGGGCATGGCCGTTGATCGTGAACTGCTCGGTGAAGCCGGGGTACTTGGACAGTCGCGGCACCGAGCGGTCCCAGTAGTAGGCGATCACCTCGGCGACCGGGTGGCCTTCGCGGGCGTAGCGGATGGCGGGCGCGAGGTTGTCGGCCATCGGCTTGCGGCCGAAACGGTCATGCAGGGCGAACCAGCCATCCACCGCGCCGGGTACCGAGACCGGCAGCGGACCGGTGGCCGGAATCTCCTTCAGGCCCCGGCGCTGGAACTCGGCCAGGGTCAGCGACTTCGGCGAGCGACCCGAGCCGTTGTACCCATACAGCTTCCCGCTTTTGGGGTCCCATACGATCGCGAACAGATCACCGCCGACGCCGTTGCCGGTGGGTTCCATCAAACCGAGAGCGGCATTGGCCGCGATCGCGGCATCCACCGCCGAACCACCGGACTTCATCACGTCCAGGGCGATCTGGGTGGCCAGGGGCTGGGAGGTGGCGGCCATCGCGTGCGGGGCGATCACCTCCGAGCGGGTGGCGAAGGTGTGGCCGGTGATCCGGTCGGCGGCGATGGCGGCCGCAGGCAGGGCACACAGGACGGCGGCGGCGAGCAGGCCGCGGGCAAGGCGTGAGGACACGGGGTGGTTCCTGAGGGTGGTAGCGAGCTGATGGTGGCGGCAGATGCCGCCGGAGCACATCCCACTATGGTCATGCACCTCCCACAAATCCGCCGCGAATCCGCGCAATCAGGCCCTGCAAAATGCTGAATTCCAGTTCATCGGAACGCTTTCAGCCGCAACCATCCTTGTACGGCGGGGCCTTGCGGTGGATGCAGGCGAAACCGATGGAAATTGTGTTTCCAGGGTTGACACCGCCAAAAGCCGTGTGGTTTTCTCGATCTCATGTTGCAGCGCACAGCCACCCGCGAATCCATCGAGCACGCCGACCACGGCGCGGCCTCCATCCATTCGCTTCTCGTCCTCGTACTTATTACCCAACCAACAGGTGCGGGACGGACCGGCGTGTAAGCAAGACTGCCAGGTATCCATCAAAACCCGCACCCGACCAGGTGCGGGTTTTTTCGTTTCAGAACCCTTTGATTTCCCACCTCCCCTCCGAGTTGCCTTCCACCATGACCCGCCAGCCCACCTCGAGCCAGCCGACGCCTACCGCCCCCACGGCGGGTGCGTTCGCGTGTGGTCGCGGCCAGGCCGGTGCCACCCCTTCCCCTGATGGGCCGACGCGTCGCTGACCGTCGGCCCTCTTTTTTCTTGCCTCCAAAGGACCTCCCCCATGAGCACCAACGACCTGCCCCAGATCAAGATCGCTGTTGTCGGCTACGGCAGCCAGGGCCGCGCGCACGCGCTGAATCTGCGTGAATCCGGTTTCGATGTCGTCGTCGGGCTGCGCCCGGGCGGTCCGACCGAGGTCAAGGCACAGGCCGACGGCTTCACCGTCAAAGCCCCCGCCGAGGCGGTGAAGGATGCCGATCTGGTCGCCGTGCTGACCCCGGACATGGTGCAGAAGAAGCTCTACGAAGACGTGCTCGCGCCGAACATGAAACAGGGCGCGGTGCTGCTGTTCGCGCACGGCCTGAACGTGCATTTCGACATGATCAAACCGCGCGAGGATCTGGACGTGGTACTGGTCGCGCCGAAGGGCCCGGGTGCACTGGTCCGTCGCGAGTATGAGATCGGCCGCGGTGTGCCGTGCATCTGGGCGGTCTACCAGGACAAGAGCGGCAAGGCCGCCGAGTACGCCCTGGCCTACGCCGGTGGCCTGGGCGGCGCGCGCGCCAACCTGATCCAGACCACCTTCAAGGAAGAGACCGAAACCGATCTGTTCGGCGAGCAGGCCGTGCTGTGCGGTGGCGCCTCGGCCTTGGTGCAGGCCGGTTTCGAAACCCTGGTCGAAGCCGGCTACCAGCCGGAAATCGCCTACTACGAAGTCCTGCACGAACTGAAGCTGATCGTGGACCTGTTCTACGAAGGCGGCATCACCCGCATGCTGGAATTCATCTCCGAAACCGCGCAGTACGGCGACTACGTCAGCGGCCCGCGCGTGATCGACGCCGGCACCAAGGCGCGCATGAAGGACGTGCTGACCGATATCCAGAACGGCACCTTCACCAAGAACTGGGTGGCCGAGTACGAAGCGGGCCTGCCGAACTACAACAAGTTCAAGCAGGCCGACCTGGAGCACCCGATCGAGAAGGTAGGCAAGGAACTGCGCGCCAAGATGGTCTGGTTGCAAAGTCAAGCCGCGTAACCGCGCGGCTCCCCCACCCGCTTTCGTAAAGGTCACCGCATGAATACCTCCGCACACAGCACCGCGCCCCGCAACGGCGCACGCTGGTTGACGCAGGCCCTGGAAGCCGAGGGCGTGCATACGCTGTTCGGCTATCCGGGCGGCACCATCATGCCGTTCTATGACGCCCTGGTGGATTCCGGGCTGAAGCACATCCTGGTCCGCCATGAGCAGGGCGCGGCCCTGGCCGCCAACGGTTTCGCCCGTGCCAGCGGCCGGGTCGGCGTCTGCGTCGCCACCTCCGGCCCGGGCGCCTCCAACCTGGTCACCGGCATCGCCGATGCGATGCTGGATTCGGTGCCGATGGTCTGCATCACCGGCCAGGTCGCCACCCCGCTGCTGGGCACCGACGCGTTCCAGGAACTGGACGTGTTCGGGCTGACCCTGCCGATCGTCAAGCACAGCTGGCTGGTGCGCTCGGTCGATGACCTGCCGCAGGTGGTCGCCGATGCGTTCCGGATCGCCCGCGAGGGTCGTCCTGGTCCGGTGCTGATCGATCTGCCCAAAGACGTGCAGGTGGCCGATGCGTCGCACCTGCCCGACCACGTGCCGTCCACGGTGGTGGCACCGCCTGCGCCGCAGGACGAGGCCATCGCGCAGACCATCGCCGCCATCGCCGCGGCCGAAAAGCCGGTGATCTATGCCGGGGGTGGCGTGGCGCTGGGCGATGCGGTGGAGGACTTCCGTGCCTTCGTCGAGGCAACCCGTATTCCGACCGTGCTGACCCTGCGCGGCCTGGGGGCGCTGCCGCCGCAGCACTCTCACTACCTGGGCATGCTGGGCATGCACGGCACCCGCGCGGCCAACATGGCCGTGCAGGAAAGCGATCTGCTGGTCGTGGTCGGGGCGCGTTTCGATGACCGCGCGACCGGCAAGTTGAACGAGTTCGCCCCGTTTGCCCGCGTCGTGCATATCGATGCCGATGCGTACGAGATCTCCAAGCTGCGCACCGCCGACATCGCGGTGCCGGGCAATGTCGGTACGGCGCTGCGCGCACTGACCGCCGCGGCCACCGCACCGGCCACGCAGGAGGCCTGGGCCAAGCGCTGCCAGGGCCATCGTGAACGCTTCGCCCCGCGCTACGACGCACCGGGCAAGCACATCTACGCACCGGCGCTGCTGAAGCGGCTGAGCGAGCTGGCGCCGAGCGACGCGATCATCGCCTGCGATGTCGGCCAGCATCAGATGTGGGTCGCCCAGCATTGCCGTTTCACCCACCCGCGCAACCACCTGACCAGCGGTGCGCTGGGCACCATGGGCTTCGGCCTGCCCGCGGCGATGGGTGCGCAGTTCGCCTGCCCGGATCGCACCGTGGTGCTGGTCTCCGGCGATGGCAGTTTCATGATGAACGTGCAGGAGCTGGTCACCATCGCCCGCTGCCGCCTGCCGGTGAAGATCGTGCTGCTGGACAACAGCTCGCTGGGCATGGTCCGCCAGTGGCAGGAACTGTTCTTCGCCGAGCGCTACAGCGAGATCGATCTGTCCGACAACCCCGACTTCGCCGCACTGGCCCAGGTGTTTGGCATTCCGGCCACGCGCATCGAGGCGCGTGACGATGTCGAAGGTGGCCTGGCCGCGATGCTGGCCCAGCCCGGCCCGGCGCTGCTGCATGTGGCCATCGATGCGCGTGCCAACGTGTGGCCGCTGGTGCCGCCCAACAACGCCAACAGCACCATGCTGGAAAGCAACCCCGCTCATCAGTCCCAGGAGTTCCCCAATGCAATACCGGCTTGACCTGGTGCTGACCCCGGCCGAAGGCGCGCTGCTGCGCGTGATCGGCATGGCCGAACGCCGCGGCTTCGCGCCGCGCGCGATCGCCGGTGCGCCCAATGCCGCCGACGACGGCCGCTGGCACCTGCAGCTGGTGGTCGATTCCACCCGCCCGCCGGAAACCCTGCGTCGCCAGATCGAGAAGATCTACGACTGTGTTTCGGTGCGCATCAGCGCGCTGGAACCCGGAGTATCCGCATGAACGCCCGCACCGTTGCATCGGTGCCGGTACGGAGGTGTCTTCTTGCAGCACATGGATGTGCAAATGGTGCGCGTGCAGGATGCACAACGTCGCACCGCGCTGCAGGAGGCACGACGTCGCACCGTGCGCCGTCGCAGCGCGTACCGCGCCGCGACGATCACCATGGCCGGGTGCGTGATGCCGGCTAGCCGTACCCCGCAGGAACCGGAGGTAGGCGACGTAAGCGTCGCCGATGTGTTGGCCGCGCAGGCGCGGCTGCGCCGCTTCCTGCCGCCCACGCCGCTGCACTACGCCGAGCGTTTCGGCGTCTGGCTGAAGCTGGAAAACCTGCAGCGCACCGGGTCCTACAAGGTGCGCGGTGCATTGAACGCCCTGCTGGCCGGGCGTGAGCGCGGCGATGACCGCCCGGTCATCTGCGCCTCGGCCGGCAACCACGCCCAGGGCGTGGCGTGGGCCGCCTACCGCTTGAACATTCCGGCGATCACGGTGATGCCGCACGGTGCACCGGCCACCAAGATCGCCGGGGTCGCCCACTGGGGCGCCACCGTGCGCCAGCACGGTGAGAGCTACGACGAGGCCTACGCCTTCGCCCGTGCCCTGGCCGACCAGCACGGCTATCGCTTCCTGTCCGCCTTCGACGACCCGGACGTGATCGCCGGCCAGGGCACCTTGGGCATTGAACTGGCCCCGCATGCGCCGGACGTGGTGATCGTGCCGATCGGCGGCGGTGGCCTGGCCTCCGGCGTCGCGCTGGCGCTGAAATCGCAGGGCGTGCGCATCGTCGGTGCGCAGGTGGAGGGCGTCGATTCGATGGCCCGCGCCATCCGCGGCGACGTGCGTGAAATCGCCCCCGTCGCCACGCTGGCCGACGGCGTCAAGGTGAAGATTCCCGGTTTCCTGACCCGCAAGCTGTGCAGTGCGCTGCTGGACGATGTGGTGATCGTGCGTGAAGCCGAGCTGCGCGAGACCCTGGTGCGGCTGGCGCTGGAAGAGCACGTCATCGCCGAAGGTGCCGGCGCGCTGGCACTGGCCGCCGGCCGCCGGGTCGCCGGCAAGCGCAAGTGCGCGGTGGTCTCCGGCGGCAACATCGATGCGCTGGTATTGGCCCAGCTGCTGGCCGACATCCGTCCCCGCCCCCCGCGCAAGCCGCGCCGCCGCGCCAGCGAGCGAACACGCCCGCCCCTACCAACCGTGCTCGCGACATCCCCGATTTCCGCTTCGATTCCTACCTCTGCCATCCCATCCGACCTTGCCGTCGAGGAGACCTCCTGGTGACCATGCCCAACTCCCCCCGAATCAGAATTTTCGACACCACCCTGCGCGACGGCGAGCAATCGCCCGGCTGCAGCATGAGCCCGCAGCAGAAGCTGGTGATGGCCCGCGCACTGGACGAGCTGGGCGTGGATGTCATGGAAACCGGCTTCCCGGCCAGCTCCCAGTCCGACCGCGAAGCGATGGCCATGATCGCCCGCGAAGTCCGCCGCCCGACCCTGGCCGTGCTGTCGCGCTGCCTGGCCGCCGATATCGAAACCTCGGCCAAGGCGCTGGAGGCAGCGGCGAACCCGCGCCTGCATGTATTCCTGTCGACCAGCCCGCTGCACCGCGAGCACAAGCTGCGCATGAGCCGCGAGCAGGTGCTGGAGTCGGTGCACAAGCACGTCAGCCTGGCCCGAAGCTATGTGGGTGATGTGGAGTTCTCCGCTGAAGACGCCACGCGGACCGAGGAAGACTTCCTGATCGAGGTCGCCCGCGTGGCCGTGGCCGCCGGCGCCACCACCATCAACCTGCCCGACACCGTGGGCTTCACCACGCCGGAAGAGATCCGCGGGATGTTCCAGCGCGTGATCGCCGGCGTCCCGGACAGCGACCGCATCATCTTCAGTGCGCACTGCCATAACGATCTGGGCCTGGCCGTGGCCAACTCGCTGGCCGCCATCGAAGGCGGCGCGCGTCAGGTCGAGTGCACCGTCAACGGTATCGGCGAGCGCGCCGGCAACTGCTCGCTGGAAGAAATCGCGATGGTGCTGAAGGTACGCAACGCCTTCTACGACGAAGACACGCACATCAACACCCAGCGCATCGTCGCCACCTCGCAGCTGCTGCAGCGCCTGGTCGGCATGCCGGTCCAGCGCAACAAGGCGATCGTCGGCGCCAACGCCTTCGCACACGAGTCGGGCATCCACCAGCACGGCATGCTGCGTCACCGCGGCACCTACGAAATCATGCGCCCGGAAGACGTGGGCTGGGAATCCTCGCAGATGGTGCTGGGCCGCCACAGTGGCCGCGCTGCGGTCGAACAACGCCTGCGTGCGCTGGGCTTCTTCCTGTACGAGGAGGAACTGAAGCACGTCTTTGAACAGTTCAAGGCACTGTGCGAACAGCAGCGCGTGGTCACCGACGCCGACCTGCAGACCCTGATGCAGGGCAGCGCTACCCAGAACGGCTACCGGCTGGCCTCGATGACGATCAGCGACGTCGGCAGCCGCGCCAACGCGCTGGTCGAGCTGTCCGATCCTGACGGCAACCGCGTTGCCGAGACGGCGCAGGGCGATGGTCCGGTCGATGCGCTGTTCGGTGCATTGTCGGCCGCCACCGGCGTGCAGTTGATGCTGGACAGCTACCACGTGCACAGTGTGGGCATCGGCGCCGATGCGCGCGGCGAAGCCAACCTGAGCGTGCGCCATGAGGGCGTGGAGTACGAAGGCACCGGCACCAGCCGCGACATCATCGAAGCCTCCGCACTGGCGTGGCTGGAGGTCGCCAACCGTCTGCTGCGCCAGCGCAACGCGACGGCCGAGCAGCCCGCGGCCACCGCCGCGGCCTGAGCACCCCCACTACGTACCCCGAACCGCAGCAAGGCCAGTCCATGACCCCAGCTCCCCGCACCCTGTACGACAAACTGTGGGATGCCCACGTCGTCGTTCCCGAGACCGACAGCGCGCCCGCCGTGCTGTACATCGACCTGCACCTGATCCACGAGGTGACCTCGCCGCAGGCCTTCACCGAACTGCGCGAGCGTGGCCTCTCCCCGCGCCGGCCGGACCGGACCAAGGCGACGATGGACCACTCCACCCCCACCCTGCCGGCCGGTGCCGACGGCAAGCTGCCCTATGCCAGCGCCGCCTCCGAAGCCCAGGTGGCGATGCTGGCCGACAACTGCGCCACGCACGGCATCGAGCTGTTCGACCTGCAGTCGGCCAGCCGCGGCATCGTGCACGTGATCGCCCCCGAGCAGGGCTTCACCCAGCCGGGCATGACCATCGTCTGCGGCGACAGCCACACCTCCACACATGGCGCGTTTGGCGCGCTGGCCTTCGGCATCGGCACCAGCGAGGTCGGCCATGTGCTGGCGACGCAGTGCCTGCTGCAGCGTAAAGCCAAGACGATGGCGATCACCGTCGATGGCGCGCTGGCCCAGGGTGTCGGCGCCAAGGACGTGGTGCTGCACATCATCGGCGTGATCGGCGTCAACGGCGGCACCGGCCACGTGCTGGAGTTCCGCGGCAGCGCCATCGAGGCGATGGACATGGAACAGCGCATGACGTTGTGCAACATGTCCATCGAGGCCGGCGCTCGCGCCGGCATGGTCGCCCCCGACCAGACCACCTTCGACTGGGTCGCCAACACCCCGCGCGGGCCCAGGGGCGCCGACTTCGATGCGGCCGTTGCCGCCTGGTCGCAGCTGCGCAGCGATGCCGGCGCGCGCTTCGATGTGGAGGTCCACATCGAGGCCGCCGACATTCGCCCCACCCTGACCTGGGGCACCCACCCCGGCACGGCGATCGCGGTGGACCAGCCGATCCCGGCGGCCAACGATGCGGCCGACCAGAAAGGCCTGGACTACATGCACTTCCACGCCGGGCAGACCCTGGCCGGCACCCCGGTGGATGTGGTCTTCGTCGGCTCCTGCACCAACGGCCGGCTGAGCGACATGCGCGAAGTGGCACAGGTGCTGCAGGGCCGCCGCGTTGCCGACGGCGTACGCATGCTGGTGGTGCCCGGTTCGGAGATCGTCAAGCGCCAGGCCGAAGCCGAAGGCATCGATGTGGTGGTGCGCGCGGCCGGCGCCGAATGGCGCGAGCCGGGCTGCTCGATGTGCATCGCCATGAACGGTGATCTGGTCGCGCCGGGACAACTGGCGGTCAGCACCAGCAACCGCAATTTCGAAGGCCGCCAAGGCCCCGGTTCGCGCACCCTGCTGGCCTCGCCGATGACGGCCGCCTGGGCTGCGGTGAACGGCCGCGTGGCCGACCCACGCGAACTGTACGCCACGCTGGAGGTGGCCTGATGAGCGGCTTCCGTACCCTGACCTCGACCAGCGTGGTGCTGCGCGAGACCAACATCGACACCGACCAGATCATTCCCGCGCGCTTTCTGTCCACCACCGAGCGCGTCGGTTTGGGCAAGCACGCATTCAACGATTGGCGCTGGCAGAGCGAGGGCGTGCCGAATCCGGCGTTCGCCTTCAACCAACCGCACAACGCTGGCCGCAGCATTCTGGTGGCCGGCCGCAACTTCGGCTGCGGCTCCTCGCGTGAGCACGCGCCGTGGGCGCTGACCGACCTGGGCCTGCGCGCCATCGTCAGCAGCGAGATCGCCGATATCTTCCGCGGCAATTCGCTCAAGAACGGCCTGCTGCCGATCGTGTTGGACGAGGCCGATGTGCAGACCCTGATGCAGCGTCCGGATGACGAATTGACCATCGACGTGGCCGCGCGCGAACTGCGCACCCCCGATGGACGCGTGTATGCCTTCCCGCTGGACGGCTTCTCGCAGACCTGCCTGCTGGAAGGCGTGGACCAATTGGGGTATCTGTTGGGTCGTACCCCTGACATTGAACGTTACGAGAGTGAACATGCACGCTGAGATTGTCGTATTGCCGGGTGACGGCATCGGTCCGGAAGTCGCCGCCGCCGCCGTCGCGGTGCTGGAAGCCGTCGCCACCCGTTTCGGTCACACCTTCGGGTTCCAGGAACACGATATCGGGGGCATCGCCATCGATCGCCACGGCGAGCCGCTGCCGGCCACTACGCTGGAGGCGTGCCGCAAGGCAGACGCCATCCTGCTTGGCGCGGTCGGCGGCCCGAAGTGGTCGGACCCGAATGCCAAGGTCCGCCCGGAACAGGGCCTGCTGGCGATCCGCAAGGCGCTGGGTCTGTACGCCAACCTGCGCCCGGTGCGCACGCACGCGGCCGCGCTTGGCGCCTCGCCGATCAAGGCCGAACTGCTGGAGGGTGTGGACTTCGTGGTCGTGCGTGAGCTGACCGGCGGCATCTACTTCGGTGAGAAGACCCGCACCGCCGACACCGCCAGCGACCTGTGCAGCTACAGCGTGGGCGAGATCGAGCGCGTGCTGCGCACCGCGTTCCGCCTGGCCCAGACCCGCCGCGGCAAGGTCACCTCGGTGGACAAGGCCAACGTGCTGGAAACCTCGCGTCTGTGGCGCGATGTCGCCGCGCGGATCGGCCGCGAGGAATTCCCGGACGTTGCACTGGAACACCAACTGGTCGATTCGATGGCCATGCACCTGCTGGCCAAGCCCCGCGAATACGACGTGATCGTGACCGAGAACATGTTCGGTGACATCCTCACCGACGAGGCCTCGATGTTGGCCGGCTCGCTCGGTCTGCTGCCCTCGGCATCGCTGGGCGAGCCCGGCGCAGTGGGCATCTACGAGCCGATCCACGGCTCGGCGCCGGACATCGCCGGCAAGGGCATTGCCAATCCGTACGCGACGATCTTCAGTGCCGCGATGCTGCTGCGGCATTCACTGGGGCTGGACGACGAGGCTGCTACGGTCGAGGCCGCGGTGTATGCCGTGCTGGATGACGGCGTGTTCACCGCCGATCTCGCCGCCAAGGGTCTTGCGGTGAGTACCGCCGCAGCAACCGACGCGGTCCTTGCCAAGCTGCAATGATCGTCACGAACGCGGCCTGAGGGCCGCGTTCGTGTGTCCACATCCCGCACGGCCTCCCTGTCCCGTCGGCCACGTCGCAGCCAGCGGCCGGCCCCCAACAAGGAAAGCCTTTGAACCCTCGTTCCTCTGCCGACTTTCTCAACCACGTGGCCCAGCGCGATCCGCATCAGCCGGAATTCCTGCAGGCCGTCAAAGAAGTGATCCAGAGCCTGTGGCCGTTCCTGGAGCGAAACCCCCGCTACCTGGAACAAGGCCTGCTGGAGCGGCTGGTGGAGCCGGAGCGGGTGATCCAGTTCCGCGTGGCCTGGGCCGATGACGCCGGCAAGATCCATGTGAATCGCGGCTGGCGCGTGCAGCACAGTTCGGCGATCGGCCCGTTCAAAGGCGGCATGCGCTTCCATCCGTCGGTCAACCAATCGATCCTGAAGTTCCTCGCCTTCGAGCAGACCCTGAAGAACGCGCTGACCACCTTGCCGATGGGCGGTGGCAAGGGCGGTTCGGATTTCAATCCCAAGGGCCGCAGCGACACCGAGGTGATGCGCTTCTGCCAGGCGCTGATGCTGGAACTGCATCGCCACCTGGGTGCCGACACCGATGTACCGGCTGGCGATATCGGCGTCGGCGCGCGCGAGGTCGGCTACATGGCCGGCATGATGAAGAAGCTCACCAACAATGCCGCCTGCGTGTTCACCGGCAAAGGTCTCTCCTACGGTGGCAGCCTGATGCGCCCGGAAGCGACCGGCTTCGGCACGGTCTACTTCGTCGAGCAGATGCTGCACCATGCCCGCCGCGATACCGATGGCGCCAGGGTGTTGATTTCCGGCGCTGGCAACGTGGCCCAGCATGCGGCGATCAAGGCCATCGAACTGGGCGCGAACGTACTCACGCTTTCCGATTCCGGCGGCACGCTGTACGCCCGTGACGGCTTCGACGAAGCGGGCCTGCAGGAGGTGATGGAACTGCGCAACGAACGTCGCGGCTGCCTGTCCGAACTGGCTGACGACAAACGCTTCGAGTACCTGGACGGCAAGCGCCCCTGGCACATCCCGGCCGAGATCGCCCTGCCCTGCGCCACCCAGAACGAACTGGACGAAGACGATGCCCGCGCCCTGGTGGACAACGATGTGCTGTGCGTGGCCGAAGGCGCCAACATGCCGTCGACACTGGAGGCCATGGAGGTCTTCCTCAAGGCGGGCACCCTGTATGCGCCGGGGAAGGCCAGCAATGCCGGCGGCGTGGCCACCTCGGGGCTGGAAATGAGCCAGAACGCGCAGCGCCTGTCATGGCATCACGCCGATGTCGATGAGCGCCTGCACGGAATCATGAAGGATATCCACGCCAACTGCGTGCGCCACGGCAAGCGGGCCGATGGCAGCGTGAACTACGTGGATGGCGCCAATATCGCCGGCTTCGTGAAAGTGGCTGATGCGATGCTGGCGCAGGGCGTTTACTGAGGGCAGACCGGTGAAGCGGCGCAGCGGTGTTCACCCGCTGCGCCCTGCCGTATCTCCTACGGCAGCACTCAGTCCGCCGAGCGGACCTCGCTCGTCATACAGCCGGCCAGCACGGCCCCACTGTCGGTGGCTATCACGCTGAAGGCCCGTACGCGCGTGTATCCCGAGGACGTCTCCCGCGCTGCTTCTCGCATCCAGTAGCCTTCTGCCTGCCGATCCGCCGCGCCCAGGCCGGTGGCATCGAGCACCGCCTTCAGCGGCGCATCGCCCATGTCGGCTGCGAGATAGCCGCCATACGCGAGGACGATCGACGTCGCAGCCACGCCCTTCAACGCCACCGGCTGCTCCAGGGTGATGACCATGACTGGCATCTCCTGGCCATCAACACGGTACTCACGCTCGGCAACCGCGCTGACATTGTCCGGCCATGCCAGCGGCGACAGTTCCGACACACGCTCCCACATGTTCGCGATGCGCTGCATGGCAGCGTCGTCAGCCCGGCATTCGAGCGCAGCCCCCATATCACTGGCCGTGGCGGTGTCGCGCAATCGCGGTGGAACACGCGCGTCCTGCATCGGACCGGGATAATCACATCCCACCCGATAGCCCTCACCATCGCTGCTCACCACGATGGAGCCCGCCGATGACGGCCTACCGGATGCAGCGGGCGCTGACCATACCTGGAACGGCTCACGCAAGGTGCTAGATCGGCGTTGCAGCCCGTTCCCGCTGACAATGCGCGCGCGCTGCCCTGCATCGATGGGAATCGAGAAGCCCATGTCATCCGCCACCACGCGGTGCGTTGTGATGCCGTGTGCCGTCAACGTCACCGGCATGTCGATGAGGGTCGTCGCGTGCTCCTCGTCACCGCTGCGCGTGAAGCTCCAGCCCTGCAGATGGGCCGGTCGTTCCTGCGCCGTGCCATACGCTGCACCACGCAACGCGGTCGTCACCGCCTGCATCGTCGCCGGTGAGGCACGGCACTCCAGCAGCTCGACGAGATCGCGCTGGAAACTGGCAGCGGTGGTCGCCTGCGCTGGCAACGCGGAAACCATCAGCAGAACGATCGCCGCCGCAGTGGCGAACGGAGAAGAGGAACGTGACGACATCATGTGCGACCGAAGAAATCCGGTGTGCATTGTGCGCTTGCTGGCACGACGAAGGCGACAGGCCTTTGCGTCGCACTCAAACAATGAAGCCGGCCACCGGCCGGCTTCATCGTCCCTCAGCCTTCGCTGGTCTTCGCCTCGTCCGGCTTCACCCGGAACCACGCGGCATACAGCGCCGGCAGGAACACCAGGGTCAGCACGGTGCCGACGATCAGGCCGCCCATGATCGAGATCGCCATCGAGCCGTAGAAGGCACTGCGCGACAGCGGGATCATCGCCAGCACCGCCGCCAGCGCGGTCAGCACGATCGGGCGGAAGCGGCGCACGGTGGCGTCGATGATGGCGTGCCAGCGGTCGTGACCGGCATCGATGTCCTGCTGGATCTGGTCGATCAGGATCACCGAGTTGCGCATGATCATGCCGGCCAGCGCGATGGTACCCAGCAGTGCCACGAAGCCGAACGGCGCGCGGAACAGCAGCAGGAACAGCGTGGCGCCGATGATGCCCAGCGGCGCGGTGACCAGCACCATGGCCGCACGCGAGAAGCTGCGCAGCTGCAACATCAGCAAGGTCGCCACCACGATCAGGAACAGCGGCATGCCGGCCTTGATCGAATCCTGGCCACGGGTGGAATCCTCCACCGTACCGCCGGTTTCAAGCAGGTAGCCGGACGGCAGCTCGGCACGGATCCCCTCCAGCGTCGGCAGGATCTGCTGCACCACGTCCAGCGGCTGTTTCGCGTCGGCAATGTCGGCGCGCACGGTCACCGTCGGCAGGCGGTTGCGGTGCCAGATGATGCCGTCCTCGAACACGTACTCCAGGCGCGCCACCTGCGACAGCGTCACCGAGGTGCCGCTGGCGGTCGGAATGGCCAGGCTGCCCAGCATGTCCAGCCGCACACGTTCGTTGTCCGGGCCACGCAGCAGCATCTCGATCAGGCGGTTGCCTTCCCGGTAGGTGCTCACGCTCATGCCCGACAACGAGGTGCCCAGCAGCTGGCTCACCTGCGCGCTGCTCACACCCAGTGCGCGTGCACGATCCTGGTCGATCACCAGCCGCACCACTTTGCTCGGCTCGCTCCAATCCAGGTTGACGTTCATCACGTGCGGGTTTGCGCGCACCTTGGCTTCCACCTGCCGTGCGATGGCCTGCACCTGCTCGATATGCTCGCCGGAGATGCGCATCTGCACCGGGTAGCCCACCGGCGGGCCGTTCTCCAGGCGGGTCACGCGCATCTGCACGTCCGGGAACTGCGGAATCACGTCCTTGAGCAACCAGTCGCGGGTCGCCTCACGTGCGGTGGCATTCTCAGTCAGCACCACGAACTGCGAGAAGTTGGTGGCCGGCAGCTGCTGGTCCAACGGCAGGTAGAAACGCGGCGAACCGGTGCCCACGTAGGCCACGTAATTGCTGATGCCTTCGCGGTCCTTGAGCAGCGTTTCCAGCTTGGTCGCCTGGGCCTGGGTGGCCTGCAACGAGGCCCCCTCGGCCAGTTCGATGTCCACCATCAGTTCCGGCCGGGTCGAATCCGGGAAGAACTGCTGGGGCACGAAGCGGAAGATCAGCAGCGAGAACACGAACAGCGCGGCCGTGGCGGCGATCACCCACCAGCGATGGCGCAGGCACACATCGAGGAACCTGCGGAAGCGCACGTAGAACGGACGCTGGTACGGATCATGGTCGTGCGCATGCACCTTCGGCGCGATCCAGCGCGCGAACGCGGGATGGCGGTCGGCCCACTGCAGGCGGCGGGCATGCCAGCGCCCGGCCAGGCTGTCCGGCTTGGGCGGCTGCGGGTTGAACAGGTCCGGCAACATCTTGTCGCCCAGGTACGGGATGAACAGCACGGCGGCGATCCACGACACCACCAGCGCGATGGTCACCACCTGGAACAGCGAGCGGGTGTATTCGCCGGTGCTGGAGGCAGCCGTGGCGATCGGCAGGAAGCCGGCCGCCGTGATCAGCGTACCGGTCAGCATCGGGAAGGCGGTCGACTCCCACGCGAAGCTGGCCGCGCGCAGGCGGTCGTAGCCCTGCTCCATCTTGGTGGCCATCATCTCCACCGCGATGATCGCATCGTCCACCAGCAGGCCCAGCGCCAGCACCAGCGCGCCCAGGGAAATCTTGTGCAGGCCGATGCCGAAGTAATGCATGACGAAGAAGGTCATCGCCAGCACCAGCGGAATCGTCACGCCCACCACCAGGCCGGTGCGCAGGCCGAGCGAGAAGAAGCTCACCAGCAGCACGATCACCACTGCTTCGGTCAGCACCTGCACGAACTCGCCGACGGACTCTTCCACCGCATGCGGCTGGTCGGAGACCTTGCGCAGCTGCATGCCGGCCGGCAGCGTCTTCTGCAGTCGCTCGAACTCGGCATCCAGCGTACTGCCCAGCTTGAGGATGTCGCCGCCGTCTTTCATTGCCACCGCGATGCCGATGGCGTCTTCGCCCATGAAGCGCATCTTCGGCGACGCCGGATCGGCAAAACCGCGCTTGATCTCGGCGATGTCGCCCAGGTGCACGGTGCGGCCGCCAGCCTGGATCGGGAAGCTGCGGATGTCCTCCACGCGCTTGAACTGGCCGGTGACGCGCAGCTGCACCCGGTCGGTCGGGGTTTCAAAGAAGCTGGTCGCGGCAATGGCATTCTGGTCGGCCAATGCCTGCTGCACCTGCTGCAGCGACACGCCCAGCGTGGCCAACTTGGTGTTGGACAGCTCGATCCAGACCTTCTCGTCCTGCAGGCCTTCCAGCTCGATCTTGCCCACATCCGGCACGCGCTGCAGTTCCAGCTGGATGCGGTCGGCGTAGTCGCGCATCACCGCGTAGTCGAAGCCCTGGCCGGTCAACGCGTAGATGTTGCCGAAGGTGTCGCCGAATTCGTCGTTGAAGAACGGGCCGACGATTTCGCGCGGCAGCGTCGGCTTGATGTCGCCCACGCGCTTGCGCACCTGGTACCACAGGTCGGGAATCGCCTTGGAGCGCAGGCTGTCGCGCGCCACGAAGATCACCTGCGATTCGCCCGGGCGTGAGTAGGAGCGGATGAACTCGTACTGCCCGGTGTTCAGCAGTGCCTTCTCGATCGGCTCGGTGACCTGGCGTGAGACCTGTTCGGCGGTCGCGCCGGGCCAGTTCGTGCGCACCACCATCACCTTGAAGGTGAACGGTGGATCTTCGGACTGGCCCAGATGCTTGTACGACCACGCGCCGATGATCGCGAAAGCGAGCATCGCAAATAGCACCAGTGGCCGGTTGCCCAGCGCCCATTCGGAGAGGTTGAAGCGGCGCACGGGATCAGTTCCCCTTGCCGGCAGCAGGCGCGGCAGGCTTGGCCGCCGGTGCCTGCACCGGGCGGTTCTGACGATCCACCGCGGTCACCGGCTGGCCCTCGCGCAGCAGATGGCCGCCGGCAGCCACCACCCAGTCGTTCGCGCTCACCCCGCTCAGCACCGGAACGGAGTCGACGCCATACGCCCCGACCGTCACCGGCGTGGCTTTCAACGTGCGCTTGGCCGGATCGACCACCCACACGCTGCTGCGCCCATCGGCACCGCGCTGCACCGCCGCCAGCGGCAACTGCAGCGTGCCCTGGCGACCGGCCGCGGCGAACACGCGCGCGCTCTGGCCCAGCTCGACCTCGGTCAAGGCTTCCGGTGCGAGGCTGACGCGGGTGGCATAGGTACGCCCTTGGGCATCGGCGGCCGGGGCGATCTCACGGATCGTGCCGGCCAGCAGCTGGCCCGGGCGGTTCCACAGTTCCACCTGCACCGGCTGGCCCACCTGGTAATCACGGATGTTGCTTTCCGGCAGGGCGATCACGACTTCGCGGCCGCCATCGGCGGCCAGGGTGAGCACGGTCTGCCCGGCGCTGACCACCTGCCCGGCTTCGGCCTGGCGGCTGGCGATCACGCCATCGGCGGGCGCACGCAACTGGGCGTACTCGGCCTGGTTGCGGGCCACGGCCAGATTGGCGCGGGCGGCATTGGCCTGGCCCTGCGCCGCCTTGAAGGCAGCGGTCTGGCTGTCGAGTGCGGACTGGCTGACCAGTTGCTGCTCGGCCAGCGTGGCGTAGCGCTTCTGGTCATCGCGGGCGCGGATCAGATCGGCTTCGGCGGCCGCGAGCTGCGCCTGCGAGGCACTGGCCTGTGAGGCGTAGTCGGCGGCGTCCAGCTCGGCCAGCAGCTGGCCCTTGCGCACGCGCTGGCCGGCATCGACATGGCGCTTGATCAGGTTGCCCCCGACGCGGAACGACAGCGGGCTTTCCTCGCGGGCGCGGATCTCACCGGGATAGGCAGCCACTTCCTGGCCGGTCACGGTGCCCGGGTGGACCACCAGCACCGGCATCGGCGCGACCGGCTCGGCGTCCTGCTTGCCACATGCTGCCAGCGCGATCGCCAGCAACCCACCACCCATCCATCGCATGTTTTTCATGAGGTCCTGGACCTGAAAAGTAACCCGGGAAAAGCCGCTGGAGACACACTGTTCCAGTCGCTTCAATATTGAACCAGCCGGTATAGTATAAATATCGAACCGATTGGTCTAGTATTGATTGGATGACTGATCCGACCTCCTCCACATCGCCCTCCAAGCCGGCCGCCAAGGCCGCCGGGCCGGGGCGCCCGAAGGATCTGGGCAAGCGCGCGGCCATTCTGGAAGCCGCCAAATCGCTGTTTGTCGACCAGGGCTACAACGGGGTGAGCATGGACAGCATCGCCGCCCAGGCTGGCGTATCGAAGCTGACCGTTTACAGCCATTTCGGCGATAAAGAGACCCTTTTCACCGAAGCTGTGCAGTCCAAGTGCGTCGAGATGCTGCCTGACGAACTGTTCGTCACCGACATCGAAGGCCCGCTGCGCGACCAGCTGATGGGCATCGGCCACGCCTTCTTCAGCCTGATCACCTCCGATGCGGCCGTCGCGGTGCAGCGGGTGATGATGTCCCCGGATACCGATGACCGGATTCGCGAGATGTTCTGGCTGGCCGGCCCGCAGCGGACCACCGACGCGCTCGCTGACTTCCTGCGCGCCCGCACCGCCCGCGGCGAACTGGAGATCACCGACTGCCAGACCGCCGCCCTCCAGTTCCTGACCTTGATCAAGGGCGAGCTGCATACGCATATGATGTGCGGGTTGCGGCCGGCCCCGGCCGAGTGCGATGCCGACGCCCACGTGTCCGCCAGCGTCGACTTTTTCCTGCGGGCGTATGCCCGGCGGCACTAAACTGAATGGACCGGAGGTCGCGGTGACTTCCGGCACTGCGACCCCGGCGCGACGGCAGCGATGCTTTCAGCGCGCCGCCGGCTCCCGGCACCGGTAAAATGGCCGGCCCACTGCGCTGGATATAGAACCTCATGACGATCGATTACTCCCACGCCCGCGAACTGATGGTTGAACAGCAGATCCGCCCCTGGGATGTGCTGGAAATCCGCGTGCTCGATGTACTGGCACGCTTGCCGCGGGAGGCGTTCGCCGCTGAATCGCACCGGGCCCTGGCTTACGCCGATATCGAGCTGCCGCTGGGCAACGGCCAGAAGATGATGAAGCCGGTCATCGAAGGCCGCACGCTGCAGGCGCTGGATCTGCAGCCGGGCGATGAAGTCCTGGAAATCGGCACCGGCAGCGGCTACCTGAGCGCCTGCATGGGCGAACTGGCCCGCGAAGTCCTGAGCCTGGAAATCGATGCCGACCTGGCCACCACCGCGCGCGCGCGTCTGGACGCTGCCGGCCTGGGCAACAACGTCCGCATCGAAACCGCCGACGCCCTGACCTGGGACACCGAGCGCCGCTTCGATGCGATCTGCGTCACCGGCGCGGTGGATGTCATCCCGTCACGTTTCGCCCAGTGGCTGCGTCCCGGCGGTCGACTGTTCGTGATCCGTGGCCGGTCGCCGGTCATGGAAGCGGTGCTGGTCAAGGCGGACGGCACCACTGAATCGCTGTTCGAAACCGATATCGACTACCTGCGCGGTGCCGCCCCGGCACCCCAGTTCCAACTCTGAGTCCAAGGAAGCCGCAATGATCCGCCGATCCCTCGCCTTTGCGCTGGCCGCCGCCCTGCTGCCGATGACCGCCTCTGCCGCCGACCTGCTGCAGGTCTACGAAATGGCGCGCAACGGCGATCCGCAGCTGTCGGCTGCCGAGTCGACCCGTCTGTACGACAAGGAAGGCGCTGTGCAGGCGCGTGCCGCCCTGCTGCCGCAGCTCAACGGCGAGGCCTCGCTCAACCGCAGCCGCACCAACCCGAACCATGATCTGACCTCCAGCTCGTTCACCACCAAGAGCCGGAACTACACGATCAACGGCAGCCAGACCGTCTTCAACTTCACCCAGTTCGCCAACCTGCGTTCGCAGCGCGAACTGAGCCGCGCAGCGGATTTCACCCTGGATTCGGCCAACGACGACCTGATCGTGCGCACCTCGGCGGCGTACTTCAACGTGCTGGTGGGCATTGAATCGCTGTCGGCCGCGCAGACCAACGAAGCCGCTGCCAAGAAGCAGTTCGACTTCGCCGACAAGCGCCTGGAAGTGGGCCTGGCGCCGATCACCGACGTGCACGAAGCCCGCGCCCAGTACGACCAGGCGCGCGCCAACACGATCATCGCGCAGAACACCTTGGCCGACGCCTACCAGGCGCTGACCGAACTGACCGGCCAGCCGGTCACCGACCTGCGCGCCCTGCCGGCCGATTTCCGTCCGGAGCTGCCGGCCAAGTACGCCACCATCGATACGCTGGTGAACGAGGCCGTTGCGCAGAACCCGGCGCTGAAGGCGCAGGAACTGAAGGTCAACGCTGCCGAATCCGGCGTCTCGGCCGCCCGCGGCGCGCACTACCCGACCCTGTCGCTGGGTGCCACCGCCGGCAAGTCGGCCAGCTGGGGTGATGTGGTCGGCGACGGCGGCAGCAGCTTCAGCCCGGACCGCCGCACCAACAGCGTCGGCCTGACCTTGAACGTGCCGATCTTCTCCGGCGGCGCCACCCAGTCCGGCGTGCGCCAGGCCCTGGCCCAGCGTGATATCGCCCAGGACGGCTACGAGCAGCAGAAGCGCGCGCTGGATCGCAACACGCGCAATGCCTACCAGACCCTGGTGGCCGGCATCAGCGAAGTGGAAGCGCGTCGCCTGGCCGTCGTGTCGGCACAGAGCGCCTATGACGCCTCGCAGGTCGGCCTGGAAGTCGGTACGCGTACCGTGCTGGATGTGATCCAGAACCAGCGCATCCTGTTCTCCGCGCAGCTGGACTACGCCAACGCCCGCTACACCTTCCTGCAGAACCGTCTGCAGCTGGGCCAGGCGGTCGGCACGCTGGACATCGCCGAACTGCAGGACATCAACCGCCTGCTGACCCAGAAGGCGGCCACGCCGAGCACCACCGTCAACTGATCGACGGCACAGCGCGTGACAGAAAACCACCCGCATGCGGGTGGTTTTTTTATGCGTGCACGTGGTTGATTCCGACACCTCGCGCTCGTCACACACGCGATCACTGCCGTGGCGATTTCATCGCGTAATGCCTACCCGCGCACAGTCTCCACCGTGAACCGGTCCACAGTCCGGTACGTGTCGTTGAAAATGGCTTGACCCCTCGGCATGGGCCGACTATGGTCCGCCCCGCACCACCTTCCCTTTCCCTCCAGAGGCCCCCTCCTTGGACAGTCATAGTCGATCTCGTTGCTGCTCCTGAGCCGACGGACCCACTGACCCCAAGGTCGGTTCCGTCCGCACAGGACGGGGCCCACCGGCGCAGCTGACACGCTCGCCCGCCTCGCATCATCCGTATCGCCGTTCCACCGACCCCAAGAAGGGTGCCGCTGGCGTTTCCGTTTGCCTGGAGATTGCCCATGCACGTTTTCCGTGTGTTCGCCCTGCCGCTCGTGGCCGTGGCGATGCTTCCGTTCGACACCCGCGCCGCCGCCAGCCTGATGGTGGATGACGCCTCGATCACCGATGCCGGTCGCTGCCAGCTCGAAAGCTGGGGCCGCCATACCGATGCCGGGGCGGAGTGGACCGCCGTGCCGGCCTGCACCTTCGCCGATACCGAGTGGTCGCTCGGCGTGAGCCATCAACATGCTGCTTCGTCCACGCAATGGGCGCTGGGTGCCAAGCGCGTGCTGCGCGACATCGACCAGCGCCGTTGGGGCCTGGCGCTCAGTGCGGGCGTCGGCAGCGACTGGCGTCACCTTCGTGGCGATGACTGGGGCATCAACGCGCCCCTGACCCTCGCCCTTGGCGCAAGCGATCGCACGCTGCTGCACCTCAACCTGGGCTGGGCCCGCACGGCCGGCGCACGCGGCCGCACCGAGGGCATCGGCCTGGAAATCGTCACCGCCCCACACTGGTCGCTGCTGGCCGAAACCGCGCGTGACGTCACACGCCAGCGCAGCAGCCAATTCGGCGTCCGCCACGAACTCTGGCGCGGCGCCAGCGTGGATCTGCTGGCCGGTCGTGTGCATCACCAGCGCGATGGCCACTGGATCACGCTCGGCTTCAATCTGGCCTCTGCACCGTAACGCCCTGCGTGCCGACTGACGGCACCGACCGACCGGACCGCGTGCACCTCCGCACACGGCCCATGCACCCACCGATACCTGCCCCGCTCGAGCCCTGCCCGCGCGTCGGCCTTGTGTACCTCAGCGCACTGCGCTGCTTTTTGCTGGAGAACCACCATGAACCGCGAAGACCTCCTGTTCTCGATCCGCACCCTCTCGCTTTCCCTCGACACGGCCGGCTTTGTCAGCATCGCCTCGGCCACGCATCCCTCCGACCTGGTCGATGCGCTCGATGCGCTGAGCGTGGACAAGACACTCCCCTTGCTGATGATGCTCGACCCGCAGGCACGCGCCGAGCTGTTCGCGCACTTCACCGAGATACGCCAGGATCAGCTGCTGGCCACGATGCCGCGCGAGGCGGTGGTGCAGCTGTTCGAACACATGCCCTCGGATGACCGCGCCGATCTGTACAACCGGCTCGGCGATGATGCCAAACAGAAACTGCTGCCGGCACTGACCAAAGTCGAGCGCGACGACATCCTCAAGATGGCGTCCTATCCCGAAGGCACGGTCGGCTCGGCGACGACGTCCGATTATGTGTGGGTGTCACCGGAGATGACCGTCGCGCAGGCGCTGGCCCATATCCGCGCCACTGCGCTGCACAGCGAGACGGTGAACATCCTGTTCGTGCTCGACCACACGCTGCGGCTGCGCGGCACGGTGGCCCTGCGTGATCTGGTGTTGGCCAACGAGAACCGCACGGTCGCCTCGATCATGCATGAGCAGCCGGTCGCCGCAAAGGCGCACTGGCCCAGGCTGCAGGCCGCCGAACTGATCCGTCGCTACGATCTGCTCGCGCTGCCGGTGACCAATGGAGGGGACCGCATGATCGGTATCGTCACCGTGGACGATGCGATGGACATCGAGAAGGAACAGGATGCCTCGCAGCTGGCCCGCTTTGGCGGCACGGCCAGCGGAAACGGGAACGATCTTGATGTGCGCAGCACGCCGCTGAAGCAGATGTTCCGGGTACGTGTGTTCTGGCTGGCGATCCTGACCTGCTTCGGCATCGTCACCAGCACGTTTGTCGCCGCGCAGGAGGAGCTGCTGTCGCAGGTGATCGTGCTGGCCGCCTTCATCGCCCCGATCGTGGACATGGGCGGCAACACCGGCAGCCAGTCAGCCACGCTGGTGATCCGCAGCATGGCGCTGGGGGAACTGAAACTGAGCTGGCGCGATGTGTGGTTCGTGATCCAGCGCGAACTGCCGGTCGCGGCGGGGCTGGGCATCACCATCGCCGTACTCGAAGCGATCCTGGCCTACTTCAGCAAAGGCGTGGGCATGGACGTGCTGATGGTGGTGGGCTCGAGCATGCTGGTGTGCACCGCGTTGGGCGGCATCATCGGCGCACTGCTGCCCTTCGCCGCACGCCGCATCGGGGCGGATCCGGCCACGCTGTCGGCCCCGTTGATCACCTCGGTCATGGACCTGATCGGCGTGTTCATCTACTTCGGGTTCGCGTATGCCTTCCTGGGTGACCTGCTGGTCTCCGCGGGCTGATGGATCGGCAGGCCTGGTCGCCGCGCATCGCGGCCAGGCCGGTCTCGATCACGCCACCGGCGGCGGCAACTGCGGGGCGATCAGGGCCACGGTGCGCTTGAGCGCACCGCGGCCGTTGCTCACCAGCGCACACCCCGCGCGCGCCATGTCTTCGCGTGCCTGCGGATCGCGCAGCAGGGTCAGCAGTGCATCGCCGACACCGTTGGCATCCTCGGCGATCACCACCGCACCGGCTTCGCGCATGCGCCGGGAAATCTCGGCGAAGTTGTGCAGGTGCGGGCCGGTGACGGCGGCCGTGCCCATCGCCGCCGGCTCCAGCAGGTTGTGCCCGCCGATGGCCTGCAGGCTGCCGCCGACGAAGGCCACCTGCGCACAGCCGTAGAACGACATCAGCTCGCCGAGCGTGTCGATGACGAAGACATCCGTATCGGCCTGCGGCCACTGCTGCTGGCGGCGTGTCGCGACCTTCCAGCCCTGCTCGCGGGCCAGCGCTTCCACCCGCGGGAACCGCTCGGGATGCCGCGGCGCCCACAACAGCAGCAGCCCCGGCATCGCCTCGCGCAGGCGGCGGTGCAGATCGAGGGTGGCCTGCTCTTCGCCCTCGTGCGTGCTGGCGGCGATCCAGACCGGGCGCGTGGCGGGCACCAGATCATGGAAGCGCGCGATGAAGTCCTGCACGTTCGGCGTGGCGATGTCGAATTTCAGATTGCCCAGCGGCTGCACCTGGTCCGGGCGCGCCCCGAGCTGGATGAAGCGCTCGGCATCATCGGCCGACTGTGCGGCCACGCAGGTGACCGTGCGCAGTGCACGGCCGATCAGCGGCCGCAGCAGCCGATAGCCACGCAGCGAGCGCGCCGACAGTCGGGCATTGAGAATGTAGACCGGAATCCGGCGGTCGCGGCAACCGAACAGCAGGTTCGGCCACAGCTCGGTTTCCAGGATCAGCGCCAGGCTGGGCTTGAAGTGACCCAGGAAGCGGCCGACGCTGCCCGGCACGTCGTAGGGCAGGTACACGTGGTCGACCGCATCCCCCCATAGCGCGCGGACCCGTTCGGAGCCGGTCGGGGTGATGGTGGTGATCACCCAGCGGATGTCCGGGCGCAGCGCGCGCAGGGCATTCACCAGCGGCGCGGCGGCATTCACCTCGCCCACCGAGACCGCGTGCAGCCAGACCCGCGGCTGGCCGCTGGAGTGCGGATAGGAGGCATAGCGCTCATCCCAGCGCTGGAAGTACTCGCGCACCCGGAAGCCCCGCCAGACCAGGTGGTACACGGTGATCGGCAACAGCAGGTACAGCACGGCCGAGTACAGGCCGCGCAGGATCCATTCGACAGGACTTTTACGCATGCGCAAAGGATACGGGAGCGGCGCGGGGAAGACACGCCGCGCCGCCGTGATGGCCGCGCCGGGACGCATCCGGGCGCATCCATTAGAATCGAGGCATGTCCGATAACGCTTCCACCGCCACCCGGCCGTCCCTGCGCAATCCGCGCCACTGGCCGACCTTCGCTTTCATGCTGGTCGCCTTCGCGATCGCCCGCCTGCCCTGGATGCTGCAGCGCGCGCTCGGCCGCGGCGTCGGCACGGTCGCCTACCGGCTGGCCAGCAGCCGTCGGCGTGCCGCCGAGGTCAACCTGAAGCTGTGCTTCCCCGAGAAGGACGACGCCTGGCGCCAGCGCCTGCTGCGCGACAGCTTCGACGCGCTGGGCGTGGGCATCTTTGAATTCGCCCGGGCCTGGTGGGGCAGCATCGACAGCATCCGCCCGCAGGTGCAGATCGAAGGGCTGGAGCACCTGCACCGCATGCAGGCGCAGGGCCGTGGCGTGCTGCTGGTCTCCGGCCACTTCATGACCCTGGAGATGTGCGGCCGCCTGTTGTGCGACCACGTGGAGCTGTCCGGCATGTACCGCAAGCACCGCAACCCGGTCTACGAATGGGCAGTGAAGTTCGGCCGCCTGCGCTACGCCAAGGCGATGTACGCCAACGAGGATATCCGCGCCACCGTGCGGCACCTGAAGAAGGGCGGCTTCCTCTGGTATGCCCCGGACCAGGACATGCGCGGCAAGGACACGGTGTTCGTGCCGTTCTTCGGCCACACCGCCTCGACCATCACCGCCACCCATCAGCTGGCCCGGATGACCGGCTGTGCGGTGATCCCGTATTTCCACCGTCGCGAAGGCGGGAAGTATTTCCTGAAGATCGGCGCACCGCTGGAGAATTTCCCCAGCGAGGATGTCGAGGCCGATACCGCCCGCGTCAACCAGGCCATCGAAGCGATGGTGCGCGAGGCGCCGGACCAGTACCTGTGGATCCACCGCCGCTTCAAGCGCCAGCCCGGTGGGCGGAGCGATTACTACCGGTAGAGCCACCCCATGGGTGGCTGCACGCCCCCCCTCGGTAGAGCCACCCCATGGGTGGCTGCATGCCCCCCTCGGTAGAGCCACCCCATGGGTGGCTGCACGCCCCCCTCGGTAGAGCCACCCCATGGGTGGCTGCACGCCCCCCCTCGGTAGAGCCACCCCATGGGTGGCTGCACGCCCCCCCTCGGTAGAGCCACCCCATGGGTGGCTGCATGGTGCCAGACCGCGGGCAGCCACCCATGAGGCGGCTCTACGCTTCCATGGGCCACCGCGACCACGCGTGCGGGTACTCCCCCAGCGCACTGGCCAATCCCGCACGTATCGGGTTGGCGAGGATGTACAGCGCCTGACGGCGCAAGGATTGCTCATTTCTCACGGCGTGGTCGAAGTACCCGTGCTGCCAGAGCTTTCCCGTTCGCTGCAGACGCTCATTCAACAATCGGCTGCTGCGTGATTTGAACAGCAGCATGCAGCGAGCCAAGGTGGCTTGCCGCAGTTGGATCAACCAATGCACGTGGTCCGGCATTACCACCCAAGCTAACGTGCAACTGACCCCGCAACGATCCATGTAACGCAGCGTGTCGATGATTACTTCTGCATTGAGGGGATCCTCGAACCACTTGCGCCTGTCGTGCGTGGTGGTGGTGAGCGCGTAGCAATACCCTGGATGCGAGTATCGGCCGCGTTGGAGGCGTGGGCTGGCCATCGCACGAGGGTGCGTTGACCGGGGCGTGGAGCCCATCGGTGGATGGCGCGCGTGTGCGTCGGTATGTCCCCATGCCCGGGCCACAAGCAGCCACGCATGGCGTGGCTCTACCCGTCGTCGCGTGCCAACAGACTGCCCGCATACAGCGCGGCCAGCAGCAGCGTGAGGCCGCCCCAGAAGGTCGAGTAGAACGCCAGATGGGTATTGAGCGGGAACACCGTCACCGCCAGCGCGAGCATCGCCGGGCGCGCGCGCTCGCGGGCCTCGGGGGGTGCAAAACGCCACGCGCGCCACGCCTGGGCCACGGCCGCCAACCACAGCAGCAGGCCGAGGAGGCCGGTTTCGGCGAGGATCTCGAGCACGATCTGGTGCGCGTGCAGTGCTGGGCCGGCGCCCCACACTTCCTGGGCGGCCGGGTCCGGATTGCACGCGGGGTAAGCGTCGCGGAAACCACGCGCACCGACGCCGTTGATCGGATGCGCCTCGATCATGCAGGTTGCTGCGGCCCATATCTGGGCGCGGCCGGACAATGCCTGATTGACGCCGTCGTTCTCACCTTCCCACGCCATGGCGGTGCGCGCGACCCGGTCACCGACCTGGGGCACGCTCACGGTGAGGACGATCGCCGCCACCGCGCCGACCGCAACGCAGGCCAGCAGCCCGCGCACGCCGATCAGCCGCCAGCCGGAGAGCACCAGCACCAGGGCATAGGTCAGCCACGCCGCGCGCGAACCGGCCAAGACCAGCACGACCCCCACTGCGGCGGCCACCAGTGACCAGCCGAGAATGCCGGCACGCCGTGAGGCGGCGAACAACAGGAACGGCGAGAGGCTGGCCAGCACCTGGCCGAATTTGAGGTTGCACGGGCCGAGCACGCCGCTGAGGCGATCCACCGCCGCCATCTCCTGCGGTGAACACAACCCATGGCCGCTGACCGCCCACTTGAGCTGATCCATTGACCAGAACAGCGGGCTGCTGCCGACGATCGCCTGTGCCAGCGCATCCACCGTCCACAGCCCGGTGATCACCGCCAGCCCGCCCAGCGTCAGCGCGCGCCGCTGCGGAGTCGCCACGGCGATCGCCACCAGCCACATGAACGGCAGATAGCGCAGGCCGGCGGCCGCCTTGCGCCACGCAGTGCCGGGGTCGATCGCATCGAAGGCGGAAAATGCCTGCGGCAGCCAGTAACCCAAGAACAGGATGCTGGTCAGTGCCCACGCAGGACTGCTCAGCAGACGTTGCTTGCCCTGCAGGCGCAGCTGCACCATGCGCACCGCCGCGTACAGCGCGCCCAGCACCAGCACGCCCTCGGCGATGCCGGGCAGCGGCCACAACGCGACAAACGCAATCACCCACCACGGCGCCCAGCGGCCCGCACGGGAGCCCGGCGAACCGGGAAGGACGGTGGGCTCAGCCGATGAGGGAGGTATAGAGCTGGAGCGTGTCACGCTGCATGGCCTGCAAGGTAAACGGGATCCGCGTCGGCAGTGAGGGCGGCTGCAGCAGCAACTGCTGCGCGCGCGCCAGCAGTGCATCGGCGTCGCCCAAGGGTACCGCGCCGGAGGGTTGCAGCTGAGTCAACAACTCGCCGACGCCGCCATGGTTCCAGCCCAGCACGGGGCGGCCCACCGACAGCGCTTCGACCACGGTGCGGCCAAACGCTTCGGCCTTGTCCGAGAGCTGCAGCACCAGATCACTGGCCGCATAGGCCTGCGCGATGCGCGAGGTCGGCGCGGTCATCAGCACGGCATCGAACACACCCAGGCTGCGCGCCTGGGCGTCCAGTTCGGCGACATAGGATTCGCGGCCCGGCTCGCGCGTGCCCGGCATCCACAGCTTGGCCGGCACGCCGGCGGCATGTAGTCCTGCCAGCAGGCTCAGCGCGTGGCGATGCCCTTTCAGGCGGGTGCCACGGCCAGGCAGCAACAGCAACGGTGCCTCGCCGGCCAGCGCGGGATGCTGCTCGGCCACGGCCAGGCGCGCACGCCGATCCTGCCGGCCCACGCGCGGGAACTGCGCGACATCGACACCACGGGGTATCACCTGCAGGCGCTCGGCCGGCACGCTGGGGTAGTGCGCGCGCACGAACTCACGCACGCTGTTGGACACGCAGATCACGCGCTCGCCGCTGGTCATCACCGCGCTGTAGCGACCAGGCGAGTTGAGCCCGTGCACGGTGGTGACCCAATGTGGGCGTGTCGCCGCCGGCAGATTGCGCACGGCGTACAGGCCCAGCCAGGCCGGCAGCCGCGAGCGCGCATGCACGATGTCCGCGCCCACCTCGTTGAACAGGTTGCGCAGGGTCAGCACATGGCGCAGCGTCAGCAGCGATTTGCGGCCGATATCCAGGGTCAGGTGTTCGGCGCCACTGGCGAGCAACGGCTCGACCAGGCGCCCACCGGCGGACACGACGATGGCCCGGTGGCCGGCGGCAACCAGGGCGGAGGCGATCTCAAGGGTGGAGCGTTCGACCCCGCCGGAGTGCAGCGCCGGCAGCAGCTGCACCACGGTCAGTCGGCGCACAGTGTGGTCCGCGGATCAGTCGGCGAGCACGAACACGGCGCCGCAGTACGGGCACGCGGCCTCGCAGTTGGGCTCGTCTTCGATCGGCAGGTACACGCGCGGGTGCGAGTTCCACAGCGCCATTTCCGGCGTCGGGCAGCTCAGCGGCAGGTCGCTGCGGTGCACGGTGTAACGCTTCTCGGCATTGGCGGGCGCGGTGGCGGTATGGCTCATGGCGTGGACACACAAAGGGGGTTGCGAGACCGCCGATTCTAGCATCTGGCGGCCGCCGAAGGCCGCTGCACCCCGCCGGGCACGGCGCGGCGCCGATCACGGCATCCTAGCGGCCACCGGTGTTTTTAAATCGATCCAAATTCATTGTCAACAATGGGCGTTGAAACGAATTTGCCGGATTTAGATCGAACTAATTTCACTTGTCAGGGCCAGTTGTCGTGATGCACGATCGTCCGGGTACCGATCATCGACCCGATCGCCTGCCCGCCCCCCACCGGACATGCATCGCCTCTTTCCTGCCGTCTGCCGACGGCTGGGGCGACGCCGTCCGCCGTGGCCATCGATGCGGGTCCTGCCTGCCGCCTGCCCTTCCCGGGAGACCCTTGCATGACCCTGTCCGACCTGCGCCCCGCCCGCCGCGCCCTTCCCCTCGCCCTGGCCCTGGCCTGCGCCTCGATCGCCCTGCCGGCTGCCGCGCTGGGCCTGCAGACCTCGTTCGAGCCGGGTCAGCCCGCCCCGGCCGCCGGCGACGGCGCGCTGCAGGTGCGGATCGGCACCGGGCCGGTGGCGCCCTATGCCGCCAAACCCGGCGTCGGCTACAGCGGCCTGCATGCGCTGCAGTACGCCAGCGCCGGCGGCCACGCGCGCCGCCAGCTGTTCACGACCGACCTGGCCATCGACGCCGATACCACCCTGTCCTGGCTGGTGCTGCCCGAGATCGTCGGCAAGGACACCGTCGCCTCGACCTACGTCTCGCTCGATCTGGTGCTCGACGACGGTAGCCGCGTCTCAGCCAGCACCGCACGTGATCACCACGGCGTGGCGCTGGGTGCGCGTGCGCAGGGCGAATCGAAGACGCTGTACCCGCAGCAGTGGGCGCGCAAAGCCGTTCGCCTGGGCGATACCCCGGCCCTGCGCGGGCGTCGCGTGGTCGCGCTCGAGTTGGAGGTGGCCAGCGCCGACGGCGCACCGGTGGCCGGCTGGATCGACGATGTCCGTCTGGACGCGCAACCGCGCAGCACGCCGCAGCGTCCCTCCGACTGGGTGCTGACCACCCGCGGCACGCAGGCCAATGGCACCTTCTCGCGCGGCAACAATTTCCCGGCCACCGCCGTGCCGCACGGCTTCAATTTCTGGACGCCGGTGACCGACGCCGGCTCACTGACCTGGCTGTATCGCTGGAACGAGCAGAACGATGCGGCCAACCGGCCCCGCCTGCAGGCGCTGGCGCTGAGCCACCAGCCCAGCCCGTGGATGGGCGACCGCCAGACCTTCCAGGTGATGCCGTCGGCGACCCGTGGCGTGCCCGAGGCCGACCGCAGCAAGCGTGCGCTGAGCTTCTCGCGCGACAATGAGCAGGCCCGCCCGTACCGCTATGACGTGCGCTTCGACAACGGCATCGCCGCCTCGATCGCACCGACCGACCACGCCGCGGTGTTCCGCTTCGCGTTCCCCGCAGGCGGTGATGCCAACCTGCTGTTCGACAACGTCGACGCGCGCGGCGGGCTGACGCTGGATGCCGCCACGCAGACACTCTCCGGCTATACCGACACGCGCAGCGGCCTGTCCACCGGCGCCACCCGCATGTATGTGGTGGCCAGTTTCGACCGCCCGTGGCGCAGCAGCGGCACGGTGAAGACCGGCCGCCCGACCGGCTACATCAAGTTCGATGCGGGTCCCGACCGTCGCGTCTCCATGCGCATCGCCACCTCGTTGATCTCTGTCGAGCAGGCCCGTCATAACCTCGCCCTGGAAGTGGCTGCTGCCGACGATGTGGATCGCGTGGCCGCGCGTGCGCAGGAGGCGTGGGACCAGCGCCTGGCCCGCTTCGATGTGGGCGATGCCAGTGACGACCAGAAGACCACCTTGTACTCCAACCTGTACCGCCTCTACCTCTACCCCAATTCCGGCCATGAAAACGCCGGCACCGCGGCGGCACCGGACTGGCGTTATGCCAGCCAGGCCAGCGCCTCGGATGAGAACACCGATGGCAGCGCCACGCGCAGCTTCGCGCCGGTGCGCGACGGCAAGGTGTACGTCAACAACGGCTTCTGGGATACCTTCCGCACCACCTGGCCGGCCTATGCGCTGTTCACCAAGGACGATGCCGGCGCGCTGGTGCAGGGTTTCCTGGAGCAGTACCGCGCCGGTGGTTGGGTCGCGCGCTGGTCCTCGCCCGGCTACGCCGACCTGATGGTGGGCACCAGTTCGGACGTGGCCTTCGCCGATGCGTGGCTGAAGGGCATCGGTGGCTTCGACCCGCAGGAGGCCTACGCTGCCGCACTGAAGAACGCGACCGTGGTGCCACCGGACCGACACGTCGGGCGCAAGGGCATGGACCGTTCCACGTTCCGTGGCTATGCCACCGCCGATGTGCACGAGGGCATGTCGTGGACGATGGAAGGCGCACTCAACGATTTCGGCGTGGCCAACATGGCCGAGGTCCTGGCCAAGCAGGCCGATACGCCGGCCGCGCGCGAACGCTATGCCACCGAGGCCGACTACTTCCGCCACCGTGCCGGCACCTACGCCACGTTGTTCGATCCCGCCGCAGGCTTCTTCCAGGGTCGCAAACCAGATGGTAGCTGGCGCCTGGACGCCAAGGACTATGACCCGCGCGTGTGGGGCCATGACTACACCGAATCCAACGGCTGGACGTTCGCTTTCACCGCCGCGCACGACGGCGAAGGCCTGGCGGCGCTGTACGGCGGGCGCGCGCAGCTGGCGGCCAAGCTGGACACGTTCTTCGCCACGCCGGAGACCGCCGACGCCGCGTTCTCCGGCTCCTACGGCGGCACCATCCATGAAATGACCGAAGCGCGCGATGTGCGCATGGGCATGTACGCGCACAGCAACCAGCCGGCGCACCACATTCCTTGGATGTACCTGTATGCCGGGCAGCCGTGGAAGACCCAGCAGCATGTACGCGAAATCCTGTCGCGCCTGTACCTGGGCAGCGAGATCGGCCAGGGCTACCCGGGCGATGAGGACAACGGCGAGACCTCGGCGTGGTATCTGTTCGCCTCGCTGGGCATCTACCCGCTGCGCATGGGTGCACCGGAGTACGTGATCGGCTCGCCGCTGTTCCGCCATGCCCGCGTCGAGCTGCAGGGCGGCGCGGTACTGACCGTCAACGCACCGGAAAACTCGGACCGCAACATCTACGTGCAGTCGCTGAAGGTCAACGGCACGCCGTGGACCAAGACCTGGCTGCCGCACGAGTTGCTGGCCAAGGGCGCCACGCTGGACTTCGTCATGGGCCCGGAACCCTCGCGCTGGGGCACCGGCCCGGATGATGCACCGCGCTCGCTCACCGCGCGCGGCCAGCAGCCGGCCCTGCTGCATGATCTGCTGGGCGGTGGGGCCACCGCCCAGCTCGGCGATGGCCGCGCGGCGGAGGCCCTGATCGATGACGATGCGGCCACGGCACTGCCGTTGGGCGGCTCGAGCACGATCACCTTCAGCAACGTCGCCGCGGGCACGCCGTCGATGTACACGCTGACCAGCGGCAATGGCCCCATCCGCGGCGGTGAATGGACCCTGGAAGCGCGCACCACCGGTGGTCGCTGGGTGCAGGTCGACCAGCGCCGCGGCGAAGCCTTCGCCTGGGCGATGCAGACCCGACCGTTCCGCATCGCCCAGCCGGGCCGCTACGCCGAGTACCGGCTGCGCATCGGTGCACCGGGTCGCCTGCAGCTGGCGGAAGTCGAACTGCTCGCACCGGCGGCGGCGCGATGAGCACGGCCCTGCCGATCACCCGCTGCCTGCTGACCGCCCTGCTCGTCAGCGCCGGACTCGCCGATGCGCACGCATTCGAGACCACGCAGACCCGCGAGGACGTGACCCTGCACTACCGCGACGCCAGCGATGCGCTGGCCGCGCCGGTCCGGGAGCGCATCATCGAGACCTTCTTCGGCGCGTATCTGCGCGAGCGCGCCGATTTCCATCCAGCCGCACCGACGCAGGTCGGCATCGTGATCGACCCGGCTTACGACGGCATCGCCTTTGTCGGCGAGAAGGCGCAGGCGGCGACGATCACGATCAACCCGGCCTGGCTGGCCAAGCACCCGGGTGACATCGATCTGGTCACGCATGAGGCGATGCACATCGTGCAGGGCTACCCGGAGTACGCCAATGCGCGCGTGCCGGGCTGGCTGGTGGAAGGCATCGCCGATTACGCGCGCAACCGCTACGGCAAGGACAACGCCGGGGCGGGCTGGGCATTGCCGACGCAGGTCAAACCGGAGCAGAACTTCGATACCGGCTACCGGGTCACCGGTGCGTTCCTGGCGTGGAGCGAGGCGCAGCACCCCGGGCTGGTGAAGGCGCTGGATGGCGCCCTGCGTGAGGGCCGTTATACGCCGGCGCTGTGGGAAACGCTCAGCGGTACATCGCTGCCGCGGTTGTGGGCGCAGTACATGCGGACACGCTGATTGCTCCGCGGGCCTGATCGGCGTCTGCGAGGAGCCGGCCAGCGGCCGGCACTACCGGTGCCGTTGGTGCCATTGGTGCCCACGGTGCCCACGGTGCCCACGGTGCCATCGGTGCCATCGGTCCCCATCGGTGCCCATCGGTGCCCACGGGGCCCACGGTGCCATCGGTGCCCACGGGGCGATGCAGGTACCGACGGTGGGTCGGTAGGCTTTCGTGGGTCAGCGCGCGCCGACCAAGCCGGCGTACAACGCGAACAACTGCTGGAAATATCGCTTCGTGCGTGGATCGCGCATGACACTGTTCCCGTGGCTGATCGTGGAGGAGCTGGTCGGGCCCAGGGTGGCGACGCCCCCACCGGAGCGCCACCACGGCCGGGCCGCGTGGGGGTATTGGGCGCTTGGGAGGTTGCAGAGCCATGACGTCTGTGCGGCGCGTGTGTGGCAGATGCACGTGCCACAGCGACCGCACGGCGAAGGCAAAAAGGGACCGTCGCGTCGGTTCCTTTCACTGAGGCCTGCCGACCCACGGTCGGCAGCTACCCGTTTCGCAGCGCGAAACCAAAACGCGCCCCGAAGGGCGCGTTTTGGCAACTTGAGGTGGAAAGAACGCCTTAGGCGTTCTTCTCCGCCTCAAGCTGCTTGCGGATCTGCGCATCCACGGCCGCGATGGCGGTCATGTTGAGCACGCGGCGCGAGGTCGCGCTGGTGGTCAGGATGTGCACCGGCTTGGCCACGCCCATCAGGATCGGGCCGATCGCCACGCCGTCGGTGAACACGCGTACCAGGTTGTAGGCGATGTTGGCCGCTTCCAGGTTGGGCAGCACGAACAGGTTGGCACGGCCCTTGAGCGTGCTGTTGGGCAGCAGCTTCTGGCGCAGGGCTTCATCCCATGCGGTATCGCCCTGCATTTCGCCATCCACGTTCAAGCGCGGGTTGCGCTTGAGCAGCATCTCGCGGACCGCCCGCATCTTCAGCGCGTCCTTGGAGTCGTGGCTGCCGAAGTTGGAGTGCGACAGCAGCGCCACCTTCGGTTCGATGCCGAACAGCTTCATGCGATACGCCGCCTGCAGCGTCGCTTCGGTGATCTGCTCGGCGGTCGGGTCTTCCTGCACGTGGGTATCCACGAAGAAGAACACGCCCTGCTGGTTGATCACGCCGGTCATCGCCGAGGTGGAGGTCACCTTGGCTTCCAGCGGCAGCACGCTGCGCACGTAGCCAAGCTTCTTGTGGAAGCGGCCGACCACGCCGGTCAGCATCGCATCGGCTTCGCCACGCGCCACCATCACTGCCGCGATCAGGGTCGGGCGCGAGCGCATCAGGTTCTTGGCGGCGGCCACGGTCACACCGCGACGGCCGGTGAGGTTGTGGTAGTACTGCCAGTACTCGTTGAAGCGCGGATCGTCGTTGATGTTGGTGATGTCGAAATCGACACCGGCCTTCATGCGCAGGCCGAGGCGCTCGACCCGGGCCTCGATCACGTCCGGGCGGCCGATCAGGATCGGCTGCGCCAGGCCTTCATCGACCACGTTCTGCACCGCGCGCAGCACCACTTCTTCCTCGCCTTCGGCGTACACCACGCGCTGCTTGTCCGAGCGGGCGCGGTCGTAGACCGGCTTCATCATCAGGCTGGTGCGGTAGACAAACTGGGCCAGCTTCTCGCGGTAGGCGCCCATGTCGGCGACCGGACGGGTGGCTACGCCGGAATCCATCGCGGCCTGCGCCACGGCAGCCGACAGCTCCACCAGCAGGCGGCGATCGAACGGACGCGGAATCAGGTAGTCACGGCCGAAGCTCGGGGTCTCATCGCCATAGGCCGAGCCCAGGTCGCTGGCCTCGCGGCGTGCCATTGCGGCGATCGCGTGCACGCAGGCGATCTTCATTTCTTCGTTGATCGCGGTCGCACCGACGTCCAGCGCACCGCGGAACAGGTACGGGAAGCACAGCACGTTGTTGATCTGGTTCGGGTAGTCCGAACGACCGGTACCGATCAGTGCGTCCGGGCGGACCGAACGGGCCACTTCCGGCATGATTTCCGGGGTCGGGTTGGCCAGGGCGAAGATCACCGGATCCTTGGCCATGGTCTTGACCATGTCCGCGGTCAGGATGCCCGGGGCCGACAGGCCCAGGAAGATGTCCGCACCATCGACGATCTCGGCCAGCGTGCGCTTGTCGGTATCACGCGCGTAACGCGCCTTCTCCGGGTCCAGATCGGTGCGGCCGGTGTGGATCACGCCGTCGCGGTCGAAGGCCAGGATGTTCTCTTTCTTCAGGCCCAGCGAGACCAGCATGTTGACGCAGGAGATACCCGCTGCGCCCATGCCGGTGGTGGCCAGCTTCACGTCTTCGATCTTCTTGCCGGTGACGAGCATGGCGTTGAGCACGGCCGCGCCGACGATGATCGCGGTGCCGTGCTGGTCGTCATGGAACACCGGGATGTTCATGCGCTCGCGCAGCTTGCGCTCCACGATGAAGCATTCCGGCGCCTTGATGTCTTCCAGGTTGATGCCGCCGAAGGTCGGTTCCAGCGAGGCGATGATGTCGACCAGCTTGTCCGGGTCGTTCTCATCGATCTCGATGTCGAACACATCGATGCCGGCGAACTTCTGGAACAGTACGCCCTTGCCTTCCATCACCGGCTTGCCGGCCAGCGGGCCGATGTTGCCCAGGCCGAGCACGGCGGTGCCATTGGAGATCACGGCGACAAGATTGCCGCGGGCGGTCAGTTCACTGGCCTGCTGCGGGTCGGCCATGATCGCCTCGCAGGCGTGTGCCACGCCCGGGGAGTACGCCAACGACAGATCGCGCTGGGTCAACATCGGCTTGGTCGCGGTGACCTTGATCTTGCCGGGCGGCGAGAGCCGGTGATAGTCGAGGGCTGCCTGTTTGAAATCTTCGTTGGACATCGCTTTCTGCAGATGAATGGGCGAGAGGAACAGGGGATCATACCCCCGTTGGCGTGGACGGACCTGTCGCTACGCTGTCGCGGTCATGCTGCAACCGCACATATTCCAGCGCCGCGCACCGGGCCTTCAAAATAAAACATGGCCGCGACGCCCCGGCAGGAACGGCACGACCATGCACCACACAATCAGGTCATCGGGCTCAGTGCGCCGGGGCCGGCAGCGTGTCCGGCAGGTCGGCGACGACCAGCGGCGGCAGCTCGGCTTCGCGGCCGTCCAGCACCATCGCCAGGCGGTCGCGATCCAGCGCGTTCTCCCAGCGCGAGACCACCACGGTGGCCACCGCATTGCCGATGAAGTTGGTCAGCGAGCGGCATTCGCTCATGAAGCGGTCCACCCCCAGGATCAGCGCCATGCCGGCCACCGGCACTTCCGGCACCACGGCCAGGGTGGCGGCCAGGGTGATGAAGCCGGCCCCGGTGACGCCGGCGGCGCCTTTGGAGCTGAGCATCGCCACCAGCAGCAGGGCGATCTGGTGGCCCAGGGTCAGCTCGGTATTGGTCGCCTGGGCGATGAACAGCGCCGCCAGGGTCATGTAGATGTTGGTGCCGTCCAGGTTGAACGAGTAGCCGGTCGGGACCACCAGGCCCACCACGGACTTGCTGCAGCCGGCCTTTTCCATCTTCTCCATCAGCGAGGGCAGCGCCGATTCCGAGGAGGAGGTGCCCAGCACCAGCAGCAGCTCGGCCTTGAGGTAGCGGGCCAGCTTGAACACCGAGAACCCGCACAGGCGGCAGACCACGCCCAGGATCACCGCCACGAACAGGAAGGCGGTCAGGTAGAACGAGCCGACCAGCCAGGCCAGGTTGACCAGCGAGCCGACCCCGTATTTGCCGATGGTGAAGGCGATCGCGCCGAACGCACCGATCGGAGCCGCCTTCATCAGGATGTGGACCAGGCGGAACACCGGGGCGGTCAGCGCTTCCAGGAAGGTCAGCACCGGGCGGCCCTTGGCGCCGGTCAGGGCCAGCGCGATGCCGAACAGCACCGCCACGAACAGCACCTGCAGGATGTTGCCTTCGACGAAGGCGCTGACCAGGGTGGCCGGGATGATGTCCAGCGCGAAGCCGACCAGGGTCAGCTCATGCGACTTCTGCACATAGCCGTTGACGGCGGTCTGGTCCAGATCGGCCGGGTTGATGTTCATCCCCGCGCCCGGCTGCACCACGTGTGCCACCACCATGCCCACGATCAGGGCCAGCGTGGAGAAGAACAGGAAGTAGGCCATCGATTTGGCGAAGACCCGGCCCACGGTGCGCAGGTGGGTCATGCCGGCGATGCCGGTGACGATGGTCAGGAAGATCACCGGGGCGATGATCATCTTCACCAGCTTGATGAAGGCGTCGCCCAGCGGCTTGAGCGATTCGGCGAAGGCCGGCTCGTAATGGCCGAGGATGGCACCGAGAACGATCGCCACCACGACCTGGAAATACAGTTGGCGGTAGAACGGCAGCGGCTTGGCCGCCAGCGGGGCGGTGGTGGGAACGTGCATGGAAAGCTCCGGCAGTGTCACGAAGGATGCCGGCCGCGCTGGGCGGCATCTGGCGTGGCCTTTTTACGCCCGCATCTCGCCAACGCAGATAACCTATTGGTACTAGCCCCCCGGTTCAGCTGGCCGGACTGCCTACACTGCCCCGGCACCGCGCCCCCACGGCGGCGGGTGGCCCGGCAGCGGATCAGGGGGAGAGACCCACAGATTTGCCGTCCGCGGCCGTTGTTGTTCTGCCCCACCCTTATCTAGCAGCTACCGCCCATGCGCCCTACGCCCCTGTTCATCGCCCTGGCCCTGACCACCGCCCCGCTCGCCGCCACCGCGGCCGACTGGGACAACTGGCCGACCAAGACCACCTTCAGTGACGGTACCGAGCTGGCAGCCACGGCCAACATTGCCTACGACCTCAACGACTTCTCCGACGGCAGTGGCATCGAAGATGCCGACGCCGTGCGCCGCAAGGAGTTCGGCGCGACCCTGAAGAAGAAGGGCGTGTACGACGCCATGGTCTATTACGACTTCCAGGCCGACACCTGGCTGGATGTGTTCGTGCGCTTCGAAAGCAAGGCCTTCTTCGGCAGCGACATCGGCCGCTTCCGCTTCGGCTACATGAAGACCCCGGTCGGCCTGGATGCCGGCACCTCCTCGCGCGCCGGCAGCTTCCTGGAAACGGCCCTGCCCGTGCAGGCGTTCTACGAAGGCCGCCGCACCGGTGCCGAATGGGTGCTGGAGCGCCCGCAGTACCTGTTGCAGGCCGGCGCCTATGGCGGCAAGGACCTGCAGGGCGACAACCCCGGCACCACCCAGGCCGTGCGCGGCGTGTGGACCCCGGTCAAGGCCGCAGGCGACGTGGTCCACCTGGGCCTGGCCTATTCGCAGGAAAACCCGCGCGGCTACCGCGATGGCCGTGATGTCTCGCATGCCGCCAGCGCGCGCCTGCGTGCGCGTCCGGAAGCCGGCCTGACCGACATCCGCCTGGTCGACTCCGGTGCCCTGACCACCGCCGACAAGATCGTGCGCACCGGACTGGAAGGCATCTGGATCCGCGGCCCGTTCTCGCTGCAGGGCGAAGCGCTGCAGACCACGGTCAGCCGTGACGGCAAGCCGGATTACACCGGCAACGGCCAGTACGCGATGGCCAGCTGGATCCTGACCGGCGAATCGCGCCCGTACAACGCCGGTGCCGTGGCCAACGTCAAGCCGGCCCACGACTACGGCGCGGTGGAGCTGGTGACCCGCTACAGCCGTATCGATCTGGACGATGCCGACGTGTTCGGCGGCCGCCAGCATGATTGGACCATCGGCGCCAACTGGTACCTGACCTCGCACTTCAAGTTCCAGGCGAACTACGTCAAGGTCGATGCCAGCCGGCGCGGCGTGCGCAGCCAGCCGGAAATCTTCGAACTGCGCGCGCAGATGCACTTCTGAGCCCTGCGCCGCCGACCGCAACCGGCGCGGCGGGCGTGCACACCACGCCCGCCGCGCGATCGTAGACTGCCGCCCATGTACTGGCTCGGCCGCCACCGCACCCTGCTGTTGACCCTGCTGGTGATGATCGGCGGGACCGTGCTGTGCGCGGCCGCGGCCGGCCACTACGCCTGGCGCCGCGCGCTGGCCGCCGAGAGCGGCCAGGTGCAGCGCCAGCTGGAGCTGTACGCCCAAGGCCTGCAGCAGCGCATCCACCGCTTCGGCACGCTGCCGCAGGTGCTGGCGCTGGACCCGGACCTGCGCGGGGCGCTGCAGCGGCGCCCCGATGCCGCCGCCCGCCAGCGGCTGAACCTGAAACTGCAGCGCGCCAACCAGGTCACCCGCGCCTCCACCCTGACCCTGGTCGGGCGTAACGGCGTGGCCGTGGCCGCCAGCAACTGGGACCAGGCCAGCAGCAACGTCGGCGAGGACTACAGCTACCGCCCTTACTACCGCCAGGCGCTGGCCACCGGCCACGGCCGGTTCTACGGCATCGGCATGACCACCGGCGTGCCCGGCTACTACCTGTCGCAGGCGATCGAGGAAGACGGCGCGCGCATCGGCGTGGTGGTGATCAAGATCGAACTGGCCGCGCTGGAGCAGGAATGGCTGACCAGCCCGGACGTGGTGCTGGCCAGTGACGAGCACGATGTGGTGTTCCTGGCCAACCGCGACGCCTGGCGCTACCGGCTGCTGCGCCCGCTGGGCGCCGCCGAACGCCGCGAGATGCTCGACAGCCGCCAGTACGCGGACCGCTCGCTGCAACCGCTGCGGGTACGCACCGGCAGCGTGCTGGACGATGGCGGCCGGATGGTCCACCTGCTTGATCCTGTGCTGCCGGGCGAGATGCTCTGGCAGACTCTGGCACTGCCCGAGGAGCAGTGGAACCTGCACCTGCTGCACGATGCCGGCGCTGCCACCAGCGCCGGGCGCAGTGCCGCCATCGGCGGCGGTGCGGCATGGCTGGCACTGGGCTTCCTGGTGTTGTTCATCCAGCAGCGGCGGCGCCTGGCCGCCCATCGCCAGCGCAGCCGGCGTGAGCTGGAAAGCGTACTCAAACAGCATGCGCAGGAGCTGCGTACCGCGCAGGACGGTGTACTGCAGGCCGCCCAGCAGGCCGACAGCGGTCTCAGCCGCAGCCTGGCCCACCTGCCGCAGGGCGTGGTGGTGATCGACAACGAGCAGAGGCTGGTGGCGTGGAACGCGCGCTATCTGGAGCTGTTCCGGTTTCCGTCCGGCCTGATCCAGGTCGGGCGGCCGATCGAAGAGATTTTCCGCTTCAACGCGCGCCGTGGCCTGCTCGGGCCCGGGCCGATCGAAGAAGCGATCGAGCGTCGCCTCAACCATCTGCGCAGCGGCCGCCCGCACATGCGCGAGAGCGAGAAGGACGACGGCACCGTGCTGGAAATACGCGGTAATCCCCTGCCCGACGGCGGCTTCGTGACCAGCTATGCAGACATCACCAGCTACAAGAACACCGCGCGCGAGCTGCGCTCGCTGGCCGATGCCCTGGAGCATCGCGTGGCCGAGCGCACCCGCGATCTGGACGAAGCACGGCGCGAGGCCGAGCGCGCCAACCGCTACAAATCACGATTCGTGGCCTCGGCGGTGCACGATCTGCTGCAGCCGCTCAACGCGGCGCGCATGTTCGTCTCGGTGTTGCGCGGCAAGCTGGGCGGCGATGCGCGGGAATTGAGCGAGCATGTCGACGCTGCACTGGCCGCGCAGGATTCCATCCTCAACAGCCTGCTGGACATCTCGCGGCTGGAGTCCGGCACGTTGCAGACCCACGTGCATGCCTTCGCGCTGTCGCCGCTGCTGGAAACGCTGGCGCGCGAATTCGGCATTGCCGCCGAAGGCCGTGGTCTGCAGCTGGACTGGGTGGATACCTGCGCGGTGGTGGTGAGCGACGAAGCCCTGCTGCGCCGCATCCTGCAGAACTTCCTCTCCAACGCGCTGCGATATACCCCGCGCGGCCGCGTGCTCATTGGCTGCCGGCGCGCCGGCGATCAGCTGCGTATCGAAGTGCACGATCAGGGCCCCGGCATTCCCGAGAGCCTGCAGCGCGAGATCTTCGAAGAGTTCCGCCGCCTGGATGACGGCGTGGACCAGGAGCGCGGCGCCGGGCTGGGCCTGGCGATTGTCGAGCGCATCGGCCGCCTGCTGGGGCACCGCATCCACCTGCGTTCCACCCTGGGCAGCGGCAGCGTGTTCGCGGTGGACGTACCGCTGGGCGCCGCCGCCGACGTACCCCTGCCCGCCGCCGCCCCGGTGCCGAACGCCGAGCCGGGCGACGACAGCCCGCTGCGCGGCTGCCGGGTTTGGAGCATCGACGACGACCCGCGCGTATGCGCGGCTACCCGCGCGCTGCTGGAACGCTGGGGATGCACGGTGGCGCTGGCCGATGGCCCGCAGCCGGCGCTGGAGATCGCCTCGGCCTTCAACCCGCCGCAGTTGCTGCTGCTGGACGTGCGCATGGGCCAGTGGCACGGCCCGGACCTGTACGATGCACTGTGCACGCTGTGGCAGGCACGCCCACCGGTGATCCTGGTCACCGCCGAGCGCGACGATGCGTTGAAGGCGCAGGCGATGGAGAATGGCTGGGGCTTCCTGTCCAAGCCGGTACGCCCACCGGCGTTGCGGGCGTTGATGACACAGCTGCTGGTGCGGCATCGCAGCTGAGGTTGAGCCTCTACAGTCCGGCGCCGGCATCCCCTTCCGGCTCCAGCGCTTTCACCAGCACCGCCGCCTGCGTTCGGCTGTGGCACTCGAGCTTCTTCAGGATGGCGGTGACGTGCACCTTGACCGTGTTCTCGGCCAGGCCCAGTTCGTAGGCGATCTGCTTGTTGAGCAGGCCGTCGGCCAGGCTCAGCAGCACGCGGAACTGCTGCGGGGTGAGCTGGGCCAGGCGCGCGGCCAGCAGGGCATCGGATTCAGAACGTTGCGCAGCCATTGCCGGGAACCACACGCCGCCGTCGAGCACGGCGGCCACGGCCTGGCCGATGGTCTCGGCCGGCGCCGACTTGGGAATGAAGCCGGCCGCGCCGAACTGCTGCGCACGCCGGATCACCCGCGGGTGGTCGTTGGAGGACACGATCACCACCGGCACATCCGGATGCGCGCCGCGTACATGCAGCAGCGAGGAGAACCCGCGTGCACCGGGCATGGTCAGATCGAGCAGGACCAGCTCGATCTCTGCATGCTGATCGAGCGCGCTCTCCAGCGTCGCGGCGCTGGCCACTTCGATCACATTGACCTGCGGCAGCGCCTGGCGCAGCGAATGCACGACCGCGGCACGCAGCAGGGGATGGTCGTCGGCGACCAGAACGGTGATGTCACTCATGGGGTCGATTGTAATGAGGTTGACGGCCAGCGGCCGTCACTACCGCTTCCTGGCGGCGCAGATGGAATGCGCGGGCAGCAGGGGCGGTGAGGCCGCCAGCGGCCTCACCGTCCCTGCTGCATGCTGCCCCGCCATGCGTCCAGGAACTGGCGGCGCTTGAGGCCGTCCAGGTACACCAGCAGGCCAGGGCCGAGTTGGATCGGGCGGTAGCTGCGCTCGGGCGAGGCGCCCCGCCGTTGGCCCGCCGCGGGCAGGATCGGCATCAACCGCGCTTCGCGGGAGAGCACCTGCTGCCCGCGCGGTGACAGCAGATAATCCAGGAACCGACGGGCTTCATCGGGGTGCTTGCCGCCGCGCGGGATCACCGCGGTGCGCAGCATCACCAGGGTGTAGTCCTCCGGCTCGATGATGCCCAGCGGCGCACCGGCATCGATGCGCGCCTGCGCATACGAGCCCAGCACGTTGTAGACCAGCGAGAGCTGGCCGCTGCTGACCCGGTCGAGCAGCACGCCGGTGCGCTCCTCCAGCTGCACGCGGTTGTCGCCCAGCGCTCCAAGCAGCGCGCCGGCCATGCTGCCGCGTTGGCCGTCCTGGGTGGCAAGCAGATAGCCGACACTGCTGCGCTGCACATCGTAGGTCCCCACCCGGCCCAGCAACGGCGCATCCGGCGCCCGCAGCAGCTCCAGCAATTGACGCCGCGTATGCGGCACCCGCGCCGCCGGCAGCATGCGCGTGTTGTAGACCATCGCCACCGGCTCGTAGCTGATCCCGAATGCCTCATGCCGCCACTGCGCCCAAGCGGGCAACGCATCGGTCTGCGCCGAGCGGTGCGGTAGCGCATGGCCGTCATTGACCAGCTTGGCCTGCAGGTCCATGCCACTGCTGATCAGCATGTCCGGTGAAGCCGGTCCGCTGCGATCGCGCAGGTAGCGCGCATACATGTCCTGCGTGATGATGTCCTCGTAAACGATCTCCGTGCCGGGATGCAGGCGCTGGTAGTCGGCGATCACCGTGGCGAAGACTTCGATGTCGGTCGAGCCGTGGATGCGCAGCTGCGCGGTGGGCACGCCCTGTGCCGGGAAGCGCTGCACATCACCCGGATCAGCGAAGACCGTGGTGGTGAACAGCAACATCAACAGGCCATGCCAGCGTTTCATGCGTGCCTCCTCGGCAGCCGGATGGTGGCGACCAGCCCGCCACCCACACGGTTGGCCAGATCGATGTGGCCGCCATGACTGTCGACCACGCGCTTGACGATCGCCAGGCCCAGTCCGGCGCCGCCGGCCGCCGCGCCTTCGCCGCGCGCGAAGCGTTCGAACACCCGCTCCGCATCGGCGGCCGCGATCCCGGGACCGTGGTCGGCGATGGTCAGCACGCAGTGGCTGTCATCGGTGGTCAGCGCCAGCTGCAGTACGCCGTCGCCGCCGTATTTGAGCGCATTGTCGATCAGGTTCTTGATCGCTTCGCGCAGCAGCAGTGCATCCCCGTTGACCCACGCCGGATCGCTGGTCACCGCCAGCTGTACGCGAGGTGCCGGCAATGCCTGCGGCAAGGCCTCGTGCAGGGCCTGGTGCACGATCTCGGCCAGGTCGACCAGGGCGAAACGCTGCAGGTTCGCGCGATGAATCACGCTGGCATCGCTGAGCAGCTGATTGAGAAGGCGGCTCATGTGCGTCGCGTTGCGCTCGATCGCCTGCAGGCTGCGCCGCATGTCCTCCGGATCTTCATCATCCAGCGCGAGCTGGGCCTGCGCGCGCAGGGCCGCCAGCGGCGTGCGCATCTGGTGCGCGGCCTCGGCCATGAAGGCGCGCAGCGTTTCATTGCTGGTCGACAGCCGGCCCATGAAGTGGTTCAGCGCACCAACCATCTGGTCCATTTCCTGCGGTGTGGCGGCGTCCAGCGGCCGCAGGTCGGACGGTTCGCGTCTGGACAGTTCGCGTTCGACCCGCACCAGCGGCCGCAGCGCCCGGTGAACGCCGAGCGCGACCAGCGCCAGCGACAACAGCGAAAGCACGACGATCGCGACCAGCGCGCGGGTGACCATGTCCTGTGCCAGCGCCTCGCGCGCCCGCCGGGTCTGCCCGACCTGCACACGCACCTCGGCCTGCGCGGACGGTGATGACACCCGCCGCGAGACCACCACGAAGCGCACGGTCTCACCGCTGTAGGGCGCGTCGAACAACTGCGGGCGATCGCTCGGCGCGCGCGGCGGCGCCGGCAGATCGCCGTAGCCGGTCACGGTCTGGTTGCGCGCATCGAAGACGCGATAGAACACGCGGTCTTCCGGCGCCATGGCCAGCAGGTCGAGCGAGGCGTACGGCAGATCCACCTGCCACTGCGCATCCACCAGCGCCACCGAATCGATGATCGAAAGCGCCGAGGACACCAGCAGGTGATCGTAGGAACGGTTGGCGGCACGCTGGCCGTAGTCACGCGCACCGAAGAACAACGCGACCGCGAACAGCGCCATCAAGCCGCCCAGATACAGCCACAGCGTGCGCCGGATCGAGGTCGGTGCGCGGGCCTCAGTCGCCATCGGCGCTGCCCTCGGCCGCCACATCGTGCGCCTCAAGCAGATAGCCGCTGCCGCGCACGGTCACGATGCGCAGCGGTGCCTCGGCCAGTTTGCGGCGCAGGCGCCCGACATACAGTTCGATCGCGTTGGGACCGGCCTCATCGTCGAAGCCGAACAGGCCGTTGCCGATCTCGTCCTTGCCGACCACCTGCCCCAGGCGACCCATCAGGATCTCCAGCAGACGGTACTCGCGGTTGGGCAGCTCGATCAGCTGGCCGTCCAGGCTGACCCGGTGCGCGGCGTTGTCGAACTGGAAGCCACCGATCTGCACCACCTCGCTGGCCTGGCCACGGGTGCGCCGCAAGAGCACGCGGCAGCGCGCTTCGAACTCGCGGAAATCGAACGGCTTGCCGAGGTAATCATCGGCGCCGACATCCAGCGCCTGCACCCGGTCTTCGATGCCATCGCGCGCGGTCAGCATCAGTACCGGGGTGCTGTCACCGCGCTCACGCATGCCGGCCAGTACGCGCAGCCCATCCAGTTTGGGCAGGCCGATATCGAGCACGACCAGATCGAACGACTGGTAGCGCAGCACGCTCGCCGCGGCCAGGCCGTCGCTCTGCCAATCCACGGCATGCCCACTGCGGCGCATGCGGCGGACGATCGCGTCGGCCAGGTCCGGGTTGTCTTCCACCAGCAGGATGCGCATCGGTCGGGATCGGGAAAGGTGCACGAATGCTAGCGCGTGCGGCCGCATCCGTGCGCTTCGCTGCGGTGCAGCAATGGCTGACAGGTGGATGACAGCATCCCGGCACTAGGCTGCGCCAACGCGACACCACCGAACACACGGTACCTGGGAGGGGCCATGGAACTGAACACACTGCGCTGGTGCCTGCCGGCCGCCTGCACGCTGTTGTTGGCCGCACCCGCCTGGGCCGCCGACGACAACACTGACGACCGCCCGGTCACGGCCAGCCTTGGCGGCCGCCTGCACCTGGATTTCGCCGATTTCCACAACGACCGCCGCGGCACGCCGAACAAGGACGACACCGAGATCCGTCGCGCATGGCTTGACGTATCCGGCAAGTTCTTCGTGGTCGACTACAAGCTGGAAGCGGATTTCTCCGGCGACCGGGTCGAGGCCAAGGATGTGTTCGTCAGCCGCAGCTTCGGCGATGCCGGCAAGCTCACCGTGGGCCAGTTCAAGCAGTTCTTCTCGCTGGATGACCGCACCAGTTCGAACTACGGCAGCTTCCTGGAGCGCGGCAATGCCGGCACCACGCTGGCGCCGCTGTATCGCCTCGGCGCCTCCTGGCAGGCCGCGCGCGGCGACATGACGTGGGCCGCCAGCGCCTACAGCCTGGAGAGCATCGACGCGTGGCAGGTCAAGGGCCGTGCCGCCGGTGGCCGTGCGACCTGGGCCCCCGGCGCCACCGCCGGTGATGTCCTGCACCTGGGCGTGTCGTTGGCGCATGAGCGCTACGACACCCCTGGCGCCGACGGCGTCCCCGCCCTGCGCATCCGCCCGCGCCCGGCCGGCCATCTCTCGGACAACAGCCGCCTGACCCTGGTCGATTTCTCGGCCGGGCGCGACACCGACGTCAACAAGTGGTCGCTGGAGTACGCACAGGTGAACGGGCCGCTGTCCTGGCAGGGCGAATTCAGCGGCGCCACCTTCGACGACGGCAGCCAGCGCGGCAAGGTGCTGGCCGGCTACAGCCTGGTCAGCTGGTTCGTCACCGGCGAATCGCGCGTGTACGACCGCAAGACGGGGCGCTTCGGCCGGGTCAAGGATTTCCAGCACACCGCCGGCGCGTTCGAACTGGCACTGCGCTATGACCAGATGCGCGGCGACCAGCACCTGATCGGCCAGCCGGACCTGCGCGACGGCCAGACCGAGGCGTGGACGCTGGGTGGCAACTGGTACATGCGCCCGAACCTGCGCTTCATGCTCAACCTGATCGAAAGCCGCAACCGCGACCGCCTGGCCGACGCCACCGTGGATCGCACGCGCGCGGTCACCGGCCGCCTGCAGTACGACTTCTGATGCCTACTTTCCGCACCGTTTCTTCTGGAGAATGCAGATGATGCTGAGCATCCTCGGCTTTGGCATGGTCATTACATTCATGTATTTGATCATGAGCAAGCGGCTCTCGCCGCTGGTCGCCCTCATCACCATTCCGATCCTGTTCGCGCTGATCGGCGGCTTCGCGGCCGGCATCGACGACATGATGCTGGAAGGCATCAAGAAGATCGCGCCGACCGGCGTGATGCTGATGTTCGCCATCCTGTACTTCGGGGTGATGATCGATGCGGGCCTGTTCGATCCGCTGGTGCGGATCATCCTGCGCTTCGTCAAGGGCGACCCGATGAAGATCGTGCTCGGCACCGCCATCCTGGCGATGCTGATCTCGCTCGACGGCGATGGCTCGACCACCTACATGATCACCGTGTCGGCGATGCTGCCGTTGTATCAGCGCCTGGGCATGAACGCGTTGAACATGACCTGCGTGACCATCCTCGCCGGTGGCGTGATGAACCTCACCCCGTGGGGCGGGCCGACCGCCCGTGCCGCCACCGCGCTGCACGTGGACCCGGCCGACGTCTTTGTGCCGCTGATTCCCTCGATGGTGATCGCCTGCGCCGGCGTGCTGGTGCTGGCCTGGTACCTGGGCATGAAGGAACGCCGTCGCCTGGGCGTGGTGACCCTGCCGCAGGGCGGGAGCTGGATGGACAACAGCGTCTCCGATGATGGCAACACGCTGCCGACGGTGGAAGACGCCGAGGACACCAAGCGCCCGAAGCTGCTGTGGGTCAATCTGGGCCTGACCATCGCCCTGATGACCGCGCTGATCCTGGGCGTGCTGCCGATGCCGGTCCTGTTCATGGTCGGCTTCGCGATCGCCCTGGTGATCAACTACCCGAACCTGGCCGAGCAGCGGCGCCGCGTGGTCAACCATGCCGGCAACGTGCTGTCGGTGGTCTCGCTGATCTTCGCGGCGGGCATCTTCACCGGCATCCTCAACAACACCGGCATGGTCGAGGCGATGTCGCACAGCTTCCTGGCGATCATTCCCGACAGCTGGGGCCCCTACCTGGCGGTGATCACCGCGCTGGCCTCGATGCCGTTCACCTTCTTCATGTCCAACGACGCCTTCTACTTCGGCGTGCTGCCGATCCTGTCCGAAGCGGCCGGCAACTACGGCATCACGCCGGTGGAGATGGCGCGTGCCTCGCTGGCCGGCCAGCCGGTGCATCTGCTCAGCCCGCTGGTGCCCTCGACCTACCTGCTGGTCGGCCTGGCCAAGGTGGAGTTCGCCGATCACCAGAAGTTCACCCTGAAGTGGGCCATCGCCATTTCGATGCTGCTGATGTTCGGTGGGCTGCTGTTCGGCCTGTATCCGCTTGCGTCCTGATCCGCCTACCAAGGAGCCTTCCGCCATGACTCTTCGCATCGCTTACGTCACCAGCGCCATGGGCAGTGTCGGCACTGCCATCTGCCAGAAGCTGGCCCGCAACGGCCACACCGTGGTCGCCGGCTGCGCCCCGAATTCACCGCGCAAAGCCGCCTGGCTGCGCGAGCAACGCGAACTGGGCTTCGATTTCATCGCCTCGGAAGGCAATGCCGCGGACTGGGCGTCGACGGTGGCCGCGTTCGCCAAGGTGAAGGCCGAAGTCGGCGAGATCGATGTGCTGGTCAACAATGCCGGCGGCAGCCGCGATGTGCTGTTCCGCCAGATGAGCCCGGATGATTGGAATGCGGTGATGGGGTCGAACCTGCATGCGCTGTTCAACATCACCAAGCAGGTGATCGACGGCATGAGCACGCGCGGCTGGGGCCGGATCGTGAACATCGGCTCGGTGAGTGCGCACAAGGGCCAGATCGGCCAGGTGAACTTCGCGACGGCGAAGGCGGCGATGCATGGCTTCAGCCGGGCGTTGGCCAATGAGGTGGCGACGCGGGGCGTGACGGTGAATACGATTTCGCCGGGGTATATCGCGAGTCAGTCGATCAGCAGTTTTCCGCCGGATGTGCTGGATCGTCTGGCGGGCTCGGTGCCGATCCGCCGCTTGGGCAAGCCGGAGGAGGTGGCGAGTCTGTGTGCGTGGTTGGCGTCGGACGATGCGGCGTATGTGACGGGTGCGGATTATGCGGTGAACGGTGGTCTGCACATGTTCTGACGGTTTTGCGCATCCCATGTGATGCGTGGCCTCCCCCACGAGGTGAGCCGCGATGCTGGTTGGCATCGCGGCTTTTTTTGGCTGATTTGCGTTGTGTGGGCGTCGTCTTGGTAGTGCCGGCCGCTGGCCGGCGCCTCGCGATGACGGGTTCATGGGGTTGCCGGCCAGCGGCCGGCACTACCGGCACCACCGACCAACGGTCGGTGGCTACCGCGATGGACGGTTGGCGGTGCCCGCGTTGGTCAGAACTCCGCAGCGACCGTCATGAACAGCTGACGCGGCGCACTGGCGTGGATCGCATAGCGGGTACCCGTCGGATCGGTGGGGGCGAACGAACTGAGCTGGCCGGCGTAGCGCTTGTTGGTCAGGTTGGTCGCGTTGAGCGACACCTTGATATCGCGCAGGCCCATGCCCGGCCCGAACGAATAGCCCATGCCCGCATCGAACGTCGTCACCCCGGGCACCGACTGGTCATTCGTGTAGGTGTAGTAACGCTTGCCTGTGTACTTCGCGCGCAGGCTGGCGAAGAAACCATCGCGGTTCCAGCTGATCTCACTGGAGGCCATGCGCTCGGGCGTGTCCACCGTGATCTTGCCGGCCACCGGCACGATCGCACCGCCCGAGGTGTAGTTGTCCTCGTAGGTGGTCTTGTTCCACGAGAGCGCGTTGTACCACTGCAGGCCGTCCATCGGCTTGAGGATGAAGGTCAGTTCCGCACCGCGGCTCTTCACCGAACCCACGTTGATGAAGCGCGTGATGCACTCCGGGCGCGTGCCGACTTCAATACTGGTGCAGGGATTGAGCGAGAGCAGGCGGTTGTCGAAGGTCACGTGATAGGCCGCGATGGAGGCCTGGTACTTTTCGCCGAAGGTGCGGAAGCCGGCTTCCAGCGTCTTGGACTTCTCTGGTTCCAGCCCGGCGCTGGCCGCGAAGGATTCCGGCGAGACCTGCAGCGGGCCGCCGCTGCCGCCACCGACGAAGGCGGCGATGTTCTCCGAGTACGAGGCGAACACTTCCTGGTTCGGGCTCAGCTTGAAGCCGATGCCGGCCTGCGGCAGTACCGATTCCTTGGCGGTCAGCGTGCCGGAGGCGTAGCTGGCTTCCGTGCCCGGCTTCGCGTTGGCCGTCATGCGGGTGTTCGGGCTCTTGATGCCCACATCCACGGTCAGGCGGTCGTCCAGGAAGCGCATGCGGTCCTGCACGTAGAACTGGCGCGTGCGGATGTCGAAGTACTGATCGAACAGGCGGCGGTCGGGGTGGTTGAGGTAGCCGTCATCCAGGAACGGACCGGTGATGTAGTAGAAATTGCGCTCGACGTTGTGGTCGTTGCGCTCATACCACAGCCCTGCTTCCAGCGAATGGATGCCCCACTGCCAGCTCAGCGCGGCGGTGATGCCCTGGCGGTTGATGGTGTAGTTGGTGCTGCGGATGGAGATCGGCAACATCTCCGGGGTGCCGGGGTTGGACGGCTGGCCCGGTGCCCACCAGTGGCCCTGGCCACGGTTCTCATGGTGGTAGCCAAGCAGCTTCAGGCGGGCGCTGTCGCCCAGCGCGAGGTCGGCATCCAGCGAGTACAGGTTGTCGTCGCGCAGCGCGCGGCTCTGGTAGTACGCGTCATCGATGCTGTTGACGCCACCGGTGAACGCACACTTCTGCGCGTTGTAGGTGCCCGGTGCGCAGTAGGCAGCGGCAACGGCGCGATCCCAGTCCGGTGCGTAGATGTTCCAGTCCCAGCCGAGGCCACGTGCGAGCATGCTCTTGGACAGGTAGGCGTAGTTGGCCTGGCTCACGCGCGAGGTGGCAGCGAAGGCACCGAAGCGGTTGTCACCCACGTTCCAGACCGCCTTGGCGTTGAACTGGCGGGTGGTCTGGTTCTGGTTCGGTTCGGCCCACATGTCCGAATCCTGATGCACGCCGGACACATAAGCCGAGAAGCCATTGATGTCGCCGGTGTCCACGCGCAGGTAGCCGCGGCGCTGGTTGTCATCGCCGACGGTGACGCTGGCCTTGCCGCCGAACTCGGTGGACGGGTCCTGCGAGAAGTACTGGATGGTGCCGCCGAGGTTGCTGGTCGAGGCGACGCCCAGCGATCCGATGCCCTGCGACAGTTCCGCACCGGCGAGATTCTCGGCGATCAGCGCACGGGCGATGCTCAGGCCGTTGTAGTTGCCGTAGCTGTTGTCGCCCAGCGGAATGCCATCCAGCGTGTAGCCCAGGCGGCTCTTGTCGAAGCCGCGCAGGCTGATCGTCTGCGATTCTTCGTTGGCGCCGAAGGCATCGTTGGACTGTACCGAGACGCCCGGCAGGCGATCGAGGATCTTCTGGCCGCTGGTGCCCGGCGGCAGTACTTCCTTGTCCACGGCCGTGATGCGCTGCACCTGGCGGGTCTCGCCCTGGCCGATCACCGAAACGGTGTCCAGGGTCTGCGCACTGAGCGCGACGTTGGCAGCGGCGGTGGCGTCTACATCGGCAGCGTTGGCGTTGGCATGGGCGGCGCACAGCGCGAGCGCCACCGCGATCGTCAGGGGTCGGGTAAGCATGGTCGTCCGTTACATGGGGGAAGATGACCTGCGCAATGCAGGTGCATGACCAGCATGCGAGCGGAAGATGAAAGGATGTTTACGGTTCAGCGCATCGCAGATGAATTGCGATGCAGTGCTCATTGACGCACTGGGTGCCTGTGGAAGGCGCGCGAGCTTGCCGGCCAGCGGCCGGCACTACTCGGGGGCGAGCTGATCCATGCGGATGCGATTGGCGAACAAGGAGAACGCAAGCATGCCGGCCAATCCGTTCGCGCGACTGACCCAATGCGGCAACCAGCGCGGCGGGCGCAGGATGCCCTCTTCGAACAGCGGTGCGAAGGCGATCGCATCGGTCAGCGACATCTTGCCGGCAAACAGCCAGCGGCAGACCTGCAGGCGGTCTTCGGCCAGCATGTGGCGGAAGAAGGTGTGCACCGAGACCAGCCCGCGCAGGTACACCGTGTCCTTGGTGAAGGCCGCGCCCCCGCTCGGGGGCACGCCGCGGAACACGCGCTGGGCGGAGGCGAAGCTCTCTTCGTTGTTCTGGCCGGCCTCGCAGAAGTAGCGGAACACCTGGATGAAATCGGCTCCTTCGCGCGCCATGGCAATGGCTTCGGTGCGCAGGCTGATGCGCTTGAGGCGCTCGATGTCGATGCTGCCGGTGATCTGCTCGGCAAAGGTCGCCAGTCCTTCCTGGGTCGCGGTGACCCGCGGCGAGGACAGCGCCAGGCTGGGCAGGTGCGGCTGCTCGCGGCCGTTGAGCGCGGTCAAGGAATGCACCAGCGCCTCGTGATGGAACAACTGCGCACGGTCGTAGGCGCTGAAACGCGCACTGGTGCGCAGGCGGATCCGGTTCGGGCCGGCGGCCGCTTTGGAGATCAGGTCCGGATCGAGCTGGACGCTGATGATCCGCGATTCGAAGAAGGCATCCAGATCACTCTGCAACTGCAGTTGCAGCGCGGTGGCCGAGACCGGCACCTGTTCTTCGGGCGCAAGCAGCTCGTGGTCCAGTTCCTGCGCGATCTGGATGAAGTGGCGGGCGGCGTCGCGGGTGCTGGGGCCGTTGCCGGGCAGCGGTTGCTCGGGCGCGCCGAACAGTTCCACCGAGTAACGATCCACCTCGGCGGTGCCCAGCGATTCCAGCAGGCCGGCAGCCTGGTCCCAGCTGTGCGCCGAGCGCTGCACGTACAGGCCGATGGGATGGTCGGGATCGCATTGCGCGCTGATCGCGGCCAGCCGGTGGCGGGTATCGGTGAAATCGAGCTTGGGGTAGTCGACCTGCGGGAGCACCGGCTGCCCGCGGGCGACGCTGGCCAGGAACGGCGCCTGCAGCGCGGCCGGCCAGCTGGTCAGCCCCAGCAGTTTGATCCCGCCCACCGCCTCGACCAGTTGGGCATCGAGCGCGGTGTGGTGGGCGACGTCACGATCCACGGTCATTGGCGTGTCCATGGACGGACAGTAGCAAAAGCTATCGTCGGCCGCCCTTTCCGCCCGGCCGCCACTGCGCGCCCTTGCCCACGTGCTTGCGCTCGATGGCCTGCTGCGCCTGGCGCACGGCCAGCTTGGCCGCGGCGGCAGCCACTTCTTCTTTCAGCTTGAAGTAGTTGAGCAGGCGCTCTTCATCCAGCGTGCCGTCATCGATGGCCGCGCGGATCGCACAGCCCGGCTCACGCTGGTGGGCGCAGTCGCGGAAACGGCATTGCGCCGACAGGGCTTCCACGTCGGAGAAGCCGCCTTCGCTCAGGGCCTCTTCACCGGTCGGCTTCAGCTCGCGCATGCCAGGGGTGTCGATCAGGCAGGCGCCGGCCGGCAGCGGAATCAGTGCGCGGTGGGTGGTGGTGTGGCGGCCGCGCGAGTCGTTGACGCGCACATCGGCGGTCTTCATGCGCTCGTGGCCGAGCAGCGTATTGGTCAGGGTCGACTTGCCAGCACCGGAGGAGCCGACCAGTACCACGGTCTGGCCAGCGGCGAGCCACGGCAACAGGGCCGAGGCGCTGGCCGGGTCTTTGCCGTTGATCGCCAGCAGCGGAATATTCTGCGCTGCCAGTTCTTCCAGCACGTCCAGGGCGTCCTGGCTGTACTCGGTCTGGTCGGCCTTGGTCAGCACCACCACCGGCTGTGCACCGCCCCCGCCGACCAGCAGCAGGTAGCGCTCGATCCGGCGCGGATTGAAGTCCGCATCCAGCCCGCAGACGATGAACACCGTATCGATGTTGGCCGCGATCACCTGCTGGTGGTAATGCTCGCCGGCCGCGCCGCGCTTGATCGCGGTGCGCCGCGGCAGCAGGGCCACGATCTTGATGCCCTCCAGCAGCACCCAGTCGCCTACCGCCGCGCGCTCGTGGCTGGGGAAGCGTGGGCGCTGCCATTCCGGCGGGGATTCGGTCTTGATCGCCGCTTCGGGCGCATCGGAGACGATGTAGCCGGTGCGATGCTGCTCGATCACCCGGCCCGGGCGCGCCTGCGGGAACTGCTCGAACAGGGCCTGCCAGTCCGGCAGCTCCGGGCCGCCCGGCCAGGGCCAGCCAATGGTCTGCAGGGCAAGGTAATCAGTGGGTTCGCTCATCGTGCCCATTCTAATGGGTGTGGCGACCAGGCGTTGCCGCGGCGGAGCGGCGCAGGCGTGGACGGGTGGAAATCCTTTCATCTGCAACTGCCTTGCAGGGCTGGGCGTTGGGCCGGAAACGCTTGCCCTGCAACGCAACAATTCCGCTAACATGCGGTTTCCATGCCTGAATGACGGCCCGTTCATGTCCACGCCCCCGCTGAAGCCGCTCGCCACCCGCGAGCGCCTGTCCGAAGTCCGCTACGAGATCCGGGGCGAACTGGCGCGACGAGCGCGGGAGCTGGAGGCCCAGGGCCGCAAGCTGATCAAGCTCAACATCGGCAACCCGGGCAACTTCGGGTTCCGCGCGCCTGAGCACCTGCAGCGCGCGATCGCCGATGACATGGGCCGCACCGACCCGTACACCCACCAGCAGGGCCTGCCGGAGGCGCGCGAAGCCATCGCCGCCGCCTACGCCCGTCGCGGCGCACCCGATGCGCACCCGGATCGGGTGTTCATCGGCAATGGCGTCAGCGAGCTGATCGACCTGTCGCTGCGCGCCCTGCTCAACCCGGGCGACGAAGTGCTGGTGCCCTCGCCGGATTACCCGCTGTGGTCGGCCGCGACCATCCTCAACGATGGCCGCCCGGTGTATTACCGCTGCGCACCGGAGAACGGCTTCCAGCCCGACCCGGTCGAGATCGAGGCGCTGGTGTCCTCGCGCACCCGCGCGATCGTGCTGATCAACCCGAACAATCCCAGCGGCGCCAGCTACTCGCGCGATCTGCTGGAGCGCATCGTGGCCATCGCCGCCAAGCACAACCTGCTGTTGATGGTCGATGAGATCTACGACCAGATCCTGTATGACGACGCGCAGTTCCATGCCGTCGCGCCGCTGGCCGGCGAGCACCCTTGCATCACCTTCAGCGGCTTGAGCAAGGTGCATCGCGCCTGCGGCTGGCGCGTGGGCTGGGCGATGCTGTCCGGCGCGGCCGAGCGGCTGGGCGAGTTCCGTGCGGCGATGGACCTGCTCAGCGCGCTGCGCCTGTGCGCCAACGTGCCGGGCCAGTACGCCATCGATGCCGCGGTCAACGGGCCGGACACCATCTCGCCGCTGTGCGCGCCGGGTGGCCGTCTGTATGAAACCCGCCGCGCGGTGATCGAAGCCTGCAACGCCAGCGAGCATCTGTCGCTGGTGGCCCCGGCCGGCGCGCTGTACGCGTTCCCGGCGGTGGTCGGTGCGGCGGCACGCAGCTTCGACGACCATGATTTCGCGCTGGAACTGATGAACGAAGAAGGCGTACTGGTGGTCCCGGGCTCGAGCTTCAACGTGCCTTACCGCCACCACTTCCGCGTGACCCTGCTGCCCGAGCCGGAGGTGATGCGCGATGTGTTCGCGCGCATCGACCGCGCCCTGGCACGCCGTGCCGAGGCCAACACCAAGGTGGTCCCGCTCAAGCCGCGCAGCGCGGTGGCCTGATGGGCCGGCCGTACCTGGCGCTGGGCGATTCCTACACGATCGGCGAAGGCGTCGAGCCGTCCGGGCGCTGGCCGACGCAGTTGGCCGCCGCCCTGCGCGATATCGGCGTGGACGTGGACGATCCAACGATCATTGCCACCACCGGCTGGACCACCGACGAGCTTGAGGCCGGCATCGATGCCGACGCACCGCAGGGTCCGTTCGCGCTGGTAAGCCTGCTGATCGGGGTCAATGATCAATACCGTGGCCGCAGCGTGGACGAGTACCGCCCGCGCTTCACCGCGCTGTTGCAGCGCGCGCTCGCCTTCGCCGGCGAGCGTGCACCGCGCGTGCTGGTGCTCTCGATCCCGGACTGGGGCGTGACACCCTATGCCGTGGCATCCGGCCGCGACCGCGTGCAGGTCGGGCAGGAACTGGATGCCTACAACGCTGCCGCTGCGGCCATCTGCGCCGAACATGACGTGGCCTTTGTCGACATCACCGACCTGAGCCGCCAGCTGGGCGGCGAGCGCGTCATGCTGGCCGAGGATGGTCTGCATCCGTCCGCCGCGATGTACACGCTGTGGCACCAGCGCGCCTTCGAAGTCACGCGCGTGCTGTGGGCGGAGCCGACCCGCTGAGCGAGGCCACGCTGCCGCTGGCCAGGGAGCAGGCCCGCCGGATCGCCACGGCGTTCCTGCCGCCGCAGCGGTTCGGCAATCGCCGCGATTATTACTACAGCCGCGGCAAGCTCGGCAGTGATCCGCTGTATCCCGGCGTGCTCGCGGCGTTGAACGATGCGCCTGTGGCGCCGTTGCTGGATATCGGCTGCGGCCTGGGGCTGCTGGCGCACGTGCTGCGCCAGCAGGGCAGTGCACTTGCGTATCACGGTGTGGACATCGACGCTGGCAAGGTCGCCCGCGCCGAGCAGGCCGGTGCCCGGGCCGCGCTGCCGGATGCACGGTTCACCTGCATGGACGCCAGCGCGGCCCTGCCCCCCCACCTCGGCAACGTCGCGTTGCTCGACGTGCTGCAGTACCTGCCCGCGCCCGCGCAGACTCAACTGCTGCACGATGCCGCCGCGCGCGTGGCACCCGGGGCGCGGCTGGTGATCCGCACCACGTTGGCTGACCACAGTGGCCGCGACCGGACCACGCGGATCACCGACATGCTCGCGCACCTGGTGGGCTGGATGGGCACGCGTCCACGCCACTATCCCGATGCCGGGAGCCTGCGCACTCCGTTGGAAACCGCCGGGCTGCAGCTGCGGATGACACCGCTGTACGGCAATACCCCGTTCAACAACTGGCTGATCGTCGGCGATCGTCCGCTCGCTGCGTAGTCGCCGTGGCTCGCGCCGCGGGCCGCACACGCGCATACTCCCGCCCCCCTTCCGGCAAGGAGCCGCCCATGCCCCGACAGACCCGACATTCCGCGCTTGGCATCGCCGCGCTGATCGTCAGCGCCTGTGGCCTGGTGATGCTGCTGCTGAGCATGCATTACGCGCATGCGCCCGAACACGCGGCCATGCGCGAGCTGCCGTGGTCGCTGGCGGCGCTGCTCGGCAGCAGTGTCGGCCTGGCCATCCTGGCCCTGCTGCTCGGCCTGGGCAGCGTGCTGCAGCCGCGCCGGCGCCGCCTGTTCGGCATCATCGCGCTGCTGGTGACGCTGGGTCTGCTGATCGCACAGCTGTCGCTTGGCGGTTGGATCCGCGACCAGTGGCACGCCTCGCATCCGCCAACAGACGCCGCGGCCGCGCAGCCCCTCGCCCCCTGATTCCTCCGTTTCACCGCATCGACAAGGAGCCCTGATGCACACCCCTCATTCCGGCATGGGTATTGCCGCGTTCATTACCGCCCTGTGCGGTGCCGTGTTGATGCTGGGCCTGATCGTCATCGCCGGCATCATCGAGACCACCACGCCCGGCGGCATGGAGGAGACCTCGATGTCGGCGATCCTGGTCGGCCTCGGCTTGATGTGCACGGCCCTGATGCAGCTGGTGGCCTTTGGCCTGAGCGTTGCCGGTGCAGTGCAGGCAGACCGCCGCCGCGTGTTCGCGATCCTCGGCCTGGTGATCTCGATCGGCAGCATCCTCGGTGTGGTGCTGCTGATGATCATCGGCTCCCTGAGCTGATCCCCGCACTCCCGCCGGCGTAGCCCTCGGCCTCAGTCCGGCAGCCCGGCGTGCAGGCCACGTGCCTGCACCGCCTGCAGCACCGCCTCGATGATGGCCAGGTTGTGGCCATGTGCGGCGCCCTCGTGCAGCAGCACGATGCTGCCCGGCGCCAGATCACGGGTGATCCGTTCGACCACCTGATCGGGCGTGCACTCCACCCCGTCGAAACCGCGCGCGCTCCAGCCCACCCGGGTCAGCTGCCACTGCTTCAACGCGGGGGCCACGAATGGATTGGTCATCCCGACCACCGAGCGGTACCAGCGCGGTGGCGTGCCGGCGATCGCGGTGAGGGCCTGCTGGCATTGCGCGATCTCCGCGGCCATGGCCTGTCGCCCCAGCCGCCAGAAACGCGTCTGCGGGTGGCGGTGGCTGTGGTTGCCCAGGCTGTGCCCCCGGGCCAGCATCGCGCGGACCAGGTCCGGCTGCGCCTGCGCGCGTTCACCAACCAGGAAAAAGGTCGCCCTGGCCTCGTAGCGGTCCAGCAGATCGAGCACCGCCGGGGTTTCCGCCGACGGGCCATCATCGATGGTCAGCCAGACCTTGCGGGCATCCCCGGGCAGGCGGCTGAGCACGGGGGCGTAGAAGCGGCTGTTGGGGAGGAAGACCGGCACCATGAACAGGGCATGCGTGGCCACCATCAGCGGCAGGCCGTAGCGCCAGCCCCAGGCGGCCCAGACCAGCACCACCAGCAGCTGCGACAGCACCAGCCACGGCAGCCAGCGCCAGGGGCGGCGGGGAATGCGATACAACGTTTCCGGTACGGTCATGCCCCATGATGCCATGCCGCGTAGAATAGACGGTTCGCATATCCGGACCCTGACCGTCATGTCCCTTGATCCCGCCCTGCGCTCGCGCATCGAATCCATTCTCAACGCCAACCGCGTCGTGCTGTTCATGAAGGGTCAGCCGAGCATGCCGCAGTGCGGTTTCTCGGCCAAAGCCGTCGGCGCCCTGCAGGACCTCGGGGTGGAGTTCGACCACGTCAACGTGCTCGCCGACGCCGACATCCGCGAAGGCATCAAAGCCTATGGCGAGTGGCCGACCATTCCGCAGCTGTACATCGACGGCGAGCTGATCGGTGGCAGCGACATCATCCTGCAGATGGCCGGCAACGGTGAGCTGAGCAGTGTGCTCGGCCTTGCCGCCCCCGACCGCACCCCGCCGCGCATCACCGTGACCCCGGCCGCCGTGGAAATGCTGCGTGGCGCGCTGGCCGATTCCCCGGGTGCCTCGCTGCAGCTGGGCATCGACGCGCGCTTCCAGCCGAACTTCCAGCTCGCCCCGCACGACGACAACGCGATCGCCGCCGAGTCCAACGGCCTGCGCGTGCAGTTCGATCTGGCCAGCGCCCGCCGCGCCGAAGGCATCACCATCGACTGGGTGGACGACATCCGCGGCAAGGGCCTGGCGATCGACAACCCGAACGCGCCCAAGGCCGTTCAGGAACTGAGCGTGCGCGACGCTGATGACCAGCTCCGCGCCGGCAGCATCACCGTGGTCGACGTGCGTCCGGCCGACGAGCGTGCGATCGCGGCGATCAACGCCCCGTTCGAAACCTTCGACGGTGACAACCGCGCCCGCCTGGAAGCCCTGCCCAAGGACACCGCGCTGGCCTTCCTGTGCCACCACGGTGGCCGCAGCGCGCAGGCCGCCGAGCAGTTCCGTGCCCTGGGCTTCACCAAGGTGTCCAACATCACCGGCGGTATCGACGCCTGGTCGAACGAGGTGGACAACGGCGTGCCGAAGTACTGATCTTCAGCACGTTGCGGGTAAGAAAAACGCCGGCATTGCCGGCGTTTTTTTGTTCGTGGCGCCGGTGGCGTCCTTCCACCGGTCAACCCGCAAACCCACCCTCGGCCAGATAATCCAGCTCTTCCGGCGTCGGCATCCTCCCCAGCACCGCATTGCGGTGCGGGAAGCGCCCGAAGCGGCGGATGATGTCGCGATGCAGTTCGGCGAACTGCAGGTATTCCTTGTCGCCCAGCGCATCGAACATCGCCACCGAACGCTCCTGGTCCTGCGGATCCTCGGAGTGCTCGAACGGGAGGTAGATGAAGGCCCGCAGTTTGGGCACCAGTTGCAGATCCAGGCCCTCCTCCACCGCACGCATGGCGTAATGCCGCGCCAGGCCATCGGTGGCGTAGGCGTGCGCCGTATCGCGGAAGCAATTGCGCGGGAACTGGTCGAGCAGGATCATCAGCGCCAGCGCGCCTTCTGCGCTGCTCAACCAATGCTCGCGCGCGCGGCGGGCGGCGGCAAAATGTTCTTCCTGGAATTGATGGCGAAACCGCGCATCGAACGCGTCATCGCGCGCGAACCACTGCTGCGGTCCGGCGTCGCGCCAGAACTCCACTACTTGTGCCGCCACGTCCATTCACTACCCCTGTGGATGGCACGCCCCAAGACGTCCATCCGTTCCATTGCCGTTACTCGTCAAAACGCAGGTGGCGGACCGACTTGCCGTTGCGCCGTATCAGCTTAAGCGCCTCGATACCGATCTGGATATGGTTCTCGACGAACTGTGAGCTGACCTTGGCGTCGGAGACCTCGGTCTTCACGCCGTCGGGAATCATCGGCTGGTCGGACACCAACAGCAAGGCCCCGATCGGGATGTGGTTCGCAAAACCGGCCGCGAACAGGGTCGCCGTCTCCATGTCGATGGCCATGCAGCGCATCACCCGCAGCTTTTCCTTGAAGGCCTCGTCGTGCTCCCAGACCCGGCGGTTGGTGGTGTAGACGGTGCCGGTCCAGTAGTCGTGGCCGAGGTCGCGGACCATGGTCGAGACCGCGCGCTGCAGGGCAAAAGCCGGCAGGGCCGGGACTTCCGGCGGTAGGTAGTCGCTGGAAGTGCCCTCGCCGCGGATCGCGGCGATCGGCAGGATCAGGTCCCCCAGCTGGTTCTTGCGCTTGAGCCCACCGCACTTGCCCAGGAACAGCACCGCCTTGGGCATGACCGCCGACAGCAGGTCCATGATGATGGCCGCGTTCGGGCTGCCCATGCCGAAGTTGATCAGGGTGATGTCGTCGCTGGTGACGCTGGCCATGGGCCGGTCCGCGCCTTGGATGGGGGCACCGGTCAGCTGGGAAAAGGTGTGCAGGTAGCCACCGAAGTTGGTCAGCAGGATGTGCTGGCCAAACTGCTCCAACGGCACGCCGGTGTAACGCGGCAGCCAGTTTTCGACGATGTCCTGTTTGGTTTTCATGGGGCTGTTCCGACAAACGACAGGCGACAATTCTGCGAGACCGGCCGCGCGGCGTCGAGCGTGGCCGCTTACTCCCGGTGGTCGATCCCATCGGCCCTGCCCTTGAGGACAAGGGAGACCAGCGAAAGGAGGGCAGCCGGTATGGCCAGCAGCAGGACGAGGGCCGTTGGCGCACCGAACGCCCAGAGCGAGGCGGCAAAGGCGATGGACGATATGCCGACAAACGGAAAGGCGTACTGGATCTGTTTGATCACCAGGTAGCTGGCGGTGGCCGTCAGCAGGGAGAGTGCTGCGAGGAGGATGCGCGCTTCTTTGGGCAGCGCGCTGGGCGACTGCTCGAAGAATCCAGCCACCAGCATGAGGCCGGACGCGAACGCCAGCAGGACAAGCAACCGGTGGTAATGCGTGGCGTGCTTGCGATCGAAGCCTTCGGTAACGTTCATCGACACTTCCTTGTGAATGCAGAGTGGCACGGACGGCCCCCGCCTGTCTGACCCTCCCACGCTGGATGATCACGGCGCAAGTGGCGATCGCGACCTCACGGCAGCCGCAAGAAAAAGGCGGCCAATGGCCGCCTTTTCCCGTTTACCAGTACCGCTGGATCAGAACTGCACGGACCAGCGCGCGGTGACGCTGCGGTCGCGGGCGTCGTCACCGAAGGTGCCGTTATAGCCCAGCTCCAGCTGGTTGCGCGGGCTCAACCAGGCCGACAGGCCCAGCTCGGCGACCACGGCGTTGTCGGCAATCGCCGCACCGCTGACCGCGAAGCTGCTGCCGCCGGTCCAGGCCAGATCGGCGACCTGGCTGCGGTCGCCGGAGGCACGGCGGTAACCGACGCCACCGCGCACGTGCAGCCAGCTTTCCTGCTGCCACGAGGTCTTCAGGCCCTTGTCGAACCGAACGCCGGCGGTCGCCACGTTGGTGCGGGTGTCGGCGACCTGGCCGTGCAGTGCCGCAGCACCGCCCTGCTCGGTGATGCCGTCCACGTCCACCTCAACGCGCGCGAACTGCAGGTACGGCTCCAGGCCACCTTCGCGACCACCGAAGCGGTATGCGCCCTCGATGAAGCCCTGGCGGGTGGTGGCGTCGTACGTGGCCGACAGCGCGTCCTGGTAGCCGGCAAACGTCAGCTGACGCTTGCTGTCCACGTCATGGCGGGAATAACCCAGACCGGCGCGCAGACCGAACGCCCCCCACTGATTGCCCACGTAGGCACCGAAGTGGGTGTTGTCGATCTCCGACCGGGCGCCGCGACCCGCGGCCTGCTTGATGTCGGTCCGGCCGGTACCAACCAGCCCACCGACCTGCCAACCGCCGCCGAACACATGATCGGCACCGACCAGCAGACCATTGCTGTTGGAATCGGTGCGCGCGGCATTGGCATCGCCGTCGAGCTTGCCGCTGCCACCGATCGCCTGCACCCACGCGCCGCCACCGGCCGCCTCATCCGCGGCCCCCGGCGAACGCACACCCACGGCACGGCTCAGCGCCGCATCACGCAGGTAACGGCTGCTTTCCACCAGCGCCATCGGCGTGGCGGCGTGGAGTTCACCACTCAGCGCGTCCAGTGCCGCACCGACCTGGGCCGGGAACAGCTGGGTCAGCGGCTTGGGCAGGCCCTGGTTGATGGCCAGGCCATCGGCGCTGGTGGCCACGGCGATCTGGTTCGGCGTGACCGCAGTGCTGGCCAGCGCGTTGCCGCGGGCGACGTCGATGCGCAGCCCATTGGCGCTGTAGCCCAGGCTGAACTTCAGGAACGGCGAGAAGGCCGAGAAGTCGGTCGTGGCGAACTGACCGTTGATGCCACCGGCGGCCTGCAGGAAGTTGAACTGCTCACCGAGGTAGTACACGCCGGCTTCCGGCAGTGCCTTCAGGGTGCCATCCAGCGTGGCCGTACCGGTGACGCGCAGCAGATCGCTGCGGCTGCCCGGGGCCAGCTCGGCCTGGTAGATGCCGGTGGCGGTCTGCACGTAGTCGCCGTTGATGGTCAGCGTGCCGATCGAGTTGCCCGGGGCGATGATGCCTTCCACGCGGGTGCTGCCCAGCGTGCCGACGCCCTTCAGCGTGCCCTTGGCGCCGACCACGGTCGAGCCGCCCTGCTGCACGCCGTTGAACGACACCACGCCGCCGGTCACGTTGAGCGCCGAACCCTCGAGCACGCCCGTGGTGGAGATCACGCTGCTTCCCTCCAGGCTGTTGAGCGTGGTGGACACCAGGCTGCCGTTGAGCAGGAACTGGCCGCCCTGTACATCGACCGAAGCGGTCAGTGCATTCGCACCGTCCAGTTCCAGCACGCCGTCGCGCACGATGGCGCCGTTGAAGCTGTTGTCACCGCTCAGGCGCAGCCAGCCGATACCGGACTTGGTCAGCTTGCCCGGGCCGCCGATGTCATTGGTCCAGTCGTCCCACGCATCGCCTTCCCACACCTTCAGGCCACCGGCTTTCTGGTTCATGACCACGTCGGTGTCCACGCGCAGCAGGCCGTAGCCTTCGATGGCGGTCTTCAGATCGACCATGCCCCAGCCGTAGATCGCATCGACGCCGGGCGCGCCCAGGTCGCGTGCCGTGGTCAACAACACATCGCGCACCTGTGCGTTGTCGAGGTACGGGAAGCGCTCCATCAGCAGACCGAGCGCACCGGTGATGTGCGGTGCCGCCATCGATGTGCCGGTCTTGTAGCCGTAGGTGTACTCAGGGCTTTCGCTTTCGATGAGAAAACGCAGGTAATCCTCGGTCAGCTCCATGCGACCGTTGATCTCGCCGGCCACGATCGTGCTGGCGATGTTGGTACCCGGCGCGGACAGGCACCAGTTGGCCGAAGCACCACAGATGCTGGAACTGGCATCAATGACGTAGTCCGTCTCACCTGCGGTGGGGAGACGGACATTCGCGACGGCCAGCCAGTACGGCTCGATCTCCGGGTTCCAGCGCGGCAATGCCGCCGTGATGCCAGCCATGCCGCCAGCAGAGTTGCCTGCCGACCACACCTGGATCAGCTTGGAACCCGGTGCACCCTCCGTTTCACCATAGATGCTGCCGTAGACGCCGTAGTCCGCGCCGATCGCAGCGTACTGCGCATCCAGGCTCTCCACCGTGGCATGGCGGGTCGAGATGCCCCAGCTGTGATTGAGCGCGCGCACGCCCTGCGCGTCTGCCTGGGCATACATGTCCAGTGTGGCGGCATCGTCCGGATCCGTGCGATACAACGCGCGCGGCCGGTAGAAGTTGTCAGGATCCAGGCGCCACTCGTAATACGTGTCGCCAAAGACGCGGGCAGCGGTCAGGTTGGCGCCAAAGGCCACGCCATGCATCCCGTTGCCATCGCGGTTGGCGCCGACGGTGCCCAACACGTGCGTGCCATGGTCGGCGTAGCTGAAGCCGTACGGCTGGCCTGCCGCGATCAGGCGATCAGCAAGCGCAGGCGGCACACCCGGCCCCAGACCGTAGTAGTTATACCCGGGCTGGTCGCCCCGGGTGCTGCCGCAGGCACCTTCGCCCGCCACGATGCTCGGGTCGGCGCAGCCGCCGTTGCCGATGGAGATGCTGGACGTGTTGCGTCCGGCGAATTCGTCGTGGGCAAGGGCAGAGCCCGAATCGAACACGCCCAGGCGCACACCCTGACCGGTAAGGCCGCGCGCATACGCGTAATCAGCCCCCATCGCGGCCAGACCCCAGTCGGCATTGAACTCATCGCTGTGCCAGCTTTCCACATCACCCGGCTTGCCGAGGATGGGGTTGGCCGCCTCGGCGCTGACGCGCGGGCTGGTGAGGTAACCGGCCTGGCCAATGGAGGCGGTGGGCGCGGCAAACGCCGCCGCCAGCGGGACGCTCTGCAGATCACGGCCGAATGCGGCGGACTGCTCGGCGCGCTGCTGCTGATAACGCTGCAAGGCATCGCGGGTAGGAGTGGCCAGCGCCGGAACGGCGCTGGCGGCAAGCAGGGTACCGATGATGGCCGAGGCCAGCAGGGACGGCGAAGGGCGACGGAACGTCGCGCGGGACAGTGAATTCACGGTCATGTACTGAGAACTTCCTTGATCTGGTTCGAGTGTTGGAATCTGGAACTGGATGCACTGCGACTCTCTTGCGACGGGCGCGCATCGGTCCTCGTCGCCGCTTTGAGCCTACCCGAAAAATTCATGAAAAGTTCACAATTGTTTCTCATATCAGTGCTAGGTCTCATTTGCTAAAACTATGCAGAAGGTCACTTGGCAAACGACCCGCGTCCCGGATAGCGTCGAAGAATTGTGTCCATGCGGCTTGGGGAGAACCATGCAGAAGTTGTTGAGCGTCGGCGTTGGCCTGGCGTTGATGTCGATCGTGTCCGCGCCGGCGCCCGCCGCGTCGCGCTTCCTCCAGGATCCCTACCCCAGTACCTATGCGCCGATCGCCTCGGCCCCGGTGTTGATCAGCAATGCCACCGTGCTCACCGGCACCGGCGTGCGCCTGGACAACGCCGATGTGCTGCTGCGCGACGGCCGCATCGCGGCGGTGGGTACCGGCCTCACAGCCCCCGCCGATGCGGTGCGTGTCGATGGCCAGGGCAAGTGGGTGACCCCCGGCATCATCGATGTGCACTCGCACCTGGGCGTGTATCCCAGCCCGGGCGTCAGTGCGCACAGCGACGGTAACGAGATGACCGCACCGGTCACTGCCAATGTCTGGGCCGAGCACTCGGTATGGCCGCAGGATCCCGGCTTTGCCGCGGCACTGGCCGGTGGCGTGACCTCGATGCAGGTGCTGCCCGGTTCGGCCAATCTGGTCGGCGGCCGCGGGGTCACGTTGAAGAACGTGCCCGCGACGACCTACCAGTCCATGAAGTTCCCCGGCGCACCGTGGGGCCTGAAGATGGCCTGCGGCGAGAACCCCAAGCGCGTCTACGGCGGCAAGGGCACCGCGCCGGGCACGCGCATGGGCAATGTCGCCGGTTACCGCGCGGCCTTCATCGATGCCAGCGAATACATCGCCAAGAACACCCCCAAGCAGCCGAAGAAGAAGCGCTGGTTCAGCGGTGACGACAAGGGCGACAGCGCCGGCGACAGTGGCGGCAAGCGCGATCTCAAGCTGGATACGCTGGCCGGCGCCATCCAGGGCGACATCCGCGTGCATATCCACTGCTACCGCGCCGATGAGATGGCCACGATGCTGGATCTCTCCAAGGAGTTCGGCTTCAAGATCGCCGCCTTCCATCACGCGGTGGAGGCCTACAAGCTGGCCGACCGGCTCGCCGAGGAAGGCGTGTGCGGTGCGCTGTGGGCCGACTGGTGGGGCTTCAAGATGGAGGCCTTCGATGGCATCCAGGAGAACATCGCCCTGGTCGACCGCCCGGCCAACAGCTGCGCGATCGTGCATTCCGATTCCCCGGAGGGCATCCAGCGCTTGAACCAGGAAGCGGCCAAGGTGATCGCCAACGCACGCCGGGCTGGCATCGAGATCGCCCCGGAGCGCGCCATGATGTGGCTCACCTCCAACGCGGCGCGCTCGCTGGGTGTGGAGAAGCAGACCGGCAGCCTGGAGGCCGGCAAGATGGGCGATGTGGTGGTGTGGAACGGCAGTCCTTTCAGCTCCTATGCGCTGGCCGAGAAAGTCTACGTGGATGGCCACCAGGTCTATGACCGCCAGGACGTGAGGCGGCAGCCGCTGTCGGACTTCATGCTCGGCCAGGAGGCACGCCCATGAGCCGCCGCGTCCCGATGCGCCTGCTGCCACGCGCACTGCTGTTGCTTGCGGGTACCTGCGTGGCGACATCCGTGTTCGCGCAGGATCTGCTGATCCGCAATGCCACCGTGCATACCGCCGCCGCGCGCGGCAGCCTGGAGCACAGCGACGTGCTGGTCCAGGGCGGCGTGATCCGCGCCGTCGGTCCGGGCCTGTCGGCGCCGGCCGGCGTGGCCGTGGTCGAGGCGGCGGGCAAGCCACTGACCCCGGCGCTGTTCGGCGGCATCACCGATATCGGCATCGAAGAAGTCTCCGGCGAGTCAGCCACGGTGGACAGCACGCTGAAACTGGACGACCAGCCGCTGCGTCCGGAATTCGATGTCACCCTGGCCTTCAATCCGGATTCGGTGCTGATCCCGGTCGCGCGGCTGGATGGCATCGGCTTCACGCTGCTCGGGGCGAACACCGGCGGCGGCTTCATCGCCGGCCAGGGCGGCGTGATGCGGCTGGACGGCAGCGCTGACGCGGTCGGCCCGCAGGCGCTGTTCATCCGCCTCGGCGCGTCCGGTGCGGAGCTGACCGGCACCTCGCGTGCCGCCCAGTGGATGCTGCTGGAACAGATGGTCAGCGAGGCACGTGGGCGCGTGCCGGCGGACTCTCCGCATGCGCTGCTGACACCGGCCGGGCGCGCCACGCTGGGGCGCTACCTCGCCGGCCAGGGCCGGATCGTGGTGCAGGTCGACCGCGCGGCCGATATCCGCCAGCTGATGCGCTGGGCCGCCCGTGAGAAGGTCAAGATCGCCATCGCCGGCGGTGCCGAGGCGTGGCGCCTGGCCCCGCAGCTGGCCCAGGCCGGCGTGCCGGTGTTCGTGGATGGGCTGGGCAACCTGCCGAGCAGCTTCGATCAGCTCGGCGCGACCCTGCAGAACGCCGCGCGCCTGAAGGCGGCCGGCGTGCCGGTCAGCTTCGCCCAGCGCGACGATGCCTCGCACAACGCGCGCAAGATGCGCCAGCTGGCCGGCAATGCCGTCGCCAACGGGTTGCCCTGGGATGATGGCCTGGCGGGCCTGACCCGGGTGCCGGCCCAGGCGCTGGGCGTCGGCGACCGGCTTGGCACCATCGAGCCGGGCAAGCTGGCCGATCTGGTGCTGTGGGAAGGCGATCCGCTGGATGTCGGGCATTACGCCGAGCAGGTCTGGCTGGGCGGTCGCGCGATGCCAATGCGGTCGCGCCAGACCGAGCTGCGCGACCGCTACCAGGCGCCGGCGTCGAGCGAACCGCGCGCATACTCGCGCTGAGTCCCTGCACAGGGCCGCTGCCTGCGGCGGCCCTGCGTTCGGCGGCACTGCCGTCCCGCAACGTGAGCATCCGATCATGGCCCTGCGCTGGTATTTCGATTTCGTCTCACCGTTCGCCTACCTGCACTGGCAGCAGCTCAAGGCCCTGCCGCAGTTCAAGAGCATTGTGCCGGTGCCGATCGCCTTCGGCGCGGTGCTGCACCACCTGGGCAATCTGGGCCCTGCCGAGATCCCCGCCAAACGACTGTTCACCTATCGGCAGGCGCTGTGGCAGGCCCGCAGCGCCGGGGTGACACTGCGTTTTCCAGCGGGCCACCCATTCAATCCGCTGGCCGCCCTGCGCCTGTGCCTGGCCGCCGGGGCCACCCACGAGACGGTCGACCTCCTGTTCAACTGGATCTGGCGCGACGGCCACGCCGGTGACAGTGCGGCCGCGCTCGCCCTGCCCGGCGCGATGTTGGACATCGCCGATGTCGCTGCGGCGATCGGCGCACCGTCGGTCAAAGAGGAACTGCGGCGCAACACGGATGCCGCGCTGGCCGCGGGGGTGTTCGGCGTGCCGACGCTGGCGATCGGCAGCGAACTGTTCTGGGGCAACGACGCCCACCCGCTGATGCAGGCGGTGCTGGCCGACCCGCGCCTGCTTGAGCAGGGGGAGTGGGCCCGGATCAAGGATCTGCCGGTGGCGGTGGAACGCAGCCGCTGAGCCCGGGCCGGCTCCCCGGTCAGGCAAGGCGAGCCGCTTTGAGATAGCGTTCACGTTTCCGAACCTACAACCTGCCGGAGGGGCACAGGATGCGCATCGGAATCGTGGTCGACTCTGCGTGCGATCTGCCGCAGGATTTCATTGAACAACACAACATCGTGCTGCTGCCGATCACCGTCCGCATCGGCGAGGCCGTGCTGGCCGACCATCGCGACGAACAGGCGACACTGAGCTTTCTGCATGCCCATGTGGCCGAGCACGGCGCCGAGGCGGAAACCATTCCGTTCAGCGTCAACCAGATCCGGGACCTGTTCCTGGGCAAGCTGGTGATCGATTACGACCATGTGTTCTGCATGACGATCACCAAGACCCGCAGCCCGATCCACGACAACGCGATGCAGGCCAGTTTCGCGATCCTCAATGATTACAAGCCGGTGCGGCAGGCAGCGGGCTTCAACTCGCCGTTCGCGCTGCGCGTGCTCGATACCCAGAACCTGTTCGCCGCACAGGGCGTGACCGCGGTGGAAGCGGTGCGCCTGCGCGACAGTGGCGCGAGCGTGCAGCAGATCCGCGAGCGGCTGGAGCTGCTGGCCAACAACGTGCACGGCTACATGATCACCCGCGATCTGTACTACATGCGCGCCCGTGCACGCCATAAGGGCGACCGCAGCGTGGGCCTGATCAGCGCCGCGCTGGGCAGCGCGCTGGACATCAAGCCGGTGCTGCATGGCTACCGCGGCGAGACCGGGCCGGTGGCCAAGATCAAGGGCTTCGACAATGCGGTGAAGAAGCTGTTCGATTTCGTCGGCCAGCGGGTCAAGGGCGGCCTGATGACGCCAACCGTGTGCATCAGCTACGGCGGCGAGCTGGCCGACCTGCAGGCCCTGCCCGGCTACGCCATGTTGCGTGAGACCTGCCAGGCGCATGGCGTGGATGTGTTCGAGGCGGTGATGAGCCTGACCGGCATGGTCAACGTGGGCAAGGGCGCGGTGACGATCGGGTTTGCCGACGGCCCCCACACCTTCAACGGCTGACCGCACTGGTCAGCATCGCCGCGGCCATGCCACGATCCGGGCACGGCCGCGGGTTCTGCACGCGGATTGCACCGCGTCTCTGCCAGCCTTGCCGCATTCAATGGAGGTAACCATGCCAGTAAGTTATGACATCAGCCTGCCGGACCCGGCCAAGGCGCGCGGCAACGATCCGGACCTGTCCTTCCACGCCCAGGGCGCGGCAGGGTTGGCCGAAGAGCTTCAGAATGCCCTGCGCACCCCGGTGCTGTTCGACCGCTGGCGCGCCAAACAGGACGATCCCGACGCGGTCGACCCGCAGTGGGGCGCGACCGATCCGGCCGCCACCGTGACCGGCGCGCAGGATGATCTGCGCATCAACCTCTGCGCCACCACCAGCATCGACAGCGACGTGTTCAAGCAGCGCCTGCGCATGCTGGCCGGCAGTCACTGGGAACTGCGCAACGTGCGTTGAGCCATGTTGCCCGGCCCGCTGGCAGCCGACGCGCTGCCAGCGCGGGTCACGCCTACCCCCACATCGCGCCAGCCGCCACCCAGCGCGCGATACAGATCCACCCGTGCGATCGCAGCCGCCGCCTGGCTGTCAGCCAGCGCTGCCTGGTTGTCCAGCGCGATGCGCTGGGTGGTCAGCACGTCGAGCATATCGATCACCCCGGCCTGGTACTGACGACGCGCAGCCATCAAGGCACGATCACTTTCCTCCACCGCCACCTGCAGCGCCTGCCCGCGTCGCTGCTCCGCGCTGTACCCGTCTATCGCATCGTCCACGTCGTGCCACGCCTGCAGCACCGTCTTCTGGAACTGCAGCGCAGCTTGGCGTTCCTGCAGCCGGCTGAGAGCGAGGTTCGCTTTCAACCTGCCGCCCTGGAAGATCGGCAGACTGATCGCCGGACCGATGCTGAAACGATGGGCGTTCCAGCCGTCCAGGTCGTCGAGCTGTTTGGCCTGGAAGCCGGCATCGCCATTGAGGGTGATGCGCGGCAGGAAGTTGGCCTTGGCCACACCGATGCCAGCCGTCGCCGCATGCAGGGCCGCTTCGGCGCGGCGGATGTCCGGGCGGCGCTCGACCAGGTCGCTGGGTAGCCCGGCCGCCATGCCGGGCAACGCCGGCCAATCGCGCCGCGCGTTTTCCAGCTGTGCGTCCAGCGCCTGCGGGGAGCGCGCCAGCAACAGGGCCAGCGCATTGCGCAGGTGCGATTGCCGATGCTGCAGCGGTGCCACCCGCGCCTCCAGCGCTGCCACCTGCGCGGCCGCACTGGCCACCTGCAAGGTGGTCGCTACGCCCTGCTGCTGGCGGGAAAGGGTCAGCCGCTGCACGTCGCGCGCGATGTGCAGGTTGTCCTCGGTGATCGCCAGCAACTGACGCGTCGCGCGCAGCTGCAGATAGGTACCGGCGGCTTCGGCCATCACCGCGGTCTGCACCGCGTGCCAGTCTTCGTTGGCGATCTGCACGCGGGCATCGGCGATCTCCACCTGGCGGCGCACACGGCCCCAGAGATCCAGCTCCCAGCTCAGGCCGATACCGGCCTGGAACAGCCCATAGTCCTCCCGCCCGGCATTGCCGGACGGATCGTTCAAACCCACTTCGCTGTTGCGCGCACGGGTGGCGCCGACCGTCGCGCCGACGGCCGGGACGCGGTCGGCGGCGCTGCTCCGGCGCAGCGCGCGGCTCTGCGCGACGCGGTTGGCCGCCAGCTGCACATCCAGATTGGCGCGCATGGCCTGGCTCGCCAGCGCCACCAGCAGCGGATCCTCGAAGCCGTTCCACCACGCCGCGTCATCAGCGAAGGCCGCCGAGGTGATCACGCCCCCCTCCCACTGCGCGGGCAGGCTTGCCTGGGGCCGCACGAAGTCCGGGCCGAGGGTGCAGGCCGCCAGTGCGGTGCACAGCGCGCTGCCTGCCATCAGGCGCACCGTCTGCCGGCGCATCATGCGCCCTCCCCCGGCAGCCCACGCCCGCCGCTGTCCAGATCCACGCGCGCCTCCACCGACATGCCGGCGCGCAGCTTGCCGGCCAGCGGCTGGCCTTCGTCGAGCACGATCTTCACGGGTATCCGCTGCACCACCTTGGTGAAGTTGCCGGTCGCGTTCTCCGGCGCGATCGCGGCGAAGGTCACCCCGGTTGCCGGGGCGATGCTGTCGATCCGGCCGTGCAGCGACTGGCCGGGGAACACATCCACCTGCACGTCTACGCGCTGTCCGGCGTGCATGCGCGTCATCTGCGTTTCCTGGAAGTTGGCGACGACGAACGCCTGCTGCAGCGGCACCACCGCGAGCACCGGCGTGCCCGGGGTGAGGTAAGCGCCCACGCGCACTGCGCGGCGGCCGACCATGCCATCGATGGGCGCGCGCAGCTCGGTATGCGACAGATCCAGTTCGGCACGGGCCTGTGCGGCGTCGGCCCGCTGCACGGCGGCCTGCGCGGACTGCACGCTGGCGGTCAGCAACGCAGTGCGCTGGCGCGCATTGAGCACGGCGGCCGTGCCCTGCTGCAGATGCGCACTGGCCACCGCCTGGCGCGACTGCGCCTGCTGTGCGTTCTGCACGGTGCCGGCACCGTCGCTGGCCAGCGCTTGATAGCGGCGCTGATCGGCCTGGGCGAGGCTGAGCTCGGCACGGCTGACGTCTACGCTCGCCTGGGCCTGGTCGATCACCGAACCCTGCTGCGCCAGCGCGGCCTGCGCATTGGCCAGTTGCGCCCGTGCATTGGCGAGATCGGCACGCGCGGCCGCCAGCGCTACCTGATAGTCACGGTCATCGATGCGCGCGAGCACATCGCCGGCCTTGACCGTCTGGTTGTCCCGCACGCGGACCTCGCTGACGAAGCCAGCGATCTTCGGCGCGACCACGGTGAAGTCCGCGGTGACATAGGCGTTGTTGGTGGATTGATGGCGGCCATCGTGCAGCAGCCACCCGGCGCCGCCGGCGAGCAGCAGCAGGCCGGCAGCGATGACGAAGGGAACGGAATTGCGATGCAGGGACACAGGGGAGTTCCTTGGATTCAAGCCACGGCACGTGGCGGATACATGCGTGTGGGCAGCCACGGAATCAGCGCGATCAGCGCCACCGCCACCCACGCGACGAGGAGATAGAGATCGGCCGAGGTCAGCGCGACCACCTGCGCATGCAGGCGTGCGCCCAGCCCTGGCACAGTGGTGGCATCAAGCCAGGTCGCGTTGCCGACCCGGTCGACCAGCGCGGTCGAGTGCAGATGGCTGCGCGCGGTGGTGACCGCCTCGAGCAGGCCACCGGCGAGCACCGCGGCGAAGCCTTTGACGGTGTTGAACCACGCTGAGGCGAAGGGGCCATCGGTCGGCGCCAGGCTGCCGGTGGCGAGCATCAGCAGCGGCAGCACCGCCATCGGCTGGGCGATGATCTGGATCACCTGCAGCCACACGAAGTTGTCGCGGTGCCAATCGGTGGTCAGCTGCGCGCCCAGGCCACAGGCCAACGCCAGCAGGCCCAGGCCGATCGCCTGCACCCAGCGGCTGTCCACCCGGCGCTGGTTGAGCAGGGTCGCCACCAGCGGCAGCGCGATCAGCTGCGGCAACGCGACCCACAGCAGCATCGGCGCGGTCTGCAGCGGCCGGTAGCCCTGCACCTTGGCCAGGAAGCTGGAGGGAATCATGATCACCGCCAACAGCACGAACAGCACGCCACCCAGCGTGATCAGCGCGTAGCTCAGATTGCGGTTGGCCAGCAGCTGCAGCTTGAAGAACGGCAGCGGGTGCGACCATTCGTTGTAGAAGAACAGCGCCAACAGGCCGGTACCACCGCCGAGCAGCAGGCAGATCAACGGCGAGGCGAACCAGTCCAGGCGCGGCCCCTGCACCAGGCCGATCACCAGCATAACCAGCGCCGGGAACCCGAGCGCCAGGCCGACCCCGTTGAACTGCGCGAAACGCTCCAGCCGCAGCGGGTCCTGCGGCAGGCCCCATGCCACCATGCCCAGCGCGGCCACACACCACGGCACGATCTGCCAGAACGCCCAGTGCCACCCCACGTAGTCCACCCACAGCGCGGCCATCGGTGTGCCCAGGCTCGGCCCGAACGTGGCCGTCAGCGCATAGCCGGCCAGGCCGTACAACTTGATGCCCGGCGGCAGGAAGCGCAGCGCCACGCTCATCAGCAGCGGTGGCAGCGCGCCGCCCGCCAGCCCCTGCAGCGCGCGCAGGATCAGGAACGAGGGCAGATCCGGTGCGAACGGACACAGCACGCCCAGCACCATGAAGGCGCCGATCATCACCAGTGCGAAGCGACGCAGTGAGAAGGTCACCGCGCACCACGGCGCAAATGCCATCGCGCTGACCGACATCGCCGTGTACAGCGCGATGATCCAGCTGCCGTCATCGGCACTGAACCCCATCGCGCCCCGGATGTCGGCCAGCGCGACCTTGGTGACGTTTTCGTTGATACCCGAGATCAGCACAGCCAGCAGCACGCCGCACAGGCCCACGGCCAGACGCAGGCCGAACACCGCCTGCGCGGGCGGTGCAGCCGGCACGGCAGTTGCTGCCGGCAACGGGGCGGCAACAGCAGTCATCGAACACCCCCCGGGTACGGGGGATGCAGCGGGAACAACACGGACATGGGTCCACTCCACGACGGGGAGCGGCAGTCTAGGCAGCGCCGATGCTGCGAAAAATGCTGCGCCGGCCATCGCTGGCGTGCATCAGACGCACGCCTCACCGGTGACCGTGCAGGCGGCCGGGGTCGCAGTGCGTCAGGCCTGCGTGGACTCCGCGTCGCACATCGCCTTGATGCTGCGGCGCAGCCAGCGATGCGCCAGATCGCTGTCCAGGCGGGGATGCCATGCCTGCACGACAATCGCGCTGCGGACCGGAATCGGCAGTTCAAACAGGCGCAGCGGTACCCCGAGGCGTTCCAGCCGGCCCAGCATCACGCTGGGCATCTGCGGCAGGATCAGGTCCGAATCGGCCGCGGCGAAGATCGCCGAGTGGAAGGTCGGCATGATCTGCGCGACCCGTCGGGTCAGCCCCAGCGCTTGCAGGTCCTCATCGATCGGGCCATACCACCGGCCACGGCGCGATACGGCGATGTGGTCGAAGGCCACGAAGCGCTCGGCAGTGATCTCGCCGGCGAAGATCGGGTGGCCCTCGTGGGCGGCACCGAAGAACGAGGTACTGAACAGGTTCTGCACCTTGGTATCGGCGCTCAGCTTGCTGACAGCGCTGATGTGCAGATCGATCCGGCCCTGCGCCATCGCATCGTCGTCCCCATCGCCCTCGGGCACGAACCGCAGCACCGAGCACGGCGCCTGCGCCTTGAACAACTCGCGCATGCGGCCACCGTACGTGCCGACAAACACATCGTTGGCGCGGATGCTGAAGGTGCGCTCCAGCGTCAGCATGTCGACCTCGCGGCCGGCATTGAACACCAGGTGGGCCTGCTCGATCACCCCGCGCACCTGCTCACGCAGTTGCAGCGCGCGCGGGGTCGGGGCCAGGCCACGGCCGGCGCGGACCAGCACCGGATCGCCGATCGCCTCGCGGATGCGGCCCAGGGTACGGCTCATCGCCGGGGCACTGAGGTTCATCCGCCGCGCCGCGCCCACGACGCTGCCCTCCTCGATCAGGGCATCCAGGGCAATGAGCAGGTTCAGATCGGGCATGGTCACGGCAGTATCACCTTCAACGTGTGGCGGTGACTTTACTGCAATCAAAAACCCCTATTCGTGCGTTATACGCACTACTCGACTGCCGCGCACGGCATGGGTCCAGCGCAGGCAGTGGGCGACCCTAGCGGCCCCTCTCCCGAGAATGCCGATGTTCACCAAGATTCTAGTGGCCCTCGATGGCGGCCCGCAGCACGCACAGGTCCTGGCGCTGGCCGGATCGCTGGCCGGCCCTGCCTCGCGCCTGCACCTGCTGTGCGTGCTGGATCCCGCCTTCGCCCTGGCCGATGACGCACCGCGTGCCGACCATGCCGAATACCCGGCCGCCGATGATCAGGTCCACCAGGCCGAGCGTCTGCTGGCCACCGCGCTGGGCAGCCTGCGCGAGCGCGGCATCGATGGCCTCGGGCATCACCCGGCCGGCGAACCGGCCGAGGTGATCTGCGACTACGCCCGCCAGCACGGCTGCGACCTGATCGTCATCGGCCACCGCCACCTGTCGCGGATGGAGCGCCTGCTGGACCGCTCGGTCGGGCAATGGACGGTGGACCATGCGCCCTGCCCGGTGCTGGTGGAAGTGCGCGATGGCGATGCCTGAGCGAACGCCGGCGTGCCGTCAACCATCGGCCGCGGCCGTGCCTTGGCCCGGCGGCGAACGGTGATCGCGCTCAGGCCGGTGCGCCGCCCGCTTCCACCCGATTGCGCCCGCCCCGCTTGGCGGCGTACAGCGCGGCATCCGCCGCCGCCAGCACCTCGGCAGGATCGGCGTCCAACACCCTCGGCACGGTCCCGACGCCGATGCTGATCGTCACCGGTCGTCCCGACTCAGCGGAAGGCAACTGCAGCTGCTCCACTGCACGGCGCATGCGCTCGGCCAGTGCAGGGGCGCCTGCCAGCGGCGTGGATGCCACCACCACGGCGAATTCCTCACCGCCATAACGGGCAACCAGATCCGTGCTGCGCACCGCGCACCCCGCCAACGTTGCAGCGACCAGGCGCAGGCATTGATCGCCGGCCGGGTGCCCGAAGCGGTCGTTGAACGCCTTGAAGCAGTCGATATCGACCATCAGCAACGCGATCCCCTGCCCGCTTCGCCGCGCCTGCTCCCACGCATCACGCAGGCTCTGGTCGAACTGGCGTCGGTTGGCCAGGCCGGTGAGGCTGTCGATCCGCGACAATGCATCGAGCTGGTCCTGCCGCGCGAACGAACGCATCTGCATCAACACACTGCGCAGGCCCGACCCCACGGTAGCCAATGCAAACCCGGCTACGGCCAGATAGGGATGCTCGCGCACCATCAATGCCGACACCACCATCAGCGACAGGGCCAGGATCAAGGGGCTCCCGGCGCGCACGGCCATCACCAGCGCGCGCGGCACACGCACTTCACTGCGTCGGGAAGGCCGCAGCGCCATGATCGCCAGCAACAGGAACGGGACATCGATCAGCAGATCGACCAGACCGCCGTAGCTGCCCTCCGTCTCGACGTGGTTGATGTACGCGGCAACACCCAGGTACACCCAGGCGAACACGCACAACGTCCGGAAGAACACGCGCCGAGAGGGATCTTCGCTCGCCCGCCAGCGCAGCAGCGCAAACCCGGCGATGAAAATGTTCTCCACATCGAACATCAGCCGCAGGTGTGCGATCCCGTCCTCGCCCGCATCGTTGAGCGTGGCGAAGGAGAACGTGTAGACGAAGAACAGGTAGCCGAGCAGCAGCGCGAGCAGCGCATCAATCAGGCTGAGGTACCACGGCTCATGCCGCGGATGGGCCATCGCGAAGGTGAGCGGCACGCCGTACAGCACGTACAGCAGCATGCTCAGCCCCGGCGTCGCATCGGCGTTGCCTCGGCCGACCTCCTGGTACATGTTCAACGCCATGCCTGCCGCCCACAGCCCCATGCCCAGCGCCATCGCGACCCAGCCGACGATCGAGGCGCTGCGGCGCCCCCGCCACACACAGGCCAGCCCCGCCAGCAGGGGCGCTCCGATCAGGAACGCATAGGACACCGGCAGCGCATGCGCGGGCATCAGCACCAGCGCGATGCCATGGCACAGCAGGTACAGTACCGACAGCCAGACCACCATGCGGCTTCCTACCCCGATGCGGCGTTTTGTCCAACATACAAGGTTACTGCGCGGCGCGGGATCAAGTCATCCCGCGTTGACGTCGCCACGGCGCGCTCATCCCGGAGGCTGGACGCGGCAAGCCGCCACCGCGATCCCTTGCCGGACCACCGGCACGCCACCCTGCCGGCCGGCCGGCCGGCCCCAAACGGGTAGTCGAACGCTATGCCTCAGGCGTACAACGCCTTGGCGTGGTGCGCGATGTGCTCGCCGATGAAGCTGCTGATGAAGTAATAGCTGTGGTCGTAACCGGGCTGCAGGCGCAGCGTCAGCGGATGACCGGCCGCCGTGCAGGCCGCCTGCAACCACTGCGGCTGCAGCTGGGTATCGAGGAATTCATCACCACCGCCCTGGTCCACCAGCAACGGCAGGCGCTCGGTCGCGGCGGCGACCAGCTCGCTGGCATCCCACGCCGCCCAACTGGCGCGGTCCTCACCCAGGTAGGCAGTAAAGGCCTTCTGCCCCCACGGCACGCGGGTCGGCGCGACGATCGGCGAGAACGCCGAGACACTCTTATAGCGACCCGGGTTCTTCAACGCGATCACCAGCGCGCCATGGCCGCCCATCGAGTGGCCACTGATGCTGCGCGCACCCGTTGTCGGAAAATGCGCCTCGATCAACGCCGGCAGCTCCTCCACCACGTAGTCGTACATGCGGTAGTGCGCCGCCCACGGCTGCTCGGTAGCATTGAGATAGAAGCCGGCGCCCTTGCCCAGGTCATAGCCCTCGGCATCGGCGACGTCATCGCCGCGCGGGCTGGTGTCCGGCGCGACCAGGATCACGCCATGCTCGGCGGCGTAACGCTGCGCACCAGCCTTGGTGATGAAGTTCTGTTCGTTGCAGGTCAGCCCGCTGAGCCAGTACAGCACGGGCAGCTTCTGCGTGGCGGCCTGCGGCGGCAGATACACGGCGACATTCATGTCGCAGCCCAGCACCTGCGAGGTGTGGCGGTACACGTCCTGCCAACCGCCGGACGCGGCGCGATGTTCGATGCGTTCCATGGTGATTCTCCGTAGGGGCGGCGCGGACCGCGCGCCGCCCGTAATGGCTCAGAAATGCACGACCGAGCGGATCGACTTGCCTTCGTGCATCAGATCGAACGCGTCGTTGATCTCGTCCAGGCCCATCGTGTGGGTCACGAACGGGGCCAGCTCGATGTCGCCCTTCATGGCGTCTTCGACCATGCCCGGCAGCTGGGTACGGCCCTTGACGCCACCGAAGGCGGTGCCCTTCCAGGAGCGGCCGGTGACCAGCTGGAACGGACGGGTCGAGATTTCCTGGCCCGAGCCGGCCACACCGATCACCACCGACTGGCCCCAGCCACGGTGCGCGCATTCCAGCGCCGCGCGCATCACGTTGACGTTGCCGATGCACTCGAAGGTATGGTCCACGCCCCAGGTGGTCATCTCCACGATCACCTGCTGGATCGGCTTGTCGAAGTCCTTCGGGTTGATGCAATCGGTGGCACCGAACTGCTTGGCCAGGTCGAACTTGGACGGGTTGGTGTCGATGGCGAAGATGCGGCCGGCCTTGGCCTGGCGCGCGCCCTGGATGACCGCCAGGCCGATGCCGCCCAGCCCGAACACGGCCACCGAATCGCCTTCCTGCACCTTGGCGGTGTTGTGCACCGCGCCGATGCCGGTGGTGACGCCGCAGCCCAGCAGGCACACGTGTTCCGGGTTCGCCTCGGGGTTGATCTTGGCCAGCGAGACCTCGGCCACCACGGTGTACTCGCTGAAGGTCGAGCAGCCCATGTAGTGGTAGATCGGCTCGCCGTTGTAGCTGAAGCGGGTCGTGCCATCGGGCATCACGCCCTTGCCCTGGGTGGCGCGCACGGCCACGCACAGGTTGGTCTTGCCGCTCTTGCAGAACAGGCACTCGCCACACTCGGCGGTGTACAGGGGGATCACGTGGTCGCCCGGCTTGACGCTGGTGACGCCCTCGCCCACTTCCACCACGATGCCGGCGCCTTCATGGCCCAGCACGGCCGGGAACAGGCCTTCCGGATCGTCGCCGGACAGGGTGAACGCATCGGTGTGGCAGACGCCGGTGTGGGTGATCTTGACCAGCACTTCGCCCTTCTGCGGCGGAGCGACGTCGATCTCGACGATCTTCAACGGTTCGCCAGCGGCGAAGGCAACGGCAGCACGGGATTTCATGGGGAGCACTCCAAGGCAGGGAACAAGACAGGTGCGCGTGCGGGTAGCCGCACGCTTATTTCAGGTAGGAACGGATCAGCGCACTCATGTCGCGCACACGCTCGGCGCGCTGCGCATCGGACTGCGCCGGCTGGCCGAATTCTTCACGCAGGTGGGCTTCCATCACTTCGGACATCAGCCCGTTGACCGCACCGCGGATCGCCGCGATCTGCTGCAGCACCGGCCCGCACTCGGCCCCGGCATCCAGCGCCCGATCCAGCGCATCGCACTGGCCGCGGATGCGACGCACGCGGGCCAGGACCTTCTTCTTTTCTTCCGGGGAGTGCGGCACGGGCGAATGACCAGAGAACTATACTGGGGGATAGTATACACAACCGGTCGCCCGCCCGGCTCAGTCGAACGCACCGGCATCGGCCAGTGTCGCCAGCGCATCCACCACGTAGCGCACCTTCGGCCGCAGGTGCCGGGTCTGCGGCCATAGCGCGTGGATCTCCACATGGTGCTGCATGCAGTGGCCCAGCACCTGCTGCAACGCGCCCGACTGCAGGTGCCGCTTCACCAGGAAGTGCGGCATCTGGCAGATGCCCAGGCCGGCGATGGCCGCTTCGATCACGGCATCGCCATCGTTGAGCTGGTGGGTGCCGCTGGGAATGAAGCGCGCTTGCCCGGCGTCTTCTCCGATCCGCCACGCCACCGGCTGTCCATACCGATAGCCGACGATGCTGCGATGCGCATGCAGGTCGTCCACGGTGGCGGGCGTGCCGTGCCTGTCCAAGTAGGCCGACGAGGCGCAGGTGATCAACTGCTGGGTGCCCAGCCGTCGTGCAACCAGGTGCTGGGCCTGGTCCAGCCCACCGAACCGGATCAGCAGGTCGATGCCCTCTTCGACCGGGTCCACGAAGTGGTCGGTGAAGGTCATGGTGAGCTGCAGTTCGGGGTGTTCGGCACAGATGCGCAGCAGCACCGGCAGGATCATCAGCCGCCCGAACGAGGACGGCATGTCGATGCGCAGGCGGCCTGCCGGCAGGTGCGAGGCCGAGCCCAGGCACGCCTCGGCCGAGGCGATCTCTTCCAGCGCGGTGGCGCAGGAGGCGAAGTAGGCCTGGCCATCGGCGGTGAGCGAAATGCGCCGCGTGGTGCGATGGAACAGCCGCACACCCAGACGCTCTTCCAGCCGCGCGATCGCCTTGCCGACCGCCGAGCGCGAGATTCCCAGGGTCTCGGCCGCTTCGGTGAACGTGGCCGAGCGCGCCGTGGTGACGAAGGTGACCAGCCCATTCAACGATTCCACTGGCAGCATCACCGCGCTCCATTGGGGACACAATGTCCCACTTGCTGGGAAATTGAAGTCCTTTATGTGCCTCCAGGTCAACCCTATCTTGAAGGGGTCGCGCCGCTGGCGCCCCCTTCCCCACGAGTTCGCCTTATGACCGCCCTGCTCTTCCAGCCCTACGACCTCGCCGGTACCCCCCTGCGCAACCGCATCGCGATGGCGCCGATGACCCGCGCACGCAACCCCGGCACCGTGGCCAACGCCCTCACCGCGCAGTACTACCGGCAGCGCGCCAGTGCCGGGCTGATCATCAGCGAAGGCACCCCGGTGTCGCCGCAGGGCCAGGGCTACATCGACGTGCCGGGCATGTGGTCGGCCGAACAGGTGGAGGGCTGGAAGCCGGTCACCGCTGCCGTGCATGCCGAAGGGGGCGTCATCTTCGCCCAGCTCTGGCACGTGGGCCGCATGTCGCACGCCTCACTGCAGCCCGACGGCGGCCAGCCGGTCAGCGCGGGCACCCGCCCGGTGGCCAGCGACCCGAAGAGCAGCGCCTTCGTGTACCGCGAGGACGGCAGCCGTGGTCAGGCCGATCCGACCCCGCCGCGTGCCCTGCGCACCGACGAGCTGCCCGGCATCGTCGACGATTTCGCGCGCGCGGCCGACAACGCGATCGCCGCCGGTTTCGACGGTATCGAACTGCACGCGGCCAACGGCTACCTGTTCGAACAGTTCCTCAACCCGGTCACCAATGACCGCACCGACGGCTACGGCGGCACGCTGCAGAACCGCGCGCGCCTGATCCTGGAGACCGTCGATGCGATGGCCGCGCGGATCGGGGCGCACCGCGTCGGCGTGCGGCTGGCACCGAACAACCTGCAGTTCGACATGCCCGAGTACGTCGGCAACGAAGCGGCGTATCTGTACCTGGCGCAGGAACTGGGCAAGCGCGGCCTGGCCTACGTGCACCTCAACGACAACCATGCACGGGGCGTGTCGGTCCTGAGCGAGGTGTTCCTGCGCACGTTCAAGCAGAGCTACGGTGGCACCCTGATCCTGGCGGGCAGCCTCACCCGCGAGCGCGCGCTGCGACTGGTGGACGAGGGCATCATCGATCTGGCGGCGTTCGGCCAGCCGTTCATCGCCAACCCGGACCTGGTGGCGCGGCTGGAGCGCGATGTGGCGCTGGCGGTGCCGGATCGGGCCACGTATTACGGCGGTGGGGCGGAGGGGTATACCGATTACCCGGTTGCCGGCTGATCATGGGGCCGACGCGGGCGTGGTGATTCCGTGGGTGCGTGCAGCCACCCATGGGGTGGCTCTACCCGTGCCCTGCCGGCGGTAGAGCCACGCCATGCGTGGCTGGATTTTCGACGTCCGCGCTGCGGGCAGCCACCCATGGGGTGGCTCTACCGTCCGACCTGCGGGGTCATCGCAACAGCAGGCCCCGCTAGGGGGTTGGGTACATCGCCCATTAGAGCCACCACCGCCGCGTCGAGTTGCCCGGTGGCGGCCAGGGTAGCCACCGGGTGCGCGCGCAGGTGCGGCGGCAACGGCGCCGGCAACCGTCCGGCATCCAACGCCAGCAGATGGTCGGCCAGCTGGCGGACGTCCGCGTCGCTGAGTGCAGCAGACGCCGGCATGGCAGCCGTCATGCCGGTACGTAGCTGAAGTGGGTATCGATGCCCTCGAAGCCGATCACGCGACGGATCAACGCGGTGGCGACATCCTCGCCCACGCCACCGGCCTGGATCGCAGGATCGGCATACAGCTCTTCCAACGCCTGCACCTGCGCTGCGCGCAGATAGGGGCGATGCGACTTCAGCCAACGCTGCAGGTTGTCGGCGATATCGCCTTCTTCCAGCAAGCCGTCGTCAAGGTCGGCCACCGCATCGACCATCATCCGGAAGATGAAGTCCTGCAGGTTGGTCGCGAGCAGGTCCACGCGGTCATCGTCGTGCCAGAGCAGCACCACGCGCGGCTCGCCCGGTGCACTCGGATCTTGCCAGAAGCAGTAGTAGTCGCCCGCCCCGGTACTACCGAATGGCAACAGCTGCAGGCGCTCGCGCAGGCGCACGTGACTGTCTTCATCGGTGAACTGTTCGGCGTGGCCCACGATATCGGCCGGCGCGATCAGCTCGAACTCACGCGCGTACAACAGCAGCGGCGGGCGCGCACGCAGCGTCGGGTACACGCTGGTGACCCAGCCGTGGCAGAACGTACCCCAGTCCAGCATGCGATCACCCTGCAGTTGGTGGTACAGCGCGGGAAACGCCTGGCCGAGCTGCTGTTCGATGTCGTGGGGCGTTGCGATGGGCATGCCAGGGTGCATCCGATGCGGCGGGCAAGCGTGCCACTGGCGGTGCAGCCGCGGCAACCACTTCGCACTTCAAACCGTCGCCCGCACCATATCCACGAACGCGCGCAGCGCCGACGACATCTGCCGTTGCCGCGGGTAATACAGTACGAAGCCGGGGAACGGTTCACTCCAGTCTTCCAGCACCGCCACCAGGCGGCCATCGTCCAGGTAGGGGCGCGCGGAGTCTTCCAGCACGTAGGCCAGGCCAAGGCCGTCGACCACGGCCTGCAGGATGGTGTGCTGATCGCCCAGGGTGAGCCGGCCGGGCACGTCCACGTCCAGTTCCTGGCCGTCCCGTTCGAACTGCCACTTGTACAGATGGCCGCTGGCGAAACGGAAGCGCACGCACTCATGCTGCGCCAGTTCGTGCGGATGCGCTGGAATGCCGCGGCGCTGCAGGTAGGACGGCGCGCCCACGATCAGGCCGCGCAGCGGCGGGCCCAGCGGCACCGCCACCATGTCTTCGGGCACCGACTCGTGCAGGCGCACGCCGGCATCGAATCCCTTGGCGACGATATCCACCAGGCCATCGTCCTGCGCCAGTTCAATGCGCACGTCGGGGTGGGCTTGCAGGAACCGCGCCAGGCGCGGGCCGAGCTGGGTCTGCACGGCGGCGCGGGTGGCGTTGATGCGCAGCAGGCCGGCCGGGGCGGCGCGGAAGTGATTCATTTCCTCCAGCGCGTCATGCACCTGATCCAGGGCCGGCTGCAGCCGTTCGAGCAGGCGCTGGCCGGCTTCGGTGAGGGCCACGCTGCGGGTGGTGCGATGGAACAGGCCCACCCCCAGCCGTTCTTCCAGCGCGCGGATCGCGTAGCTCACCGCCGAGGTGGACAGCGCCAGCTCGGCCCCCGCCTTGCGGAAGCTGCGGTGGCGCGCCACGGCGGCGAAGGCGGCCAGATGGGTCAGGTTGTCAGTGGCCATGATTATCCCGTTTCACTTGATGAATCATGCCGATATCCTGACTGTTTGTGCACGGGATCGGGGCGTATTGTAAAGCGCCTTTCTACAAACCTGCCAAGGATTCCCCATGTCCCTCGCCCATGGTTATGCGGTGCACGACCAGACCGCGCCGCTGGTGCCGTTCTCCTTCGAACGCCGCCCGGCCGGTCCCGATGACGTGCGCATCGAGATTCTCTTCAGTGGCATCTGCCACTCCGATCTGCATCAGGCCCGTGACGACTGGGGTGGTTCCAAGTTCCCGATGGTGCCCGGCCACGAGATCATCGGCCGCGTGACCGAGGTCGGCGCCAACGTCACCGGCTTCAAGGTCGGCGATTTCGCCGGCGTCGGCTGCATGGTCGATTCCTGCCGCCACTGCGCGGCCTGCGATGAAGATCTGGAGCAGTACTGCGAGAAGGGCGCGACCTTAACCTACAACAGCACCGAGCGCGAGAGCGGCCAGCCGACCTTCGGCGGCTACTCCGACCACATCGTGGTCGAGCAGCGCTTCGTGGTGAAGGTGTCCGAAACGCTCGACCTCAAGGCCGCCGCGCCGCTGCTGTGCGCTGGCATCACCACCTATTCGCCGCTGCGCCACTGGAAGGTCGGCCCCGGCCAGAAGGTCGGCGTGATCGGCCTCGGTGGCCTGGGCCACATGGGCGTGAAGTTCGCCAAGGCGATGGGCGCCACCGTGGTGATGATCACCACCACCCCGGAAAAGGGTGCCGACGCCAAGCGCCTGGGCGCCGATGAAGTGCTGGTCTCGCGTGATCCGGCGCAGATGAAGGCCCATGCGGGCAGCTTCGACTTCCTGCTCAACACCATCCCGGTCAGCCACGACACCAACCCGTACATGTCCCTGCTCAAGCGCGATGCCACCATGTGCCTGGTCGGCGTGCTGACCGAGCTGGATCCGCCGCTGATGGGCGCTTCGGTGATGTTCGGCCGCAAGCACATCACCGGCTCGGCGATCGGCGGCATGGCTGAGACGCAGGAAATGATGGACTTCTGTGCCGAGCACAACATCGTCAGCGACGTGGAAGTGATCGACATCAAGACCGTCAACGAGGCCTGGGAGCGCATGGCGAAGAACGATGTGCGGTACCGCTTCGTCATCGACATGGGCACGCTGGAAAAGGCGGCCTGATCCTTCCACAGGTTCAAGTGAAACATCCCGGAGACACCGCAATACTGTTCGTCTGAGAGGAGCAGTCTTGACACCGAACGGATGATGGGATTTGGAGATCTTCACCGTCCTCGGCGTAGTTGGCCGAGGACGGTGCCCCAGGAGCGCCCCCTCTCCGATCGGAGCTGTGACACCTAGCTGCCGGTTGCCAAGATGCGATCTTCCCATTGTCATCTTCCGCTGACGCGTCGCCACTGGCCTCGCCACTGCTCCCTGGCCCGACTCCCTTGGCGCTTGGCGCTTCTCGCACGATCCGACCCGCCATGGCACCTTTGGCCTTGCTGAAGCAGTTCAGCCACAGGCCTCTCATTGCTGTGCTATCAATGGCACGCCTTGCTTCAAGGCTCTTTCAGGGATTGGAAGGATGCGCAGATTCGGTGGAAGTGCTGGCGGCACGTTTGCTCTCCGCAGAGAAGTGGAGAATTTCTTTCGGAAGCTGAGTGTCGTGGGCGCATGGCTCTGCTGTGTGCTACTGGTCAGCATGACCCTTGTGCCATCTGCACGCGCTCAGACCGTCACCTATATCCATACCGATGCACTCGGTTCGGTCGTTGCCGAATCTGATGCCAATGGCAACGTGATCAAACGCTACGACTATGAGCCCTATGGCGCTGTTGTGGGCGGACAGGTCACGGATGGACCGGGATATACGGGGCATGTGAGCGATGCGGCCACGGGGCTCAGCTACATGCAGCAGCGGTACATGGATCCGCAGTTGGGCAGGTTCCTGTCGGTGGACCCTGTGACGGCGTATGACCAGCCGGTGGGGCAATTCAATCGATACCGATATGCGAACGGCAACCCATATCGCTTTACTGACCCAGATGGGCGTCAAGCGTTGGGAGCACCAAGGGATTTCTACAATCCTGTAACAGCTGAGCAAGCCCAGCAGATTCTCCCAGTGGTTGCCGACTTCACGCCGGTCCTGGGGGACGTCAAAGGTATCGTTGAGGCAATCCAAGCTCCAACACCTGCGAACATTGCCGGGGCGGCAATTGGTCTGATTCCATTGGCCGGTGACGCCGGAAAGGCAGTGTTGAAGCACGGTGACGAAGCCGCGCAACTAGGACGAAAGGTCGCCAGCCAGCACAAGGCTTCTGGAACCATCTATGTCGATTCCAAGGGAAACGCGATCCCGACACCTCCAGGCGGAAGAATTGAAGGATCTCCAGATGGCCGCTTCGTTCAAGCGAAAGGCCCCGACGGCCAGCCTACTGGAGTGCGTATTGATGGAGGACATAAACCATCAACCCATCCCGATCCCCGAGCGCAGCAGCCGCATGGCCATGTGCCAGGTGTAACCAATGCCGATGGAACCCCTTGGCTTCCCGTAAAGCAATGAGTAAGGAGTGCGTGGAACATGGATAGCGAGGCAGAACTCATCCAGATGACGAGGCTTGTCAGAGAATTTGCACTCGGCGCTGTCAACGCCCAGAGCTTCATCGACACGTACTCTAATTTTTACTACTACGAGGCGTTGGACGGCCACGAGGTTTCAAGTGCAATACATGCGGAAGATAGGGTTCGGCTAGGTCCGGCTATCGAATTGCATCGCCGAATCCAAGAGGAAGTCGTGAACAGGATTTCGGTTGATCCGGAGTTTTCATTCGAAGCATTGAAGACGGCAGGGCGACTGACGGCCTCTGAAGCGCGGGAGCTCGCGCTCGAGATCTGTACAGACGTCGGAATTGAAGCTGTCTTGTCGGCGGTAAGGCCTGCCTGACTGGATGGCTGGGCCTGACGGCAGCAACATGATCTGGAACTGACACGTCTGCCTGTCGTGGGGCCACGCAAAGAGCGTGCCGTTCTCCCGTAAGGCCTCGGGCGGACTCTGCCCTCCCCTGAGTTCGTAACGTCCAGGTGGCGTCGAAAATTCCCGACCTTGGTCGTAAGGTGTCACGTGGAAAAACGGCGCTCACCCGGACCGGGCGAGCGCCGTTCTTCCACGGTGGTTTTGCGATCAGTACGCAAATTCCTTGAACACTGGATCGATGTTGCCGCCCCACTCGCCGTGGAAGAGCGCCAGCTTGCGGTCGGCCGGGGTCAACCCGGAATCGACGATCTCCTGCAGCACTTCCAGGAACTTGCTTTCGTCCTGACCATCGGCATTGCGCGCGGCGCGGCGCTTGAGGCCGGCCACGGCGATCTTCAACGCTTCGCGCGACAGATCCAGCACGGTGCCGTTGCGGAACGGCAGCTTCAGCCCATGCCGCGGCACGCCATCACGCAGGACATTGCGCTCGACCAGGCTGAAATCACGCACCAGGTCCCACGCGGCATCGAGTGCGGCATCGTCATACAGCAGGCCCACCCAGAACGCCGGCAGCGCGCACAGGCGGCTCCACGGGCCCGCATCGGCGCCGCGCATTTCCAGGTACTTCTTCAGGCGCACTTCCGGGAAGGCGGTGGTCATGTGATCGGACCAGTCGCGCAGCGTGGGCAGCTGGCCCGGCAGCACCGGGAGCTTGCCGACCATGAAATCGCGGAAGCTCTGGCCGCTGGCATCATGGTATTTGCCGTCGCGGTAAGAGAAGTACATCGGCACATCGAGCAGGTAATCCACGTAACGCTCGTAACCGAAGCCGTCTTCGAACACGAAGTCGAGCATGCCGGTGCGATCGTTGTCGGTGTCGGTCCAGATGTGCGAGCGGTAGCTCTGGTAGCCGTTCGGCGCACCTTCGGTGAACGGCGAATCGGCAAACAGCGCGGTGGCGATCGGCTGCAGCGCCAGCGACACGCGGAACTTCTTGACCATGTCCGCTTCGGTGGCGTAGTCCAGGTTGACCTGCACCGTGCAGGTGCGGGTCATCATGTCCAGGCCGAGCGTGCCGACCTTGGGCATGTACTCGCGCATGATCTTGTAGCGGCCCTTGGGCATCCACGGCATTTCATCGCGGGCCCACTTCGGCTGGAAGCCCATGCCGAGGAAGCCCAGCTGCAGTTCGCCGGCGACCTGCGCCACTTCATTGAGATGGGTGCCGGTTTCCACGCAGGTCTGGTGGATGGTCTCCACCGCCGCGCCGGACAGTTCCAGCTGGCCGGCCGGCTCCAGCGTCACCGAGGCGTTGTCGCGCAGCAGCGCGATGGTGCGGCCCTCTTCCTGCACCGGATCCCAGCCGAAGCGGGTCAGGCCGTTGAGCAGCGCTTCGATGCCGCGGTCACCGTCGAAGGTGGGCGGGCGCAGGTCATCCAGGCGGAAGCCGAACTTCTCGTGCTCGGTGCCGATGCGCCACTGCGCCTGGGGCTTTTCGCCGGAGGCCAACGTGGCGACCAGTTCATTACGGTCGGTGATCGGCGTCTCGGCGACGTGGCTGGGGCTCGACAAGGGGAGGCTCGCAGAATTCTGGTCAGGGCGGGGATGTGGGGTTCACGCCCCCGCATCGCAAGGGCGCACTATATCGTGGCGTCCCCTGCCGTCGTGTCACCGTGACGGTTTTCAGCATCCTACTGGCATGGGCTTGACGCTGCGCCGGCCCCGCCGCGGCTGCGAGTCATTCCGCTGTTGGCCGCCGCCAGCCCCTACACTGATTCGATGAGCCGATCCCGACATCCGGAAGTACATCGCTCCGACCGTGTCGGCTGGCTGCGTGCCGCGGTGCTCGGCGCCAATGACGGCATTGTCTCGGTAGCCGGCCTGGTGGTCGGCATCGCGGCGAGCGGCGCCTCGGCCGCCACGATCCTGGCCACCGGCATCGCCGGGACCGTGGCCGGTGCGATGTCGATGGCGGCTGGCGAGTATGTTTCGGTGCAGTCGCAGGCCGATACCGAGCTGGCCGACCTGGCGGTGGAAAAGCGCGAGCTGCACGAAGACCCGCACAGCGAGCTGGAAGAGCTGGCCGCGATCTACCGCCATCGCGGGCTGAGCCCCGACCTGGCGCATGAGGTGGCCACCCAGCTCACCGCGCACGACGCGCTGGGGGCACATGCCCGCGATGAGCTGGGCATCACCGAGGAGCTGCGGGCGCGCCCGATGCAGGCGGCCATGGCCTCCGCCGGCGCCTTCGTCAGTGGCGCCGCGTTGCCGGTGCTGACCGCCCTGCTCGCGCCGCATGCTGTCGTCGGCCAGGCCACCACCTTGGTGACGCTGCTGGGGCTGTGCCTGACCGGCACCCTGGCCGCCCATGCCGGCGGTGCCCCACGTCTGCGCGGTGCGGTGCGCGTCACCTTCTGGGGTGCGATCGCGATGGCCGCGGCCGCGCTGGTCGGCCGACTGTTCAACGTGGCGGGCTGAGCGGTGTCCGCGTCGATCGATACGACCTCCTCGCTGCTGGCGACAATGGCCAGCCTGGCTGACTGCCAGCGCGCCGATGGCTACGCCTGCATCACCGCGCGCCGCGAGCATGGCGCCTCCTCCGTGGAGATTCCGCAGCCGCAGTTCGCGATCCTGCTGCAGGGGCGCAAGCAGGTGCGTACCGCGCAGCAATCGCTGGAATTCGCACCGGGCGATCTGTTCCTCATCACCCGGCGCTGCCGCATCGATGTGGTCAACATTCCCGATCCGCATAGCGGCCTCTATCTCAGTGCGATCGTGCCGATGTGTGCCGAGGCGCTCACTGCCGCCCGGGCGCTGTGGAACGAGCCGCTGCCGCAGGCCGGTGATGCACTGGCCAGGCTGCCACTGGTCGAGCATGGGGCGACCCTGCTGCAGTGGCGGCAGGCACTGGAACACGGCCAATACACCGAAGCACGCTTGGCCCTGGCATCGCTTGCCGTGGCGTTCTGCCGGCGCGGGCACGGCAGCCTGCTGGTTCCCCCCGAACCCAGCCTGGGGGAACGCATCCGCGATCTGATCGCTGCCCAGCCCGAGCGCGATTGGCAGTCACGCGATTTCGAAGCGCAGCTCGGCCTCAGCGGTGCCACGCTGCGGCGGCGCCTGGCCAGCGAGCAATCCAGCGTGCGCGAACTGATCACCGATGCGCGGCTCGCGCATGCCATGAGCCTGCTCTACACCACCCGGCTGCCGTTGAAGACCGTGGCCGCGCGCGTGGGCTACCGTTCGCTGGGCAGCTTCAACAAGCGCTTCGCCGAACGTTACGGGTTGGAACCGGCGGCGATAGGCAACAGCTGAGCGCGAGCGGATCGCGCGGCATTCTGAGCGGAACGCAGCCGACCAGGCGCGCAGCATGGAGGCACCGCGGCGCCGCCGCCCTGTCCGGAACCTGCCATGCCTTTCCCCCGCGTTCGCACGCTCGCCACCGCCGTGTTGCTGGCCGTTGTCGCCAGCCCCGCATGGGCCACCACCACGCACACCCCGCGCGAGCAGGTCCCCGGCGTCTATCACCAGACCATCGGCACGCTGCAGGTCACGGCGCTGTTCGACGGCACGGTCGCACTGGGCCGGCAGGAACTGGTCGGGATCGCCCCCGGGGCAGTCACCCGCCTGCTCGATCACCGCTATGTGCCCGAAGATGGCAAGGGCCTGCAGACGGCGGTCAATGCGTACCTGGTGCAGCAGGGCGATCACCTGACCCTGGTCGACACCGGCACCGCGCAGTGTTTCGGCCCCGGCCTGGGCCAGGTGCTGGGCAACCTGCGCAAGGCCGGCTACGACCCGGCCGAGGTGGATGAGGTGGTGCTGACCCACGCGCACCCGGATCACCTGTGCGGCCTGCTCGATGCGCAGGACAGGATTGCCTACCCGAATGCCACGGTGTGGCTGTCGGCGGCCGATGCCGCGTTCTGGCTGGACCCAGCCAGCGAGGCAACCGCGCCGCAGGGTGTGCGCTTTGCCTTCGCCTTGGCGCGCAAGGCGGTGGCGCCGTATGAAGCGGGCGGGAAACTGAAGCGTTTTGCACCTGGCGACACACTGCCGGCGGGCATCACCGCCTTGGACAGCCATGGTCATACGGTCGGCCACGTGTCTTACCGGATCGATGGCGGCGCCGGCCAGCAGCTGCTGGTATGGGGCGACATCGTGCACTTCCACGCGGTGCAGTTCGCGCAGCCTCAGGCGTCGTTTGAAGCGGACAGCGACCGCGTGGCCGCGATCGCCAGCCGGCGCCGGATGATGGCGCAGGCAGCCGATCAGGGCTGGTGGGTGGCCGGCGCGCACCTGCCGTTCCCGGGGCTGGGGCATGTGCGCCGCGAAGGAGAGGCGTTCGCGTGGGTGCCGGGCGAATTCTCGCCGTTACCGGCGAAATGAGGGGACACGACCGCGCCGTACACCGGGCGTCAGGCGCATTCGGGTAGTGCCGGCCGCTGGCCGGCTCCCGATACATCTGATGGAAAGCGCAGCCGGCCAGCGGCCGGCACTACCCGGCGCCGCGCGGCCCGTTGGACCGCGGCAACGCCCGGATCAGGCCGCTTCGGGCGCCGGCTTGTTCAGGCCCAGCCAGCCGCCGATGATGCCGCGGGCTTCATCCACGCCCTGGCGGGCGGGGCCGGAGAAGGTCTGCACGCTGACGGTATCGCCGAAGGAGGACTGCAGTTCCTTGCGCACCTTCTGCAGGGCGATGCCCTGCTGGCCACGGCCGAGCTTGTCGGCCTTGGTCAGCAGCGCGTGCGCCGGCAGGCCGCGCTGCACCGCATAGGCGAGCATCTGGCGGTCGTAGTCCTTCAGCGGGTGACGGATGTCCATCACCACCACCAGGCCACGCAGGGCCTCGCGGGTACGGAAGTACTGGTCGATGAACGCCTGCCAGTGCGCCTGCAGATCCAGCGGGACCTTGGCGTAGCCGTAGCCGGGCAGATCGACCAGCTTGGCCTCCGGGGTGACCTCGAAGAACACCAGCTGCTGGGTGCGGCCGGGGGTCTTGGAGACCCGGGCCAGGCTGTTCTGGCGGGTCAGGGCGTTGAGGGCACTGGACTTGCCAGCATTTGAGCGACCGGCAAAGGCGACTTCCGCGCCCACGTCTTCCGGCAATTGCCGGGTGTTGTGGGCCGAAAGCAGGTATTGGGCGCGTTCGAGGAGCAATGACATGGGCATAGGATCGCATGTCCGGGCCCGATCCGCGCTGCCCGCGCTCGGTTTTGCTGCACCCTGCGTTGACCGTGGCGTGAAACGGCGTTGATAATCGGGCGATCCCCGTGGTTGCGGTCCCGCAACCGCCAGGCCGGTCCACACGGAGCTTCCGCATGCGCCATGCTCGCGTTCTTGCCGTTTCCGCACTTGCTGTATCGCTGCTCGCCGCCGTTGCCGTTGCCCAGACCTCGATCACGCCCCTGCCGGACAACGGGCCGATCAAGACCGCCTCGCTGGAGGTCGATTTCAGCAAAACCACCTGGGGCGATCCCAAGGCCGGGCAGACCAAGGCGGCCGCCTGCGCGGCCTGTCATTCGGCCGATGGCAATTCCACGGTGGAGATGTACCCGAGCATCGCCGGCCAGAGCGAGCGCTACAGCGCCCAGCAGATGGCCCTGATCGCCAATGGCCAGCGCACCTCCGGGGCCTCGGCGGCGATGGTGCCGTTCGTGCAGGACCTCACCCCGCAGGACATGCGCGACATCGGTGCCTACTTCGCCACGCAGAAGGCCACGGCCGGCATCGCCGACGATGGCGCGGTGACCGAGGGCCCGTACGCGGGCAAGAAGTTCTATGAGATCGGCCAGCAGCTGTATCGCGGCGGCGATGCCGAGCGCGGCATCCCGGCCTGCATGGCGTGCCACGGCCCCACCGGCGCGGGCAATCCCGGCCCGGCCTACCCGCATATCAGTGGCCAGCACGCAGCGTATGTCGCGCGCCGCCTGCAGGAGTACCAGGCCGGGACCACCCAGGAAACGGACAAAGCCCACTTCCAGATCATGGCCTCGATCGCCAAGTCGTTGACCGAGCAGGAAATCCAGGCCTTGGCCAGCTACCTGCAGGGCCTGCACAACCGGGCCGATGACGTCGCCGCTGCGGCCACCCCGCTCGCCGGAGGCACGCAGGCACCGTAACGACCGCCCACGCCGCAGCGCATCCCCTTGGTCGGATGACGGATGCGGCCACCCCGGCCGGCGGGGTATGTTCACTGGCACGCCGGCGACTGGGCCGGCGTCGTTTTTTCTGTATGGAGATGGATGTAGATGACGTTGATGCCCCGCCTGATGTTGTTGCTGCTGGCCCTGAGCCCGTTGACCACCCTCGCCGCCACCCCGACACCGCTGGTGGAGGGCAAGGATTACGAACGCATCGCCGATGCCGGTCCGTTCGCGCCGCTGGCCGGCAAGATCGAAGTCGTGGAGATGTTCGGCTACACCTGCCCGCACTGCGCGCACTTCGAGCCGCAGCTGGAAGCCTGGGCCGTCAAGCTGCCCAAGGACGTCCGCTTCACCCCGGTACCGGCTGCTTTCGGGGGCGTGTGGGATTCGTTTGCCCGCGCCTACTACGCCGCCGACCAGCTGGGCGTGGCCAAGCGCAGCCACCGCGCCATGTTCGATGCCCTGCATGAGAAGGGCTCGCTGCCGATGCAGAACGTCTCGCCGGATGAACTGGCCGCGTTCTACCAGGGCTTTGGCGTGGCCCCGGCGCAGTACATCACCGCGCTCAAGAGCGACGCCGTGGATGCCAAGGTCAAGGCCGCCCGTGCCTTCGCCCTGCGCACCAAGGTGCCCGGCACGCCGACGCTGATCGTCAATGGCGTGTACCTGGTCAAGGGCGACTCGTTCGAGTCGATGCTGCGCAATGCAGATGCCCTGATCGCCCGTGCGCGCAGCGGCAAGGCGCTCTAACAGCGCTCGCTGAACCATCACGCACCGTGCACGCGGGACGCTCGTTTCCGCGTGTCATCATGCTTCCCTGGCCGGTGCTTCCAGCATCGGCCCCACCATGCTCATCCGCTGGAGATGCTTCGATGAAGACCCGTTTCGCCATTACGCTCATGGCCCTGCTGCCGATCCTGGCTGCCTGCAAGGCGCAGGACGGTACCGCCAACACCACCGCCCCGGCCGAGCCGGCCGCGCCGAGCAGCACCCCGGCCACCGAAACGGCCCCCCCGAGCGAGCAGGCCCCGGCCGCCAGCGGTGAAACCGCCGCCGCCGAGACCGCCGCTGCCGAAGCCACCACCCCGGCGCCGGCGCCGGCCTCGTCGCGCCCGACCGGCCCGGAGCCGGTTGCCGGCACCGACTATGTGGTGATCGAGAATGGCCAGCCGTTCCAGCCGGCCACCGGCAAGATCGAAGTCGCCGAAATCTTCGGTTACGTGTGCCCGGCCTGCGCCGCGTTCCAGCCGCTGATCGGGCCGTGGAAGGCCGGTCTGCCGAGCGATGTCAATTTCGTCTACGTGCCGGCCATGTTCGGCGGCACCTGGGATGACTACGGCCGTGCGTTCTACGCCGCGCAGGCCATGGGCCTGCAGGAAAAGACCCACGAAGCCATGTACGCCGCGATCCATGCCGAGCAGAGCCTGAAGGGCGAGCGCGGCCGTGATTCGGTCGACGACATCGCCAACTTCTACGGCAAGCACGGCGCCGACCCGAAACAGTTCGCCGCGATGATGGGCAGCTTCGCCGTCAACGCCAAGACCAACTCGGCCAAGCAGTTCGCCCAGCGCAGCAAGATCTCCGGCACCCCGTCGGTGATCGTCAACGGCAAGTACTTGGTCAAGGGCAAGGGCTTCCCGGACATGCTGCGCATCGCCGATCACCTGATCGCGCGCGAACGCGCCGGCAAGGCCAACTGATCCAGCGATAGCGAACCGTCGTGACCTCCCCCCACACGCGGACCCTGCGCCTGCTGACGGCCAATATCCAGGCCGGTTCGAGCACCCGCCGCTACAGTGACTACGTGACCCGCAGCTGGTCGCATGCACTGCCGGCCGGGCGTAAGCGAACCAGCCTGGATGCCATCGCGCAGATGGCCCGCGAACACGACATCGTCGGCCTGCAGGAGGCCGATCCCGGCAGCCTGCGCTCGGGCTTCACCAACCAGACCCACTATCTGGCCGAGCGCGCCGGCTTCAATTACTGGAGCCACCAGCCCAACCGCCGGATGGGTGGGGTGGCCTCCAGCGCCAACGGCCTGCTCAGCAAACTCGAGCCGGTCGAGGTCCAGGACCACGCCCTGCCCGGCCGGATCGGCGGGCGCGGCGTGCTGCTGGCCAAGTTCGGTGAAGGCAGCCAGGGCCTGGCGGTGGCGGTGGCGCATCTGTCCTTGGGGACCAATTCGCGCATGTCGCAATTGGCCTTCATTGCCGATCTGCTCTCCGACCACCCCAACGCCGTGCTGATGGGCGATTTCAACTGCCTGGCCGAACGGCCCGAAATGCAGGTGCTGTACCAGAAGACGACGCTGCAGCCGCCGGGCTGCGTGGTGCCGACCTTCCCCAGCTGGCGCCCGGACCGGGCGATCGACCACATCCTGCTCAGCGACGGCCTGCAGCAACGCAGTGCCGAAGCCGTGCCGGCCGCGTTCTCCGATCACCTCGCGCTGGCGATGTCGATCGATGTACCGAGCAGCGCGCTGCGCTGACCCCTGTGCACCCGCCGCCCTTGCGCGGCGGGCATCGTGAGCGTGTAAACAGGCTGTCCACAGCGCCTGTGCGATAAATCCCGCCGTCTGCCGCTCCGGCACCGGGAGTATCCCCCACCCCATGAGTACCGTGGAGCCGCCTCTGCCCGAGGTGCGCACGCTTCGACCCGTGTTCCTGCTTGCCGCCACGATCGTGGCGGCATTCGCCATTCTGGTCACCGTGTTTCCCATCGATGCCGGCGTGATGCTGCTCGATGCCCAGACCTGGGCCTCGCGCAATGTCGGCTGGTATTACCTGCTGGCGATGACCGTGTACCTGGTGTTCGTGGTCGGCGTGGCGTTGTCCGGCTATGGCAACGTCAAACTCGGCGCGGACCATGACGAGCCGGAGTTCAGCTATCTGTCCTGGGCCGGCATGCTGTTCGCCGCAGGCATCAGCATCACCCTGTTCTTCTTCTGCGTCTCCGAGCCACTGACCCATTACCTGTTGCCGCCGCAGGGCGGCACCGGCAGTGGCGAGGCCAGCGCGCGCCAGGCCATGCAGCTGCTGTTCCTGCACTGGGGCCTGCATGGCTGGGGCGTGTTCGCGCTGGCCGCGATGGCGCTGGCCTACTTCGCCTACCGCCACAACCTGCCACTGGCGCTGCGCTCGGCGCTGTATCCGTTGATCGGCAAGCGCATCAACGGGCCGATCGGCTACACCGTGGATGCCCTGGGCATCGTGGCCACCGTGTTCGGCCTCGGCGCGGACATGGGCTTTGGCGTGCTGCATCTCAACGCCGGCCTGAACACCTTGTTCCCGGTGCCGCACGCGGCCTGGGTGCAGGTCGGGCTGATCGTGCTGATGATGGGCGCGGCGATCACCGTGGCCGTGTCCGGCGTGGAGAAAGGCGTGCGCTGGATGTCCAACATCAACATGCTGCTGGCGATCTCGCTGCTGCTGTTCATGCTGTTCGCCGGCCCCACCCAGTACCTGCTCAATGCCTTCATGCAGAACATGGGCGACTACCTGGGCAACGTGGTCGGCAAGAGTTTCGATGTGTACGCCTACGGCGGGCGCCCGGACTGGCTGGGCAACTGGACGGTGTTCTACTGGGCCTGGTGGATCGGCTGGGCGCCGTTCGTGGGCCTGTTCATCGCGCGCATCTCGCGCGGCCGCACCATCCGCGAATTCGTGCTCGGCGTGCTGCTGATCCCGCTGGGCTTCACCCTGGCCTGGCTGTCGATCTTCGGCAACAGCGCGTTGGACCAGATCCTGCATCACGACCAGGTACACCTGGCGCAGATGGCGGTGGAGAACCCGCCGACCGTGCTGTACGCGCTGCTGGAGAGCTATCCGTGGAGCCGCGCCGTCATCGCGGTCACGGTGATCGTCAGCTTCATCTTCTTCGTCACCTCGGCCGATTCCGGCACGGTGGTGCTGTCCACGCTGTCCTCGCAGGGCGGCAATCCGGAAGACGACGGCCCGCGCTGGTTGCGCGTTTTCTGGGGCGTGATGACTGGCCTGGTCACCGCCGGACTGCTGCTGGCCGGCAGCATGGATGCACTCAAATCCGCGGTGGTGCTGGCCTCGCTGCCGTTCTCGGTGGTGTTGCTGCTGATGCTGTGGGGCCTGACCCGAGCGCTGGGCGAAGAGTCGCAGCGCAAGAAAGCCTCGCAGTACTCGCCGATCCCATTGATCGGGCAATCGCGACACCAGCGCGGCTGGCGCCAGCGCATCACCCAGGCGGTGCATTTCCCGGTCCGCGACGAGGTGTACCGGTTCATGGATACCGATGTGAAGCCGGCGATCGAAGCCGTCGCGGCGCAGCTGCTCGAACAGGGCCTGGATGTGCAGACGAAGTTCGAGCCGGGTCACATGGAGCTGCTGGTGGACCATGGCGAACAACAGGTGTTCACCTACCAGGTGATCATGCGCGGCTACCTCACGCCTTCGTTCGCCGCGCAGCGCTTCCGCAACCAGCGTTACTACCGCGCCGAAGTGCATCTTTATGAAGGTGGACAGGACTACGAGCTGTTCGGCTACAGCCGCCAGCAGATCATCAACGACATCATCGATCAGTACGAGCGTCACCTGCAGTTCCTGCATCTCACGCGTTGACGCACTGATCTCCCGCTGCAAAGGAGTCACCGACATGCCTACCCTCCCCGACCAGCTGCTGTACATCGGCGGCCGCTACGTTCCCTCCCAGGGCGGACAGACCTTCCAGGTCATCAATCCGGCCAACGGCGAGCTGCTCGCCAACGTCCACAGCGCCAACAGCGACGATCTCGACGCTGCCGTGGAGAGCGCCCAGGCCGGCCAGAAAGCATGGGCCGCGCTGACCACCGTGGAGCGCTCGCGCATCCTGCTGCGGGCGGTCGCGCTGCTGCGCGAGCGCAACGATGCACTGGCCGAGCTGGAATCGCGCAACACCGGCAAGGCCCTGAGCGAAACGCTCAGCGTGGACGTGGTCACCGGTGCAGACGTGCTGGAGTACTACGCCGGCGTCATGCACGGGCTGGAAGGCAGCCAGGTGCCGCTGCGTGAGAGCAGCTTCTTCTACACCCGGCAGGAGCCCCTTGGCGTGGTCGGCGCGATCGGTGCCTGGAACTACCCGATCCAGATCGCGCTGTGGAAGGCCGCCCCCGCGCTGGCCGCCGGCAACGCGATGATCTTCAAGCCCAGCGAAGTGACGCCGCTGACCGCGCTGAAGCTGGCGGAAATCTTCACCGAGGCCGGCCTGCCCGATGGCGTGTTCAACGTGCTGCCTGGCGATGGCGCCGGCGTCGGCTCGGCATTGACCGAGCATCCGCTGATCGAGAAGATCTCCTTCACCGGCGGCACCGCTACCGGCCGCAAGGTGATGGCCAGTGCCTCCAGCTCCACGCTCAAAGACGTCACCATGGAGCTGGGGGGCAAGTCGCCGCTGATCATCTGCGCCGACGCCGATCTGGACCTGGCCGCCGACGTGGCGATGATGGCCAACTTCTACAGCTCCGGTCAGGTATGCACCAACGGCACCCGCGTGTTCGTGCCGCGCAGCACCCTGGCCGCGTTCGAAGCCAAACTGCTGGAACGGGTCAAGCGCATCCGCATCGGCGACCCGCTGGCCAAGGACACCAACTTCGGCCCGCTGGTCAGCGCCGCGCACATGCAGCGCGTGCTTGAGCACATCGCCAGCGGCAAGGCCGAGGGTGCACGGCTGGTCTGCGGCGGCGAACGGCTGACCGACGGCACGCTGGGCAAGGGCTGCTATGTGGCACCGACGATCTTCAGCGATTGCCGCGATGACATGCGCATCGTGCGCGAAGAGATTTTCGGGCCGGTGATGAGCCTGTTGGCGTACGACGACGAAGACGAGGCCGTGCGCCGCGCCAACGACACCGATTACGGTCTCGCCGCCGGCGTGGTCACGCCGGACCTGGCGCGCGCGCATCGCCTGATCCATCAGCTCGAGGCCGGCATCTGCTGGGTCAACAGCTGGGGCGAATCGCCGGCACAGATGCCGGTGGGCGGCTACAAGCAGTCCGGTGTCGGCCGCGAAAACGGGCTGGCCACGCTGCGTGCCTACACCCGCACCAAATCCATCCAGATCGAACTGGACCGCTACGCGTCGGTGTTCTGAACCGGCCTTACCAGGAGACACCGCGATGAAGCGCGAGTACGACTACATCATCATCGGCGCCGGGTCGGCCGGCAACACGCTGGCCGCGCGCCTGACCGAAGACGCCGGCGTCAGCGTGCTGCTGCTGGAAGCAGGCGGCCCGGATTACCGGATGGATTTCCGCACCCAGATGCCGGCCGCACTGGCCTATCCGCTGCAGGGCCGCCGCTACAACTGGGCGTATGAAACCGAGCCGGAGCCCTACATGGACAACCGGCGCATGGAGTGCGGCCGCGGCAAGGGCCTGGGCGGCTCCTCGCTGATCAACGGCATGTGCTACATCCGCGGCAACGCGATGGACTTCGATCAGTGGGCCAGCTTCGATGGTCTGGAGGACTGGAGCTACCACGACGTGCTGCCGTACTTCCGCAAGGCAGAGACCCGCGACATCGGGGCCAACGATTACCACGGTGGCGACGGCCCGGTCAGCGTGGCCACCCCGAAGAACGGCAACAACGTGCTGTTCCACGCGATGGTCGAGGCCGGTGTGCAGGCCGGCTACCCACGGACCGATGACCTCAACGGCTACCAGCAGGAAGGCTTCGGCCCGATGGACCGCACGGTGACTCCGCGCGGGCGCCGCTCCAGTACCGCGCGCGGTTACCTGGACATGGCCAAGGACCGCGAGGGGATGGAGATCGTGGTGCACGCCACCACCGACCGCATCCTGTTCGCCGGCAAGCGCGCGGTGGGCGTGCGCTACCTGGCCGGCAACAGCGCCGAGCCGATCGACGCTACCGCCCGCCGCGAGGTGCTGCTGTGCGCCGGTGCGATCGCCTCGCCGCAGATCCTGCAGCGCTCTGGGGTGGGCGCGCCGGCGTTGCTGGCCGCACTTGGCGTACCGCTGGTGCACGACCTGCCCGGCGTCGGCGAAAACCTGCAGGATCACCTCGAGGTGTACATGCAGTACGCCTGCAAAAAGCCGGTCTCGCTGTACCCGGCGCTGCAGTGGTGGAACCAGCCGGCGATCGGTGCGGAATGGCTGTTCGCCGGCACCGGCATCGGTGCCAGCAACCAGTTCGAGGCCGGTGGCTTCATCCGCACCCGCGAGGACTTCGACTGGCCCAACATCCAGTATCACTTCCTGCCGGTGGCGATCAATTACAACGGCACCAACGCGGTCAAGGAACACGGCTTCCAGGCGCATGTGGGCTCGATGCGCACGCCCAGCCGCGGGCATGTGCATGCCAAGTCGCTGGACCCGCGTGAGCACCCCTCGATCCTGTTCAACTACCAGTCCACCGATCAGGACTGGCAGGAATTCCGCGATGCGATCCGCATCACCCGCGAGATCATCGCCCAGCCCGCGCTGGACGAGTACCGCGGCCGCGAGATCAGTCCGAGCGCCGAGTGCCAGACCGATGCGGAGCTGGATGCCTTCGTGCGCGCACATGCCGAGACCGCCTACCACCCCTCCTGCTCGTGCGCGATGGGCACCGATGCGATGAGCGTGGTCGACGGCCAGGGCCGTGTGCACGGGATGGAGAGCCTGCGTGTGGTGGATGCCTCGATCATGCCGCGCATCATCACCGGCAACCTCAACGCCACCACGATCATGATCGCCGAGAAGATCGCCGACCGGATCCGGGGGCGTGCTCCGCTGCCGCGCAGCACGGCGGCGTATTACGTGGCCGGGGACGCACCGGCCAGGCGCTGAGGGCGCCGCGATCCATCGGTAGGCGCCGACCGTTGGTCGGCGCACGAATCCCGGCAATGCCGGCTCCTCGCATCCCGGTAGTGCCGGCCGCTGGCCGGCTCCTCGCATCCTGGTAGTGCCGGCCGCTGGCCGGCTCCTCGCGTCCTGGTAGTGCCGGCCGCTGGCCGGCTCCTCGCGTCCTGGTAGTGCCGGCCGCTGGCCGGCTCCTCGCATCCTGGTAGTGCCGGCCGCTGGCCGGCTCCTCGCGTCCTGGTAGTGCCGGCCGCTGGCCGGCTCCTCGCGTCCTGGTAGTGCCGGCCGCTGGCCGGCTCCGCAGCACCGTTGGATCATGAGGAGCCGGCCAGCGGCCGGCACTACCGATACCATCGCGCGCGATTACGCCGGCGCACCGGGCAACGGCACCACCGCTCGCTTCGCGGTCAACGTACTGCCCACCGAGGCCACCACCGTGCAGCCGATCGCTGCCCACTGCAGCGTGGTCAGGTGCTCGGCGAGCAACCCCATCGCCAGCAGCGCGGCGACCGCCGGCTCCATGCTGATCAGGATGCCGAAGGTCTCCTTCGGCAATCGCTTGAGCGCCATCATCTCCAGCGACATCGGGATCGCGCTGGAGACGATCGCCACGCCCAGCCCGAACAGCAGGATCTTCGGATCCAGCAGTGCCATGCCCGCGTGCGCCACGCCGACCGGCACCACCACCAGCGCCGCCGCGCACAGCCCCAGCGAGACCGTGTGCCCGGCCGGCAGATGGCCGGCACGCTTGCCGAAGATGATGTACATCGCCCAGCACACCGCCGCGCCCAGGGCGAACATCACCCCGGCCGGATCCAGTGGCTCGCCATGGCCCAGCGGCAGCAGCAGCAACAGCCCGACCAGCGCGCAGCCGACCCAGACGAAATCGACCGGCCGCCGCGAGGACCACATCGCCACCGCCAGCGGCCCGCAGAATTCGATCGCCACGGCGATACCGAACGGGATCGTGCGCAGCGCCATGTAGAACAGCAGGTTCATCACCCCCAACGTGATGCCATAGCGGAAGATCGCCCCCGCATCCGCGCGCGAGGTGGTCCAGCGCCACGGCCGGAACACCATCAGCAGCACCAGCGCCGAGAAGCCCACGCGCAGTGCGCTGGTGCCCTGCGCACCGATCAGCGGGAACAGCTGTTTGGCATACGAGGTGCCGACGGCCAGCGAGGTGACCGAGCCCAGCACGGCCAGGGCGGGAAAGAACGTAGAGAGGCGGGAGGTCGACATGCGCACAGGATATTGCGTATCGCCTGCCGACGCCGCCTTGCTGCTGGCCCTGACGGCGGCCTTGATGGGCCGCGCTCGGAAGGCGCTGAACGTTGCCCGGGCGGAGCTACCTGCGTCAGCGCGTGGCCGACAGCGCAGCATCGAACAATGCCGTCGCTTCCGTGATCGCGGCCCCGTGTGTGGCCTGCTTGTCGGCCGCCACCTGGCAGAGTGCGCCGACGCGCGTCTGGCCCAAAGCGGTGCAGCTGGACAGGAAGTCGTAGTGTCCCACCGCCGGCAAGGTGGTCAGCGTCGCCTTCGGAAGTGCCGAGGCAGCCACGTCGCTGTTGGTGGCCGGCGAGGCCACGGTGTCGGCTGCACCGACGATGATCGAGACCGGCGGCCTGACCTTCTCCAGTTCCTCCGGGGCGAAGGCCTGCACCATGGCCGGCGCAATCAGGAACACGGCGTCCACGCCTGGGATGGCGCGATCCTCACCGGCCTTGGCCACCCATGGGGCCAGTTCCGGTGTGTCTGCAGCCGCCATCCGGCGGGCAAGCGTCAGCGCCGGGTTCTCCGCCTGCGGGGCGCATACCCCATCGGCGGGATATGCGCGGCAGAATGCCAGCAGCCGCTTCACGTCCGGGCGTGCGCCCGCGGCGACCAGGGCAGTGAACCCGCCGGCCGAATAGCCCGCGATGCCCAACCGGGTGGCATCGATCTCCGCGGCCAGCGCCGGGTCGGCCTGCACCGCGGCCAGCGCGGCAGCCAGGTCATCCACGCGGTTCCACATCAGGATGCTGCCGGCCTCGGTCATCGGGTCCACCCCGTTGTTGCCGGGATGATCCACTGCGATCACCACGTATCCGGCCCGCGCCATCGCGGTGCCGAACCAGCCCATCATCCGGGCACTGCCACCGTTGCCGTGCGAGAGCAGCAGGACCGGCCAGCGTCCTTTGGCGATGGCGGCATCGGCGGCCGCCGTACCGACCTCGAACAAGGGCGCCCCCGGCGGGCCGATCGTCAGCGCGGTTTCCTGCGCATCGGGCTGGGCCGGATACCACACGGTGTAGCGCACGTTGTCGCGGTGGTCGGCATCGCGCACGGCCGCACTGGGCGTATGTGCAACGCCGTGCCGCTCGCCAACGGGCGGCACGGCCCCAGCGGCAAACAGGGGCAGGCACAGCGCCAGCAGCGCGGCACAACAACGGGCGGTCATTCGCATGGGTCAATCTCCTTGAGGTGCAACGTGTCGGCCAGCGGCAGCCAGATCTCCACCCCGCCGTGGCCGCTGCGGTCATCGAAGCGCGCGTCGTAGCGCTCCAGGTCCGGTGCGTCGGCCAGGGTCAGGCCGGACGCCGGCAGATAGTCATTCAACAGCCAGAACCAGGTGGAGCGGATCGCGGAAATGTGCCCGGCATGCCAGGCCACCAGATACTCGCGAGGCGCAATCGAGATCGCCTGCCAGCCAGCGGGCACGGGCGCAGAGGCAGGGATCTCCACGCCGGCGATGTAGTCAAAGCCGCCGTCAGCGTCATTGTTGCCGCACACGCCGTAGGCGATCTGCGCGCCCAACCCATGCGCCTCGTCCAGGCGCTGCCATTGCGAAGGAATCGATGCGACGGTCGCGGCGGTATGGCGTGCACCGATGCCGGCCACGCGCAGGGCACCGCGGTGCGCGCGATGGGGTTCGATCGTGCAGGGTGTCGAGGGATCGATCAGCTTCAATGCCTCGACCAACACCATGCCGGCCAGCCCCTGCTCGCGCACCTGCTCGGGCGAACGTCCGAACTGCTCGGAAAATGCGCGGGTAAAGGCCGCGTGTGAGGCGTAGCCGGCAGCAATGGCCACCTCGAGAATGCCATCGGCCCCGGCCGCCAGCTGGTGCGCGGCGTGGGTCAGCCGGCGGCCTCGCAGATAGCGCACCACCGAGGTCCCGGTGCTGAGCTGGAACAGCCGCGAGAGATGGAACGGCGACAGCCCCACCACGCCGGCGATATCGGCCAGCGACGGGTTTTCAGCGAAGTGGCTTTCGATGTACCACAGGGCCCTGCGTGCCGCACCCATACCGCCAGATCCATGCCGATGAACGGGACCGCAGCGTAACCCAGCGCGCGCCGCGCCATTTGATCGTTCTTGCTGTCCGCTGCAACGCGCCGCGCCTGTTGTCTCAGCCCCTCACCGCCGCTTCGATGGCCGCCACGTCGATCCTGCGCATGGTCATCATCGCCTCGAACGCGCGCCGGGCCACGGCGGGGTCCTTGCTGGTCACCGCGTCGGTCAATACCCGCGGGGTGATCTGCCAGGACAGGCCCCACTTGTCGCGGCACCAGCCGCAGGCGCTTTCCTCGCCGCCGTTGCCGACGATCGCGTTCCAGAGCCGGTCGGTCTCGGCCTGGTCATCGGTCGCGATCTGGAAGGAGAAGGCTTCGCTGTGCTTGAACGCCGGTCCGCCGTTGAGCCCGAGGCAGGGAATGCCGGCGACGGTGAAATCGACGGTGAGTACGTCCCCCTGCTTGCCGGAGGGGAAGTCGCCCGGTGCGTGATGCACCGCGTGCACCGCGCTGTCCGGGAAGGTGGCGGCGTAGAAGGTGGCGGCGTCCAGCGCGGTACCGTCGAACCAGAGGCAGATCGTATTCTTGCTGACCATGGGCATCTCCTGCAGCGGAGGAAGGCGGCCTGGCCTGCGCGGGGCCGCCGAATCGCGCGGAGGCTCAGGCTGTCCACCCAGCGCAGGCTCAGGGTAGCGACGGGGCTGTTAACCCAGCGCGCGGGTAGCTCCGGCGACGCACGAGGCGCGCCTGCGCCCGCGGAGGCTCGGCAGCGGGAAGTATGAATACGAGAGCGCCTGAAGTCGCCGGCCTTGCGCATCGGTGCCGATGTCCAATGCGGTTGATGATGCGAATCATTGCTATTACCATAGTGTGATCCGGGTCGCGCAAGGGATGCGTACCCGTGAACAGTTATCGAGCCCGCGCCGGGTCACCGCCCCCGCCAGCCGCTTCCTGCCCCCACCCGCTCCGCCGCAGGCCACCTAGGACGCCGGCCTTGCCCGTTGCCGCCTTTCTGGAAACGCCGATGACCCGCTCCGCCCACGTGCTGTCCCGCCCGTCGATGCACCGTCGCCCGCTGCCGCAGGCCTTGATGGTGGCGCTGTGCGCCCTCGCCGTTGCGCCTGCGTTCGCGCAGGATGCGACCCCTGACGCCACCACCCTGGACAAGATCGTGGTCAAGGGCGAGCGCGCCGAAGGCTATTCGGTCCGCCGGACCTCGGCCGGCACCCGCTTCGATCTGGCCCCGCGCGAGATCCCGCAGTCGGTCAGCATCATCAGCCACCAGCGCATCGAAGATCAGAACCTCGATGACATCATCGACGTGCTGGCCAACACCACCGGTGTGAGCAGCACCCAGTCCGATACCGAGCGCACCGAGTTCTATGCGCGCGGTTTCTACATCGACAGCTACCAGTTCGACGGCCTGCCGACCCAGATGGTGCAGAACTGGAGCTACGGCGATTCCGGCCTGGACCTGGCCCTGTATGACCGCGTGGAAGTGGTCCGTGGCGCCACCGGCCTGCTGTCCGGCGCCGGCAACCCGTCTGCCTCGGTGAACCTGATCCGCAAGCACGCCGACAGCGCCGAACTGACCGGCAACGTGTCGGTCAATGTTGGCAGCTGGGGCCGCACCCGCAGCACGGTGGATGTGACCACCCCGCTGAACGCCAGCGGCTCGGTGCGTGCGCGCGTGATCGGCAGCTACCTGGATACCGAATCGCAGATGGACCGCTACGACCAGCACAAGACGCTGGGCTATGCGGTGATCGACGCCGACCTGACCCCGGACACGCAGCTGAGCGTGGGCTACGACTACCAGCAGAAGCGCGCGAACGGCGCGACCTGGGGTGGCTTCCCGATGCTGTTCTTCGATGGCAGCCCGACCCCGTTCGATGAGTCCTTCAGCGCCAATCCGCGCTGGACCTACTGGGATACCACCAGCAAGCGCCTGTTCGCCACGCTGGAGCATGCGTTCGCGAACGACTGGAAGGTCAAGCTCGGCGCAACGCACGACACGACCAAGGCCGATGACAAGTTGTTCTACCCGGCCTACAACGACTGGACCAGCGGTGCATCGCTGCTGGACAAGACCACCGGTGCCGGCGTTACGCCCTCGGCAGGGTTCTACAACACCGAGCGCAAGGTCAATGCGGTGGACGGCTTCGTGGAAGGTCCGTTCCAGCTGTTCGGTCGCGAGCACCAGTTCATGGCCGGCCTGAGCTACAACAAGCGCGAGTTCGCCAACTACGGCGACTACCAGATGGGCTGGGCGCCGCTGGACAACTATCTGTCCGGTGTGGCGGATTTCCCCGAACCGAACTGGGTCGGCACCCTGCCGCTGCAGAGCGAAGGCACCATCACCCAGAAAGCCGGCTACGTCGCCACCCGCCTGTCGCTGGCCGATGCGCTCAAGCTCATCCTGGGCGCGCGCTACACCGACTGGAAGAGCGAAGGTGAAGGCGATGACCGTTCGCACAAGGTCACCACTCCGTACGCCGGCCTGGTGTTCGACATCAACGACACCTACTCCACCTACGCCAGCTATACCGAGATCTTCCAGCCGCAGACGGCGCGCGACCGCAGCGGCAGCTACCTCGATCCGGTGGACGGCAAGAGCTACGAAATCGGCGTCAAGGGCGCCTGGTTCGACAATCGCCTGAACGCCTCCGTCGCTGCGTTCCGCATCGAGCAGGACAACGTCGCACAGGTCACCAGCGAGCTGATCCCCAGCCGCCCGGGTGAGTTCGCCTACATCGCCGCACGCGGCACGGTGAGCCGTGGGTTCGAGTTCGAGCTCAACGGCGAACTCGCGCCGGGCTGGAACGCGACCCTCGGTGCCTCGCGCTACGTGGCCAAGGACATCAACGATGCGGACATCAACACCAACCTGCCGCAGACCACCATCAAGCTGTTCACCAGCTACACCCCGCAGTCGCTGAGCGCGCTGACGGTCGGTGGCGGGGCCAACTGGCAGAACGGCATCTACTATCCGGTGCCGGCCTATGGCCGTATCGAGCAGGGTGGCTATGCGCTGGTCAGCGCGTTCGTGCGCTACCGCATCTCGCCGGCGTTCAGCGTGCAGGCCAACCTCAACAACCTGCTGGACAAGACGTACTTCTCGCAGATCAACGGGTACGGCGCGTACGGTGATGGCCGCAATGGTGGCCTGACGTTCACCTGGTCGTTCTGATCGGTCATTGATCGCAGCGCGTCACCAAGGAGAGCCGGGCATTGCCCGGCTCTCTGCGTTTGGGGACCCGGCAGATGGGTCGAGAGCCGGCCAGCGGCCGGCACTACCATCAAGGCCGTGCGCGCAGCACCAGCGCCGGGCCCCGGTAGTGCCGGGCGCTGGCTGGCAGCTTCATGGACGATGACGGTCCTGCTTGGTTGCCGGCCAGCGGCCGGCAGCTTCATGAACGATGACGGTCCTGCCTGGTTGCCGGCCAGCGGCCGGCAGCTTCATGAATGATGACGGTCCTGCCTGGTTGCCGGCCAGCGGCCGGCACTACCTCAACGCCGCGCGCGCAGCGCCAGATCATCACGGCCTGGCACGCAGCAGCGCCAATCCAAACCCGATGAAGATCGTGCCGACCACACGGTCGAACACCTTGCGCAGCCCCGGCTTGGCCAGATGACCGGCCAGCCCGCGGCCACCGGCGGCATACACCGTGTACCAGAACATCTCCATCACCGCGAAGGTGCCCACCAGGATCACGAACTGCGGCAGCTGCGGCTGGGTGAGATCAACGAACTGCGGCAGGAACGCCGAGGCGAAGAGCAGCAACTTAGGGTTGCTGATGCCGATGATGAATCCATCGCGGAACAGCACGGTGCGTGAACTGGGCACCAGCGCCGTGGTGCTGCCGACGTCGATCGGCGCATCACCGCCGCGCCAGGCCTTGATCCCCAGGTACACCAGGTACGCCACGCCCGCGTAGCGCAGCACGTCGAACACCATCGGCGAGGCCTTGAGCACCGCGCCCAGCCCGGCGGCGGAGATCGCCAGGGCCAGTACCAGCGCGGTCAGGCAGCCGGCCATGGCGGCGATACTGCGACGGAAACCCACGCGCACGCTGCGGGTCATCACGTGCAGCATGTTCGGGCCGGGCGTGCCGCACAGGACGAACACGGTGACGGCGAAGATCCACCAGGTATGCAGGTTCATGGCAATGCCGTTCAAGAGAGGTAGTGCCGGCCGCTGGCCGGCTCCCCATGATGCCTGACGCAGACAGCACCGGCATGCCAGGCACGCGCGGTGGCCGGTGTGCGCAACGCGTTTGTCCGTCCCTGCACGCAGCGGGGCCTGACCGGTACTGCTGCAAGCCGGCACCGGGGCGCCCTGATGGCGCCCCGGTGCATCACCTGCGCATCAGCCCGCGATCAGAACCGCAGGTCCGCGCGCACGTACCAGTAGCGCCCGCGCGGGATGTCGTAGGTGGACGCGTCATAGCCGTTGAGCGAGCACGACAGGCAGATCGGCGGATCCTTGTCGAACACGTTGTTCAGGCCGGCGCTGAGCTGCAGGCCCTTCATCCAGTCGACCTTGTAGCCCACCTGCATGTCGTGGAAGGTGGTCGCGGCCAGTTCGTTGGTGCCTTCGGCCTGGTTGCCGCAGATCGGGAACGCCGCCACGTCGCCACACTCCTCGGTGAGCTTGGAGATGTGGCGCACCGTCCAGGACGCATTCCAGTTGGCCAGATTCCAGCTCAGCGTGGCATTGCTGGTCCATTCCGGGATCGAGCTGTCGGCCACTTCCACCCCCGGCTCCTGTGGCTGCCGCTGGCCGGCCGCGCCCAGTGCCTCATAGCGGCCGACGAAGGTGTTCTGCCAGCCCAGCTTGAACTGCCCGATCTCCGTCTGCGGCAGGGTCCAGAACAGATCCACATCCCAGCCATCGGTCTTGATCGAACCCAGGTTGGTCAACCGGTTGTTGAAGCTGCTGACCGCCCCGGTGGAGGCGCGGGTGATGCCACTGCAGTACAGCGGGTCCAGCGTGTCCACGCACAGGTCGAGCTGGGTCTGCGCGTTGATCGCCTGGATCGCGCCTTCGATGTGGTGGCGGTAGAACGTCACCTCGACATCGAAGCGCTCCGACCACGACGCATTGCTGCCAAACCACGGACTCCACACGAAGCCGGCACTGAAGCTGCGCGAACGCTCCGGATCCAGCTCGGCGTTGCCGCCGGTGGTGACCGATATCTGCGAGTTGGCCTGCTGGAAGCCGCCCGGCACGCCAAGCGCCGCACAGTTGGCCGCGCTGCCACGCGGCGGCGTGCCGCCCAGCCCGACCGAGCAGGGATCGAACAGCTGCAGGTCGGCACGCGCGGCCGAGCCGTACAGCTCGCCGATCGACGGCGCGCGGAAGCCTTCGGCATAGCTGGTGCGCAGCACGAAGTCGTTGGTCACCTGCCAGCGCAGGCCGTACTTCGGGGTGAATTCGCCGCCGAAGGTGGAGTAATCCGAGTAGCGCCCCGCCAGGCTCAGGTCGAGCTTTTCGCCGAGCGCGCTCTTGGCGAAGATCGGCACGCTCAACTCCAGGTAGGCCTCGTTGACATCGTAGGAACCGGAGGTCGGCAGTGACGGCACTCCGTTGTAGTGACCGATCACCGTCAGCGGATCCGGATCGTAGCGGCCCTCGTACTTGCGGTACTCATAGCCAGTGGCGAACGAGACCGGGCCGGCCGGCAGGGTGAAGAGCTCACTGCTCAGGTTGGCGGTGAACAGGCTCAGCTCGTTCTGGCTGCGGTCACGGACCACCGGCTGGATCCAGCGCAGCATCTCCGGGGTGATCGAGCCGACCCCACCGAAGATGTTCAGCGGTACGCAGCCCGGCGTGGCCGCGCAGATGGCCGGCTCCCCCAGCGCCATGTTGACCTTGTAGATGTCGTAGCTGCCATAGTTGGTCTGCTCGGCCTTGTTCTTGCTGTACATGCCGTTGAGGTCCCAGAACCAGCTGCGATCCGCGGCCTGGAACTGGCCCACCAGCCCGGTGGCGAAGTACTGGGTGTTGACCTCCTGCTCGTATACGCGCGCGCCGCCTTCCACCGGGCGGCGGCCGATCAAGATCATATTGTCCGATGCAACCAGATCGAAGCCGAACGGGTTGTACGGGTTGAGCCCGGAAACCACGATATTGTCCGCCAGCGGATTGCCGGTGGCGCCATCGGGGCCGAAGAACAGCGGCTCGGGTGCGGCCTGGTTGGTGGATTCGCGGCGATTGCCCAGTGCCTTGATGTACCACTGGATGTCATCGGTGAGGTCGAAACGGAACTGCCCGAAGATACCCTTCCGCTCGGACGGAGTGAGCACCATGTTGTAGTCGGCGAAGTTGAAGCGGTCGGCGGAAGTGAAGCAGTGGTAATCATCGCTGCGGGTGCAGCCGGCACTGCCGTCGTAACGTGGGTTGCTCACCCCGGTATTGGGCACGATGTCCTGCAACAATCCGGAAGTGGGGTCGATGATTTTGAAGCGCCCCTGGGGAATGCCGCCACTGCCGAAGGCCAGTCCGGTGCCCGGGATCGGGAGGCGCGACTGCTCGCGGTCGCGCGCATACACCGGATCCTGCTTGGTCCAGCTCGCGCCCAGGAACAGGCTGTAGCGGTCACCGCTGGTGCCCCAGGCCAGGTCCACGCCCTTCTGGGTGCCATCGCCCTTGGTGTATTCGCCGTAGTTCATCGTCACCTGCGCGCCGTCGAATTCGCGGCGGGTGATGATGTTGACCACACCGGCGATGGCGTCGGAGCCGTACAGCGACGACGCGCCGTCTTCGAGTACTTCGATGCGCTCGACGATGGCCAGCGGGATGGTGTTCAAGTCTGTCGCCGCGCCCACGCCGGAGGCGGAGGATTCGTTGACCCAGCGGATGCCGTCGACCAGCACCAGCACGCGCTTGGCGCCCAGGTGCCGCAGATCGACCTGGGCCGAGCCCGCGCCCACCCCGCTGCCATCTGGCGGGAAGCCGAAGTTGCCCGAGGAATTGAACTTCGCATTGAGCGCCGAACCGGAGCCGGTCAGCTGCTGCAGCACATCGCCGATCGAGGTCAGGCCGGTACGTTCGATCTCGGTGCGGGTGAGGGTCTGGATCGGCACCTGCCCTTCCACCTCGGCCCGCTTGATGCGGCTGCCGGTCACTTCCACCCGGTCCAGATCGGTCGTGCTGCGGGGCGCGTCCTGCGCGCTGGCCAAGGCCGGCGCAGCCAGCAACAGGCACACGGATACGGCAACCGCCAGCGGGCGGTGATGCAGGTTGTTCATTCGCTCTCTCTCCAAAGGAATGTCGGGCTGGGCTGCCGCGCCCCCTGCATGGCGGCAGCGTCTCCTTTGTAAACAACCTGTAAATGTGAAGGAGTGACGTGCGCCTCGCTTTCACGGGAATTCGACAAAACCGACTGCGCAGGGTCCGGCTATGGAGGCAGCTCCCGTGCGACGCTTAGGAACGCAAATGTCGCTGTTTTCAAGGGTCGTTGAAGGCATCCAAGGCGGGCGTCGTGCCGCTGCTGCGCGAACGCCATCCGCTTGATGCCAGGATTCGGGTGGCGACCGGAACCTTGGCATTTGCGCCATCCAGCGCGTCGGAATCGGCTTCAGTGCGCAGCCGTTGAACGTCGCCCGCACGGGCATCCACGTGCTACACCGCCCATGATGCGGTGGGATCGCGATCGGCACGTGCTTCCCACGTCCGTGGTCACCCGTGGAGCGATGGAACGGTGATGCGAATGGCGCGCCTAAGCGGCAGCTGTTCATCCTCGAGTCGGCTTGCCCTCACTCCCTTTCACCCCGCGCCGTTATGCTTTCCGGCATGACTCGACTTCCCCTGTATTTCTTCAGCGCGACCGTCCTGCTGGCCTGCACCGGGGTCAGCCCGGTGGCCGATGCCCAGAACCTGGATGCCCAGCGCGCGCAGCTCAAGGCCGTGATCGACAATGCCGAGCGCGGCCAGTTCGATCCTGCCCAGGCGGCGGCACTGAGCAGGCACCCGCTGTATGGCTGGGTCGAATTCGCCAACCTGCGGCGCAACATCGATACCGTCAGCAACGTGCAGGCGCAGGATTTCCTGAAGCGCTACAACGGCCAGGCGGTGGCCACCAGCTTCCGCAACGTATGGCTGCCCGCGGTGGCGCGGCGCCAGGATTGGCCGACGCTGCTCGCCAACTGGACCGACACGACCAACGTCGGCCTGCGCTGCGCCCAGCTCAACGCACGCCAGGCTACCGGCAAGGCCGATGCGCAGTGGGTCAGCGAGGCGCAGGCGATCTGGCGCAGTACCGGCAAATCGCTGCCCGATGCCTGCGATCCGGTGTTCGCGGTGCTGGACGCCAAGGGCGGCATGAACGCCGAACTGCGCTGGGCGCGCATCGATGCCGCTGCCGATGAGCAGCAGCCGGCGGTGATGCGCAGCGCCGCGCGCGGCCTGCCCGCTGCCGACCTGGCGTTGGCCAACACCTATGCCGCCTTCGTCGACAAGCCCAACGCCAGCGCGTTGAACTGGCCACGCAATGAGCGCAGCCGGCGCATCGCCACCGATGGCCTGGCCAAGCTGGCCAAGGCCGATCCCGGAGCCACCGAACAGCAGTTGCCGCAGTACGCCGACGCCCTGCAGCTGAGCGCCGCGCAGCGCGCGCAGGTGCTGTACCAGATCGCGTTGTGGACGGTCGCCTCCTACGGTCCCGACTCCGCCCGCCGCCTCAATGCGGTGCCCGAATCGGCGTACGACGAGCGCCTGCACGAATGGCGCACGCGCGAAGCGCTGTCGCGCGGCGACTGGCCAGCCGCACTGACCGCCATCCGCAAGATGGGCCCCACCCAGCGGGCCGACTCGCGCTGGCGTTATTTCGAAGCGCGCATGCTGGACAAGACCGGCAAACGCAGCGAAGCGCAGGCGGCCTTCCGTGAGGCGGCCCGTGCGGCCACCTTCCATGGCTTCCTGGCCGCCGACCAGCTCGGCCAGAACTACACGCTGTGCCCGTGGGAACCCAACGACAGCGCCCAGGCGCAGGCGGCGGTCGCGCGGGACCCGGCGATCGTGCGGGCGATGGAACTGTTCAAGATCGAACGTGCCGGCTGGGCCGTGGCCGAGTGGAACGATGCGCTGAGCCGCTATGACAACACGCAGCGTCGTCTCGCCGTGGAAGTGGCCCGCGACAACGGCTGGTTCGACCGTGCGGTGTTCTCGCTCGGCAAGACCCCGGACGAGCAGCGCCTGTACTCGCTGCGCTTCCCCCTGCACCACGACGACAGCATCCGCCGCGAGTCCGCACGCAATGCCATCGACCCGGCCTGGGTCGCCGCGGAGATCCGTGCCGAGAGCATCTTCAACCCGAAGGCCCGCTCGCCGGCCAACGCCATGGGCCTGATGCAGGTCCTGCCCACCACCGGCGCGGCCGTGGCCAAATCGATCGGCCTGACCAACTACGGCGGCGCCGCCAGCCTCTACGACCCCGACACCAACATTGCCATCGGCACGGCCTACCTGCGCCAGCTGATGAACAAGTACGAGGGCCTGCCCTACGTCACGATTGCCGCCTACAACGCCGGCCCGACCCCGACCGCCCGCTGGCAGTCGCAGCGCCCGGGGTTCGATCCGGACATCTGGATCGAGACGATCAGCTACAAGGAAACCCGCGAGTACGTCGCGCGCATCCTGGCCTTCAGCGTGATCTACGACTGGCGCTTGAACGGCGACGCGCTGCCGGTGACCGATCGCATGAACGGCCGCCTGCAGGTCAAGCGCAAGACCTTCGCCTGCGCGGCCAACGCAGACAAAGGCGGCGACTGACCGGCCCCGGTATGCCGGTTGGCGTCGCCTTGGCCCACTGCGGCATCATGGGCGCATGAAGATCTATCTTGTTGGCGGCGCCGTACGCGACCGCCTGTTGCAGCAGCCCCCCGGTGACCGCGATTGGGTGGTGGTGGGCGCCACCCAGACGGAGATGGAAGCGCAGGGCTACAAGGCCGTGGGCCGTGATTTCCCGGTGTTCCTGCATCCGGACACCGGCGAGGAATACGCACTGGCCCGCACCGAGCGCAAATCCGGGCGCGGCTACCGCGGTTTCGTGGTGGATGCCGACCCGTCGGTGACGCTGGAAGAAGACCTGCAGCGGCGCGATTTCACCATCAACGCGATCGCCTGCGATGAGGCCACCGGTACGTTGGTGGATCCGTATGGGGGCGTGCGTGATATCCAACAGCGGGTGCTGCGCCACGTCGGTCCGGCCTTCATCGAAGATCCGCTGCGCGTGCTGCGTGCGGCCCGCTTCATGGCGCGCTTTGCCCCAGCCGGCTTCACCGTGGCCGAGGAGACGATGGCCCTGATGCAGCAGATCGCCGCCAGCGGTGAGCTTGAGGCACTGGTGCCCGAGCGTGTCTGGCAGGAGCTGCGACGCGCCCTCGCCTCCGCGCGGCCATCCGCCTTCCTGCGCACGCTGCATGATGCCCATGCACTGGGCCCGATCCTGCCCGAGCTGGAAGCACTGTATGGCGTGCCGCAGCGCGCGGAGTTCCACCCCGAAGTGGATACCGGCGTGCACCAGGAAATGGTCAGCGACATGGCCGCGCAGCTGGCCCCGGGCGATGACCTGATCGGCTTCGCCGCGCTGACCCACGACCTCGGCAAGGGCCTGACCCCGCCAGAGGAATGGCCGCGCCACATCATGCATGAGCAGCGCGGGGTGGCCCCGCTGCGTGCCCTGGCCGAGCGCCTGAAAGTGCCGGTCGATCACCGCCAGTTGGCCGAAGCGGTCTGCCGCGATCATCTCAACGTGCACCGCATCGACGAATTGCGCGATGCCACCGTGCTGGAGCTGCTGGCCCGGTGCGACGGCTTCCGTCGCCCGGAGCGGATCGCGCAGATCGCGCTGTGCTGCGAGGCCGACAAGCGCGGCCGACTGGGCTTCGAGGACAGCGACTACCCGCAGGGCACCACGCTCACCCGCCTGCACCAGGCGGCGCTGGCGGTCCAGGCGCGCGACCTGGACCTCACCCACCTGAAGGGACCGGCGGTGGGTGAAGCGCTGGCCAAAGCGCGTACGCGGGCGATTGCGGCGGTGCGTTGACCTACGGGATCAGCCGGCTGCGGCGACACGCCACGGCGGTTGCAGAAACCGTTCGAGCACATCAAAGAGGGTTATCTTCTCAAGGCCATATGCAACGCGGGCGCTACCGGATGGGCACCTCGAACGGCCCGGCGGGCAAGCCGTTGCGGTCGTAGAGCGTAATGACCGGGCTGCCCGCCCATCCATACCGGACCCGGGTAGCCTGCCCTGCGCCGTCGGCCTCAAGCACCACGTCGTTGCCGTCTATATGCGCCTGCGCGTAGCGGCAGCTGGCCTGGGTATCCCCGCAGAGTTCAAAACCGACCGGCGACAGTCCTCCGTGAGCGACCAGTCCGCTCTCGATGTCGGCAAAGGCAACACGCACGCCGTTGCCATCGCGGCGTGCCTGCACCGGCACCGGCCCGGACGCTGGCGCAGGATCGGCGTAGGCCAGATGAAGCGCGGCACGCGCCAGGCGTTGCCCCACTGCCTGCTTGTTGGCCGGGTGCAGGTCGTCGTGCTCGCCGATATCCAGCGCCACCACCAGCGCCGCGTGCGGATCGGTCGCCACGACCCTGCGCTGCGCCTCCCGCAGTTGCGCCCAGTCGCTGGCCTCTGGTTGCAGCGGCGCCGGGCCGAAGCCGGACAGCTGCACTACCAGCAGCGGCAGCGCGCTGCCGAAGCTGGCGCGCAGGCTGGCACGATAGGCGGCCAATTTCGCGGCATAGGCCCCAGCCTCGAACGTATTGGATTCCCCCTGGTACCACAGCGCGCCCCGCAGGCCATACCCGGCCAGCGGCGACACCATGCCGTTGTGGAGGGTGCCCATGCCCCACGACGACAGCCACGGCGCGGTCGGTGGCATGCGCTGGGCTGCCGGTACTGTCTGGTAGTCCCACGGGCCGGCAAGCGGCAGGCGTGACCTGTCAGCCAACCGCAGTGCGCGCGGCTCCGCCGGCAGGCCTCCTTCGCGATACGTGTTGAGCACGTTGACCACCAGCGTGTTCGCACCGGCGTGCAGCGTGCCGGCCGGCAGCACATAGCGTCGCGCCAGCCCGGCACCGAAGCTGCTGCCCACGATGCGACCGTTGATCCAGGTGGTGTCCAGTTCGTCGATCCGCCCCAACTCCAGCACGCTGGGCTGCCCGGCCTGCGCGGCGTCGAGCTGCAGCGTGGTGCGGTACCAGCCCATGCCAAGGTGGTCGGCCAGTGCCGGCGCAACCCACGCCGTCGTGGGGGACGCCCTCTGCCAGGGACCGGTATCGTCAACGCGCCATGGCTGGCGCATATCGGCACTATCGCGCTGCCAGGCCTGTTCCCACTGCGCACCCCAGGCCACCAGTGCCGCCGCCGGGTCCTGCGCGTACTGGTCCAGCACGGCCAGGGCCGGCGCCTGCCCATCGACCCGGCGCAGCGCATCGGCGCGTGTCCAGGCCTCGATGCGCGACCCGTTCCACGACGCATTGACCAGCCCCATCGGCACATCCACGTCGCGTTGAAGCGCGCGCGCAAAGTAGTAACACGTGGCCGAAAACCCCCGCACGGTGTCGGGCGTGGCGGCCTGCCACTGCGGTGCATCGGCGAAGCGCTGCGTCGGCACCGCGCTGTCCTGGGCCGGAATCTGCAGCAGGCGGATGCGATCGTGGGTGGCCGCCGCCAGTTCGGCGCGGGCATCCAGCGTGCGCTCCACCGGCAGGGCCATGTTGGATTGGCCACTGCACAGCCACACGTCACCGATGAGCACGTCATCCACGCGCTGCTGCCGCCCCTGCGAGGCCACGTTCAACACATGCGGGCCGCCGGCCGGCAACGCGGGCAGGGTCGCCTGCCAGCGGCCGCTGCGATCGGCGCGCACGCGTTGCGCATGCCCGGCCAGCTGCAGGTCCACCCGTGCGCCCGGTGCCGCCGCGCCCCATACGGCAATCGGGCGGTCGCGCTGCACCACCATGTGGTCGGTGAACGGCGCGTCCAGCAGGGCTGGCGCTGCGTGGGTCGCCGCCACCGCAAAAAACGCAATCAGCAGCACGCCGACCGGCCCGGCAGGCCCGGCAGGCCGCTGCAGGCTCACGGCTGGACCGCGAACAATCCGCCGGAACCGGGCCACTGCGCCAACGCCTGCTCGCCCAGTCGTGCACGCGCGGTGGTGATGAACAGCCGTCCGTCGGGCGCGAAGCACAGGCTGCCCACGTGCGGCGCCGGTACCGCGAGCGTGCGCAGGACGGCGCCGTTGGCGGCCAACTCCACCACCGAATGGCCGCCCCACATCGCCACCCACAGGTGGCCATCGCGCGCCATCGCCATGCCGTCGGGCTTGCCCGGCACGCCCAGGAAATCGGTGACCACCTTCGGCTCGCCCAACGTGCCTGCCACCACATCGGCCGGGTAGGCGAGCAGGGTGCGGGCCAAGGTGTCGATCACGAACAGGGTGGTTTCGTCAGCCGAGAACGCCATGCCGTTGGCCACGCCCAGGCCGTCGGCCACGCGCCGCGCCGGCGCATCCACGGCCGGCGCATGGAACAGTGCGCCGCGTCCAGTGAGCAGGCCTCGATGCATCGACCCGCCCCACAACCCGCCGCGGCTGTCGGTGACCAGATCATTGAGCCGGCACCCTGCGCCCACGTCCACTTCCGGGCCCGCCTGCAGCAGCCCGTCGGGTGCAAACGCGACAAAGTGCGTCTCGCCGTTGCCCACCAGCGTGCCGTCGGCCATGGCCAGCGACCAGACCGGCTCGGACAGCGGCACCCGTTCGCACTGCGTCCCGTCCCAACGCAACAGGCAGGGCGCAGTCGGATCGACCCATCGCAGGACACCGTCGGCACCGAACACGGGCGATTCGCCCACGGTGGTGCGCGCGTCGCACACCAGGGTAGCGCGCGCCGGTGCCGCCGCCTGCACGGCGTGCATCCAGCGGGAGGCACGCTCCCCCACCGCCTCGGCACTGCGGCCGGGCCGGTACAGGTCGGTGCCCACGCCGAAGGCGCTTACCCCGGCCTCGCGGAACTCAGCAACCTGCGCCGGAGCGACGCCGCCGACGGCGATCAAGGTAACCCCGCCCGGCAACACCGCCGACAACGCCTGCAGGCGCGGCTGCGCACCGTTGGCCGGGAACGCCTTCAGATGGCGCGCACCGGCGGCGATTGCGGCGAAGGCTTCGGAGGCCGTGGCAAACCCCGGCACCGGTACCATGCCGTGCGCGATCGACGCGGCGATCACCGCTGCATCGGTGTTGGGGGCCACGCAGAAGGCGCAGCCGGTGGCGGCCAACTGCTCGACCGCTGCGGTGCTGACCACCGTGCCCGCACCGATCAGCATGCGCCCCTGGAAATGTGCCGCCAGGGTGCGGATGGTGCGCAGCGGGTCCGGTGAGTTCAACGGCACTTCGGCCAGCCGCACGCCGGCGGCGTACAGCGCCTCGACCACCGCGATCGCCTCGTCACCGGGCAGGCCGCGCAGGATCGCGATGATGCCGGTACGCGCCAGCGCGGCGTCGAATGTTTCTGCGTGTTCGTCGTTCATGCCAACGCTCCGGCTGCCTGATGCAATGCAAGGAAGCCGCGGGTGGAGGCGTCCTGCGAGGCAATGGAGCGGCTGCCGCCGCCCAGTTCGATCAATGCGCGTGCATACAACGCGCAAACCGGGGCGGCCCCCACCAGCGGCACGGCGTGCAGGGCCTTTGGCCACTGCCGGCGCACATCGGACAGCTCGGCGCCGATCAGCAGCCCGCGCAGATAGGCCGCGCCATCACGCCGCGGCAGGTCGCCGCGGATCACCTTCGCCCGCGCACCAAACAGCAACGTACCCAAGCCTATGCCGCCGTCGTGCGCGGCATGCAGGCCATCGATGAAGGCCGCCCCGTCGTGCGCCGGCCCATCGACCACCGAGGCAAGCAGGCCGGCGGCGGTGAGGCGATCGAATATTTCACCGGACATCGCGGTCATGAAGGCCACCACCGTGCCGCCCTCCAGCTGCACCCATTTGCTGTGCGTGCCCGGCAGCGCGACCACGCCGGTGTCGGGCACCGCACCGGCGGCGACCAGGCCGAGCAATTCGGTTTCCTCGCCGCGCATGATGTCCGGCGCGCCGTCCGGCCGCCGACAGGCCAGGCCGGGCACGATCGCCACGGCATGCGCCCCTATCTGGACCGGGTGCAGTTGGCCGGCCAACGCGTCCAGCGTGGCCGGGCATTCCACATAGCCCGCATCGCTCCAGCCGATGTTGGAGCCCACCATGCCGCTGGCGTAGATGCGCGTGGCCTGCGGCCACTGCGCCACCACATCCTCCAGCAGCGCCTGCATCTGTGCCCGCTCCAGCCCCGCAATGCCGCGCGGCTGTTCGATCGCGCCGGTCACCTGGCCGTCGTGGCCGATGCGAAACGCGCGGAAATTGGTGCTGCCCCAGTTGATGCCGATGATGTACGGCGTGGCTGCCTCACTCATTGCCGGGTCACTCCTGCGCCACCGTCCAGGGGAAACACCGCGCCGGTGATCCAGCTGCTGCGCGGTGACGCAAGGAACAGCGCCAGCTCGGCCGCATCGGCCGGCGTGCCCAGGCGCCCCAGCGGATGTCGCTGCACGTTGGCGTGGCGGGCGCCAGCCGGGTCGGCGGCGCGTGCGAACGAGGCCTGCAACATCGGCGTATCCACCGACGCCGGGGCGATGGTATTGACCCGGATGCCATCGGCCGCAAACTCCAGCGCGGCGGTGCGCGCCAGTTCCTCCAGTGCGGCCTTGGAGGCCGCGTAGGCCGCCAATCCGGGCGTGGCGAAGCGGGCGTTGATCGACGACACCAGCACGATGCTGCCATCGCGACCTCGCATGTCCGGCACCACCTGCCGGATCACCCGCAGCGCGCCCAGCACGTTGACCGAGTACACATCCAGCCACACCGCATCGTCGTGTGCCAGGGTGCCACCGGCCGGGCAGATGCCGGCGCAATGCACCAGGGCATCAAACGGACCCACCGCAGCACGCAGCTGCCCGATCGCGGCGGTGACCGCCTCGGCCGACCGCAGGTCGGCGATCGCGCTGGCCTGCCCGCCGTCGCTGGCCACCTGGTCCAGCGTGGCCACCGTGGCGCCGTCTGCACGCAACCGCGCCACCACCGCCGCGCCGATGCCACTGGCCGCGCCGGTCACCAGCGCCACGCGCCCGTGCATTGCCGTATCGCTCATGCCCTGCCCTTTCCTTCCAGAAGATCCATGCTCAGAACCGGTAGGTCAGGCTGGCCTTGTAGGACCGGCCGAATACCACGTTGGTGCGCAGCCCTTCGGCATAGCCATCGAAGGTGCGCTGCTCGCTGTCCAACAGGTTGTTGCCTTCCACCTTCAGGGACAAGCGGTCGCTGAAATCGTAGCTCATCGATGCCGACAGATCCTTGTAGGTGTCGTTGTAGATGCCGGTGGACGCGGCCGACAGGCCGACCAGGTATTCGTCACGCCAGTTGTAGGCCACGCGGATGCCGAACGGACCGTTCTCGTAGTAGCCGATCAGGTTGGCGTTGTTCTTGGACAGGCCCGGGAAGGTCAACGCGCTGCCGTTGATGTCGGTGATCGGCGTTTCCGAATCGATCCACGTGTAAGTGGCGACCACCCCGAAGCCGTCGAACATGCCGCTGAAGGGCACCTGCGCCAACAGCTCCACGCCTTTTACCTTGGCCTTGTCGCCGTTGATCTTGCGCAGCACCAGGTAGTTGACGTTGTTGTAGGTCTCCGCGCTCTGGCGCTGGACAATGAAGGTGGAGACATCCTTGTAGAACAGTCCGGCCGACAGCAGCCCCTGGCCGCCGTAGTACCACTCCAGCGACAGGTCGTACTGGGTGGCCTTGAACGGATCCAGGTCCGGGGCGCCGCCGCTGCCGGTGCCCGGCGAGGTCTGCACACCGTTGCTGTCGAACACCGCGTTGTTGTTGAGGGTGACGCCGTTGTTGAGGTCTTCGGTGTTGGGGAAGGCCACCACCTTGGCCGCGCCGCCGCGCAGTATCAGGCTGTCAGTGATCTGCAGCTTGGCCACCGCCGAGGGCAGCACCTCGCGATCGTCGCGCTCGAACAGCGAGGGGCTCAATGCGCCGCTGCCGCTGATCAGGTTGCCGCGCGAGGTCAGGTCGCGGCCGACGAAGCGCACGCCCAGGTTGCCGCCCAGCGGCATGCCGGCCACGTCGGTGTCCCAGTTGAGCTTGGTGTAGGCCTCCAGGAAATCCTCGTCGACGCTGAAGGTGGCCGCGTAGGCCAGCGCGTTGTTGCGCGGGTCCAGGCACTGCGCGTTCTGTGAGATCTGCGGCAGCGTGGTGAAGCTTTCACAGCCCCCGAAGGTGCTGCGGAACGGCCCGAGGTAGGCACGCGGCAGACCACTGAACTCGCCCGGCAGGAAGTCGTTGTTGCTGTACACGCGGATGTACGGCGCCATCTGCGTGACCGGCACCCCGCCAACCGGCCGGATATCCGCGCGGCGCGGATCCTGCAGGCTTTCCAGGCGGCTGAAGCGTGCACCGAAGTCCAGCGAGCGCAACGGGCCATCGCCGAAGGCCAGGCTCCAGTCGGTGCGCAGCGCGCGCGAATCGGTCTGTGCGCGCCAGTCGTTGTCGAACATGATGGTCATGCGCCACTGCGATGGATCGGTCAGGTCGATGCCGCTGACGTTGAAGCTGCCGAAGCTGCCGCTGCGCAGGTCGAAGTCGGTGACCGAACTGCGCCCGGCCATTGGCGCCAGGCGCATATAGCGCTGGTTGTAGTTGGCGGTGGAGCGGCCCCAGTCCAACTCGGCCGAACCATCCAGGCGATCGCCGACCCGGAAGCCCGCACGCAGCGCGGTGGACAGCGTGTCCGAATCGATATCAGCCGATTCGGCATTGAGCAGCACCGTGCCGGTGGAGCGCCCCGCCAGCAGGATGTCGTGGTCGGAGTAGACCGCATTGCTCAACCCCGCCGAGGGATTGAAGGCGATCCAGTAGCGGTCACGCTCGGCCTTCTGGCGCGAATAGAACGTATCCCAGGTGAGCTCCACCCCGTCGGTCGGCCGCCATTGCAGCACCGCGCTGACGCCGACCTTGGTGCGGTCATCGTCGATGTTCTGCGCACGCATGTCGGTGCTGCCGAAGCGGGTGCGGGTAGGGTCGGCGGGGTCGGTATAGCGGGCATACCCGGAGAAGGTGTCCAGGCCCTGCTGCACCACGTTGCGGCGACCGTAGGTGGCCGACAGCAGCGCACCGAAGCGACGGTCGTCGCTGCGCCGTGAGATCAGCCCGAACGCGTTGTGCCCCCAGGCATCGGACATTTCATCGTAGGTGCCGGCCAGGCTCACTACGTTCTGGTCGCTGTCGCCGGACAACGGCTGGCGGGTGTGGATGTCCACGATGCCGCCCAGCCCACCGGAGAGCTGGTCGGCGCCAGCCAGCTTGGTCACCTCCAGACGCGAGATCAGCTCGGAAGGCACCAGCGAGAGCAGGCCGTAGGTGGAGGTGGCCAACTGGTCCAGGCCGTTGCCGCCGCGCCCGGTGGCGTCGACGATCTGGCGGCCGTTGTAGAGCAGCACGTTTTCTTTTAGCCCGCGCACCAGGATGTCGCTGCCCTCGCCCATGCCGCGCTCGAGCTGCACGCCGGCCACGCGCCCGAGTGACTCGGCCACGTTGGTGTCGGGCAGTTTGCCGATGTCGTCGGCCACGATCGCGTCGACGATCTGCGCCGAGTCACGTTTGAGATCCCGCGAGGCTTCCAGGCTGCCACGGATGCCCACGACGCTGACCGCGTCCAGGGTCTGCGCCTGCTGTTCGGTGGTTGAGGGGGCCGGGGCGTCCTGCGCCGTTGCCAGCACGGGCGCCAGCAGGCAGGTGCCCAGGGCGATGAACAAGGTGGAACGTCGAAAACGATGCATGGATCGGACCCTCTCCCAAGGTAGGGACCCAGACCGGACTGCCGGCTGGATCCAGCGCTTTTCCGTCATTGCTGCTGCGCTGCGGCTTGGCAGCGTGTAGCTAATATAGCAATATGTTTTGGCCGCGCACGCTGCAATGCAGCGAAAAATGATGGTTCCTTTGCGGCATGTACGGGAACCTCCCTTCCATAGTGTTGCTATCCACGGCACACACAGTTCAACAAGGACCCGGCGCAATGGCCGTTCTGCAAGGTGTCTTCCCCATCCTCCCCACGATCTTCGACGCGCACGGCGCCCTCGATGAACGCGGCACCGAGGCGGTATTCGAGTACATCCTGGCCGCGGGTGCGGCCGGCGTGGTGTTCCCGGGCCTGGCCAGCGAGTACGACATGCTGTCGTTGGAGGAGCGGTTGCACCTGACCGCGTGCATCGGGCGCTGGAACCGCGGCCGGGTGCCCTTCATCGTCGGCGCCAGCGCGAAGACGCTGGAGGATGCGGTGCGGCTGGCGCGTGCCGGTGGCGAGGCCGGGGCCGAGGCGGCGATGGTGTTGACCCCGCATGCGCTGGCCGGCGATGCCGCGGCGATGGCGGCGTTCTTTGCCCGGCTGGGCAGCGAGTCGGGCGTGGCGGTGATGTTGCAGAACGCGCCCGCCCCGATGGGCGTGGGGCTGGGCGTGGACGAGGTGGTGGCACTGACCGCGCAGGTGCCGGCCATCGCCTACGTCAAGGAGGAAACCATGCCGTCGGGCCATCGCATCACCGCATTGTCCGAACGTGCCAGCGACAGCGTGCAGGCGGTGTTCGGCGGTGCCGGAGCGCGCTACGTGCTGGACGAACTGGCACGCGGTGCGGTGGGCACGATGCCGGCCTGTGAGATCACTGAAGTGCATGTGGCGATGTTGGCCGCCTGGGCCGACGGCGACCGCGACCGCGCGCGCGACCTGTTCGAACGCACCCTGCCCCTGCTGAGCATGCAGGCGGTGTTCCGCTGGCGCCTGACCAAGGCGATCCTGCTGCGGCGTGGCCTGATCGGCAGCGACCACGTGCGCGCGCCGGGCCCGTCGCTGGACCGGCATGACCAGCAGGAACTGACTATCCTGCTGGACCGCATCGGCGACCTGCTGCCGATGGATACCGTTCCCGGCCAGGCCACGAGACATTCCGCATGAGCGTTGTCAGCAAGGTCGAGACCTTCATCCTCACCGTGCCACGCACCACGCCGTACCTGGGTCCGCTCGGCGCGGGCGAACGGGTCAACGCGCGGGGCTATCTGGTACGCCGCGGCAACGGCACGCTGTACCCCACCGTGGACCGCTCGGTGCTGGTACGGGTCACCACCGCCGATGGCGCGGTGGGCTGGGGCGAAACCTATGGCATCTGCGCACCGCGTGCCACCTGCGAGATCATCAATGACCTGCTGGCCCCGGAACTGGTGGGTCGCGATCCGCAGGACGTGGAAACGATCTGGGATGACCTGTACGGGTTGATGCGCGTGCGCGGCTGCGGCAGCGGTTTCCATACCGACGCGCTGGCTGCGCTGGACATCGCCCTCTGGGACCTGCGCGCACGTGCGGCGGGGCAACCGCTGTGGTCGCTGCTCGGCACGCGCCAACGCGACAGCATTGCCGGCTATGTGTCCGGACTGCCGGCGGCCACCGTGGACGAGAAGGTGGCCATGGCCCGCACGTTTGCCGCACAGGGGCATGACGCGTTCAAGGTGCATGCCGTGGTCAGCCACGACGGCATCGCCGAGGAAATGGCCGCGCTGCGTGCCGCGCTGGGCGAGCAGGTGCAGCTGATGGTCGACCTGCACTGGAAGTTCGACCATGCCCAGGCCCTCGCACTGGCGCACGAGCTTCTGCCCAGTCGACTGACCTTCATCGAAGCGCCGTTGAATCCGGAGGACGTGGCGGGTCTGATCGCCCTCGGGGCCGACAGTCCGATCCCGGTGGCGGCAGGCGAAGAGTGGCCCACCGACTACGTGGCACGCCTGCGGCTGGACGGCGGCACGCTGGCGTACGTGCAACCGGAGATGGGCCACACCGGCATTACCCAGTTCCTGCGCATCGCCAGGCTGGCAGCGCGCCGTGGCGTGCAGGTTGCACCGCACGCGACCATTGGCGGCGGCATCTTCATGGCCGCCAGCCTGCATGCATCGGCGGTGATCGACGGGCTGTGGCGGCACGAGTGGCAGCACTCGATCTTCTCGCGTTCGGTGGAGATGCTGGACACCGACATGGCCTACGCGCACGACGGCTATCGTCTGCCCAGCGGCCCCGGCCTGGGCGCGGTGCCGAACGCCCGTTTCTGGCACCACACCGAAGCGGTAGCGTAGTGCCGGGCTCTGCCCGGCTGCTGTTCGCAGGCGCTCCTTTTTGGTTCTTCGCCCCTTTGAGGGGAGCGTCTTGTTCCAACGGCCGTCGCAGAGTGCGCACGACGCTACGCGGATGGCCGGATGTGCAAGCGCCGTTTGGATCGGCTGGCGTCTCCGATCCGGCCGGTCGCGAGCGTAAGGGCGAAGAACCTTTTTCTGGCATGGGCTGATGAAGGCAGCCGGGCAGAGCCCGGCGCTACGTGCGGTGGCGTTTCGTTTGCTGGTCGCGTGGCGACGCGGCCATGATCCGCGCGCGCTTCATTGGCGGGACGCGCGGCGTTTCTCAGCCGGCCGCAACCGCCGCAGCCTGCGGGCCGATCAAGGTCATCTTCGAGCGGCGCGCCTGCTTCAACGCGGTCCACGCCAACAGCACCGCGATAGGATGCAGGAAGGCCATCAGCACGAAGGCGCGATCGAAGTTGCCGTCGGCCACCAGGTGCCCCACCACCTGCGCCGACACCATGCCGCCCAGCGCGCTGCCGCAGCCGACCAGACCGGCGACCGAGGCGATGTAGCGCGACGGGAACAGGTCCACGGTCATCGTGGTCAGGTTGATCTGGTAGGTAAGGTGGGCGAAGGTCACCACGCAGGCCAGCGCCAGCAGCAGCGGAATCGGGGGATGCATCGCCACGAACAGCCCGACCGGTGCCAGGCACGCCGCGCCCATCATGGTGGTCAGGCGCGCACGCACCGGGTGCATGCCGCGCTTCACCAGCCGGCCGGAAATCAGCCCGCCGCCCACGCTGCCGATATCAGCGGCCACGTACACGATCCACGCCACCGACGCGATCATCGCCAGGCTCATGCCGCGTGCATCGCCCAGGTATTTGGGGAACCAGAACAGGTAGAAGTACCAGACCGGATCGGCAACCGCGCGCGACGCCACCAGTGCCCAAACGGTACGGTCGCGCGCCAGCCGCCCCCACACGCCTTTCATCGAGGTGGGCGGCGCAACCGGCACCGGCGTTTCCAGTCCCGGGGTCGCGCTGGCCTCGGCTGCAGCGGCGGCCTCGGCCTGCGGCGTTGCAGCCGGCACCTGCGCCTTGCGCGGATAGGCCCACCACCACGCCAGCATCCACAGCAGTCCGGCCACGCCGGTGATCCAGAACGCACTGCGCCAGCCGTAGGTCAGCGCGATGCCACCAATCAGCGGCGGCGCCAGCGTGGCGCCGATCATCGCGCCGGCCGTGTACAGCCCCAGTGCCAGCCCGCGTTGCGGCGCGGGAAATTGTTCGGACACCACTTTGGTGCCCACCGTGTAGTTGCCCGGCTCGCCCAGGCCCAGCGCGAAGCGGGCCGCGCCCAGCTCCACCGCACTGCGCACGAACCCGGTGGCGATGTTGGCCAGCGACCACCAGCCCACGAACAGCAGCAGTGCCACGCGCGCGCCAAGCCAATCGGTGACCCGCCCCGCCATGACATAGGCGGCCGCGTAGGCGAACAGGAACACCTGCACTACGCGCGCATATTCCAGGTCGGTCATCTTCAGGTCGGCCTGGATGGTCGTCGCCAGGATCGACAGCGCCTGCCGGTCCAGGTAGTTGATGACGGTCGAGAAGAACAGCAGCGCCAGCAGCACCCATTTGGTTTTCCCGGTCCCGCTCACCCGCCTGCACGCTTGGACATCGCTGATGCCTCCCCATCGGAAGGCTGCAACGTATTGCTATTGTAGCAACATGTCAAACCGCACTGCGGCAATCGCTTAGCCGATTTCCGCCGCCGCCGCGCGCAGCGCCGCCACCAGTTCCTCGGTGGCCGCTTCCGGGATCCAGCCGGACATGGCAATGCCGGCATGCACCGGATCGCCCATCGCGATGGCCACGATGTGGTGGTCACGTTCGTCGGCCACATGCACGCGCGCGTGGCCCTGCGCACGGGTAATGGCCAGGGTGGCCAGCAGTTGCTCGATGCCCTCGGGGAACATGGGAATCGGCCGGTCGGCATACAGCTCGCGCACGTCCTCGTCGCCCAGCTGGGCCAGCAGCGCGATGCCGATGCCGCTGGTGGTGGCGGGCAGCAGCCCGATGCGGCCCAGTCCGCGTGCCGCCTCGATGCCCGGCGGGGCATGGAACAGGTAGCTCACGCTGTCGTTCCAGAGCACCCCCAGCGCCACCGTGTGGCCGAACCGGCGCAGGTGTTCCAGCACCGGCAGCGCGCGCCGGATCAACCCGGAGGCAAACAGGCTCTGCGCGGCCAGCACGTGCATGCCCGGGCCGGCGGTGTACTTGCGGTCGGCGGTCTGCCGCGCAATACCAAGGTAGGCCAAGGTCTTGAGCAGCCGGTTGACCCGGGTGGGGTTGGCGTCCAGCTGCCGGGCCAGTTCACGGCAGCCGACCGGCTCGGGGGACGAGGCCAGCGCCTGCAGGGTGGCGATGCCGTCGATCAGGCTCTGGTTGGGCTGTGCATTGGGCTTGGTTCGCATCGGGAAAGCGTACTTCCCCCCCGCGGGTAATGCCACCAATAGCAACACGCCAGACCGGGGCGACGACCTTTCAGGGCAGCTTGCAGGCCGGTTGCGCCAACAGCCACGCCTGCGCGGCCGTCGTTGCATCCTGCCCCTCGGCCACAATCACGTCGGGCTGCAGGCGGTTGCCATCGCCGACGCCGTTGCGGTCGGCGATCACACTGCCGGTCAACAACAGCAGACTGCCATCGGGCAGACGCTGCGGGGTATTGGCGGTGGAATAGCCCGCACTGGGCTGGCCGAAGCTGCGCGACGCTGCCCGGCCGCGGAAGGCCAGTACCGATGCCTCGCCGGAACTTGCAGTGCGCGGCCCGAACAGGACGGCCACCGGGGCGCCCGGGTGGCGCAGTGTGTACTGCGTGTTGCGCGATCCGACCACCGCCTTGCCGTCCAGCCAGACCGCACCCTCGCGGTACGCCCACGGCTGGCGTTTGTCGGCCAGCAGGAACATGCCCACCGGATCAGCGCCCTTGGCATCGCCCAGCAACGGGCCCATGCCCAACAGCATCGGCCACATGTTGCCGCCACTGTTGCCGCGCAGGTCGACCACCCAGCCACAGCGATTACCATCGTCCTGTTCCTGGATGCGCACCTGCAGCGCAATGGCCGCCTGCTTGCGGGCCTGCTTCTGCATATCCTGCGACTGCGTTCTGTCGTCCATGTAGGCGCCCACCTTGATCCACCCCAGACGCGCTGTCGGTCCGCTGCGGGCGTCATCTGTCTGCGGGGTCGCAGCACCCATCGCGGTTTGAGTGGCCTGCGCGCGCTGCGACTGCGTGCGCTGCTGGTTGGCGGATATCCAACGCCCGTGCCCGCCACTGCTGCGCTGGATCACATCGTCCAGCAGCCGCCGCGTCTGCACCGGGTCACGCGCAGCCGCCAACTCCGCGCGGGCCTTGGACCAGTCCACGCGGTCGCGATACAGCGACTGCTGCTGCAGCAGATCCAGGATCCGCGCCTGTGCCTCGGCACTGGGTACGTCCTGCGCGTGTGCAGCGCCACTTGCCGTTGCAAGCGCCACCATCAACAGCCAACCACGTCCTGCGATCATCGTGCTACATCCCTGTAGTGAAGAGGCCGCAGCTTAACGCTGCACGCGGTCATTGGCACAGTGCACCGTTCACATGACCAGCGACGCGTGACACTGCAACGCAGCGGCATCGCCGATTCCGTCCGGCGTACCGCCGCGGATTCCTGCCTGCCGTCGCCCTACCAGTCCAGCCGCAGCCCGATATTGCCTTCGATCACCTTGCGCTCCTTCTGCGCACTGCTTTCCAGGTCGCGCGTGTAATCGGCCACCGCAAACGCACTGACGGTGCTGTTGAAGCGCGCAACGACGCCCACGCCTACTTCCAGCGCGCGTGAATCCTGCTGGTTGAGGATGCGGTTGGTATCGAAATCGATGCGGTCTTCGCCGTCCAGGGTCTGCCAGTAATTGAGCTTGATGTACGGCTGCCAGCCGTTGCCGGCGATGTCGTAGTCGGCAGCCAGGCGCAGGCCCACGCGACCGGTCCAGGCGTTGTCGTTGTCAAAGCGCAGCGCGGACACCGCGTCGCCGGCATCGTCCACCGACGTGCGCTGCCAGATCACCTGCAGCTGGGGCTCCAGCCACCACGCACTCTGCCCGAAGCGCAGCAGCGGCTTGCCCACTTCCAGCGAGGCGGTAGTGCCATCGCCACGCACGTCGATGCCCAGCCCGCGCGAGGAGGTTGCGTCGCCGTCGTAGCGGCTCTGCATCACCACCGCGTCCAGGTAGCCACCGGCGCTGCCGGCGCGGGTCCAGTACACGCCCACGTGTTTGTCATCCAGCCGCGTGCGGCCCACTGCAACGTTTTCCCAGCCGATCGCAAAACCGGTCACGTTGCCCTGCGCACGGGTGCGCCCGACAAACACGCCGAACTGGTCGCGATGGCTATCGCCCGCGTTGGCGTACAGGTCCAGGCCGGCCTGGATGCCCTGGATGTCGCCGTCGAAGCCCGGTTGCGCGTCGCCTTCCCAGTGCTGTTCGTGGCTCTGCCCGACCATCCGCGCCCATGCCGCGCGCACGCCGCCCTGCCCGGCCAACAGCCGCTGCTCGCCCTGGCGTTCGTGGAAGGTGCCCAGGCTGGCCAGGCTGGTTTCGCGCAGCAGCGGCGGCACCACGGAATACAGGCCGGTCTCGAAGCGGTACAGCGGAATGATGTCGCCCTGCGCCGGGCGCGCACCGGGCGTGGGCGGCACCGCCAGCGGCCCGGGCACCGCCGCCATGTCGGTGGGCACCGGCGGCGGGGTATCGATGGTGGGCGGCGCCACGTCGGCCGGATCGGCCGGCTCCGGCGGTGGGGCCGGCTCGGGCGCGGCCGGGTTCGGATCATCCGGCGGATTGACGTCCGGCGGCGGGGGCGGCGCGGGTGGCAGCTCCGCCGGCGGGGTCCCGGCGCCCTCCGGCGGCGGGGGCGGCGGCGTGGTGACTCCACCCGGCGGCGGTGCGGGCGCCGGGGTCACGCTGGCCACCAGGGTCGAGCGCAGATACCAGTTTTCGCTGGTGCCGCCGCTGACGCCGCCCTTGAACAGGAAATACTCGTAGGCACCAACAGCGACCGGGTTGTACAACGCGAACGCGGTGGGCGCGGTGGTCGCACCGTTGATCGCCTGCACCACCAGGATGCCGTCAGCCACCGTGGACGCGCCGGTGCCGCCGGCGTTGAGGATGCCCACGCCGGTGGTGCCAGTGGCGCTGCCGGTGGAGATCACCAGTTTGTCCGACAGCGAGCTGTCGTCGCCCAGCACCGTGTTGAGGTACAACGCGCCACCGTTGCCGACATAGTTGCCCACCACGGTGAAGGTATCGCCGACGCCGCCCCCATTGCTGAGATCGATGCGGCCGGCATTGGTGAGCGTGGCCAGCCGCCCGGCCACGAACGGGGCGAGGACGCCGTTGCTGCCGCCGCCGAACACCGCGCTGGTGGCATCGATGTCCAGGCTGCCCGTGCCGCTGCCGCTGTCGCCCAGCACCCACGTGCCATCGAACGTCAGCTGGGTATCGTCGCGCAGCGCCACCTGTTCCCAGTTGGTGAAGCGCGCCACGCCATTGGTCTTGACGTTGTCCAGGCCGAGCACATCGTTGCCCAGCCCGCCATCGAAAGACGGCAGCGCGCCCAGGTGGGCGTTGTTGAGGTTGCTCAGCTGCGCGACATCGTCGCCTTCGCCGAAGTCGATCGCCCCGTGCACCACGCCGCCGCCGTTCCAGGTCAGGCTGTCGTTGCCGAAGCTCAGCCGGATTTCGCCGCGCACGGTGCCGCCGGTGATGGTCACCGCGTCATCGCCGCCACTGACGCTGATGTTGCCGCCGATGTAGCCGTCGGACAGCACGATGGTGTCGCGGCCGAAACCGGTGACCAGGTTGCCGTCGATGGTGCCGCCGGACATCAGGAAGGTGTTGTCGTCCAGCTTCATGTTGACCCGGCCGATACGGCCGCCGGTCATTTCGGCGTAGTCGCCATCGTCGAACGCGCCGACGATGCGCCCGCCGGTCATGCGGAAGCGGTCCAGCGCATCGCCCTGCAGCAGGGCGCCGATGCTGCCACCGGTCATCAGGAAGGTGTCGATGCCCGACCCCTGCTGCACGGTGCCGGTCACGCTGCCGCCGCTGATCTCCAGGCTGTCCTGCCCATCGCCCTGGTCGACGCTGTCGATCACGCCGTCGCGGATCACCAGGGTGTCGTTGCCCGCGCCCTGCAGCACGCCGCCCTGGATGCTGCCGCCGAGCATGTCGATGCGGTCGTTGCCGGCACCGGACACGACGCCGCCGGTACTGCCGGCAAGGGTGCCGCGGTTGGTCAGGTAGGTGGCCCCGTTGAGCTGCAGCGCGCGGCCGGCGTTGGCGATGATGCTGCCACTGTTGTTGATGACATGCCCGGTACCGGCCTGCACGGTGATCGCATTGCCGCTGGCGATACCGAGCTGCGCGTTGGCCAGCACGTTGATGGTGGTGTTGGACGCGCCACCGGCGGTGACGATCGCCACCGGATCCGGATTGGGCGCTGCGGTCGAGCAGGTCACCGTCTGGTCCTGCCCGGGCGCGGGGTTGTCGCAGCCGGCCCAGGCTGGCGCGGTACCGGCCAGCAGGACCGTGCCGAGCGCGCCCCCGCAGCTTCGACGCAACCAATATGAAATGCGGTCGGCCAGCACGGTGCGTGCCGGCGAAGCGGGCTTGGAGCGCATACGCCTTTCCTGTTCTACAAGAGGGGGTACGGCAACGGCCCAGTGCTTCTACGCAGACCGGCGTCAGTACTTTTACCGCCGCGCCGTGATGGGGGGGTAAACGCACGTGATGCCCATCCTAGATTTTGAGGTAGATGCGCCGCGCGTCCAGCGCCCACACCACGCCCCACCACACCGCCACGAAGCTCAGCGCGCACAGCAGCGAGGCCAGTGCGGGGGCCGTCGGCAGCAGCGCCGACAGCGTCTGGTACAGCCATCCCCACGCGCCGCTGGCCATCAGCAGCAGCGCCATAGCTGACGAGCCGAGGTACGCGGCAATGGCGTTGACGCCGAAGCGTCGGCCCAGCGCCGGCGCACCCCAGCGATCCACCAGCAGGTGGGCCAGAAGCAAGGCCGCCACCGACAGCCCGCCCGTCCACAGCACGAAACTGGGGGTCCACAGCTGCTTGTTGAGGGGTAGCCACAGCGTCGCTACACCGCCCAGGAACAGGCATGCCGTGGCCAGCGCCGCCAGCCCACCCACCTGCCCCGCCCGCAGCCACGCGCCCGCACGCAGGCCCAGCAGCGTGCTGGCGAGCGCGCCCAGGCTGCTCAGCAGCCCTTCGGGGTCGTGGCCGAGCCCAGTCAGCGGGTCGTACTTGTAGAGCAGCGGCGCGAACAACGCGGTATCCAGGCGGCTGGCCGGGTTGACCCACGGTGCCAGCGAATCGGCCCCCAGCAGGATCGCCGTGTACACCAGCAGCAGCCCGACCAGCACCGCCCATTGCGTGCGCGCACGCGTCTGGATCGCCAGCAGCCCGACCACCGCCACGCACAGCGCGATCCGCTGCAGCACGCCCCACAGCCGGTAGGCCGGCAGGTCCATCAGCCACCACGCCAGCAGGTGCAGCAACGCGCCGGCCACCGCGATGCGCAGCGCACGCTGCAGCAGGCCACTGCGCAGGGCCGGGCGCAACGCAGGCTCGCCCGCGCGCGGCGACAGGCTGAAGGCCATCGACACGCCGGCAATGAACAGGAACAGCGGGAAGATCAGGTCGGTGGGCGTGAAGCCGTGCCAGTCCGCATGCAGCAGCGGTGCATACACATGGCCCCAGTCGCCGGGGTTGTTGACCAGCAGCATCGCCGCCACGGTCAGCCCGCGCAGGGCATCGATCGAGCCCATGCGTGGCGATGGAGAGGCGGTCATGCGTCCTCGCGCTCGCCGGCAATCCAGGTGGCGCGCACCTGCAGTGCGTCGTCGAGCAGCACCAGGTCGGCCTGGTAGCCCTCGGCGATCTCACCCAGGCGGTCGTCCAGGTTGAGGAACTGCGCCGGGTAACGCGAGGCCATGCGTGCAGCCTCGTCCAGCGGCAGGCCGAGCAGGTGCACCGCGTTGCGCACCGCCGTGGCCATGTCCAGCGCCGAGCCCGCCAGCGAACCGGCGGCATTGCGCACCACGCCGTCCACGGCCGTGATCACTTCGCCATACAGCTCATAGCTGGGGCTGTCGGCGCCCACCGGCGGCATCGCGTCGGTGACCAGCATCACCTTGCCGCGCGGCTTGGCCGCCAGCGCCACGCGCAGGCTGGCCGGGTGCACGTGCACGCCATCGGCGATGATGCCGATCCAGCTGTCGCGGTCTTCCAGCGCCGCGCCCACCGCACCCGGCTCGCGCCCGGTCAACGGCGACATCGCGTTGTAGAGATGGGTGAAACCGCGGATGCCGGCGTCCAGCCCGGCGCGCGCTTCTTCGTAACTGGCGGCGGTATGCCCGGCGGCCACGATCACGCCGCGTTCGACCAGCGCGCGGATGCTCTCCAGCGGCACCCGTTCGGGGGCCAGGGTCAACAGGGTCACGCCGTTGTCGAGCGAGGCCGCCATCGCGATCTCGTCAGCGTCGGGCACGCGGAATTTGTTGGCGTCATGGGTGCCCTTGCGCCCCGGCGCGATGTACGGGCCTTCCAGGTGGATGCCGAGCACGCCGGGCACGCCCTGCGCGATGGCCGCGCGGGTTGCGTCGATCGCGCGGCGCATCACCTGCACATCGTCGCTGATCAGCGTGGGCAGCAGCCCGGTGGTGCCGAAGCGGCGGTGCGCGGCAGCCAGCGTGCGCAGGCTCTCCACGTCGGGCGTGTTGTTGAACAGCACGCCGCCGCCACCGTTGACCTGCGCGTCGATGAAGCCCGGCAGCAGCCAGCCACCGCCCAGGTCCACCTGTTCGTCGGCGCTGCCCAGTTGCGGGGCCGCGTCGGAGACCAGCGCGGTGATGCGGCCGTCTTCGATCACCACTGCCAGGTCGTCGCGGAACTCATCGCCGGCCAGGATCCGGGCATTGCGCAGGACGGTTTTCATCAGACGGTTTCCGTCACCTTGTTCAGATGCGGCGGCAGGTCCGGGTTGTGCCCGCGGCGCAGCGCCAGTGCGTTGATGGCGCGATAGAAGGCCTGCACGGTGAGCAGCGGTGCGCAGGCCGGGTGCGGCGCAACCGGCAGCGCCAGGTCGCCATCGACGTCGGCCAGCCACACCTGCGCGTCGCGCGCGCCGAACTCCTGCAGCACCGCGCGGGTGCCCGCGCCGGTTTCATCGGGCTGGGCAAACGCCAGCACCGGGAAGCCCGGGCCCACCAGCGCCATCGGGCCATGCTTCACTTCGGCCGAGCTGTAGGCCTCGGCATGCAGGCCGCAGGTCTCCTTGAACTTCAGCGCGGCTTCCTGGGCCGCGCCCAGGCCCAGGCCGCGGCCAAGCACGAACAGGTTGTGCGCCGGCACCAGGCCCTCGGTCAGCGCCGACCAGTCGCTGTTCCAGGCCTGGCGCAATGCATCGGGCAGCGCCCGCAGCGCGGCGATCAGTGCCGCGTCCTGGCTCCAGTAGGCCACCAGCTGCAGGATCGCCGACAACGAGGCCAGGTAGCTCTTGGTCGCCGCCACGCTGCGCTCGGCACCGGCCCCCAGCGGGATCACCGTTTCGGCCAGCTGCGCCAGCGGCGAATCCTCCACGTTCACCAACGCGACCACGCGCGCACCGGCCGCACGCGCGGCCTCCGCGTTGCGCAGCAGGTCCGGGCTCTTGCCCGACTGCGAAATGACGATGTACAGCGCGCCCCGCAGTTTCAGCGGCGCTTCGTACACCGAGCCCACCGACGGCGACGCCGAGGCAGTCACCAGCCCGAGGCGCGTTTCCAGCAGGTACTTGGCGTAAGTGGCGGCATGGTCCGAGCTGCCCCGCGCGCAGGTCACCACGAACGGCGGCGGCGCCGCGCGCAGGCTGGCGGCCAGCGTCTCCACGGCCACCTGGTTGCGCGCGAACTGCGCGGCGATCACATCGGCAGCCTCGGCGGCTTCGCGGTACATCAGGGTGTCGTGGGGAGCAGGCAGGGACATGGGGACTCAGGTCGTTTCAGGAGAAGGAAGCCGTGCACCCTGCGGGCGCATCGGCGCGGTGGAACCACGCACCACCAGCTGCGGCACGAAGCCCTGGTTCTGCAGCTGCAGCGGTGCGTCGTCGTAGGCATCGCTGCGCAGCTGCGCGATCAGCAGGCGCGCGGCATGCCGGGCGATGTCTTCGGTGGCCTGCTTGGCGGTGGTCAACGGCGGCCAGGACTGGCGTGAGAACGGGCTGTCCTCGAAACCGGCAATGGACAGGTCGTAGGGCACGTTCATGCCGGTGGACTTGGCTGCCGCCAGCACGCCGGCGGCGATTTCATCGTTGGAGCCGAAGATCGCGGTAGGCGGTTCGCGCAGCGCCAGCAACCGTCGTGCGCCGCGGAAACCATCATCGAAGGTGTAATCGCCCTGCACCACCAGGTGCTTGTCGATGCTCATGCCGTAATCGCGCAGCGCCGCTTCGTAGCCGGCATAGCGTTCGCCGCTGGAGCGGTGCGAGGTGCCGCCCCACAGGAAGCCGATCCGCTGGTGGCCCAGCTGGATCAGGTGCTCGGTGATTTCATAGGCCGCTTCGCGGTCATCGACGAACACGCACGCGCCGTCTTCGGGATCGGCGGTGGCGGCGATGATGCGCACCAGCTTGATGCCGCGGGCAGTGAGCGCGGCCACCAGATCCTTGCGCTCGGACATCGGCGCGGTCAGCACCAGCCCGGCCAGGCGCGAACGCTGCACCCAGTCGGCCAGTTCTTCGGCAAGCATCGGCGAGCTGGAATCGCAGGGGTGGATCTGCAGCCCGAAGCCGGTTTCGCGACAGGCGGCGAGCACGCCGTTCTGCACGCCGATGATGTGGTACGGGTTGGGGTTGTCGTAGACCAGCCCGACCACCAGCGTGGTGCCGGTGCGCAGGTTGCGCGCGGCCGGATCGGGCTCGTAGTCCAGCTCGGCGATCGCACGCAGCACCCGTGCACGGGTGGCCTGCATCACCGAGGGCTCGTTGTTGATGACCCGCGAGACCGTCTTCAGCGATACCTTGGCCCGTTCGGCGACATCCTTGATGGTCGCTCTACGCATCGTCTTTTCCTGGCTGACCGGTTGAGCGTCCATGATCGCCGATCACTGCCCGTCGCGGGACAGCCCGACGCGGTGGCCGCGCATCGAATAGAACAGGATGTACAGGTAGCAGGGCACCATCAGGCCGGCGAACACCCACTGGAAATCGAAGTGCTGCTTGAGCACGGCAAACAGCTGGGGAATGATCGCGCCACCGGCGATGGCCATCACCAGCAGGGCCGAGCCGGTCTCGGTGAAGCGGCCCAGGCCGCGGATCGCCAGCGGGAAGATCGCCGGCCACATCATCGCGTTGGCAAAGCCCAGGGCCGCCACGAAGCCCACCGAGACATAGCCGTGGGTCAGCAGCGCGCCGATGCAGAACAGCACGCCCAGCACCGCCGAGATGCTCAGGTAGCGCGACTGCGAGACCAGGTGCGGGATCAGCGCCAGGCCGGCCAGGTAGCCGATCAGCATCGCGCCCAGGGTGATCGAGGTGAACATCTTGGTCTGGTCCAGCGGCAGGTCGAAGCCGTGGCCGTAAGTGCCGATCGCATCGCCGGCCATCACTTCCACGCCGACGTACACGAACAGGCACAGCACGCCCAGCCACAGGTGCGGGAACTGGAAGATGCTGGTGCGCTCGGCCACCCCGGGCGCGCGGGCCGGCGTGGCATTGGCTTCAGCGGTCTTCAGCTCGGGCAGCGGCGAGAACAGCACGCCCACTGCCAGCACCACCAGCAGCCCGGCCATGGCCATGTACGGCAGCTGGATCTTGGCGGCGAAGTCATTGAGCAGCACCGTCTTGGCGGCCGCATCGGCGACCTTCACCTGGGCGTCCAGATCGCCGATGCCATGCAGCACCAGCGTGCCGATCAGCACCGGGGCCAGCATGCCGGCGATCTTGTTGCAGATGCCCATCAGCGCAATGCGCCGCGCCGCCGTCTCGATCGGGCCGAGGATGCTGATGTACGGGTTGACCGCCGTCTGCAGCAGGGCCAGGCCGCTGCCGATGATGAACAGGCCGCTGAGCGCGCCCGGGTACCAGCGCTGCTGGGCGAAGTGCGCGAAGACCACCGCACCGGCCGCCATCACCAGCAGGCTCAGGCTCAGGCCCTTCTTCATGCCGGTGCGCTTGAGGATCCACGAGGCCGGCAGGGCCAGGAAGAAATACGACAGGTAGAAGACCATCAGCACCAGGAAGGCGCCGACCTCGTCCAGCTCGAAGGCGAGCTTGACGAAGGTGATCAACGGGCCGTTGAGCCAGGTGAAGAAGCCGATCAGGAAGAACAGCACGCCGATGATAAGGATCGAGGTAAGCACGCTCGAACGCGCGGAGGCAGCAGGCACGGCAGACATCAAGGAGGCTCCTGCATCGACGGCGCCTGGGCGGCATCGGAAGAGTGGCTGGGAACAACGTTGTCACATTTATTCGTTGCAGCCGCCAGGTTTGTCAACAACTGGTTCACGCCAGCGCCGCGCATTTTCCTTTGCTGCACCTGCGCAATCTGGCGGCAGCGCTCGGCGCGGGCGGAGCAGAGCCCGTATTCACGGCAGTTTGCGAAAACATGACGGCAGTGTGATGAAAACGTTTTCCCGCGCAAACCCACGTTGCGGCGCAGCATCGAAAGTGTGAGGTTATCGTTGACATCGTTGTCAGAACGATTACAGACTCCGCCTCAATCGCCGGGTCAGCCCTGGCCGTGCCCAACCGATGGAGTCCGTGTGACCAACGCCGCCCACGCTGTACCGGCCCATGCCCCGCCCGCCGCGACGCCGCCGTTCCTGGCCGCCGACGTGGGTGGCACGCATGTCCGGGTTGGCCGGGTCCAGGCCAGCGCCGATCCGGCCCATCCGGTGGAGCTGCTGGACTACCGCAAGTTCCGCAATGCGGATTACGCCGGCCTCAGCGCGATCCTGTCCGACTTCCTGGCCGACGGCCCGCGCCCGACGCATTGCGTGGTCGCCACGGCCGGCTATGCCCGCGACGACGGCACGGTGATCACCGCCAACCTGCCCTGGCCGCTGTCGGCGCGGCAGATCGAGCGCGATGTCGGCCTGGACCAGGTGTACATCGTCAATGACTTCGAAGCCGTGGCCTACGCCGCCGCCCAGGTCGATGCCAGCGGCGTGCTGCAGCTGACCGGCCCGGCCACCGCCCCGCGCGGCCCGACCCTGGTGGTCGGTCCCGGCACCGGCCTCGGCGCGGCGGTATGGATCCCGACCGCCCATGGCGCGGTGGTCCTGGCCACCGAAGCCGGCCAGCCGACGCTGGCCACCACCACCGAACTGGAGATGGCGATCGTGCGGCAGATGCTGCGCGACCGGTCGCATGTCTCGGTCGAGCAGGCGCTGTCCGGCCCCGGCCTGATGAATCTGTATCGCGCCCTGTGCGCGTTGAACGGCCACGCACCGACGTTGACCACCCCCGATGCGATCACCGCCGCCGCCGTGGCCGATCAGGACCCGCTCGCGCGGCAGAGCCTGGACGTGTTCTGCGGCCTGCTCGGCAGCACGATCGGTGACATGGCGCTGCAGTACGGCGTCACCGGCGGGGTCTACCTGGCCGGCGGCATCCTGCCGCAGATCCGCGATTTCCTGTTGAACAGCACCTTCGTCGAGCGGTACCTCAACAAGGGGCCGATGCGCGAGGCGCTGGAACGCATTCCCGTGAAGGTGGTCGAGCACGGGCAGCTGGGCGTCATCGGCGCCGCCAGCTGGTATCTCGGCCGCTCGGACACCTGATCTGCCACGGCGCCGGGATCGGCGCTGCGGACACCGCACCACGCAGTACGTAGTACCCAAGGCGCACCCGGACAACAGGCGCGCGGCACAGTCGTACCAGACGCAAGCAAACAGACGCCGTCGCCGGCGACCATCGAGTGATGAGGAGAGACATCATGAACACCCGCAAGACCCTGCTTTCCGCAGCCATCGTCAGCTGCCTGGCCTTCAGCGCCCACGCGCAGCAGGCCCCTGCCTCCACGCCGGCCGCAACCGACCTGGACACCATCCAGGTCACCGGCATCCGCGGTTCGATGGAGAAGTCGCTCGATACCAAGCGCGAAGCGAATGCGCGCCTGGAAGTGGTCACCGCCGAAGACGTGGGCAAGCTGCCCGCGCACAACGTCGCCGATACCCTGCAGCGCGTGCCCGGCGTGAACATCAGCTCGTCCAGCGCCGATGAGGGCGGCTTCGATGAAGCCGACCGTGTCAGCCTGCGCGGCACCAGCCCGAGCCTGACCCAGACCCTCATCAACGGCCACAGCGTCGGCTCGGCCGACTGGTTCGTGCTCAGCCAGGGCAACAACGTCGGCCGCAGCGTCAGCTATTCGCTGCTGCCGTCCGAGCTGGTCAGCTCGGTGGAAGTGAACAAGTCCTCGCAGGCCAAGCTGCAGGACGGCGGCACCACCGGTACCGTCAACATCATCACCCGTACCCCGCTGCAGTTCGCCAAGCAGTTCACGGCCGAAGCATCGATCGGCGCCGTGCGCTCGGACCAGGCCGACTCGACCGATCCGCAGTACTCGGCCCTGTTCAACTACAAGAATGACGCCAACACCTTCGGCGTGCTGGTGCAGGGCTTCTACCAGGAGCGCGAACTGCGCCGTGAAGCGCAGGAAATCCCGGGCGGCTTCTTCGCGCTCAAGGCGACCGATCCGGTCGTGGCAGGCATCCCCGATCCGGCCAATCCGGGCCAGTTCCTGCAGGCGCCGCGTCCGGACCTGGAAGGCCTGTCCATTCCCGGCCTGCTGGGTTCGACCCTGTTCGAGCAGACCCGCAAGCGCAAGGGTGGCATGGTCACCGTGCAGTGGAAGCCGATCGACACGCTGACCCTGGGCCTGAGCGGCTTCACGTCCGAACTGGAAGCAAACAACTACAACCGCAACTTCATGATGTTCGGCAGCGGCTTCGGCCGGACCCAGGCCCCGGACCCGGGTTACACCGTGGTGGATGGCGTGATCACCAACGCGACGTATACCGGTGTTCCCGGTACGAACTACGGCGTGTACGACATGATCTACCGCGAGGCCACCGCCAAGAGCAGCTACGTCACCTTCGACGCGGACTGGCAGATCAACGACAACCTCAACGCGAAGTTCCAGGCCGGCACCACCAAGGGCACCGGCGAAACCCCGCGCCAGTTCATCGCCGAAGTCACCGTCGGCCAGGGTGGCGGCGCATCTTACGCCAGCCACGGCGCCGGCTCCCCGGTCGACTGGAACATCGGTGGCGACCTCAGCGAAGCAGGCGTCAGCAGCTTCGGCACCTGGGGCAACCAGCTGGTCAAGGCAGAGGACAAGGAAGACTGGGCGTCGCTGGATTTCAACCAGTACTTCAGCAACGGTGGCACGCTGAGCTCGATCGACTTCGGCCTGCGCTTCGCCGACCACGAACGTGAAGCCCTGTCACCGGAAGGCGCCAGCCCGGGCGATATCTGGTCCGCACTGCGCGGCAGCGCCACCGGGCAGTACCCGGGCAACTTCGCCAGCGGCGTGGGCGGCACCTTCCCGCGCAACATCTGGTACTACACCCCGGATGCGCTGCAGAACGCCATCGTCAACAACTCGACCTGGCTGGCCGGCAACGACGGTCCCGACGGCCGCCACAACTACGGTGCCGAGTGGAAGGTGAAGGAAAAGAACTTCGCCGGTTACGTGCAGGCCAACTTCACCGGTGACTGGTGGAGCGGCAACATCGGCCTGCGCTACGTCAACATCAAGCAGGACATCGACACCTACCTGGCCGTCAGCGATCCGGCCCGCGCCGACGTGCGCAGCCTGTTCGGCATGTGGCAGCGCCAGGCCTTCGAGAACAAGCACGACCGCGTGCTGCCGAGCGCCAACATCAAGTTCGACCTGGACGATGACCTGGTGCTGCGCGTGGCCGCGTCGCAGACCCAGACGCTGCCGGACTACTCGGCACTGGGTGCGTCGTCGTGGGGTTCGGATCTGAACAAGACCGGCGGTGGCGGCAACCCCGACCTGAAGCCGACCCTGTCCAGCAACCTGGATGCCAACCTGGAGTGGTACTTCATGCCGCGCGGCCTTTTGTCGCTGGGCGCGTACCACATGCGCCTGAAGGACTACATCGCCTTCGACGTGGTCCAGCGCCAGCTCTTCAGCGAACTGACCAACCAGCTTGAAACCTACGACATCTCCACCCCGATCAATGCCGATGGGCAGGTCACCGGCGTGGAAGTGGCCTACGAGCAGCCGATCGGCGAGTACTTCGGCGTCAACGCCAACTACACCTACGCCAATGGCAAGACCAACCACACCTGGGCCGATGGCACCAACAACCTGCTGGGCACCTCGAAGAACACCTACAACGTGGGTGCGTACTTCGAGAACGAACGCTTCGGCGCCCGCGTCAGCTACACCCGCCGTTCCTCGTTCCTGATCAGCCTGTCCGGTACCAACCCGTACTACCAGGATGACTTCGGCACCCTGTCGGCGTCGCTGAGCTACAAGGCAACCGACTGGCTGAGCATCAGCCTGGATGGCCTGAACCTCAACAACCCGACCTACAAGTACTACCAGAGCGCGTTGATTCCGACCTCGTTCTACTCCAACGGCCGCCAGTACTATCTGAACTTCCGCTTCAAGTACTGATCGCCGCGGTAACACGCTGCACACCTGAAACGGGCCCGGATTTCCGGGCCCGTTTCACAGGTGGAACCCGATTCGCTACAAAGGAATGACCCGATGCACACCCGCACCCGTCGTACCTCGCTGTCGCTGCTGTCCTTCGCACTGGCACTCTCCCTCGCACCGCTGGCCCAGGCTGCCGACGCACAGGCACCGGCTGGCCCGAAGGCCCTGCCCGGTTCGCTGATGCTGATCCCCGCGCCCGCCAAGGTCGATCGCATCGACGGCGCCGGCTACACCGTGACCGCGGCCACGCCGGTCCGTGCACAGGGCCAGGCCGCCCAGCGCGTCGCCACGCAGTTCGCCACCCTGCTGCGCGACAGCGGCGGCCCGGCGGTAACGGTCAGCGAAGGACGCGGCAAGGACGGCATCCGCTTCGTGCTCGATGCCACGCTCAAGACCGGTACCGAGGGCTACCAGCTGCGTTCGGACGCGCGTGGCGCGACCGTGCAGGCCGCCACCGAAGCCGGCCTGTTCTACGGTGCGGCCACGCTCTCGCAGCTGCTCACCGGCGGCAGCGATGGCAATCTCCCGGCGCTGCGTATCGACGATGCGCCCCGTTTCAGCTGGCGCGGCCTGATGCTCGATTCGGCCCGCCACTTCCAGAGCCTGGATGAGATCAAGCAGGTCCTCGATGCGATGGCCGAGCAGAAGCTCAACACCTTCCATTGGCATCTCACCGATGACCAGGGCTGGCGCATGGAGATCAAGCGCTACCCGAAACTGACCGGCATCGGCAGCTGCCGCATTCCGGCCGGCGATGGCGGCCGTGACCCGGTCACCGGCGCCGAGCGCCCGTACTGCGGCTTCTATACGCAGGACCAGATCCGTGAGGTGATCGCGTATGCCGCCGCGCGCCATATCCAGGTCATTCCTGAAATCGACGTGCCCGGCCACGCCACCGCAGCGATCGCGGCCTACCCGGAACTCGGCACGATCGACACCCCACTCAAGCCGCTGAGCGAATGGGGCGTTTTCCCGAACCTGTTCAACACCGACGACAGCACCCTCGAGTTCCTCGAGAACGTGCTGGAAGAAGTCATCGCGTTGTTCCCGGCCACGTACGTGCACGTGGGTGGCGACGAAGCGGTCAAGGACCAGTGGGAGGCCTCCGCACGGGTGCAGGCACGCATGCGCGACGTGGGCGCCGGCGATGAGATGGAAATGCAGAGCCACATCATCAAGCGCCTGGAGACCTTCCTGGAACAACACGACCGGCGCCTGATCGGCTGGGATGAAATCCTCGAGGGCGGGCTGCCGCCGGAAGCCACGGTGATGTCCTGGCGCGGCACCGAGGGCGGCCTCAAGGCCGCCAGCGAGGGCCACGACGTGGTCATGTCGCCGGTGACCGACATGTACATGGACTACCTGCAGACCAACTCACCGAACGAACCGCCGGGCCGCCCGGCGACGATTCCGCTGGCACGTGTGTACGGCTTCGAGCCGGTGCCGGACGCGCTGGCCAAGGACAAGCAGCACCACATCCTCGGCCTGCAGGCCAACATGTTCACCGAGCACACGCGCAGCTACGCGCGTCTGCAGCACAACCTGTTCCCGCGCCTGGCCGCGGTGGCCGAGACCGGCTGGTCGCCGCGCGAGCGCCGCGACTATGCGGATTTCCTGGCGCGCCTGCCAGCGCAGCTGCAGCGTTACCAGGCGATGGGCATCGCGTATGCGCAGACGCCGTTCCAGGTGGAGCTGGACAGCACGGACGACCGCGCCGCCGGCACCGCGACGCTGGCCCTGCGCACCGCGCTCGGCTACGACATCCATTACAGCGTGGATGGCAGCGCGGTCACTGCGCAGTCACCGCGCTACACCGCCCCGCTGCAGCAGCCGCTGCCGGTGGCGCTGCAGGCGGCCACGTTCTTCAACGGCCAGGCGTTGGCCAAGGCGGCCAGCCGCTTCGATGTCACCGCCGCGTCGCTGCTGTCGCGGACCGACGAACATCTCGCGCAGTGCCCGGGCGAAGGCCAGTTGCTGCTGCGCCTGGAAGACGACGGCCCGGCCGATGGCGAGCGCGCGATCTTCAACGTGGACATCTTCAACCCGTGCTGGTTGTGGAAAGACGCGAACGTGGAGGGCATCGCCAAACTGCGCGTGCGGGCCGGGCAGATCCCGTACTACTTCCAGCTGGCCCACGACGAGCCGAACCGCCGCTTCGCGCCCAAGCGCAGCGCACACGGGGAGATGGACATCCTCGGCGGGCAGTGCGATGGCAAACCGCTGGCCAGCGTCACGCTGCCGGCCGCGCCGGGCGCCGATGGCTTCATCACGCTGGAGGCGGCATTGCCGCGGTCGCTGAAGGGTACGCAGAACCTGTGCGTGCGCTTCACCGGCGATACCCGGCCGACGATGTGGGTGCTGGATGAGATGACGCTGTTGCCGCGCTAATTCGGGCACCGGGGTGCCGGCCAGCGGCCGGCACTACCGGTCGTGCGTCGCCGACGTCACACCCATCAACCGCGCAGGCGCACCAGCAGATCGCGCAACGGGGTGAACACGATCGCCATGCCGGCCAGTACGCCAACGCTGTTGGCCAGCGCATCCATGGGGTCGGCCATGCGGTTGACAGTCAAGGCGCCCTGCGCGAATTCGATGCCGATGCCCAGCGCGACCAGGCCGACCGCGGCCCAGACCAGCGCCGCACGCCGCTGGTAGATCTGCACGGCGGAGGCGGCCAGCAGGAAATAGGCGAGGAAATGCTCGACCTTGTCGCTGTTCTCCGGCAATGCGAGCGGCGGCGGCGGAATCAGGCAGACCACGATCGTGCCCAATACCGCCCCCCACCACAGCGCCAGCCAGAACCGCGGCCAGCGCAGCGGCTTCAACAGATCCGGGGCCGCCACGTTACAGCCGCCAGGTCAGATCGCCGAGTTCGAAGGCGGGTTCGAAATCGACATCACGCTGGAAGCCCATCACCTGGAAGCGCTCGCCCATCTCGGTCGGCAGGGTCAGCTTTTTCACCTGATCGCGCAGGCGCACGCGGCCGATCTCGTCGGTGCGCGCATCGGCTTTCTCCAGCAGCGTATCCAGCCCGTTCCCGAGCAGGAAACTGGCCTGCGTGCAGTAACCGGCCAGTTCGAATCCGGCACCGGTGCCCGACTCGGCCAACGCGGTGAAATCCACCGAGGCAGTCAGGTCCTGCAGGCCCGGCCAGCGGTACAGATCGTTGTGCACGTGATGGCGATAGAACGCGCGCACCGTGCCGTCGTCGCGGTCGTCCTGGTAATACTCGTTGCGCGGGTAGCCGTAATCGACGAACAGCATCGCGCCGCGCTTCAGGCCGCCGGCGATCGCCTGGATCCAGTACGGCAGCTGCGGCAGCAGTTCGGAACGGTAACCATCGGCGAAGGGCTTCTCGCGGTAGTGCTCGACATGCCGCACCGCTGCGGTGAGCATCGCATCGGCCGGCTGCGCGCCGCGCACGAAGGCGCCCTGTGCATCCAGCTCGACGGTTTCCTCGTACACCATGCCATCGCGCGCGAGGAAGCGCGGCGTCGGCAAGGCATCGATCACTTCATTGGCGAAGACCATGCCGTCCCAGTCGTCATCGAACGGGCCGTCCAGCCACTCCACCAGGGCGAACACGGGCGGGATCAGCGCCTTTTCCAGGCGCTCGCGCTGGCGCTCGCGCAGGTCCGCGCTGGGCTCCAGGATCGCGTAGCGCTCAGGCAGCGCGTCCAGTTCCAGCATGCGCTTGAGCAGCACTTCGGCGAACGCGCCGCTGCCGCCCCCCACTTCCATGAAACGCGCTTCCGGGCCGAGCTGCTGCATCACCGGGGCGATCGCATTGGCCAGCGTGGCGGCGAACAGCGCGCCGATTTCCGGCGAGGTGGTGAAATCGCCGGCGGCACCGAACTTGCTGGCACCGGCGCTGTAATAGCCCCAACCGGGGGTGTACAGGCTCAGCTCCATGAAACGGGAGAACGGCATCGCGCCGCCGTTGGCGAGGATTTCAGCACGCAGCGCCGCGGCCAGCTCGTCGCTGTGGGCCAGGGCGTCGGATTCGGGGGTGGGCAGTGGGGAATGCATGGCGCGGGCGATTGCGGTGACAATGCACAGCATAGCCTGAGCAGGGAGTACCCCCGATGACCGATACCGCGCCCGTGGCGCTGATCACCGGCAGCGCGCGCCGGATCGGCGCGGCCATCGCCCGCCAGTTCCACGCCTGTGGCTGGTCGGTGGTGCTGCACGCCCACACCTCCACGACCGAGCTGCAGCAGATGGCCTTCGACATGGACATGCTGCGCCCGGGCAGCGTGCTGGCGCTGCAGGCGGATCTGCGCGATGCCGATGCCCTGCCCGATCTGATCGACCAGACCGTGGCCCAGTTCGGCCGGCTGGACACCCTGGTCAACAATGCCTCCAACTTCTACCCCACCCTGCTCGGCCAGATCACCGCCGCGCAATGGGACGACCTGTTCGCGGTCAACGCCCGCGCGCCGCTGCTGCTGGCCCAGGCCGCCGCGCCGCACCTGCGCCGCCAGCAGGGCAGCATCGTCAACCTGACCGATCTGCACGGTACCCAGCCGATGCGTGACCACCCGGTGTACGCCGCCGCCAAGGCAGCCCTGGAAATGGTCACCCGCTCGCTGGCGCTGGAACTGGCGCCCAAGGTACGGGTCAACGCGGTCGCCCCTGGCGCCATCCTGTGGCCGGAACAGGGCAAGGACGATTTCGCCCAGCAGGCGCTGCTGGCGCGCACGCCGCTGGCCCGTACCGGCACGGTGGAGGAGATCGCCGAGGCGGTGTACTGGCTGGCCACCGAGGCCGCGTTCGTCACCGGGCACACGCTGCGCGTGGATGGTGGGCGGACGTTGTCGTAGGCGGCCACCGTTGGTGGTCGCATGCGGGCCCCGTACCGACCAACGGTCGGTACCTACCGCATCGATCAGACCGGCACCAGCTCCATCGTGTCGAACGGCTCGCCGAACTGCCGATGGGCCCGCCACAGCGCCTCCAGGGTCAGCCCGCTGACCGGGTCGCGGAAGTCCGGCGCGATGTCGGCCAGCGGCTTGAGCACGAAGGCGTGCTTGAGCTCCGGGCGCGGGATGCGCAGGTGGCCGGGGCCTTCCACGATCAGATCGCCGTAGAACACCACATCGATATCCAGGGTGCGGTCGCTGAAGCGCGGGCCGCTGCGGTCGCGCCCGTGGGAATCCTCCAGCGCGTGCAGCCAGTCATCCAGCGTCTGCAGCGGCAGATCGGTCTCGATCGCCACGGCGTTGTTGAGGAAATCCGGGCCGTCGAAGCCGACCGCGGCCGTGCGGTAGGCCGGCGATACCGCGATCGCGCCGAAACGCGCGCGCAGCGCTTCCACCGCGGCGTGAAGGTGCTGTTGCGGCTGCAGGTTGCTGCCCAGGCTCAGGAGCGCAGTGGTCATGGTATTCAGCGTACGTGGGGCGATTCCACACGGGGGCAACATGCCCAGCGCATAGAATCGGGGTGCACATCATAGGACACCGACATGACCTATTGCGTCGGCATCGAGGTGGACGAAGGCCTGGTCTTCGCCGCCGACACCCGCACCAACGCGTCGCTGGACGACGTACGCGTGCACCGCAAGCTGCACGAGTTTGAGTTTCCCGGTGAAGCCGCCTTCGTCATCATGGCCGCGGGCAACCTGGCGACCACCCAGCTGCTGATCTCACGGCTGCGCCGCGATGTGGAGGAACAACGCCCGGAAAACCTGCGCGCCTACCGGCATCTGTTCGAGGTGGCCGAGTACGTGGGCCGGGTGCTGCTCGACAGCCAGGTCAAATCCAGCACGCATGAGGCGGGCCAGGACGGCATCGTCACCCAGGCCACGCTGATCCTGGGCGGCCAGATCGGCGGCGAGCATCCGGGGCTGTACATGATCTATCCGCTCGGCAATGCGATCGCGGCCTCGCCGGAGACCCCGTTCCTGCAGATCGGCGAGTCCAAGTACGGCAAGCCGATCCTGGACCGGATCCTGCGCCCGCAGACGCGGCTGGAAGACGCTGCGCGCACCGCCATCGTCTCGCTGGATTCGACCATCCGCTCCAACCTGTCGGTCGGGCTGCCGGTGGATCTGGTGCTGATCCGCAAGGATGACCTGCGCATCACCCACCGCATGCGCCTGGCCGGCGACAGCCCGCTCTACGCGGAAATCCACGGCAACTGGTCCTTCAAGCTCGAACAGGCCGTGGCCAGCCTCCCCCGGTTTCCCTGGGAGGCCTGATCAGGCGGTTTCCAGCGCCTCGGCGACCGAACGGAACACCTGCTGCATTTCCAGCGGCTTGCGCAGCACGTGCACATTGATGCCCGGCGGGAACACCGCCAGCGGCACCGTCACCTCGGCTTCTTCCAGCACCAGCGCCGGGCCGCGGTAGCCCAGCGTGGCCATCTCGCCCAGCAGGTGGCTGGCCGACAGCAGCTTGGAGCCGGCATCGGCGATCACCAGGGCCGGCATGCTCTCCTGCTGCATCCAGCGCAGCGCGGCCGCACCATCGGAGGCCAGCTGCAGGTGATAGCCCTGGCTGGACAACGCATTGCCCAGCAGCGACAGCCGCGTCGCCTCACCATCCACGACCAGGATGGACTGGCCGGTACCGGCGGCGATCGGCCCATCGACCGCAGCGGCGGTGTCGGCGATCTCGCGCATCGGCAGCAGCAGATCGAAGCGGGTGCCGACACCCGGCTGGCTGTCGACGTGGATGCTGCCGTGTGCGCCTTCAATGATGCGCTTGCACGAAATCAGGCCCAGACCGGTGCCGGTGGCCTTGGTGGTGAAGAAGGGATTGAACAGATGCGACAGCGTGTCGGCATCCATGCCGATGCCTTCATCGGTCACCGAGATCCGCAACCAGTCCTCGCCATGCGTATCGGCGGCGGATGCCGCGCGCAGGGTCAACCGGCCGCCGTCCGGCATGGCCTGGATGGCATTCAACGCGAGGTTGAGCAGGACCTGCTGCAGCTCGGTGTAGTTGGCATCCACCGCCAGGCCATCGGCCACCTCCAGGTGCAGGGTGACCTTGGCCGGCAGGTTGCTGCGCAGGAGCAGCTCGACCCCTTCGAACAGGTGGACCAGGCAGATGTGCTCGCTGCTGTTGCGCGAACCGCGCACGAAGGACAGCATCGATTCGGCCATCTCATGCCCGCGCCGGCCGCACTCGGCGATGATGTCGGCCAGATGGTGCAGCTGCGGATCGTCGGTCCGCGCCTTCATCAGGTCCGGCATGATCAGCAGCGGCTGCAGGATGTTGCGCAGGTCGTGGCTCAGGCCGGCCGCCAGCAGCGACAGGCTTTCCAGACGCTGCGCGCGCATCAGCTCGGCTTCCACCCGCTGGCGGTCGATCGCGCTGCGCGCTTCGCGCACGGCACGCGCCACCGCCGAGGGCAGACGCGCCGGCTGGTGCTTGATGATGTAATCGTTGGCGCCCTGGTGCAGGGCGGCCACCGCGTTTTCCTCACCCATCGTGCCGGACACGAAGATGAAGGGCACCTCGGGCAACGCGGCGCGCACGATCTGCAGCGCTTCATTGCCGGAGAAGCCGGGCATGCTCAGGTCGGACAGCACGATATCCGGCGCGGCGCGCTCGAGCGCCTCACGCAGTTCCTGCGCGCTCTCGACCCGCTCGAAGCTCGCCTCCAGGCCAGCGTCGAGCATCTGCTCGCACATCAGTTCGGCGTCTTCCGGCGAATCCTCGATCAGCAGGATCCGCAGCGCACCCAGGGCGGGGCCGGTCAGCGGCATGGGCTTACTCGATCTCCGGTGCCTGGTTGATCAAGCCCCAGAACTTGCCCAGGGTCTGCACGGCGCCGAAGAACTGGTCCACGTCCACCGGCTTGACCACGTAGGCGTTCACGCCCATGTCCCAGCTGCGTGCCAGATCGCTTTCCTCGCGCGAGGACGACAGGATCACCACCGGCAGCCGCTTGAGCTCCTCGGTGTTGCGGATTTCCTTGAGCACTTCCAGCCCATCCATGCGCGGCATCTTGATATCCAGCAGCAGCACGGCCGGCAGGCCTTCATCGCGGTTGGCGAAGGCGCCACGGCGCAGCAGGTAATCCATCGTTTCCACGCCGTCTTCGACGTGCACGATCGGGTTGGCCAGGCGGGCCTCCTTCAATGCGTCGATGGCCATCTCGGCGTCGGCGGGGCTGTCCTCGGCAAGGAGGATGGTACGGAGAGCGGTCATGCGGCGGAGCCCTTGTTGATTGCGTCGAGCGCGGGTGGAAGAACGAAGTGGAACGTGGCGCCCTGATCGACCGCCGACTCGGCCCAGATACGGCCCCCGTGGCGGGTCAACACCCGGCGGACACTGGCCAGGCCGATGCCCGTGCCGGGGTAGTCACTGGCCTTGTGCAGCCGTTGGAACACCCCGAACAGCTTGCCGGCGTAAGCCATGTCGAACCCGGCGCCGTTGTCGCGCACGGTGAACAGATGGCTGCCGTCCGGCTGCAGTTTGTAGTCGACCTCGATCCGGGCCGGCTCGCGGTTGGAAGAATACTTGATCGCGTTGCCGAGCAGATTCAGCCAGACCTGCCGCATCATGTTTTCATCGGAAACAATGATCGGCAGCGGCGCGATCTTCCAGTCGATATGGTGCGGCACCCCGCTGCTCTCCGACTCGCTCTGCTGGTTGGCATCGAGCATGGCGCGGGTGTCGGCCACCAGCGACTGCATGTCCACGGCCTGCAGCCGCATCGCCGCCCGGCCCAGGCGCGAATAGACCAGCAGGTCGTCGATCAACGCGGCCATGCGTTTGGCCGAATTGGAAATCACGCCAAGGTAATGGAGCGACTTCTCGTCCGCGCCCTCGCCCAGGTGGCGGGTCAGCTTGTCCGAGAAGCCGGCCACGTGGCGCAGCGGCGCGCGCAGATCGTGCGAGACGGAGTAGCTGAATGCTTCCAGTTCGCGGTTGACCTCGGAGACCTGCTCGACCTTCCCTTCCAGCTGGCGATTGAGCTCTTCCACCCGCAGCTGCACGGCGCGCTGGACGGTGACATCGCTGACCGTCATCAGCACCACTTCGTCGTCCTTGTCGGGCAACGGCATGCGGCGCGCGTTGATGAGCATGATGCGCACCACGTCATCGGCGGTGCGCTGTTCGTGCTCGTAGTCCCACAGCTCGCGGCCGCGCAGCAGCACATCGGTCAGACGCTGGCGGACCACAGCATCGGCCCAGGCACCGTCGCCGATGCTGTCCAGCGGCAGCCCGTCGGGCGATGTCTCCTCGTCCAGCCCATACAGTTCGGCGAACGCGGGGTTGTGCATCTGTACCCGCAAGCTGCGGTCGAGCAGCACGATCGGTTCGCGCACGGTATGCAGCACCGAGGCCGCGCGCTCGGCCGCGCGCAGCGAGGCACGTTCGGCGGAGAGGCGGTGGCGGATCTGCCGCTGCAACAGCCACAGCACCAGGCCGAGCAACAGCAACTGCACCACCAGCGCCGACCAGGAGACGAACTCGCCCTGCCGCTGCTGTGCGGCAAACAGCGTTGAGCGCTGCTTGAGCAGCTGTTCCTCGGTGGCCTGGAGTTCTTCCACCAGGCTGCGGATCGGGTAGCGCGTGGTCAGGTCGGCCACCAGCTGGCGCTGATCGGCATCGGGCGAGGAACGGGCCAACTGCTTGGCCAGTTCCATCCGGCGCTCGAGCATGGACTGGATGCGACCGATCCGGACCAGCTGATCGGGATTGTCCCGGGTCAGTTCGGCCAACCGCGCCAGCCGCCCCGGAATGTCGTCGGCCTGGGCCAACCGCTCACGCAGGCCGGGGGCATCGATGCCCTTGGACATCGTCAACGCCGCGGATTCCACATCGCGGACATCGGCCTGCAGCTGGTAGACCGCCACCCCGACATCCTGGGTATGGGTGACCCAGTTCATCGCATCGATGTTGTCATTGGCCAGCTTGCGCAGGGTGAGCCACGGCACCACGATGATGGCTACCGCCGCCAGGGCCAAGGCCGGCAGACGCCAGCGGTCCCAGATTTGATCACTGAACACCAGCGCCATAGTCCCTCTTCAGCTCGATGCCATCGACGACCCGGCCCAGGCGGCAGCGCCGGCCCGCGCAGCCCCATCGGCAATGGCGAAGCGGTGAATATACTCCACCCCTTTGTGAATACGGGGCAGGCGGCCTGCAAAAAAAGAGCGCGCCCGAAGGCGCGCCCTGTTCAGCGATGCAGCGGTGGGGCTCAGCGTGCGGCGGTCGCAGCCACCTTCAGGTTGGCAGCATCGACGCGCTTGACGCCCTTGATCTGCTGGGTCACGCGCACCGCCTTGTCATGTTCGGCCTGGCTGGCCACGGTCCCGGTCAGGGTGACGACGCCATTGACGGTCTCCACCTTCACTTCGGTACCCGGGACGTTCTTGCTGGTCAGCAGGTCGGTCTTGACCTTGGTGGTGATCCAGCTGTCGGTGACCGGCTCGGCCGAGTCGTGCTTGTCGGCGTGGGTCATCGCGGCATGATCGGTCTTCGGCGGATCCTTGGCCATGGCAGTCGAGGTGCCCAGCACCATGCCCAGGGCCAGCGAAGCAGCAAGCAGATTACGGGTCGTGTTGGTCATGTTCGAATTCCTTTGCGGATGTGCAGCCAGTGTCCGTGCACGGCCGTGGACAGGACGTGGGCGCCGCATAACGTTGCCGTGAACCACTCAGGTTGGCACCGGATCGTTCAGATTTCCGCCCCGCGCGCGCAGCCGTTACGCTGTCTTCCCCCGTTATGTTGGAGCGCACCATGGCCGCCACACTTCAGGTCGCCTTGATCGGCTACGGGATGGCGGGCAGCGTGTTCCATGCGCCGTTGATCCTGCATACGCCAGGGCTTGCACTGCACAGCATCGTCAGCTCGCAACGTGATCGCCTGCTGCGCAGCTTCACCGATGTGCGCATCTGCGATGACCCGCAGGCGGTGTTCGATGACCCGGCGGTGGACGCGGTGGTGATCGCCACGCCCAACGATGCGCATGCACCGCTGGCGCGCGCGGCACTGGCGGCGGGCAAACATGTGCTGGTCGACAAGCCCTTCGCGCTGTCCGCGGCGGAAGCCGAATCGGTGGTGCAGGCCGCGCACGACGCGGAGCGTGTGGTCACGGTGTTCCAGAACCGCCGCCACGATGCCGACTTCCTCACGCTCAAGCAGGTGATCGACAGCGGCAGTATCGGCCACGTCGCCGAATGCCATTCCCACTTCGACCGCTTCCGCCCGCAGGTGCGCGAGCGCTGGCGCGAAAGCGATGCGCCCGGCAGCGGGCTGTGGATGGATCTGGGGCCGCACCTGCTGGACCAGATGCTGCAGCTGTTCGGCTGGCCCGGCGCGATCAGTGTGGACCTGATGGCGCAGCGAGAACACGCGCTCGGCAACGACTACTTCCATGCGGTGCTGCATTACCCCCGGCATCGCGCGATCCTGCATGCCGGCTCGCTGGTGGCCGCCTCCGGTCCGCGCTTCATCGTGCATGGCGATGCCGGCAGCTATCTGAAGGACGGGCTGGACGTGCAGGAGGATCAGCTGCGGCGAGGCATTGCCCCGGGCGCCCCGGGCTGGGGACTGGACCCGCAGCACGGTCATCTGGTGCGGATCGATGCCGACGGGCACACCCGGCGCAGCACCGTGGACAACATGCCCGGCGATTACCGGGCGTTCTATGCGGCCTTCCGCGATGCAATGCTGGGCGTGGGCGAAGCGCCGGTCAGCACGGCGCAGGCGCTGCAGCTGATGCGCCTGCTGGATGCGGGCGCAGAGAGTGCACGCAGCGGGCGGCGGGTGACCCTTTGAATCGGTCACGCCAGCCCACGTAGCTCCACGCCATGCAGGAATGCGGGCCGGACGATGGGGTTCGGCCGGCCCGCATCGATCCGTGTTACGTGGTCTTGATCGCGTGACCGCCGAACTCGTTGCGCATCGCCGCCAGCAGACGGTCGCTGAAGGAATTCTTCTCGCGCGAGCGCAACCGTTCGAGCAGTGACAGCGTGATCACCGGGGCCGGCACATCCAGATCGATCGCCTCGGCGACGGTCCAACGGCCTTCGCCGGAGTCTTCGACGTACGGCGCGATGCCATCCAGCTGCGGGTTGCGGCCCAGTGCATCGGCACTGAGATCGAGCAGCCACGAACGCACCACGCTGCCGTGCTGCCAGGCCTTGGCCACCTGCGCCAGATCGAGGTTGAACCCGGTCTTGTGCTGCATCAGCGCGAAGCCTTCCGCGTAGGCCTGCATCATCCCGTACTCGATGCCGTTGTGGACCATCTTGCAGAAGTGCCCTGCCCCGCTCGGCCCCACATGCGCCCAGCCACGGTCCTCGCCCGGCGCCAGGGTGCGGAAGATCGCCCCGATCCGTTCGACCGCCGCCGTGTCACCGCCGATCATCAGGCTGTAGCCCTCCTGCAGGCCCCACACGCCGCCGCTGGTGCCACAATCGATGTAGGTCACGTCCTCGCCCTGCAGCTGTTCGCTGCGGCGCATGGAGTCCTTGTAGTACGAGTTGCCGCCGTCGATCACCACATCGCCCTCGGACAGATGCGGCGAGAGTGATGCCAGGGTCTGGTCGACCACGCCGGCCGGCACCATCAGCCACACCACGCGCGGGACCGGCAGCGCGGCGAGCGTCTCGGCGATCGAGGCGCTGACCTCGAACCCACGCGCGGCCGCCGCGCTGCGGGCGGCCTCACCCGGATCGACGCCGATCACGTGGTGGCCGCCACGGTGCAGCCGCTCGGCCATGTTCGCGCCCATGCGGCCCAGCCCGATCATTGCAATATCCATGAATCACCTTTGCTCTGTTGTCGTGTTGTCTTGCGGGAACGCTGACGGCGGGGAATCGCACTGGCGAAGGCGTGCGTCGATCCAGCGCCGATACAGCGTGGTATGCAGGTTGTGCAGCCCCAGTTCGATCGCGAACGGTGTACGCGGATTGCGATCGAGCAGGCGTGCGATGTGGTACCCGATAGGACGTATACCCCGAGGATGCACGTAAATCAGGAACCCCTGGTAGAACGGATCGTCCAGCAAGGCATCCAGTTCCTTCAGCAGCGGTTGCTGCTCGGCCGGTACCTCGCGCCGCCAGATCGGATCGCGCTCGATCAGCAGCCGCTCGAACCGGCGCGGCCCCGGGCCCGGCATGCGCTGGGCCAGCGCCCAGATGCGCCGGTTGATCTGGTCGTAATAGGCAAAGCCGTCGTGCTCGCGCAGCGCGCGTGCCGCCGCATCGCTGACATCGACCACCACGAAGTTCTCGGCCTGGTTGTTGATGTCGTCCAGGTACTTCCGCTCGAACACGTGCTCGATGAAACCGGGCGTGCCGACGAAGGCCTGCCGCCCGCGCAGGGCGGTCTGCTTCGCCTTGCCATCGGCCAGGAACTCACCGGCGTGCCGGCCGAGCAGGATGCTGTCGGTCTCGTGCAGGGTCAGGAAGGTGCCGATGGAGAGCTCATCGGCCGAGAACTCGCGATCGAACGCGGCATCGCCGTACAGCTCGCGCTGGGTCGCCAACTGCGCGACCTGGCGGCCGACCCCGCATTCGGCCCGTACGCGGCCCTCGTAGAAGGTCTGCAGTGCCGCGCTGTTGGCCTCGGCCGGCTGATAGCCGCGACCGAAGCTGCGGAAGCGCTCCCAGCCCTTGGCCTGCGCGCCGCCTGCACCGAAACCGATCCAGCCCAGCTGCAGTGCCGAGAAGCGGAAGCCATCGTTGTCCTGCAGCGCGGTCGTCGCGCGGCGCGTGGCGGCGCCAAGCTGGAAGGCGTACGCGCAGACCGTGGCCGGGTCATCGAACAACGTGGGCAGCCAGGCCTGCCGCTGCGCCGCCGACCACTGGCGCGGCAGCTGCACACGCAGGTCGCCGGCGCTCTGGGCCCGGCGCAGATCGGCACGTTCGCAGACAGGACCACCGTGCACGACCGGCGCGGCGATATCAGCGGCGTCGACCTGCCAGCCGAGATCCTCGAGCACGCCCTGCGCGCAGGAGGCGGCGCTCCACGCGCTGGTCGCCGGGGTCAGCCCCAGCAGCGCGGCGAGCGCACAGCGATGCCAGCGCCGCGATCCTGCTGCCATGACCTGCCCCACCCCCGCCCGCTCAGCGCAGCGATGCCGGGGTATCGCTCACCACCTCGGCAGGCGTCGACTCGACGGCCGTGGCAGGCGCCGCTGCCGGTGCTGCGGCCGCCGGCGGCGTCGGCTCGGGCACGGCCGCGGCCGGCAGGTACTGCTGCAGGCGCTCGAAGAAGCGGCGGTAGAAGGTGGCGTCCTGCACGGTGCTGCTGGCCACTTTCACCAGAGAGTCGTCGTTGCTGCCGAACGGCAGCGACACCGAGCCCAGTGCGCCCACGCCGACGCTGGCCGAGGTCGGGCTCTTCTTGAGTGCGTAGCGGTCCTGCACCGCACTGACGAACACCAGCGCCTGGTCGCCGCGCGGCGCACAGGAGATGCGCAGCACCAGTTGCTCGTGTTCTTCATCCTTGGGCTGGAAGTTCTTGTTGCCCTCCACGGCGTCATCGCCGGCGCGGGCGATCGCATAGCCCTGGCTGAGCAGGGTGCGGCGCGCGGCCTCGCAGGCCTGGGCCGGCGGGCCGGGCACGGTGCGCGAATAGGTATCGCCGGAGTCGAAGGACTCGCGGATCAGCGTGCTGTCAGCGGCGCGGCCGCCACAGGCGGTCAAGGCGGCGACCGCCGCCAGCAGCGGGATCGAACGTACACGACGAAAGCGCATGGCCGCTCCTGCGGAAATCCAGCCTGCAAGGATAGACCTGCGCACGTTGGCAGGAGGTGGAAATGCACAGGCCGCCCCGAAGGGCGGCCTGTGGAGTTGTCACCGGTTCAGCTGGGCTGCCGCGGCGGTCAGTCCGCCCAGCGGCCGACACCGGTCGACTGCGGCAGCACCTGGGCCGACAGCGGGCGGTCGGCCTCCAACAGGTTGACCGCATCGGCCAGGATCGCGGCCGACTCGCGCAGCAGCGGATCCGGACGCTTTTCGGCCGCCTTCTCACGCGCGGCATCCTTGACGATATCGCGCTCGTTGCCGGTCAGGCCGTCGTCATTGCTGTCATCGGCCAACGGATCCAGATCCAGACCCAGTTCCTTGCGGATGGCCTGGCGGTCGGTGCGTTGCTTGTCCTGCTTCTCACGCTCGGCGCGGCGCTCGGCCTCGTTGAGCGAGATGTACTTCTTGGCCTTCTCGGCGCGGAACTGCTCGACATCCTCGTTCCACCACTGGAACTCCTTGTCGGCAGCGATGCGCGTGTCGTGGCGGCTCTCCAGCTTGGGCAGCAGCGGGCCGAAGTTGCCGTACTGGGTGTGCGGCACGGCGGCGATACGGGTCCACGGCAGAGCGTTGTCGTAGGTGCTTTCGCCGTACTCGCTGGCGTCCACACTGGCCGGGAAGGCCAGATCCGGCACCACGCCCTTGTGCTGGGTGCTGCTGCCGCTGACGCGGAAGAACTGGGCGATGGTCAGCTTGACCTGGCCGAAGCGCTGGGTCTCGCCACTGGGCCAACGGTCGAGGTCGACGATGTTCTGCACGGTGCCCTTGCCGAACGTGGTCTCACCGATCACCAGGCCACGGCCGTAATCCTGGATGGCGCCGGCGAAGATTTCCGACGCCGAAGCCGAGCCGCGGTTGATCAGCACGGCCAGCGGGCCGTCCCACGCCACCACTTCACTGCGGTCGCTGTTGACGGTGACGCGGCCACCGGACTCGCGCACCTGGACCACCGGGCCCTGTTCAATGAACAGACCGGTCAGTTCGATCGCTTCATCCAGCGAGCCACCGCCGTTGTTGCGCAGGTCCAGCACCACGCCATCGAGCTTGTCGGCCTTGAAGCCGGCCAGCAGCTTGGCCACGTCGCGGGTCGCAGAGGCATAGTCGGCGGCGTTGCGGCGGCGGCCTTCGAAGTCCTGGTAGAAGGTGGGCAACTTGATCACGCCGACCTTGCGGGCCGGCTCCCCATCCTTGGCCGGGATGGTCAGGGTCTCGCCCTTGGCGGCCTGTTCGGCCAGACGCACCTTCTGGCGGGTCAGCACCAGGGTGTGGTGCTTGCCGTCGACGCCCTCTTCGGCCGGAATGAACTCCAGGCGGACCTGGGTATCGCTCTTGCCGCGGATCTTGGCCACCACATCATCGATGCGCCAGCCGATCACGTCTTCCAGCGGACCGGACTTGCCCTGGCCCACGCCGACGATGCGGTCGCCCGGCTTCAGCGTGCCGTTGACCGCGGCCGGGCCACCGGCGATGACCTCGCGGATCACCACCATGTCGTCCTGGCGCTGCAGCTGCGCGCCGATGCCTTCCAGCGACAGCGACATCGCCTGGTTGAAGTTCTCGGCGGTGCGCGGGGTGAAGTAATCGGTGTGCGGATCCACGGCGCTGGTGTAGGCGTTGAGGAAGAACTGGAACACGTCCTCGCCCTTGAGCTCATTGACCGACTTTTCCAGCGTGGCATAACGCTTGTCCAGCGTCTTGCGGATCTCGGCCGGCTGCTTGCCGGCCAGCTTCAGACGCAGCCAATCGTTCTTGACCGACTTGCGCCACAGATCGTCCAGTTCGGCGCTGCTCGCGGCCCACGGCACGTCCTTGCGGTCGTACTCGAACTTCTCATCGGTGCTGAAATCGAAATCGGTCTTGAGCAGCTTGCGCGCATAGCCGACACGCTCACCCACGCGCTGCTTGTAGACCGCGAACACCTGGAACGCCGGTTCCAGCTCGCCGCCGCGGATGGCGGTGGCGATGTTGGCCTCGAACGGGGCGAAGCGGGTGATGTCGGCCTGGGTGAAGAACTGCTTGCTGCTGTCGAGCGACTCCAGGTAGCGCTTGAAGACGTCCTTGGAGGTCGCCGCATCCAGTGCGCGCGGCCGGTAGGCGTATCGGCTGTCCGAGAGGAGTCCGTAGACCAGCTTGGAGGTGGTCACCTGGTCGGCCGTGGCAGCCGAAGGCAGCGCGGGCGAATCGGCGTAGGCGGCCAGTGCCATCGGCGCAGTGAGCGCCAGGGCCATCAGGAATGCGGGGGCTTTGAATTTCATGGACTAGCTCGTGGCACCTTGCCAAGGGAGAGACTGCGTGCATTACAGACACCACGACAGTGCCGAAAGTTGCCGCGTTTGTCACCGGGGCCTTCAGCCTACCGAGGCCGTTGGAGAAATTTGTGAATACCGGGGAGAACGGCGGGCAGGCACAGGCCTGCGGCCATCCGCGGTTCAGGGCCGCGGCCGGGGAAAGACGAGTGGGGATTGGCAGAACGGGCCCCGAAGGGCCCGCGGGATCAACCGGCGACGCCGGCGTCGGCCGCCTGGCGGTCGGCATGGTAGGACGAACGCACCATCGGCCCGGAAGCGACGTGGCTGAAGCCCAGCGCATTGCCGTACTCCTCCAGCGCCTTGTACTCCTCGGGGGTCCAGTAACGCAGCACCGGGTGGTGATGCGCGGTCGGCTGCAGGTACTGGCCGATCGTGATCATGTCCACGTCGTGCTCGCGCAGGTCGCGCAGCGTGGCCTGCACCTGCTCCAGGGTCTCGCCGAGGCCGAGCATGATGCCGGACTTGGTGGCGATCTCCGGGTGCTGGGCCTTGAACTTCTTGAGCAGGGTCAGCGACCACTGGTAATCCGCGCCCGGGCGCACGTTGCGGTACAGGTACGGCACGGTTTCGATGTTGTGGTTGAACACATCCGGCGGGTTGGTCGCCAGGATCTCCAGCGCGCGCTCCATGCGGCCCTTGCCACGGAAATCCGGGGTCAGCACTTCGATCTTGGTCTTGGGCGACCTGGCACGGATGGCACCGATGCAGTCGGCGAAGTGCTGGGCACCGCCGTCGCGCAGGTCATCGCGATCGACGCTGGTCACCACCACATACTTCAGGCCCATGTCGGCCACGGTCTGGGACAGGCTGGCCGGTTCATTGGCGTCCGGCGGCTTGGGCCGGCCGTGGGCGACGTCGCAGAACGAGCAACGACGGGTGCAGACCTCGCCGAGGATCATGAAAGTCGCGGTGCCGTGGCTGAAGCACTCGTGGATGTTGGGGCAGCTGGCTTCCTCGCAGACCGTGACCAGGCGGTTCTCACGCAGCTTGGCCTTGAGGTTCTGCACGGCGTTGCCGGAGGGAATCCGCACGCGGATCCACGACGGCTTGCGCAGCACCGGCACGTCGGCGAACTGCACCGGCGAGCGGCCGATCTTGTCACCGCCGATCTGTTTGACGCCCGTCTGCAACGGGGCGGCGGACGGCGTGTCGCCCTGCACAACCTGCAGGGGAATGAGGCGAGCGGTGGTTTCAGTCATGGCCTTGGTCGGCGGCGTTCACGCCGCGTCAGTCAAATCGGGTAGTTCAGCGGCCGGCTCGAGGGCCAGGCCGAACTGGCGGGCCAGATGGCCCAGCAGCACCGGCGTGACGGCCGCCATGCCGGACGGTCCCCCCAAGTCTACCACCGAGGTCACCTGCAGCCCTTGATAGCCACAGGGGTTGATCCGGCGGAACGGTTCCAGGTCCATGGCCACATTGAAGGACAGGCCATGGAAAGTGCAGCCACGGCGGACGCGGATGCCGAGCGCGGCCACCTTGGCCCCGCCCACGTAGACCCCGGGCGCGCCATCCAGGCGCTCGGCGCCGATGTTCCAGTCGCCCAGGGTGTCGATGATGGCCTGTTCGATCCGGCACACGTAGTCGCGCACGCCGATCCCCAGTCGCCGCAACTGCAGCAGCGGGTAGATCACCAGCTGGCCGGGGCCGTGGTAGGTCACCTGGCCGCCGCGGTCGACATGCAGAACGGGAATATCGCCCGGGGCGAGCACGTGCTCGTCCTTGCCGGCCTGGCCCAGGGTGAACACCGGGTCGTGCTCGACCACCCACAGTTCATCGCGGGTGGCATCGGTGCGGGCATCGGTGAAACGCTGCATGGCGTGCCAGACCGGGGCATAGGGCTGGCGGCCGAGGTCACGCACGAGGGCCGGTTGCGGCGCCCGGTCGCCCGGGGCCGCGGCAGTGGCGCAGCTGGCTACAGCGTCCACTTCACTTCCGGGTGGTCGCGCAGCGCGTTGTGGGCGGCATCGTACTGTTCGCGGTTGTCGGCCTTGAACACCAGTCGCACGGACACGTACTTGCCGTTGGACGAGTGTTTCCAGCTGACCCGTTCGGTCAGCACTTCCAGGCCGGCGAGCTCGAGCAGGCGCGGCAGTTCGCGTTCCAGGTCGTTGCCGGCCGCGCCCATGGCGCTGAGTTCGAACTGGCCGGGGAACTGGAAGCCGTGGTCGGGGTTGTCAGACTTGATCTCCATGACCCGGATTATGGGGATGCCCGCGCCCGAACCCAAGCACTGCTTGATCGTGCGCACAGCGGTACCGAACGGCACGTGAAAACGCCTGTATCGCCACTGATACGCAGCAGTGCGTGCGCAGCCCTGTTCACAGGATCACGCTCTGACTACGCTGTACCAGCTTAAGAAAGAATAAATCCCAGTCTGGTATCCCATGTCCTTGAAGCCCTTCGCGCTGCCGGCCGCGCTTGCCGGTGTCCTCGCCCTGGCGGCGCCTGCCGCCCAGGCTGCCTCCCAATGCGGGCCCGATGCGATGCGCGAGCATCCGCCGCAGGTCAATTTCCGCGTTGACAACGATCTGTTCGGCGGCAAGGACCAGGATCAGGGCTATACCAACGGGGCCCAGATCACCTTCGTGTCGCCGAATCTGGTCGACTACACCGACGACCCATGCCTGCCGCGCCTGGCGCGCTGGGTCAACAGCCACCTGGAGCGGCTGCACCCGGGCGAGTTCGAACAGCAGAACATGATCTTCAGCCTGGCCCAGGGAATTTTCACCCCGACCGATTTCACCCGGAAGGACCTGATCGAAGATGACCGCCCGTATGCGGGCGTGCTGATCGGCAGCTTCGGGTACAACGCGCGCCGCGGCGACCGGCTGCAGACAACGCAGCTGGCGTTGGGCGTGGTCGGGCCCTGGGCACAGGGCGAAGAAGTGCAGAACGCGGTGCACGAGCTGCTGGGCGATGAGAAGTTCCAGGGCTGGGACAACCAGCTGCACAACGAGCCGGTGTTCATGCTGACCCACGAGCGGATGCGCCGGTGGCCGGCCGATGCCACGGAGAACCTGGGCGGCTGGGGCTGGGATGCGATCAGCCATTACGGTGGCGCGGTGGGCAACCTGGCCACGCACCTCAATGCCGGTGGCGAAGTGCGCTTCGGCTGGAAGCTGCCGGACGATTTCGGCAGTACCCCCCTGCGACCGGCCGGTGAGAACACGGCGCCGACGCGCGGTGGCAAGCCGAGCGGGTGGTCGTGGCATCTGTTCGCCACGACCGATGCGGCGTGGGTGATCCGCGATATCACGCTGGACGGCAACACGTTCCGCAACAGCCACAGTGTCGACAAGCGGCATGTGGTCGGCCAGGCCGGGTACGGGCTGGCGGTGATGCGTGGGCGCTGGAAGTTCGCGCTGGCGCGCTACCACAGCACGCGCGAGTTCGATGGGCAGCGCGAGGCGCCGGTGTTTGGCAGCTTCACGATCAGCCGGTCGCTGTAAGTGCGAGGAGCCGGCCAGCGGCCGGCACTACCCGGATCCGCACCGGTTCACGTGGTAGCTGCCGACCATTGGTCGGCACACCCCCACACGGCCCATCGCCCACCCAAAAAAAAGACCGGCATGCGCCGGTCTTTTTTCACTGCGGTCGAACCGGATTACTCCGATTCCCACCACATCCAGAAGCTGTCCCACAGACGCTTGAAGAAGCCGGCTTCTTCCACGGCGGCCACGGCCACCAGCGGCGCCTGGGCGACGACCTGGTTGTCCAGCATCACCTTCAGCGTGCCGACCTGCTGGCCAGCGGTGAACGGGGCCTCGAGGGTCTTGGGAACATCGATGCTCGGCTTGAGATCGTTGTAGCGGCCGCGCGGGACGCTGACCAGCATCGGCTGGGCCACGCCCAGCTGCAGCGTGGCGGTCTTGCCCTTCCACACCTTGTGCTCGGCCACGACCTTGCCCGGCTCGTACATGCGGTGGGTTTCGAAGAAGCGGAAGCCCCAGTTGAGCAGCGCCAGGCTGTCATCGGCGCGCTGCTTTTCCGAACCGCCACCGAGGACCACCGCCACCAGACGCTGGTCGCCGCGCTGGGCCGAACTCATCAGGCAGTAGCCGGCTTCGGAGGTATGGCCGGTCTTGATGCCGTCCACGCTCTGGTCGCGCCACAGCAGCAGGTTGCGGTTGGGCTGGGTGATGTTGCCCACGGTGAATTCCTTCACCTTGTTGTAGGCGTAGGTCTCCGGGTAGTCACGCACCATCGCGCGGCCCAGCAGCGCCAGGTCATAGGCGGTGGTGTGGTGGCCCGGGGCGCTCAGACCATGGGCGTTGACGAAGTGGGAGTCCTTCATGCCGATCTTGGCGGCGTAGCTGTTCATCAGCGAGGCGAAGGCTTCTTCGCTGCCGGCGACGTGCTCGGCCAGGGCGATCGCGGCATCGTTGCCGGACTGGATCGCCATGCCCTTTTCCATGTCTTCCAGGCGCGCGGTCTGGTTGACCGGGAAGCCGCTGTAGCTGCCGTCGGTACCGGCGCCGCCCTCGCGCCAGGCGCGCTCGCTCATCATCACCTGGTCGTCGGTACGGACCTTGCCGTTCTTGACCTCGGCGGCCACGACATACGAGGTCATCACCTTGGTGATGCTGGCCGGGGCCAGTTGTTCGTGCACGTTTTCACCGGCCAGGACCTGCCCGGTGGCGTAATCCATCAGGATCCAGGCCTTGGAGACGCTGGGCTTCGGGGCCGGCGGCGTGGCCACGGTGGCCGGTGCGGCGGCGGCGGGAGCAGGCGCCGGTGCCGGGGTCGGCAAGGGGGTCTGGGCGGAAACCATGCCCACGAACAGGGTCGTGGCCATGGCAGCGGCGGCAAAGCGGAATTTCATCGGACAGCAAGCTCCTGGAGGGCGCCAAGGGGGGATGAGGGATAAGGGGCATTGTAGGCCCAAGGAGCGGCGGCACGCGCTGGCGTGCCGCGGGCAGCGGAAGGCTCAGTCCTTCACGATCTGCGGCGCCCCGAAGCCCAGACCGGCAATCCGGCCGGCAAGTTCCGAGGCACTGGCATGGTCGGGGGCCGGCACGCGCAGGCGCCACAGGGTGCGCCCGCCACTGACGATGTCACTGATGCTGGCCCCGGCGATCCCCGCCGAGGACAACTGGCCGAGCGCACGGGTGGCGTTGTCGCGGCTGGCAAAGCTGGCGACCTGCAGCAGCACGCTGCCGAGCACCTGCTGGGAGAGCGTCGCGCTGGGCGCCGGTGCCGGGCGCGCTGCAGGTGCGGCGGCGGGCAACGCGGCCACCGCGACCGGGGCGCTGTTGACGCTGGCGGCCTGGGTGGTGGCGGGCTTGCCGGTCGCCACGCGCACGCCGTTGTCGCGCATCCAGTGATCGAAGTTGTCGGCGTTGCCCGGCTTGGCCGAGTCGGCCACGCGGTAGCGGTACTGCTCGCCGGCCGGCTTGGCGGCGGCTGCCGTGGCCGTGGCGGCCGGCAGCTTGCCGACCAGGGCATCCATGTCGCTGGCGCGGCGTGCCGCGGCAGCGCTGGCCGTGGTGGCGGCCGCCGCAGCGGCGGCAACCTCGCGGCGCTCGCGACGGCTGGGCTTGTCGGCCAGCAGGTTGTCATCCCCCGGGGCCAGCGCGCGTACTTCCACGTTGCCGGTGCCGCGCTGGGTGATGCCCAGGCGCACCGCGGCGGCATAACTGAGGTCGACCACGCGGCCATCGTGGAACGGGCCACGATCGTTGACCCGCACGATCACCGATTCGCCGTTGTCCAGGTTGGTGACGCGGGCGAAGCTCGGCAACGGCAGCGTCTTGTGCGCGGCGGTGAAGGCGTACATGTCGTACACCTCGCGGTTGGAGGTCAGGCGCCCATGGAACTTGGCGCCGTAATACGAGGCCGTGCCCTTCTCGGCATAGCCGCGGGTCTTGTCCATCACCTGGTACTGCTTGCCCAGCACCACGTACGGCGATTTGTTGCCGATCGCCGAGCGCGGCAGATCGACCACTTCCGGCTCCGGGATGCAGGCCACGTTGGGGATGTAGGTGGGGGTGCTGTCATTCACGCCGGGCTTGTACAGGCCGCCGGCGCGGTAGTCACCGCGCGTGCTCGGATCTTCCGCCGCCGCCTTGTAGGGCGACCCGTCAGGACAATGCGCCGGGCGTCCGCCCTTGCCCTGCACCACCGCGCCGGACGGTTTGCTGCTGCCGGCAGTGCTGCCACCCGGTTTTTTCGGCGCACTGCTGCAGGCGGCCAGTGCCAGTATCAACAGACCCGGGATCAGCCATCTGGAGCGTGCGATCGTGTTCATGCCGGCGGCAACTCCTGTCCGGCGATGGCCTGGGACAACTGGTACACGGCCATCGCGTACATTTTCGAGAGGTTGTAGCGGGTAATGGCGTAGTAATTCTGGAAGCCCAGCCAGTACTGCTTGCCAGTGCTGCCTTCCAGCGTGATCGGGGTGGCGGTCAGGCCGGCCGCGACCGGGACGCTGGGCTGGTAACCGCGCTGGGCCAACTGGGACAAGGTCCAGGTCGGTGCCCATTCGGTCGGATTGAATTCTTCGCGACCGGCCTGCAGCGTGGCCGGCACGGCGACCGGGCCACCGCGCACCCAACCGCCCTTCTTGACGAAGTAATTGGCGATCGACGAGAAGACGTCATCGTAGCTGTTGAACAGATCGCGACGGCCATCGCCGTTGCCATCCACCGCATAGTCGAGATAGCTGGACGGCATGAACTGGCCCATGCCCATCGCGCCGGCGTAGCTGCCCTTGATCGCGGTGATGTCGAGCTTCTCGTCGCGGGTCAGCGCGAACAGGCGCGCCAACTCGTCGCGGAAGAACAGCTCACGGCGCACTTCGCGCTCCAGCTTGGCCGGATCGCCGCTGCGCGGGTATTTGAAGGCCAGCGTGTACAGCGCATCGAGCACGCGGTAATTACCGGTGTTGCCGCCGTAGCTGGTTTCCACGCCGATGATCGCCACGATCACTTCGGCCGGCACGCCGGTGCGCTGCTGCACGCGCATCAGCTCCTCGCGGTGCTGGGCGAGGAATTTCTTTCCCCCCTCGATCCGCGCCTGGCTGATGAACATCGGCCGGTATTCGTTCCACGGTTTGACCCGCTCGGCCGGGCGCGACATCGCGGCGATGATCGGATCACGGATCTGCGCCTGGGCGAGGGTTGCCTGGATCTGCGCGGCGGGAATCCCGTAGCGGGCGGCGGTGTCACGCACGAAGTTGGCGCGGGCAACCTCGAAGGGCACCGGGGTCAGATCGACCGGGGCGGCATTGGCACCGGCGGCTTCGGGGGCGGCTTCGGCGGGCCCCTTGTTGCCGGCGGCCGGCGTGACCGGGACACCCGAGGCCTGCGGCGTCGGTGAAGGAGTCTGCGGCTGGGTCGCACAAGCGACCAAACCGAGCGTGAGCATGCAGGCCAGGGAGCGTCGAATCATCGCGGCAGGTTAGCAGGTCATGGATGAATTAAAACCCCTAAGACCATGAATCTCAACGGATTGCATGAGTTTCTTTGCGGCCGTTAAGCCCGTGTGTAGACAGGCCCTGCCTCCCCCGCCCATTCATAGTCTGACGAAGACGCCGTCGCCGTCTCGAACGCGCGGCAATGCGGCCAGGCGCATGTCCGGCTCACCGCAGCCGCCCGGCGAAGGGCCATCGAGCAACGCACGTCTCACTTTTGAGAAAGATGCAGAAGGCACAAGAGGTTCGCCGGTTGCGTCCCCATCCCCGCAGACGCAACCGGCCAAACCGGACCCGATCGGCAGCGGCGCGGCGCGCATCTCCCCAGCGCGCGCCTCGCCCTTCTGCCTGTTGGGTCAACTACTCCCCGCCAGACTCCCCATCCGCGATGCTTGGCTCAGCGCGTCGTTGTTGGCGGGCCGCCATTGTGCAGGCCGTTTACGACAAGTCCATTGATCGAGATCAAGTCACTCCATATCTGTGCGCCACTTCTCACTTTTATCTCCAGGCGTTGACAACGTTTGCACCTGAAACCGTTTTCGTGTGCTGGGCATGCGCAATCGCGTTCGCGCCGACAGCTCATGTCGCATGGACGGGCTGATGCTGCCGCGCCGCCATCACCAGCCCGAAGCTGGCCAGCAGTGAGACCGCCGAAGTGCCGCCATAACTGATCAGCGGCATTGGCACGCCCACCACCGGCAACAGGCCGGAGATCATGCCGCCGTTGACCAGCACATAGACGAAGAAGACCAGGCCGGTGGTGCCCACCAGCAGGCGCGAATAACCACAACGCGACTGGCTGGCGATCCACAGGCAGCGCGCGGTGACGAACAGGAACAGGCTGAGCACCACCGCCACGCCGACCCAGCCGAATTCCTCTGCCAGCACCGAGAAGGCGAAATCCGTGGTGTATTCGGGCAGGAAATCCAGCGTGGCCTGGGTGCCCTGCCCCCAGCCTTTGCCATGCATGCCGCCCGAGCCGATCGCGATCTTGGACTGGATGATGTTCCAGCCGGTGCCCAGCGGATCGTTCTCCGGATACAGGAAGGTCAGCACGCGATCCTTCTGGTATTGCCGCAGCAGGCCGAACCAGGCCAGCGGCGCGGCCACCGACAACCCACCCAGCGCGACGGCCATCCACCACCAGCGCAGGCCGGCCAGCAACAGCGCGAATACCCCGCTGGCAGTCACCAGCGTGGCCGTGCCCAGGTTGGGCTGCAGCAGGATCAGCACCGCCGGGCCACCGATCAGCAACGCGGCGGTCAGCACCGCGCGCGGCCGTGGTGGCAACGGCTGCTTGTGCAGGTACCAGGCCATCATCATCGGCAGACTGAGCTTGAGCAGCTCGGAAGGCTGCAGGTAGAACACGCCCAGATTCAACCAGCGCTGGCCGTACTTGCCGGTGCCGACCACATAGACGGCCAGCAGTGGCAGCAAGGACAACGTGTAGATCCAGGGTGACCACGCGCGCAGCGTCACCACCGGCAGCCGCGACAGCCCCCACAGTGCGGCAAGCCCGGCGCCGTAGCGCATCGCCTGTGCATGCACGGGCCCGTCCACGCTGTGCAGGACGGCCAGGCCGGCCACCATCAGCAGGCACAGCGCGCCCACCAGGGGCAGATCCAGGGTGCGGAAAAAGAAATGGAACACGGCGCGTGCGCGCTGCAGTAGTTCGACCATGCGGACGACTCCTGTGGATGACGCGACGCACAGCGGGAGGCGACACGGCGAACAGAAAGCGGACCCGTCAGGCAGGCCGGCGCGAGCGCAGGACCGTAACACGCGCGGGCGCCGCAATCCTTAGCCGATGCGTACCGCCGGGCCACGGCGCACGCATCGCGTCTGCTCAGCCGTAGCCGCCGTGCACCGGATTGTGGCGACGCACCGCCATCACCAGCCCGAAGCCGGCCAACAGCGAGACCGCCGAGGTACCGCCGTAACTGATCAACGGCATCGGCACACCGACCACCGGCAGCAGGCCGGAAATCATGCCGCCGTTGACCAGCACATAGACGAAGAACGCCAGCCCGGTCGCGCCGGCCAGCAGCCGCGAATAGGTATCGCGCGACTGCGAGGCGATCCACAGGCAACGCCCGATCACCACCAGGTACAACGCGAGCACGATCGCCACGCCGATCCAGCCGAATTCTTCGCTCAGCACCGAGAAGGCGAAATCGGTGGTCTGCTCGGGAATGAAGTTCAGGTGCGACTGCGAGCCCTGCCCCCAACCCTTGCCATCGAAGCCGCCCGAGCCGATCGCGATCTTGGACTGGATGATGTTCCAGCCGGCGCCGAGCGCATCGCTTTCCGGGTCCATGAACATCATGATGCGGTCTTTCTGGTACGGCCGCAGCAGCCAGAACCAGGCCACCGGCGCGGCCGCAGCCACACCGCCGACCGCCACACCTACCCACCACCAGGGCAGGCCGGCCAGCAGCAGCACGAACGCGCCGCTGGCAGCGATCAGCACACCGGTGCCGAAGTCCGGCTGCAGCATCACCAACCCGGTCGGCACGCCGATGATCACCGCACTGGTCAGCACGGTGGAGAAGCGCGGCGGCAGCGGCATGCGATGCAGATACCAGGCCACCATCATCGGCAGGCTGACCTTGAGCAGCTCGGCCGGCTGCAGGTAGAACAGCTTCAGATCCAGCCACTGGCGCCCGTACTTGCCGGTGCCCAGCACGAACACGGCCAGCAGCGGGATCATGGAGACTGCGTAGATCAGCGGCGTGGCCGAACGGATGCGCAGGATCGAGATCCGCGAAATCGCCCACATCGCGCCCAGCCCAACCGCGAAGCGCGCCCCCTGGGCGAACACCAGGCCGTCGCCTCCAGCGCTCTTGAGCACGGCCAGGCCCATCAGCATCAGCGCGGCCAGGGCCAGGCACAGCACCCAGTCCAGCGAGCTGCTGAAGCGGACGGCCATGTCGACCGCCCAGCGCAGGAAGACCTTCATCGTGGCCGCTCCGGTGCGGTTGGGGGTGGGGTGGCACTGGGAACGGGTGCACCGGGGTCCGGCGCGGGCGCGGGCGCAGGCAGGCCCACCACCACCGGCATCAGCTCCAGCGCAGCCACGGCGGCGTCGCCCGCCTCGCGCACGGCGCCATCGCCGCCATCGAAGGCGGTGATCCCGATCGCGGTCGTGCCGCGCTCGCTGTCCAGCGGCTCCAGGCCATCGGGCATTTTGCCGAGCAGCCAGGCGTCGAAAATCTTGCGTGCGATGGGCGCCGCGGCCGAGCCGCCGTAGCCGCCGCCCTCGACCGCGATCGCCACGGCGATCACCGGATGGTCGGCCGGCGCGAAACCCACGAACAGCGCGCGATGGCGCAGATGCAGTGGCAGGCTGCGCGGGTTGACCGCTGCCGTACCGCGCCGGCTGATCACCTGTGCCGTACCGGTCTTGCCCGCCATCACGTACGGCGCGCCTGCGGCCGCACGCGCGCCGCTGCCGCCGGGCTGCATGGTGCCCATCATGCCCTCGCGCACCGCCTGCAGATTGCTCGGCGTGGGGCTGATCGGCTTGCTCTCGCCCGGCGGCGTGGCCGTCCAGTCCGCATCGAAACCGGCGCGCTGCTGCATCACCAGGTGCGGCTGGCGCAGCTGGCCATCGGCGATGCCGGCCACGCCGTGCACCAGCTGCAGCGGGGTGACCTTCCAGTCGCCCTGGCCGATGCTGACGTTGACCGTATCACCGGGATACCAGCGCTCTTTGCGTGCCTTGAACTTGGCCGCCGGCGAGGGCAGGATGCCGCCGATCTCGCCGGTCAGATCGATGCCGGTCGGTGCGCCGAACCCGTAGTAGCCCATGTAGTGGTCGAAGCGATCGATGCCCAGATCCAGCGCCAGCTTGTAGTAGTACGTGTTGACCGACTGGGTGATCGACTTGCGCAGATCGGTCCAGCCATGCCCGCCACGGTTGGCATCGCCCCAACCGCGGGAGGTGCCCGGCAGATAGAACATGCCGGTGGACAGGATCTTGTCTTCCGGTCTGCGCACGCCACTGTCCAGGCCGGCCAGGCCGATCAGCGGCTTGATCGTCGAGCCGGGCGCGACGCCGCCCAGCACCAGGCGGTTGAACTGCGGCCGCGAGGGGTTGTCGTTGAGCGCCTTGAAATCGGCATGCGAGATGCCGTTGACGAACAGGTTGGGGTCGTAGGACGGCAGGCTGACCATCGCCAGCACTTCGCCGGTGCGCGGGTCCATCGCCACCGCCGCCCCTTCGAACTCGCCGAAGGCGGCGACCATCGCGCGCTGCAGATCGGCATCGATGGACAGGCGCAGATCGCTGCCCGACTGCGCCGCGACCCGGCCGATGGTACGGATCGCCCGGCCCTGCACGTTGGTCTCGACCTGCTCGTAGCCGACCTTGCCGCGCAGCTGCTGCTCGTAATAGCGCTCCAGCCCGGACTTGCCGATGTGGGTCAGCGCGGCATTGCCCTCGCCCAGCATCTCCAGATCCTTGTCATCGACCCGGCCGACGTAGCCGATGATGTGCGCGAACAGATCGCCGTACGGATAGCGACGGGTCAGGTACGGCTCCAGCTCCACGCCGGGGAAGCGCCAGCGGTCCACCGCGAAGCGCGCCATCTCCTCATCGGTGACACGCAGCTTCAGGGTGACCGGCAGGAAACTGCGACGGGCCTTGCGCGACTTGTTGAAGGTCTCGATGTCTTCCGGGCTCAGCGCGAGGATCTTCGACAGGCCCGCCAGGGTGGCGTCCATGTCCTTGACCTTGTCCGGGGTGATGTCCAGGCGGAACGCCGGCACGTTCTCGGCCAGCAGCCGGCCGTTGCGGTCATAGATCATCCCGCGCCCCGGCACCACCGGCCGCGGCTTGATCCGGTTGGCCTCCGAGCGCGTGGCGTAGATGTCGTGGTCCATCACCTGCAGCTTGAAGTACCACCCCCCCAGGCCGAACAGGCACACCAGCACGCCAAGGAAGCCCAGCGCGGCACGGCGCCGGAACTGTTCTGCCTCGGCATGCGGATTCTTGGCCTGGCGGCGCATGTACATGTCAGCGCCCGCGTCGCCCGAAGCGCAGCGCGTCCAGCAGCACGAACACCAGCGGCCACAGCGCCATGCCCAGCAGCGGCGCCCACCAGTACGACCACGGCAGGGTCGGCTCGCCGACCACGATGTGCACCACCGCGCTGACGATGCGGTCGTTGAACAGCAGGCCGCCGATCGCCAGGATCTGCTGGGACATCGGGAAGAAGCGGATCCGCGCGCGGAAGCGTTGCAGGATGAAGGTCAGGATCACCAGCCGCAGCGCCTGCTCGCCGAGCACGCCGCCATAGAGCAGATCGGCGATGACGCCGCTGGCGAAGGCGATGCCCAGCCCGACCCGGTCCGGTGTCTCGATCACCCAGTACGCCAGCACCAGTGCCAGCCAATACGGACGCAGCGGCTGCAGCAGCGCCGGCAACGGCAACAGGCCCAGCAGCAGCGCCACGACCAGACTCACCGGCAGCACCCAGGGTTTGTCGCGCAGGCGGCTCATCGTTGTTCCTCCGGCGGCGCGGCGCCGGTTTCGGGCGCGGGCGCAGGCGCGGCTGCGGCACGACGCGGCGTCACCGGTACCGGCGCGGACGGACCGGGCCGGTTGGCCTGCGGTGCATTGGCGGGCGCCGTCGCAGGTGCCGTGGTGGCAGGGGATGAACTCAGCGGCGCCGCAGCCGGGCCACCGGCCTGGCCCGCGTCGCGACGCAGGTTCGGCGGAATGCGGATCGCTTCGCCCGGGCGCAGCAGCAACACGTCGCGACCGCGGTCGAGCTGGGCGGCCGGCTTCAGCTCGCCGACCAGGAAGGCATGGGTGTCATCCGGCCGCAGCGCGGTGATGCTGCCGACCGGGAACCCGGCCGGGAAGCGCCCACCCAGCCCTGAGGTCACGATCTCATCGCCCACTTCCACCCCGGCACTGAGCGGAATGTCGCGCAGCTCCAGGGTGTCGCCGCGACCGTAGACGATCAGGCGCACGCCGTTGCGGGCCACGGTAACCGGGACGGCATGGTCGGGGTCGGTGAGCAGCAGCACGGTCGCGCTGTTGCCGGTGGTGGCGATCACCTGGCCCATCAGGCCGCCGGCATCGATCACCGCCTGGCCGACATGCACGCCATCGCGGGTGCCGGCGGCCAGCACCAGCCGCTGGCGCACCGGGTCCAGGTCGATATCCAGGATCGGGGCGAGCTGTACGTCCAGTCCGCTGCGTTCGGCCACGTTGAGCAGCTCGCGCAGCTGGGCGTTGTCCAGCGCGGCGGTCTGCAGGCGGGTCAACCGCGCATTGGCGATCAGCAACTGGTTGCGCAGTTCGCGGTTCTCGGTGACGAGCTGGCCGTGGCTGGCGGCGTTGTCCTTGACCTGCGTGCCCAGGCGCCCCGGCAGGCCGGCCAGCGCCCATACCGGCTGCACCAGCACGTTGGCCTGCGCGCGCAGGCGCGACAGCCAGCCCGCCTGGTCATCGAGCACGATCAAGGTGATGGCCAACGCCAGGTAAGCGAGCAGGCGCAGCGGACTGGCGGCATCGCCCTGGCGGGAGGCTACGGGAGGACCGGCGTAAGGCGGCACAGGCGTCGACTGGAAATAATGTGGATGAAGCGCGCGGAACAAGAGCGCAGCGGGAACAGCATGCGACAACGCCCCGGCGAGGTGACGCCCGGCAAGCGACGCTTGCCGGAGGCATCACGCCGCAGAGGCGCGTCTACGATACACGGCCGGTACGGCTCACTCCGGCGCAAAGAACTCGTTGCCGTGCATGTCCACCAGCTCCAGCGCACGACCACCACCGCGGGCCACGCAGGTCAGCGGGTCATCGGCCACCTGCACGTGCAGGCCGGTTTCCTCGGAGATCAGGCGGTCCATGTCGCGCAGCAGGGCGCCACCACCGGTCAGCACGATGCCGCGCTCGGCGACGTCGGCACACAGTTCCGGCGGGGTCTGTTCCAGCGCCAGCTTGACCGCGCTGACGATGCCCGAGAGCGGCTCATGCAGGGCTTCAAGCACTTCGTTGGAGTTGATCTTGATCATCTTCGGCACGCCCTCGGCGAGGTTGCGGCCGGAGATTTCCATCTCGATCACTTCCGCCTGCGGGTAGGCGCAGCCCAGCTCGACCTTGATCCGCTCGGCGGTCGCTTCACCGATCAGCATGCCGTGGTTGCGGCGCACGTAGTTGGTGATCGATTCGTCGAAGCGGTCGCCGCCGATACGCACGGAGGCCGAGTAGACGATGCCGTTGAGGGAGATCACGGCCACTTCGGTGGTGCCGCCGCCGATGTCGATGACCATCGAGCCGCGCGCCTCGGTGACCGGCATGCCGGCGCCGATCGCAGCGGCCATGGGCTCTTCGATCAGGAACACATCACGCGCACCGGCCTCTTCGGCCGATTCCTTGATCGCGCGGCGCTCGACCTGGGTCGAGCCGGCCGGCACGCAGACCAGCACGCGCGGGCTCGGGCGCAGGAAGCGCGACTTGTGGACCTTCTTGATGAAGTGCTTGAGCATCGCCTCGGTGTAGGTGAAGTCGGCGATGACGCCATCCTTCATCGGGCGGATGGTGGTGATATGACCCGGGGTACGGCCCAGCATCTGCTTGGCCTCGGCGCCCACGGCAGCCACGGAACGGGTACCACCGATGGCACGGTCCTGGCGCACGGCCACGACCGACGGCTCGTTCAGCACGATCCCCTGCCCACGCACGTAGATGAGGGTGTTGGCCGTGCCCAGGTCGATGGACAGGTCATTGGAGAACATGCCACGCAGTTTCTTGAACATCTGGGAGTTGATCCTGAGGGGTGTCGCGCCCAACGCGGGATGGCGAAAAAATGGGCAGAATTCGAGGCCGACAAGCCTAGCAATCCCCCTGTGCGCGAGCAAGGACAAATCTGGCCGAAAGCCAGCCTTCACGGCCATTCAGGCCAATCCGGACAGCCCGGGTTCTGGCCCAAAGCCGCCCTACCCGTTAACCTTTGCGCCGCAGGGCGCCGCAGGGCGCCGTTTCGTTGCCCGCCCAACGGGCCTCAAACCCCCTTCCGCATAGGCCTTACTCGATGTCCGCTTTGATCTGTGGTTCTCTTGCCTTCGACACCATCATGGTGTTCCCGGACCAGTTCAAGAATCACATCCTGCCGGACAAGGTGCACATCCTGAATGTGTCGTTCCTGGTGCCGCGCATGCGTCGTGAATTCGGCGGTTGCGCCGGCAACATCGCCTACAACCTGTACCTGCTGGGTGGCGAGCCGATCCCGATGGGCACGGTGGGTTCGGATTTCGGCCCGTACCGCGAGTACTTCCAGGGCCTGGGCATCGACCTGAGCCGGGTCAAGGTGATCGATGAGCTGTTCACCCCGCAGGCGTTCATCACCACCGATCACGACAACAACCAGATCACCGCCTTCCACCCGGGCGCGATGATGCGGTCCTACGAGAACCACGTGAAAGACGTGCCGGGCGTAACCCTGGGCCTGGTCGGCCCGGATGGGCGCGAGGGCATGATCCAGAACTCGCAGGAATTCTTCGAGGCCGGCGTGCCGTTCATCTTCGACCCGGGCCAGGCCATGCCGCTGTTCAACGGCCCGGAGCTGCGCACCTTCATCGAGCAGGCCGACTACGTCGTCGTCAACGACTACGAGTCCAACCTGCTGCAGGAGCGAACCGGCTGGGATGAACAGGCGATCGTGAGCCGGGTCAAGGCCTACATCACCACCCGTGGCCCCAAGGGCGCGGTCATCCACACCCCGGAAAAGACCTATGACATCCCGCCGGCGCACGAGCGCCGCGTGGTCGATCCGACCGGCTGCGGCGATGCGTTCCGCGCCGGCCTGATCTACGGCATCGAGAAGGGCTACGACTGGCTGACCATCGGCCGCATGGGCAACCTGATGGGCGCGCTGAAGGTCGAGCACCCGGGCACCCAGAACCAGCGCTTCACGTTCGATGAGTTCAATGAGCAGTTCAAGCAGCAGTTTGGTTACGCGTTGAACGTTTGATCGCAGTGCGATCAAACGCGGCCCACGATTCGCCGTAGCGAATCGCGGGTCCCAATTGCATGCCACCTTATCCCCCCGCCTTCGGCGCGCCCCCTTGAGCCGACTGCGCCTGTGGCGCAACCGGCCCGCGCATCCCACCTTATCCCCCCGCCTTCGGCGCGCCCCCTTGAACATCAAGGGGGCTCTCCACCAGACGGGAATCGGGGGGGGGATGAGGGTAGAGCCAGGCCATGCCTGGCTGCTTTCCGGGTCCACCGCCTGCCGATCATGGGCAGGAACTTGTCCGGCGCGGTCAGGCCGACATCTGGTTGCCTTCCCATGCCGCCAGCACCTGCCCGCAATCGGCCAGGTGCCAGCAGGCCATGCCCGGCCAGGGGTTGTCCGGGGTGTTGACCAGCACGGTGCGGGTGCCGGCGGCACGGCCGCATTCCAGGTCGAAGCGGTAGTCGCCGACCATCACCACCTGGGCAGGATCCACCTGCCAACGCTCAACGAAATAGCGCAGGCCCGCCGGTGACGGTTTGGGCTCGGCTTCGTCGCGGCCGATGATGTCCTCTCGGGCGAACACGTCCCCGACACCGATCGCCTGCAGGGTCACCTCGGCGAGTTCGCGTGCGTTGCGGGTCAGGATGCCCAGCCGGCAGCCCGCCGCGTGCAGCGCGCGGATCAGGGCGACGGCGCCGGGGGCGGGCTGCGCCGCCCCGGCCAGCGCACGTTCGTGTGCGAGCAACCACGCATGCTTGGCCGCGGCCTCCTCGGCCGGCAGCGCGGCCAGATGGGTGAGGATGTCGTCGTCCGGGGGAATCGCAAGGTCACGTTTGATGCGCTGGAAATCGTGCACCGCCACGGTCAGCGTACCGTCCATGTCGAACACCCAGTGACGGATCGCCGGCAGGCCGCTCACTTCCACCACTGCGGCATGCGGCTGGCATCCACACCACCGGTTTCGAACACGGCCGTGCGCGTGCCACCGGCCTTGACCGGGAACTCGATGCTGATCACCTTGGCCTTGCGCGCCAGGTTCCACAGCGCTTTCTGGTCGGTGATGAACATCGCGATCGCTTCATCGGTATCCGGCCGCCAGGCGGCCATGGACACCGGCTTGCCATCGTCGACGGTCACCTTGACCTGGCACTTCGGGCAGCGGAAATCGCCGGCCTGCAGCACGAGGTACGCATGGCGCTTCCATTCGGGATGATCGCGGAACACGAGCTGCACCGGCTTGGCACCGCTGCCATCCACGTCCACGCGCTCCTTGCTGTAGATCTGCGCCGAGGACTGGATGCCCTTGGTGCCCACCGGGATCTGGTTGTACTGCCACAGGGCCTGCAGACGGCGCGTCTCGCGCGCGGCCTCGGCCTTGGCCTTGACCTCGGCATAGCCCGGTTCGATCCGGGCGGCGACGTCGGTGTCCTTGTACTGGTCCAGCAGCGAGCCACCGTGGATGCGGGCACGCTCCCAATCCTGCGCGGCGACCGCCATGTCGTACTGCTTGGCTACGCCTTCGGCCTTTTCTTCCTGCTGCGCCTTGGCGGCAGCCGCGGCGGCTTCCTGCGCCTGGCGCTCGGCCTCGGGGTTGCTGCAGGCCGCCAGCGCGAAGGCGCAGGCCGCTACCAGGATCAGTCGTTTCATTGCGTGCTCCGTGTTGGACGATGACGCGCCGGGCGCCTGAGCCTACTTTATCGCCAAGCGCGTCGTGCCGGTGCGGAGCCGCACGGTGCCGATCTCACTTCGTTGTCGGCTGTCCTTCGCGCCACCACTGGGTCGACGGTGCCGGCCTGCGGATATCCAGGCGTTCGCCCATGTGCGGCGCGGTCAGCGCCACGTCCTGTTCCTGCGCCAGCGCGGTGATGCGTTCGAACGGTTCGGTCCACGGATGCAACGCGAGGTCGAAGGTACCGTTGTGGATCGGCATCATTACCTTGCCACGCACGTCCAGATGCGCCTGCAGGCTCTGTTCGGGCTGCATGTGCACATCCGGCCACTGCGCATCGTAGGCACCGGTCTCGATCATGGTCAGGTCGAACGGGCCGTAGCGCTCGCCGATGCGGGCAAAGCCGTCGAAGTAGCCGGTGTCGCCGCTGAAGAAGATCCGGGTACGCCCGGTGTCGATCACCCACGACGCCCACAGCGTGCGGTTGCCGTCGGCGAGGGTGCGGCCGGAGAAGTGCTGGGCCGGGGTCGCGACGATTTTCAGGCCCTCCACGCGGGTGTCCTGCCACCAGTCCAGCTGCACGACCTTCGCGGCCGGTACGCCCCACCCGATCAGGCGGTCGCCCACGCCGAGCGCGGTGACGAAGTGCTGCACCTTGGGCGCGAGCGCGAGGATGGCATCGTGGTCGAGGTGATCGTAGTGGTCGTGGGAGATGATCACGCCGGTGATGGGCGGCAGTTCGTCGATGGTGAGCGGCGGCGCATGGAAGCGCTTGGGGCCCATGAACGACATCGGCGAGGCACGTTCGGCGAAGACCGGGTCGGTCAGCCAGAAATGGCCGTCCAGCTTCATCAGCATCGTCGAGTGACCCAGTCGCCACAGGCTGTCGTCGGGCGCGTCGAGCAGGGCCTGGCGGCTCAGCGCCTGCACCGGAATCGGGGCCAGCGGAGTGGCGTCGGCGGGCTTTTCGAACAGCATTTTCCACATCACGCCCAGCGTGCCGACGAAGCCCAGCGCGCTCTTGCCTGCGGGATTGTGGAAGTGCCCGTCGCCGAATTGCGGCGACTGGTCATAGGCGGCCGCCGGGCGGGCACCGCAGGTCAACAGGCCAATGGACATGGCGATCAACACCGTCAGAAGGAGGAGGAATCGAGGCAGGCGACGTTTCATGCGGGGCTTGCCCTGGAAAGTACACCGGCGAGTTTACTTGCCTTTTCCGAAAAGTAAACTGAACGGTGTAAAATAATCCGCATGACCGCCCCCGACCGTCCCAGCCGCCTCACCGACCGTAAACGCGAGGCCATCCTCCGCGCCGCGGTGGCCGAGTTCCGCGAATTCGGCTTTGCCGGCACCAGCATGGATCGCATCGCGGCCACGGCCGAGGTGTCCAAGCGCACCGTGTACAACCACTTCGCCAGCAAGGACGAGTTGTTCACCGCCATCCTGTGGCAGCTGTTCGAGGCCAGCCAGGCGCTGGCTGTCGTGCCCTACGACCCGGCACGGCCGCTGCGCGATCAACTGTTGCTGTTCGCGGCGCGCAAGATGCACCTGCTGGACGACCCCGGCTTCATCGATCTGTCCCGGGTCGCGATGGCCGAACTGGTCCATGCCCCCGAGCGCGCGCGCGCGATGATGGACAAGCTGGCCGAGAAGGAAGAAGGCCTGACCGGCTGGATCCGCGCGGCCCAGGCCGATGGCCGGCTGCGCACGGACATGCCGCCGGCCGAGGCCGCGCACCAGTTGCAGGCGATGCTCAAGGCCTTTGCGTTCTGGCCGCAGATCACCTTCGGGCAGCCACCGCTCACGCCGGCACAGCAGCAGCAGGTGATGCACGACTGCGTGGACATGTTCCTGGCGGTCCGCGCGGTGTGAGCGCCGGCGCCCAGGCATAAAAAAACGGCGGGTTTCCCCGCCGTTTTTCGTTCAACCGATGCGTCTGGCGATTACGGCTTGGCCGTGCCCGCCTCGGCCTTGTCCAGCATGTCCTGCACCGAGCCCGTGGTGATCGGGTGGTAGCCCGGCTTGGCCTTGGCGAAGGCGGCCTTGGCGAAGGCCAGGCCTTCCGGTGTCTTCACCAGTTCGGCGTAGATCGGCATGATCAGCTTGCGACGGCCGACGCGCTCGATGAACGCACCGGCGGCTTCGTTCGCTTCGCTGTAGCCGCTGCGGATCGTCAACGGATACCAGCGCATCGCGATCTCGCCGTTGGCGGTACCGGTGAAGTGGTAGGCCTTGTCCAGCGCGGCCAGCTTCTCCACCGGCAGGGTCTTGCCCAGGCCGTCGATGAAGTGCACCCATTCCTGGGTGCCCCACTCGCCGGTGATCTGCGCGTTGGGCAGCGTGTTGCTGCCCTGCCAGGCGATGCGGGCGGTATCGACGATGGAGAAGTTGCGCGAGCGGGCCTTGGTCGCGAACGACGGAATGCCCGGCTCGTCCAGCCATGCCTTCAGCTCGGCGTCGCTGACGGCGCCGGGCTTCTTGGACAGCAGGTTCTTCTTCAGGTACTCGACGAACTGGTCGGTGTTCGCGCTCTGGAAGGCATGGTCATCGAACCAGCCCCGCAGGAACGGATCGAAGGTTTCGCGGCCGAAGCGCTGTTCCAGGAACTGCAGGAACCAGGCGCCCTTGACGTAGGCGACCTGGCTCAATGCCTCGTCCGGGTCACGCTCGCTCAGCGGCGGCAGGGCGAGGGCCTGGTCGGCCGCGCTCATGTCCTTCACTTCGGCGAGCAGATCGTTCTGGTCGATCTCGCGCTCCATCTCGGCCATTTCATGGCCGTACAGCGCCTCGGTGATGCGGCCCTGCACGTAGGTGGTGAAGCCCTCGTTGAGCCAGATGTCCTTCCAGCTGGCGTTGGTCACCAGGTTGCCCGACCAGCTGTGTGCCAGTTCGTGGGCCACCAGCGAGACCAGCGACTTGTCGCCGACGATCACGGTCGGGGTAGCGAAGGTCAGGCGCGGGTTTTCCATGCCACCGAACGGGAACGACGGCGGCAGCACCAGCATGTCGTAGCGGCCCCAACGGTATTCGCCGTAGAGCTTCTCGGCAGCGCCGATCATCTTCTCGGTGTCTTCGAACTCCTTGGCGGCCTTGCCGACCATGGTCGGTTCGGCCCACACGCCGGAGCGGCCGGAGATCGGCTCGAACACCAGGTCGCCGGCGGCGATGGCCAGCAGGTAGGACGGGATCGGCTGCGGCATCTTGAAGGTGTAATCACCATCACGCGCGGCCTTGGGATCGTTGTCGGCGCTCATCAGCACCATCACGTCCGGGCGCGAGGTGACATGCGCGCTGTAGGTGAAGCGCACGCTCGGCGTGTCCTGCAGCGGCACCCAGGAACGGGCGTGGATGGCCTGGGACTGGCTGAACATGAAGGGCAGCTTCTTGCCCTCGGTCATCGAAGGCTCCAGCCACTGCAGGCCCGAGGCGGTCGGTGCGGTGTGATAGGTGATCACGACCTTGGCCGGCTGATCCGGCGTCTCGATGCTCAGCTTGCTGCCGAACACCTTGTCGGCCGGTGCCAGCACGAACGGCAGCGGTGCAGCCTTGCCGTCGGCGGCGATCGCCTCAACCTTCTCCACGGTCAGCTCGCGGGTGTCCAGCACCAGCTGCTTGGCGGCCTTGTCCTTCCACTCCAGCGTGTAGGTCGCGGTGCCGCCGATCTGCTTGCTGTCGAAATCCAGCTTCAGGTCCAGCGCGATGTCCTTGACGACGACCTTGTCCGGCTCGGCGTACGAACTTTCATCGTGGCTGCGGCTGTCGGCTTTCATGGCAGTGCTCGCCGGGGCGGTGGCAGTGGGATCGACGGTCGGAGCCGCCGGTTCTTTGGAACAGCCGGACGCCAGGGCGACGGCCAGGGGAATCAACAGGAACGGAGATCGCATGAACGGGACCGATCAGGGTGAAACGACCAGTTTACCCCCTGTCCCCGACGCCCGCGCAGGCCATGCGTGGCGGTTCGCGCATTCAGTCCTCGGCGCGCAACAGGCGCCCGCCCCCGGCGTACTTGGCCCGGTACATCGCCGCATCGGCACGCCGGTAGGCCTCGCGCAGGTCATCGCCGGGGCGATACGCGGCCGCGCCGGCGCTGGCGCGTACCGGCGGGTCGCCGGCACGCGCGGGCGCGGCCAGCTGCGCCAGCCAACGCGTCACCCGCTCGCCGGCCTCGTTGCCATCGGCGTGTACGGCCAGCAGGAACTCATCGCCGCCCCAGCGCCCGATCCAGTCCGGGCCGCGCAGCCACTGTCGCGCGGTCTCCACCAGCCGCACCAGCACCTGGTCGCCGGCCAGATGGCCGTGGGCGTCGTTGATCGGCTTGAGGTTGTCCAGATCGACCACGAACAGGGTCAGCGGACGGGCCTCGCTGGCCCAGGCGGCGGAATCGGCCAGCGCCTGCTCGCAGCCGCGCCGGTTCAGGGCCTGGGTGAGCGGATCGAGCAGCACACTGCGACGCAGGTCACGGAGGCCGGCGTCCACGCCATGCAGGTTGCGGTTGATGCTGCGCAGCAGCCGGCCGATCTCATCGTGGCCCAGATCGGGCAGATGCGGCAGGCGCTGCTCGTCGTAGTAGGCCTCCAGCGCATCGGCGGCCTGGCGCAGCGGCGCCATCAGGCGGTACAGCGCCATCATCGCGATCGCCGTGCCGAGCAGCGTGGCCAGCAGGACCACGCCGACCACGGTCCACATCACGCCGCGCGCGTAATGGCCGGTGGCAGCCATCCACACCAGCAGGACCAGCAGCGGCACGTGCAGGCCAAGGAAGACCACCGCCATCAGCTTGGCGGTGAACGAGCGGGGAAACACACGGGCAAGCCCGCGGTACAGACGCATGGCAGGCCCTCTTCGACAGCCTGCCTGCAGTGTGGCCGAGCTCCCTCAGCGGGAACCGGACCTCTGTCTCAAAGTTTGTAGCCGGAGTGAATCGAAACGATGCCGCCGGTCAGGTTCTTGTAATGGCAGCGCTCGAAACCGGCCTCGGCCATCATGGTTTTGAGCTGCTCCTGCGGCGGATGCTTGCGGATGCTCTCGGCCAGGTACTGGTAGCTGTCGCCATCACGCGCGAACAGCTGGCCCAGCTTGGGCAGGATCTTGAACGAGTGGAAATCGTAGATCGGCTTGAACCAGTCGGCGGTGACTTCCGAGAACTCCAGCACGCGCGCCTGGCCGCCCACCTTGAGCACGCGATGCATCTCGCGCAGGCCGGCTTCCTTGTCGGTGACGTTGCGCAGCCCGAAGGCGATCGTGACCAGATCGAAGCTCGCATCCGGGAACGGCAGCGCCTCGGCGTTGCACTGCACGTAGTTCAGGCCTGCGACCAGGCCGCGGTTGGTCAGCCGGTCACGGCCGACGGAGAGCATGCCGGCGTTGATATCGCCCAGCACCACCTCACCCTCGTCACCCACCCGCTCCTTGATCAGCGCGGCGATATCGCCGGTGCCGCCGGCCAGATCCAGCACGCGGTCGCCCGGCTTCACCTGCGCGGTGGCCACGTAGTAGCGCTTCCACGCCCGGTGGATGCCCAGGCTCATCAGATCATTCATCAGGTCGTAGCTGCGCGCGACCGAGGTGAACACTTCGCCCACCAGCTTCTGCTTGTCCTTCGCAGCGACATCGCGGAAGCCGAAATGGGTGGTGCCAGTCTTGTAGGGGGATTCGCTCATGGGGACGATTATCGCACCGCCGGCGCCGTTGCGGCAGGCCGCCCACTATCATGGGGGCCTTCACGTTCCTGGATTGCGCATGATCACCACCCCCGACTACGCCGCCCTGCTCGAAACCGCCATCGCCGAAGCCCGCCAGGGCCTGGCCGAAGGCGGCATCCCGATCGGCGCCGCGCTGTACCACAACGACGGCCGCCTGCTCGGCTGCGGCCACAACCGCCGCGTCCAGGAAGGCGACCCCTCGGTGCACGGCGAAACCGATGCCTTCCGCAAGGCCGGCCGCCAGCGCCGCTACCAGGACACCATCATGGTCACCACCCTGGCCCCGTGCTGGTACTGCAGCGGGCTGGTGCGCCAGTTCAACATCGGCACCGTGGTGGTGGGCGAGTCGGTCACCTTCCAGGGCGGCATCGAGTGGCTGCGCGAGAATGGGGTCAAGGTGATCGACATGCAGAGCCAGGCATGCATCGATCTGCTTGGCGGCTTCATCAGCGCCCATCCCGAGGTCTGGAACGAAGACATCGGCGAATAAGAAACACCACCGTTCCGCGCGGATGCGCGCGGAACCTGCCCGCGTGATGCCAATACGCAGCGCGCGGGTGCTGCAACGTTCTGAATGCTTCAGTGAGCAAGGCGGCACGCAAGGCCCTGTGCCATGGGTGTATGCACGTGACACCGTCACGCGCCGCACACCGCCGTGGGACATCGCGAACACGCCGCACTAACAACCGCGCTGCATGAACGTCTTAAGGTGGTTGCACAGGGGGCACCATCTTCGAGGAGACGTCATGCATGCCCAAACCCGCCGCACCTCCTCCGTCGAACCTGCGTTGATGGACGCGTGGGAAAGACTGCAGGTGCACTACGCACGCCACCAAAACGCCGCGCCTTTCTGGGATGCCTACCAGGCCATCCAGGAAGAGTTGACGCGGTCCCATCCTCATCATCGCGTCGCCGTCTGCAACCGGCTGGCGACGCTGGCCGAACGCCTGGGCGTGGTCCACCACGCGCATCTGCTGGGCGAACAACGGGGCGAACGCCGCCACACCGGCTCCACATCGCCATGACATCACATGCACCGCGCCCTACGCCATCATCCAGATTCCCTTCTTCCCATATTGAAGTGACCATGTCCTCCGCCCAGATCTCCATCCCTGCCGTCATCGATGTCGACGCCGAAGTCAGCTACTGGCGCCAGCGTCACGCCGACGGCAACCTCGGGACGGGCTCATTCGGCCATTACGTGCCGTGGATCAAATTCGCCTGCGATTCGCTGATCACGCAACCGCGTGCCAGTGATGAGGAGCGCGATGAAATGTTCCAGACTCATTACGCGCTGCAGATCATGCCGCGCCTGTCCGAAGACCAGGCCCGTCAGTTCGTTGACCAGTGCTGGGAACACGTTTACCTCGCCGGTCGCCAGGACCAGGCATCGCGCCCGCGGCTGCATGCCCGCGTCTGACCTGCGCCGGCTGCACAGCGCCTGCACGGCGCCCCACCAATGATGCAGGCACCTCGGCTCCCACCTGTCGTGCCTCATGAAACTGCGCAGTCTCTTCAATCTTGTCGCCAAGAAGGCGTCCTATGCGGCAGGAACGCCGTGGACCTTCCTGGCGGCGGTGACGATCGTGGTCATCTGGGCCTTGAGCGGCCCGATCTTCCGGTTCAATGACACCTGGCAGCTGGTGATCAACACCGGCACCACCATCATCACCTTCCTGATGGTGTTCCTGATCCAGCACAGCCAGAACGCGGATACCGCTGCGATCCAGATCAAGCTCGATGAGCTGATCCGCGCGACGAAAGAGGCCAACAACGAACTGCTCGATCTCGAAGAGCTGGACGAAGAGCGCCTGGAAGAAATCCGCCGCGAATACGAACGGATGGCCCGCGAAGCAGGCAGCGCATTGGATCGCGCGCGCCGCTGCCACGGCGATGGCCGGGCAGACGATCCCTGAGCGGCGCAGGTGCGGCAACGTGGCCGCACCCGCGTGGATCATTCACCCGCGCTCGTGCCAACCGCCGCCGAGCACCTTGTACAACGCGACCTGATTGGATTGCCGGGCCAGCTGCGTGCTGACCAGCGACTGCCGTGCGGTGTACGCCGTACGGCGTGCATCCAGCAGGGTCAGGAAGCTGTCCAGGCCGGCGTCATAGCGTGCCTGCGACAACCGCTGCGCCTGCTCCGCCGCCGCCACCAGCGCCTGCTGCGACGACAACTGCGCATCCAGACTCTCGTTGAGCGCCAGTGCATCGGCCGCCTCGCGGAAACCGACCTGGATCGCCTTCTCATACTGCGCCAGCGCGATATCGCGATCCGCCGTGGCCATGCCCAGATTGGCGCGCAGCTTGCCGCCCTGGAAGATGGGCAGGTTGAGCTTGGGAATGAAGCTCCACACGCGCGTGCCGCCGTCGAACAGCCCCGACAGCTCCGACGAGGCCGACCCGATGTTGCCGGTCAGGCTGATCGACGGGAAGAACGCCGCGCGCGCCGCACCGATGTTGGCGTTGGCCGAGAGCAACACGTGCTCGGCCGCCATCACGTCCGGCCGCTGCAGCAGCACATCGCCCGGCATCCCGGCCGGCAGCGGCCGCACGCTGGCGACCTCGGTCACCTCCGCCTGCGGCAGCAGCGAGGCATCGATCGGCCCACCGGCCAGCAGCACCAGCGCGTTGCGATCCTGCGCGACCTGCCCGTCAAAGCGCGCCACATCGGTGCGCGCGGTTTCCACCAGGGTACGGGTCTGGCTCAGTTCCAGCGCCGAGGCGCCACCGAGCTGACGGCGGGCCTCGGTCAGGCGCAGCGAATCCTCATAGGTGGCCAACGTCGCCTGCGCGATCCGCAGCTGCTCGCTGTCCGCGCCCAGGGTCAGCCACGCATTGGCCACCTCGGCCACCAGCGACAGCTGCGCACTGCGGCGGTTGGCCGCTTCGGCGAAGTACTGCTGCAGCGCCGCCTGGCTGAGGTTGCGCACGCGGCCGAACAGATCCAGTTCGAACTCGACCACGCCGAGGTTGGCACTGAACTGCTCGGTCACCGGGGCATCGCCGCCACTGCGGGTCATCTGCCCCTGCACACCGACCGCCGGCACGCGGTCAGCGCGCTGGATGCGGTACTGCGCCCGGGCACGCTCGACATTGAGCACGGCCACGCGCAGGTCGCGGTTGTTCTCCAGGGCGTGGGTGATCACCGTCTGCAGGCGCGGATCGACGAAGAAATCGCGCCAGCCGATGTCGGCCACCTCCATCGGTGCGGTGGTCACCGCCCCTGCGGTGGCCGTGCCCGGCCACTGCGCGGGAATCGCCGGGGCGACTTCGGTGCTGCGCGGCTCCAGCGTCGAGCAGCCGGACAGCACCAGGCTCACGGCCAGCGCCAGGCTGGCCATCATGGGCTTACGCATCGGAACCTCCGGCGTTCTTGCCGTACTTCTTGCGATTGAACACGCGCTGCACCACCACGAAGAACAGCGGGATGAAGAACACACCCAGCACCGTGCCGACCAGCATGCCGCCGAGCACACCGGTACCGATGGCCTGCTGTGCACCGGAACCGGCACCAGAGGCGATCGCCAGCGGCAGCACGCCCAGGCCGAAGGCCAGCGAAGTCATGATGATCGGGCGCAGACGGTCACGCACGGCGTGCATCGTCGCCTCGATCAGGCCGGCGCCCTTCTCCAGGTTTTCCTTGGCGAACTCCACGATCAGGATCGCGTTCTTACTGGTCAGACCGACCGTGGTCAGCATCGCCACCTGGAAGTAGATATCGCGCTCCATGCCACGCATGGTGTTGGCCAGCACCGCGCCGAGGATGCCCAGCGGGGCCACCAGCAGCACCGAGGTCGGCACGCTCCAGCTTTCATACAGTGCGGCCAGGCACAGGAACACGATCAGCAGCGACAGCGTGTACAGCAGCGGCGTCTGCGAACCGGCCTGGCGCTCCTGGTAGGACAGCGCGGTCCACTCGATGTCGAAACCGGCCGGCAACTGCTTGGCGAGCTTCTCCACTTCGTTCATCGCATCGCCCGAGGCCACGCCCGGGGCCGGCTCACCCTGGATTTCCATGGCGGACACACCGTTGTAGCGCTCCAGGCGCGGCGAACCGTAGTCCCAGCGCTGGCTGGCGAAGGCCGAGAACGGCACCATCTCACCGGCGGTGTTCTTGACCGACCACAGGTTGAAGTCTTCCGGGTTCATGCGGAACGGCGCATCGGACTGCACGTACACGCGCTTGACCCGGCCACGGTCGATGAAGTCATCGATGTAGCTGCTGCCCCAGGCCGCAGCGAGCGTGGTGTTGACCGCCTCCAGCGACAAGCCCAGCGCACTGGCCTTGCCGACGTCGATGTCGATGCGCAGCTGTGGGGTGTCTTCCTGGCCGTTGGGGCGCACGTTGGCCAGCAACTTGCTCTGCCCGGCCATGCCGAGCAGCTGGTTGCGTGCGTCCAGCAGCGCCTGGTGACCAGCACCGCTGGTGTCCTTCAGGAAGAAGGTGTAACCCGAGCCGATACCCAGTTCCGGCATCGCCGGCGGCGGGAAGGCGAAGATGAAGGCGTCCTTGATCCCACCCAGCGCGGCCATTGCACGGCCGGTGACCGGCATCGCGCCCTGGTCGGCATCTCGGTCCTTCCAGTCCTTGAGCTTGACGAAGGCCATGCCCGCGTTCTGGCCCATGCCGGCGAAGCTGAAGCCCTGCACCGAGAAGATCGACTCGATCGCGTCGGCCTCGTTCTCCATGAAGTGCTTTTCAAGCTTGTCGATCGATTCCAGCGTACGTTCCTGGGTGGCGCCGACCGGGGTCTGCACCAGCGCCATCAGGATGCCCTGGTCTTCATTGGGCAGGAACGAACTGGGCAGACGCATGAACAGCAGGCCCATCACCAGCGCGAGCGCAGCGAACACGCCCATGAAGCGCCACGGACGGCCAAGAATGCCGCGCACGCCACGCTGATAGCCATTGCTGGAACGGTCGAAACCCCGGTTGAACGCGTTGAAGAAACGCCCCGACCAGCCCTTGTGGGCCACGTGGTGCTCGCCCTTCTTGAGCGGCTTGAGCATGGTGGCGCACAGCGCCGGGGTCAGCACGATCGCGACCAGCACCGACAGGGCCATCGCCGAGACGATCGTGGCCGAGAACTGGCGGTAGATGACGCCGGTGGCCCCGCTCATGAAGGCCATCGGCACGAACACCGCCGACAGCACCAGGCCGATGCCGACCAGCGCGCCGGTGATCTGGCTCATCGATTTGCGCGTGGCTTCCAGCGGCGAGAGTCCTTCCTCGGACATGATCCGCTCGACGTTCTCCACCACCACGATCGCGTCATCGACCAACAGGCCGATCGCCAGCACCATCGCGAACATGGTCAGCATGTTCACCGAGAAGCCCAGCGCGGCGAGGATGCCGAACGTGCCCAACAGCACCACCGGCACCGCGATCGTGGGGATCAGGGTCGCGCGGAAGTTCTGCAGGAACAGGTACATCACCAGGAACACCAGCACGATGGCTTCGATCAGGGTCTTGATGACGCCCTTGATCGAGACCTGCACGAACGGCGTGGTGTCATACGGCACCACGGCCTTCAGGCCGGCCGGGAAGTTCGGCTCCATCTCATCCAGCGCCGCACGCACGCCATTGGCGGTGTCCAGCGCATTGGCGCCGGTCGCCAGCGTGATCGCGATACCCGATGACGGCTTGCCGTTGTAACGGGTCACGAAGTCGTACGACTCAGCACCCAACTCGACGCGGGCAACATCTGAGAGGCGCAGTTCAGCACCGTCCTGCGCGCTGCGCACGATGATGTTGCGGAACTGCTCCGGCGTCTGCAGGCGGTCCTGCGCGTTGATGGTCGCGTTGAGCTGCTGGCCTTTGATCGACGGCGCGCCGCCGAGCTGACCGATGGCGACCTGCGCGTTCTGCGCGGTGATCGCGGCGATCACTTCGGCAGTGGACAGCTTGTAGGTGTGCAGCTTGTTGGGGTCCAGCCAGATGCGCATGGCGTACTTGCCACCAAACACCTGGATGTTGCCCACGCCTGGCACCCGGCTCAGCGGATCGACGATGTTGGAGCCGACGTAGTCGGAGATGTCGTTGGCATCCATGCTGCCGTCTTCAGAGACGAAGCCGAGCACCTGCAGAAAGCCACTGCTCGACTTCGCGACGTTGATGCCCTGGCGCTGCACTTCCTGCGGCAGCAGCGGCATGGCCAGCTGCAGCTTGTTCTGCACCTGCACCTGCGCGATATCCGGGTTGGTCCCGCTCTCGAAGGTGAGGGTGATGGTCGCCTGGCCGTTGGCCGAGCTGTTGGACGAGAAGTAGATCAGGCCATCCAGGCCTTTCATGTTCTGCTCGATGATCTGCGTCACCGAGTCCTCGACCACCTTGGCCGATGCACCCGGGTAGCTGGCGCTGATCTCGACGGCCGGCGGTGCCACTTCCGGATACATCGACACCGGCAGCTTGAGCACCGCCAGGCCACCGGCGAGCATGATGATGATCGCAATCACCCACGCGAAGATGGGGCGATCAATGAAGAAACGTGCCATGGAATTCTCCGGTTACTGCTGGGCGGCGGGAGCCGCCGGCGCGGCGGCCGGCTTGGCCGGGGCCGCGCCCATTTCGGTGGCCTGCACGGGCATGCCCGGCTGGATCTTCTGCAGGCCTTCGACGATGACCTTGTCACCCGCCTTCAACCCGTCTTCGACCAGCCACTTGTCGCCGAGCGAACGGCTGACCTTGACCTGCCGCACTTCGACCTTGTCGTCCTTGCCGACCACCATGGCGCTGGTATCGCCCTTGGGATCGCGGGCGATGCCCTGCATCGGCACCAGGATCGCGTTGTCGCGCACGCCGCTGCCCACCTGCGCACGCACGTACATGCCCGGCATCAGCACCTGGTCCGGGTTCTCGACCTTGACCCGCAGCGCGTAGCTGCCGGTGGTCGGATCCACGCTGACTTCGGAGAATTCCAGCGTGCCCTTGTGGTCGAACTCGGTGCCGTCATCGAGCAGGATCGTCACCGGCAGGGTCTGGTTGTCCTGCAGGCGGCCGCTGGCCAGTTCGCGGCGCAGCTGCAGCAGCTCGCTGGCGGACTGGGTCAGATCGACATAGATCGGGTTCAACTGCTGCACGGTGGCCAGCGCTTCGGCCTGACCGGCACTGACCAGCGCGCCCTGGGTAACCGAGGACTTGCCGATGCGGCCGCTGATCGGCGCGGTGATGCGCGCATACCCCAGCGTCACGTTGGCCGCGTCCAGCGAGGCACGCGCGGCGCCGACATCGGCTTCGGCCTGCTTCAGCGCGGCGATCGCGTTTTCGTTGTCCTGGGTGCTGACCGCCTCGACCTTGGCCAGCTCGCCGATGCGCTTGGCGCTCAGGCGTGCGGCATTGGCGGTGGCTTCGGCGCGCGCCAGCTGGGCACGGGCGCTGTTGGCCTGGGCGCGATAGCTGGCGTCATCGAGCTGATACAGCGGCTGCCCGGCAGTGACCAGGCCGCCTTCGGTGAACAACCGCTTGGCCACGATGCCGTTGACCTGCGGGCGCACTTCGGCCACCAGGAAGGCATTGGTGCGGCCCGGCAGCTCGCGGGTCAGCCCGACCTGCTCGGCTTTCAGGGTGGCCACGGTCACCTGGCCGGGGCCGCCCTGCGGACCCTCCTGCTCACCACCGCCACAGGCGGACACGGTCAGGGCGATCGCGAGGGACAGCGCGAGAAGACGGTACGGGGTTCTGGACATGGCGGTAGGGGCTCGCAGACGGAAAAGGGCGCGCCTGCAGCCCAACTTCCGATAAAAGCGAAGAATGACGACAAACAGGCAGCAAATGACGGCAAATATCCGAAACGAGACCCGCCGGCATGCGCAGGCAGTCCTCGCTGAGGATCAGTGGGGCGCAAATATACATACATGCATGTTTGTTTGTAAAGCGGTACAATTCAGGCCGGTTTCATCCAGCAACTGCACAGCGCAATGGCCAGAAAAACCAAAGAAGAGGCGCAGGCCACCCGCGAGGGCATCCTCGATGCGGCCCAGGTCTGTTTCCATGAATACGGGGTCGCCGGCACCAGCCTGGCGATGATCGGGGCGCGCGCCGGATTCACCCGCGGCGCGGTGTACTGGCATTTCAAGAACAAGACCGAAGTGCTGACCGCGATGATCGATCGCGAGCGCGTCCCGTTCATCGAGCGGCTGCGACGCACCACCTCGGCCAAGCGCACTACACCGATCCTGGACCTGCGCTCGGCACTGCTGGTCTCGTTCCGGGAGCTGGCCGAAGACGAACGCCTGCGCAACATGATGGAAATCATGCTGCGCAATGATCTGTCGGTGGAAAGCCAGGCGATGCAGGTGCTGCAGCTGGAGGCATCGCGCGAGGAGCTGGGTATCTTCGCGGCCGCGTTCCAGCGCGCGCGCGAGTTGGGGCAGCTGCGCGAGGGGGTGGACGTGGACACGGTGGCACGCATCGTGAGCACCAGCCTGACCGGGGTGCTGTATAGCGCGATGCTGGAACCGGAGCTGTTCGAGATCCAGCGCGATGGCGCGCAGACGCTGGATGCGATCCTCAGCGCATTCGTGCAGCCGGGTGTATTCACCCCGGGCGCACCGCCGACCGCCCTGCCAACCGACGACGACGCCTGAGAAAAAAACGGCGACACCGAAGTGCCGCCGTTCTTCCTACCACCCGATCGTTGCGTGCCGTTACAGGATGTAGCGGCTCAAGTCCGGATCCTGCACCAGCTCACCCAGGTGCGCGTCGACGTAGGCCTGGTCGATGCTGATGGTCTCGCCATCGCGGTCCGGGGCTTCATAGCTCAGCGTATCCAGCAAGCGCTCCAGCACCGTGTGCAGGCGCCGCGCGCCGATGTTTTCCTGGCGCTCGTTCACCTGGAAGGCGATCTCGGCCAAGCGGTCCACCGCATCGACCGTGAACTTCATCGAGACGCCTTCAGTCTGCAGCAGCGCTTCGTACTGCTTGGTCAGCGCGGCCTTCGGCTCGGTCAGGATGCGCACGAAGTCCTGCTTGCTCAGCGCGCCCAGTTCCACGCGGATCGGGAAACGACCCTGCAGTTCCGGGATCAGATCGCTGGGCTTGGCCAGGTGGAACGCACCGGAGGCGATGAACAGGATGTGGTCGGTCTTGATGGTGCCGTACTTGGTGGACACATTGGAGCCTTCCACCAGCGGCAGCAGATCGCGCTGGACGCCTTCGCGCGACACATCGCCACCACCGACGTTGTCACCGCGCTTGGCGACCTTGTCGATCTCATCGATGAACACGATGCCGTGCTGCTCGCAGGCTTCGATCGCCGCGCTGCGGATATCGTCTTCGTTGACCAGCTTGCCGGCCTCTTCCTCGATCAGCAGCGGACGCGCGGCCTTGATCGACAGCGTACGCTTCTGCGCCTTCGCACCGCCCATGCTGGAGAACATCTGGCGCAGCTGCTGCCCCATTTCCTCCATGCCTGGCGGGGTCATGATGTCCATGCTGACATTGGCCGAGACTTCCAGTTCGATCTCGCGCTCGTCCAGTTCACCGTTGCGCAGCATGCGGCGGAACTTGATGCGGGTCTCGTTGTCCTGCGCGGATGGCTCGTTGCGCGCGGCCTCGGCATCGAAGCCGATACCGGTGCTGCGGCGCGGCAGCAGTGCATCCAGGATGCGGTCTTCGGCGCGCTCTTCGGCCTGGGTGCGCACGCGGACCTTGGCCTGCTCGCGATACAGCTTGACCGCGGTGTCGGCCAGGTCGCGGATGATCTGCTCCACGTCCTTGCCGACATAGCCGACCTCGGTAAACCGAGTGGCTTCAACCTTGACGAACGGCGCATTGGCCAGCGTGGCCAGGCGACGCGCGATCTCGGTCTTGCCGACGCCGGTCGGGCCGATCATCAGGATGTTCTTGGGCATGACTTCGTTGCGCAGCTCGGCCGGCAGCTGCATGCGGCGCCAGCGGTTGCGCAGCGCGATGGCGACCGCGCGCTTGGCGTCGTGCTGGCCGACGATGTGCCGGTCCAGTTCCTGCACGATCTCGCGCGGGGTCATGGTGGCGGAAGAAACTTCAATCTTGTGCGGCATGGGTGTGCTCACGAGGATATGGGGTGGAATGACGTATCACCGGCCTGCCTGGCAGCGACGTAACGCTGATGTAGAGCCACGCCATGCGTGGCTGACCGGATACCGCAGCCACGCATGGCGTGGCGCTACCGAGCGTTGACCCTCCGGGTCAAAGCTCTTCGACCACCACGTTGCGATTGGTGTAGATGCAGATGTCACCGGCGATGTTGATCGACTCGGTGGCGATCGTGCGGGCATCCAGTTCGGTATGTGCCATCAGCGCGCGGGCGGCAGACAGGGCATAGGAGCCACCGGAACCGATCGCGATGATGCCGTCTTCCGGCTCGATCACATCACCGGTGCCGCTGATGATCAGCGAGGTGTCCTTGTCGGCGACGGCGAGCAGCGCTTCGAGCTTGCCCAGGCGGCGCTCGGTGCGCCAATCCTTGGCCAGTTCCACTGCAGCACGCTGCAGCTGACCGTGCTTTTCCAGCTTGGCCTCGAACAGCTCGAACAGGGTGAAGGCATCGGCGGCAGCGCCGGCGAAACCGGCCAGCACCTGGCCCTCCCGGCCCAGACGGCGCACCTTGCGGGCGTTGCCCTTCATCACCGTGTGGCCAAGGGTGACCTGGCCATCGCCGGCGACGGCGACATGCCCGTTGCGCCGCACCGAGATGATGGTGGTGGCATGAAATACGTTGGGGTTCTGACTGGGGTCCATGGAGCCTCCGGGGTGACAAAGACTGAGGTGGGGTCTCTGCCCGACGCTTCAACCCGCCCCGCCCTGCGCCCGGATGCCGCAGCGGATCGATTCAGCTTTCGTTGCCGCTCTTGCGCCGCTTGGCACGCGGGTGCGCAGCGTCGTAGACCTTGGCCAGATGCTGGAAATCCAGATGGGTATAGATCTGTGTGGTGGCGATATCGGCATGCCCAAGCAGCTCCTGCACACCGCGCAGATCACCGGAGGACTCCAGGATGTGGCTGGCGAAGCTGTGCCGCAGCATATGCGGGTGCACGTGCTTGAACAGGCCCTGGCGCTGGGCGAGCTGGCGGATGCGGATCTGCACGGCGCGCTGGGTGATGGGCCCGCCCTTGCGCCCGGGAAATACCGGTGCGGTTGCCGCGCCGCCGCTGTCGGCGCGCCAGCCCTGCAGCGCGGTGCGTGCATGCGAACCGAACGGCACGCGGCGCTCGCGGTTGCCCTTGCCCAGTACGTTGACCAGCCCGGTGTCGAAATCCAGGTCGCGCCAGATCAGCGCGCACAGTTCGCTCAGGCGCAGCCCGGAGGAATAGAACAGCTCCAGCAGCGCGCGATCGCGCAGGCCGAGCGGTGCATCGGTGGGCAGTTCCACCAGCTGCACGGCTTCATCGGCGTCGAGCACCTGCGGCAGTTTGCGTGGTGCCTTGGGTGCTTTCAGGCCGGTCGCGGGATTGGCCTCGATGCGATGGTGCTTGAGCAACCAGGCATAAAAACTGCGGCAGGCAGAGAGTCGGCGCTGCAGCGACGTCGGTGACAGCCCACGGCGGTGTTCGGCAGCAATGAACTGGCGCAGCTGCGCACTGTCGAGCGTGTCGATCACCGCACCCTGCCCCTCAGCCCACGCCGCGAGTGCGTCCAGGTCGCGACGGTAGGCATCCAGCGTGTGCGCCGACATGCGGCGCTCCACCTGCAGGTGCGACAGGAAGTCCTGCGCGGTACTCACGGCGACTCCCCTCGAAGGAACGTCAGGGCGAGGCGAAGCGCTGCAGCGCTACAACCAGCGATTCGCCCATCATGCGAAGGAACAGCGTGCCCATGCCCGGGTAGAACCGATTGCCGTCGTGGCTGCCGACCGCGATCAGGCCGACACCCGGCAGCGGCAGCAGCGCGCTGGACTGCACTTCCTCGGCGCGCCCAGCGTACAGCACGGTGCTCTTTTCCGGCTGCAGGCGGCCGCAGATCGGTTCGCCGTCCTTGAGGCAATCGCGGAACACACCCAGCAGCGGGCTGCTCTCCTCGATCACCTGCAGCCACGGCGCCTGTTCCAGCCCGGAAACCGGATGCAGCACGATCAGCCGCACCAGATCCCCGGCGAAATCCTCTTCCAGCGAGGCGGCCATCGCCCGCAGGGTGTCCGCCGCCGAGTCCTGTTTCATCAGTGCCAGGGTCAGCTGGTGCGTGCGCACGGCCAAGCGCTCGTTGATCTGTGCGTTGGCGGCCAGATCGGCCAGCCGTCGCGACAGCTCACGGTTCTTGTCGCGCAGCACCTCCAGCTGGTAGCTGGCCAGTGACGCGGTGGGGCCGTCATCGCGCGGCACCACCAGGGTCAGGGCCAGATCCGGGAACTGCTTCAGGAAGGTCGGATGCCGACGCAGCCAGGCGGCTACTTCGTGCGACCCGATTTTCTCGGCGGTCTCGCTCATGCGTTCCACTCCCCATCAAAGACGAAGGCTGCGGGTCCGGACATCACGATCTGTGCATCATCGGCCGGCCAGCGGATGCGCAGGTCACCGCCGGGCAGCGACATCGTGGCATCGCGCTGCAGGCGACCGCGCTGCATCATCACCACGGCCGCAGCGCAGGCGCCACTGCCGCAGGCCAGGGTTTCGCCGGCGCCACGCTCATACACGCGCAGGCGCGCGTGCTGCGGGCCGAGCACCTGCACGAAACCGACGTTGACCGATTTCGGGAACGAGGCGTGCTGCTGCAGCAACGGGCCCAGGCGCTCGACCGGGGCGGCATCGACCAGGCCCACTTCGATCACGGCATGCGGGTTGCCCATCGAGACCGCGCCGAAGCGCACCGTGTCGCCCTGCAGCGGCAGCAGGTATTCCTCGCGGGCGCGGGCGAAGCCGATCAGCGGCACGTTCTCCGGCTCGAAACGCGGCACGCCCATGGCCACCGCGTACTGGTCTTCGCCCAGGCGTTCGACTGCATGGGTGGTGACCGGGCTATCGATCGCGAAGGTGCTGCCGGTAGCCGCGCCATCACGCACCAGCCAGGCCGCCACGCAGCGCGCACCGTTGCCACATTGCTCGGAACGGCTGCCATCGGCATTCCAGATCCGATACGAGGCGACCGAGCCTTCCGCCTTGGGCGGCTCGATGGTCAGGATCTGGTCGCACCCCACGCCGGTGTGGCGATCGGCCAGCCGCGCGGCCAGCGCAGCATCCGGCGGTGCGCTGCCATCGCGCAGGTCCAACACCACGAAATCATTGCCGGCGCCATGCATCTTGGTGAAGCGCAGCGCCGCGGAGGTGTTCGACTTACTCATTCCCGTCATTGGCCTTCAGCGCCGGCGCTTCAACGGGATCGGGAACCACCGGGGAATCGGTATCGGCATCGGCGGCCGGCGGCGTGGCGTCGTCGGCGGCCGGTTCAACCAGCTGTTCTTCGACCGGGACCGGCTTCTGCGGCAGGACCAGCGGGCCCTTGTTGCCACAGGCCGACAGCACCAGCAGCGCCGAGGCGGCCAGCGTCAGGGAGATGAGGGTACGGGGGGATGTCTTCATCCTCCGAGTATAGCCGCGGTGTTTGGGCGCTTGGGTGCCGGCTGGATGAACGGGCAGCGCTAAAAATCACGCCCTTGGAGGCACCCTGGTCGTGCCGGCCAGCGGCCGGCACTACCGGAGCCCATCCTCCGGCGGCAGCGGCCGACACCACAGCCACAGCGCCACGCAGGTCATGCTGCCGATGGAGAGCCACTTCACCCAGGCGATCGGCACGCACCACAGCATGATGCCCGCGCACACCGCCATGGTCAGGGTCGCCATCCATTTCCCGCGGCGGCTGACCGCGCCATGCGCCTGCCAGTTGCGGATCGCCGGGCCGAACTGCGGGTGCGCCAGCAGGCGGTTGTGCAGGCGCTCGGACCCGCGCGAGGCGGCCCAGGCCGAGATCAGGATGAACACGGTGGTGGGCAGGCCCGGCACGAAAATGCCCACGATGCCGGTGCCCAGGCTGACATAGGCCAGCAGCCACCACGCCCAGCGAAAACGCACCCGTCGCCGGACATCCGGCGCTTCGGAAACCACAGGGCGTTCGGGCCGGGACATGGTGCCAGCATAGCGACCCGGACGGGCCGCCGCATGGCGGCCTCACTGCATTGGCCGACGACACGAGGTCGTCGGTCAACGGAAATCGCCGGCCAACCGAGGTGACCGGCCGCCGGCCGGCATTACCGGGAGGTGGTCACGCCGAGCTGGTCGAGCACGAACGCATACGACTCGGCCAGCTCGTGGTAACGCTGGAAGCGGCCGGATTTGCCGCCGTGGCCGGCTTCCATGTTGGTACGGAACACGATCGGGAAGTGGCCGGTGTTGTCATCGCGCAGTTTGGCCATCCACTTGGCAGGCTCCCAGTACTGGACCTGCGAATCCCACAGGCCGGTGCCGACGAACAGGGCCGGGTACGCCTGCCTGCTGACGTTGTCGTAGGGCGAGTACGTGAGCATGTAGTCGTAATACTCGCGCTGCTCCGGGTTGCCCCACTCGTCATACTCGTTGGTGGTCAGCGGGATGCTGGCGTCGAGCATGGTGGTGACCACATCGACGAACGGCACCTGGGCGACCATCACGCGATAGTCCTGCGGCGCCTGGTTGGCCACCGCGCCCATCAGCAGACCACCGGCGCTGCCACCGGAGGCGGCGACGCGATCCTTGGCGGCATAGCCCTGACGGACCAGCTCGCGGGTGACATCGACGAAATCGTTGAACGTGTTCTGCTTCTTGAGCAGCTTGCCGTCCTCGTACCACGCACGGCCCATTTCCTGGCCGCCGCGGATGTGGGCGATGGCATACACCACGCCGCGATCGAGCAGGCTGACCACGGTCTGATTGAAGCCCGGATCCATCGACATGCCGTAGCTGCCGTAGGCGTACTGGTACAGCGCGCCGGTGCCGTCCTTCTTGAAACCGTTGCGGTAGACCAGCGACACCGGCACCTTGACGCCATCGCGGGCCGTCACCCACACGCGCTCGGTGGTGTACTGCGACGGGTCATAGCCGATCACCGGCTGCTGCTTGAGCTGGCGGCGTTCACCGGTGACGGTATTGAGCTCGTAGGTGGTGGTCGGCGTGGTCAGCGAGGTGTAGGCGTAACGCAGCCACGGGGTGTCGTGCTCGCTGTTGGCAGCCAGCCCCATCGAGTAGGCGGGCTCATCCGCCTTGACGTAATCCTGGCGGCCATCCGGGAACAGCAGGCGCACGCGTTCCAGGCCATTGGAGCGCTCGGCGATCGCGGTGAAGCCGTCGAACAGTTCGAAGCCTTCGATCAGCACGGCGTCATCGTGCGCGACCCAGTCTTTCCATTGGCTGCGCGCGGTGGCATCGCTGGGCGCGGTGACGATCTTGAAGTTCTTCGCGTCCGCCGCGTTGGTGCGGATCACCCAACGGCCGTTGAAGTGGTCGGCGTCGTATTCCACATCGCGCGCACGCGGCGCCAGTACCTTGAACGCCTGCGGGTCGGCAGCCGGGGCGTAGCGCGTTTCCGAGCTCACCGTGCTGTGCAGCTCGATGGTCAGGAAACGATCATCGCGGGTGCGGCCCACGCCCATGTAGAAGCTGTCGTCCTTCTCTTCATACACGAGCACGTCGCTGCTGGCCGGGGTGCCCAGCACGTGCTTCTTGACGCGCACGGTGAGCAGGGTCTCCGGATCATTCTCGACATAGAACAGGGTGCGGTTGTCATCGGCCCAGACCACATTGGGCGAGACGTTCTCGATGCGATCCGGCAGCACCTCACCGGTGCGCAGGTCCTTGAAGCGGATCACGTACTGGCGGCGGCCGACGTCGTCTTCGGCCCAGGCCAGCAGGTGGTTGTCCTGGCTGACATCGGCATCGCCCACGTTGAAGTAGCCCTTGCCCTCGGCCATCGTGTTGATGTCGAGCAGGATTTCTTCCGGCGCCTCCATGCTGCCCTTGCGGCGCGCCTGGATCGGGTAGTCCTTGCCGGTTTCGAAGCGGGTGTAATACCAGTAGCCGCGGTCACGCGAGGGCACGCTGGCATCGTCCTGCTTGATGCGGGCGACGATCTCCTTGTACAGGGTGTCTTCCAGCGGCTTGAGCGGGGCCACCACCTGGTCGGTGTAGGCGTTCTCCGCATTCAGGTAGGCCAGCATCTTCGTGTCTTCGCGCTTGTCGTCGCGCAGCCAGTAGTAATCGTCGCTGCGGGTCGCGCCAAAGGGAGCCTTCACCGTGTGCGGGTGCTTCTCGGCGTCGGGCGGGGTCAGCGCGGGGGCGGCGTGCACGTTGGAGGTCATGAGGCTGGCAACCAGTAAACAAAGGGCGGGTTTCACGAGATAAGGCTCCTGGCGGGGGAATGCAATGGCGTCCGTGTCCGTGCAGTCTGTGCTGGCGGGTGGGCCAGCAGCAAGCCTGTCGTTGGTCACTGCGCCTATCATCAGGCCATGGATACTTCCCGCACGCCCCCGACCGGCACCGGCTACAGCCGCCGCAGCCAGGACATCGAACCCTTCCACGTGATGTCGCTACTGGCCCGCGCGCAGGCGCTGGAGCAGGCTGGCCACGATGTGATCCACCTGGAGATCGGCGAGCCGGACTTCACCACCGCCGCTCCGATCGTGCGCGCCGGCCAGGCCGCGCTGGCGGCCGGCCACACGCGCTACACCGCGGCCCGCGGCCTGCCCGCGCTGCGCGAGGCGATTGCAGGCTTCTACCAGGATCGCTACCAGGTGCAGATCGATCCGGAGCGCATCCTGGTGACCCCGGGCGGCTCAGGTGCCTTGTTGCTGGCCAGCAGCCTGCTGGTGGACCCGGGCAAGCATTGGTTGCTGGCCGATCCGGGCTATCCGTGCAACCGGCACTTCCTGCGGCTGGTGGAAGGCGCCGCGCAGCTGGTGCCGGTCGGCCCGGAGACGGCCTACCAGCTGACGCCGGACCTGGTGGCACAGCAGTGGAACGCCGACAGTGTTGGTGCGCTGGTCGCCTCCCCGGCCAACCCGACCGGCACCGTGCTCTCCGCGGCGCAGCTGGCAGCGCTGTCGCAGTCGTTGAAGGCGCGCGGCGGGCACCTGGTGGTGGATGAGATCTACCACGGCCTTACCTACGGCATGGACGCGGCCAGCGTGCTGGAGGTGGATGACGAAGCCTTCGTGCTCAACAGCTTCTCGAAGTATTACGGGATGACCGGCTGGCGCCTGGGTTGGCTGGTCGCGCCACCGCAGGCGGTGCGGGAGCTGGAGAAGCTGGCGCAGAATCTGTACATCAGCGCCTCGAGCATCGCCCAGCATGCGGCGCTGGCCTGTTTCGAGCCGGAATCGATCGCGATCTTCGAGCAGCGTCGTGCGGCGTTCCGCGAGCGTCGCGATTACCTGCTGCCGGCGCTGCGCGCGCTGGGTTTCCGCATCGAAGTGGAACCGGAAGGCGCGTTCTATCTGTACGCCGACGTGAGTGCGTTCACCGATGATGCCCAGGCGTTCTGTGCGCATTTCCTGGAGACCGAGCATGTGGCGTTCACGCCGGGCCTGGACTTCGGGCACCACCGTGCGAACGAGCATGTGCGCCTGGCCTACACGCAGGACGTGCCGCGCCTGGAAGACGCGGTGCGCCGGATCGCGCGTGGGCTGGAGACATGGGTGCGCTGAGCCGCCCATAAAAAAAACGCCACGCATCGCTGCGTGGCGCTCAAAATGGGGTGGAGCCAACCTGACGCCCCACCACCCGGAGTCTACGCCAGGGGGCTACAACGTCCGCGGCAGGCTCACTCCCTGCCGGCTGCTCGACCGCCCCTGGCCGTCGAGCACCCCGAGCTTACTTGGAGAGCTGCTCCCACAGGAAGCTGTAGGCCAACGCCGACATATGCGCGGCCTGCGCGTTGTTCGCCGCGCCGCCGTGACCGCCTTCGATGTTCTCGTAGTAGGTCACGTCCTTGCCGGCGTCGATCATCTTGGCCGCCATCTTGCGGGCATGGGCCGGATGCACACGGTCATCGCGGGTGGAGGTGGTGAACAGCACCGGCGGGTAGGTCTTGCTGGCGTCGAACAGGTGGTACGGCGAGAAGGTCTTGATGAATTCCCAATCGGCCGTATCCGGATTGCCGTATTCGGCCATCCACGACGCGCCGGCCAACAGGTGGCTGTAACGCTTCATGTCCAGCAGCGGCACCTGCACCACCACCGCCCCGAACAGCTCCGGGTACTGGGTGAGCATGTTGCCGGTAAGCAGACCACCGTTGCTGCCGCCCTGCACGCCCAGGTGCCTGGCCGAGGTGATCTTGCGGCTCACCAGGTCGCGGGCGACCGCGGCCATGTCTTCATAGGCCTTGTGGCGGTTCTGCTTCAGCGCCGCCTGGTGCCAGCGCGGGCCGTACTCGCCACCGCCACGGATGTTGGCGACCACGTATACACCGCCCTTCTCCAGCCACGCGCGGCCCATGCCGCCCGAGTACGACGGGGTCAGCGAGATCTCGAAGCCACCGTAGCCGTACAGCAGGGTCGGATTGGAGCCATCCAGCTTCATGTCTTTGCGGTGCACCACGAAGTACGGCACCCGGGTGCCATCCTTGCTGGTGGCGAAGTGCTGCTCGATCACCTTGCCATCGGCGTTGAAGAACGTCGGCATGGTCTTGAGCACCTCAGGCTGCTTGCCGATCTCGGCAATGGCCAGGGTGGTCGGGGTCAGGTAATCGGTGACGGTCATCCACACCGCATCGCTGTCATCGGCATCGACCGCACTGACGGCCACGGTGCCGAACGACGGCGCGCCGGTGAAGGCCGTCGTCTTCCAGCCGCTGTCGCCCGGCGTCAGCACGCTCAGGCGGCTTTTGACGTCGTTCAGCACGTTCAGGACCAGGTGGTTCTTCGTCCAGCTGGTGCCGGCCAGCGAGGTGGTGTCGGTCGGCGCGAACAGCACGTCGAAATCACGCTTGCCGGCGAGGTAATCATCCAGCTTGGTGGCCAGCAGCGAACCGGCGGCGTAGGTCTTGCCGCCCACGGTCCACGGCTCACGCAGCTCCAGGGTCAGCCACTGTTTGCGCAGGCCCTTCTCGGCCGAGTTCGGCGCATCGATCTTGGTCAGCGTGCCATCATCGGCGCGCAGGAAGATTTCGTTGTTGTAGAAGGCCAGCGTGCGGCTGACCAGGTTGCGCTCGTAACCGGGGGTATCGTCATGCATGGCCGCGATGTACATGTCATCGGGCTTGCCCTCGTACACCATCGAAGCCGAGGCCATCGGGGTGCCGCGCTTCCACAGCTTGGCCACGCGCGGATACCCGGAGGTGGTCATCGTGCCGGTGCCGAAATCGGTGTAGACGAACACCGTGTCGCGGTCGATCCAGTTCAGGCCACCCTTGGATTCGGGGCGGAAGAAGCCGTCCTTGATCCAGGTCTTGTTGGCCAGGTCGAACTCGCGGGTGACATCGGCATCGGCGCCGCCGCGCGACAGCGCGATCAGGCAGCGCGAGTAATCCGGGCGCAGGCAGTCAGCGCCGTGCCACACCCAGTTCTCGCCCTCGGCCTTGTTCAGTGCATCCAGATCCAGCACGGTTTCCCACTGCGGCGAGGCCTTGCGGTACTCGGCCAGCGTGGTGCGGCGCCACAGGCCGCGCTCGTGCTGCTTGTCCTTCCAGAAGTTGTAGTAGTAGTCACCGATCTTCTGCACGCCGGGAATCTTGGCATCGGAATCGAGCACCTCGCGGATGCTGGTCTCCATCTGCTTGAACGCCGGCGTCGCAGCCAGACGGCCTTCGGACTTGGCGTTCTGTTCCTTGACCCACGCCAGCGGCTTGTCGCCGGTGACGTCTTCAAGCCAGGCGTACGGGTCCGCGGGGGCGTCAGCGGCCATGGCGGTTCCCGCCGCACCGGCGGAGATCAGACCTGCCACCAGGCAGGCGGAAGCGAATCGTGACATTGCAGCTCCAGGCGTTCATAGCCTTGGGACGCTATCACACCGGCTGGCCGCGGCTCACGTGTCGAAGGTCAGGTCGCGCCGGACGCGCCAACGGGCGCCGCCGGCGCCGGGCCTGCGGCCCGCGGCGGCGGCGGGCGGTGCGGTTGAGCAGGCCGGCCAGCGGCAGGCGGAAGCGAAGCAGGCTCCACCAGGCCATCAGCGGCATGCCGATCAGCCACATCGGCAGCCAGCCGATCCACTCGCTATGCCCCCGCGCGGCGGGCCAGACCAGGACCAGGGCCACCCCGGCAAGGACGGCCTGCCTGACGCAACGCAGCACGCGGGGATCGGGACGGTCGGACGAACGCGGGGAAGACGACAGGGTCATGACACAGCTCCGTGCGAAAGTGATGCGTCACCTTGCCGCGCCGCCATCTCAAGGGCTGCGACCTTGTACGGGGAGGCGACAGAAGGGATGTCCGGCGAGCGGTTGCATGAATCGGTCACGCAACCGCTGCGCCGCCATTGACGTTCTCCGCTGTCCCACCCACCATGCCCCTGCCAGCCACTGGAGCCACCTGCCGCATGTCTTCGAACCGCCCGCTTCGCGCTGTCCTGTTGGTCTCCTCGCTGGCATTGCTGTCAGCCTGTGCGTTCCGCCATGAGACCAAACCGGAACCCGCGCCGACCCCGGTCGCGGTCGACAGCGCCAATGCGCCGATCGACCTGCAGCGGTTCATGGGCACCTGGTATGTGATCGGCCGCGTGCCGAACCCGATCGAGCGTGGCCATGTCGCCAGCGTCAATCAGTTCCGCCTGCGCGGCGACCAGAAAGTGTCCATCACCTACCGCTACCGCGATGGCTTCTCCGAGCCGCAGCAGGAACTGACCGTCCGCGCCTCGGTGGACGAGAAGAGCGGCAACCACAACTGGCGCACCTGGTTCTACAAGATCGTGCCGACCCACACCCGTGTGCTGGAAGTCGCGCCGGATTATTCATGGGCGATGCTGGGCTACCCGGGCCGCGAGATGGCCTGGATCTTCGCGCGCCAGCCGGACATGGACAAAGAGCTCTACAAGGAGCTCGCCACCCGCCTGCGTGACGATTACGGGGTCAATACCGACAAGCTCAAGCGCGTGCCGCAGCACCCCGAGCAGGTGGACCGGCTGGGCTTTGAAGTGCCGAACGTCCGGTAAGCGAGGCGTACCGACCAACGGTCGGTACCTACCGGTCATTTTGGGCGTACCGACCAACGGTCGGTACCTACCGGTCATTTTGGGCGTACCGACCAACGGTCGGTACCTACCGGTTATTTCCGGCTGTAGTGCGAGACCAGGCGGTCGCCGATCATCTGCAGGATCTGCACCAGCACCAGCAGCAGCACCACGGTGACCAGGGCCACGTCGGTGTGCGAGCGCTGGTAGCCATCGCGGAAGGCCAGGTCGCCCAGGCCGCCCGAGCCGATCGCGCCGCCCATCGCGGTGAAGCCGATCAGCGCGATCACGGTGACCGTGCCGCCGGCGATCAGGCCCGGCCGCGCTTCGGGCAGCAGCACCCGGGTGACCAGCTGCCAGGTGGTGGCGCCCATCGCCTGGGTCGCTTCGATCACGCCACGGTCCACTTCGCGCAGCGCGGTTTCGACCAGGCGCGCATAGAACGGCGCCGCACCGATCACCAGCGGCACGATCGCACCGCGCACGCCCAGCGAGGTACCCATCATCCACAGCGTGAGCGGGATCAGCACGATCATCAGGATGATGAAGGGCACCGAGCGCAGCAGGTTTACCAGCAGCGCGAGCGCGCCATACAGCACCGGCTTGCGGTGCAGCTGCGGCGAGCCGGTCAGGAACAACAGCACGCCCAGCGGCAGGCCGATCAGCAGCGTCAGCGGCAGTGAGCCGCCGAGCATCAGCAGGGTATCCAGCGTGGCCTGGCCGATATCGGCCCATTTGCCGGCGTCGAGATGGCGGAAGAACCCGCCTGCGGTGGCCAGGATCATCGGCGCAGCTCCTCAAGGTGGACACCGGCGGCAACGAACCCCGCCTGCGCGGCCTGCACGTCGCCGCCGACCAGCGACACGGTCAACTGGCCATACGGGGTGTCCTTGATCCGGTCGATACGGCCGGACAGGATGTTGTAGTCCACGCCGGTCTCGCGGGCGATGCGCCCCAGCAGCGGTTCGTAGGTGTCGGCGCCGAGGAAGGTCAGGCGCACGATGCGCCCGGCGACCGCCTCGAAATCCTTGTGCAGCTCGCCCTCGTCCACCTGCTCCGATTCGCTCACGAAGCGGCGCGTGGTCGGGTGCTGCGGGTGCAGGAACACCTCGGTGACCGGGCCGGTTTCCACCAGGTGGCCGGCATCGAGCACGGCAACGCGGTCGCAGACCCGGCGGATCACGTCCATCTCGTGGGTGATCAGCACGATGGTCAGGCCCAGCTCGCGGTTGATCTTGCCCAGCAGCTTCAGCACCGAAGCGGTGGTCTGCGGGTCCAGCGCGCTGGTGGCTTCATCGCACAGCAGGATCTGCGGGCGGGTCGCCAGGGCGCGGGCGATGCCCACGCGCTGCTTCTGGCCGCCGGACAGCTGCGCCGGGTATTTGTGGGCGTGCGCTTCCAGGCCGACGGTATGCAGCAGTTCGTCCACGCGCGCGTCGATCTCCGCGCGCGGGGTCCCGGCCAGCTCCAGCGGGAAGGCGACGTTGGCGGCCACGGTGCGCGACGAGAGCAGGTTGAAGTGCTGGAAGATCATGCCGATCTTCCGGCGCAGCACGCGCAGGCCTTCGGCATCGAGCGCGGTGACATCCTCGCCATTGATCAGCAGCCGGCCGCCGGTCGGCTCCTCGAGCCGGTTGATCAGCCGGATCAGGGTCGATTTGCCCGCGCCGGAATGGCCGATGATGCCGAACACTTCGCCGGCCTCGATGGTCAGGTCCAGCGGCTGCAGCGCGGCAATCGCGCGGCCGCCGACGGCATAGGATTTGTGCAGGCGCTGGAACTCGATCACTTCGCGGTCAACCGGGCATCGACGGGAGGGGGCGTGCAGCCTACCAGCGCGGGGCGGCCCTGGCCCGTGCGGTTGCGCGGAATGATATTCCGTTTGGTTCTAAGAGACCGTGATCCGGCCGGCCAGGGGGGGGCCGGCCGGGCTCAGGGGTGGTCCAGCGGCCGGGGCGGCTGGACCCGGCGCACCCGCTCACGGTGCAGCAGGTACAGGCCCGAGGCGACGATGATCGCCGCGCCCAGCCAGGTCACCTGGTCGGGCAGCACGCCCCAGAACAGCAGGTCCCAGCCGATCACCCAGACCAGCCCGGTGTACTCCAGCGGCGCGATCATCGAGGCCTCCCCCAGCTGGAAAGCACGGGTCAGGGCGACCTGCCCCCCTGCCCCGGCCAGGCCCATGCCGGCGATCAGCGCGGCATGGCCCAGTTGCAGCGGCTGCCAGTCCGGGATCGCCAGCAGGCCGGCGCCGACAGCCATGATCACCAGGAACCACACCACCATCGACTGCGGGGTGTCGGTGCGGGTCAGCATGCTGACCGTGATCGCGGCCAGCGCATAGGCGGTGGCGGCCAGCAGCACCATCAGGCCCGGGAAGGAAATGATCCCGCCGACGCCGGGGCGCAGCACGACCAGTACCCCGACCAGGCCGATGCCGATGGCGATCCAGCGGCGCGGGCCCACGTGCTCGCCGAGCAGCGGCACCGAGAGCGCGGCGATCAGCAGCGGGGCGACGAAGTAGATGGTGTAGGCGGTGGACAGTGGCAGGCTGCGCAGGGCATAGACGAAGCAGCCGATCATCACCATGCCGAGCACGCCGCGCAGCAGGTGCAGGACCCATCGCCTGGGCACCAGCGAGCGCGGGCCGGCGGTGGCCAGCACCCAGACCAGTACGAACGGCAGCGAGGCCGCACCGCGCAGGAAGGTGACCTGCAGGGTGGGATAGCTGGCCGACAGCTGCTTCATGCCGGCATCCATCAGCGAAAAGCAGGCGACGGCCATCAGCATCCAGGCGACGGCGCGGGTGGGGGATTTCTGCGTGTTCATGGCCCATTATCGCCGGCTTGGCCGGCCCGTCCATGGTGGCTTGATAGAATGGGGACATTCACCCGCTGGAGTTTGCCCATGCCCTCTTTTGACGTTGTTTCCGAAGTCGACACCCACGAGCTGACCAACGCGGTCGACCAGGCCAACCGCGAGCTGTCCACGCGTTTCGATTTCAAGGGGGTGGACGCCAAGTACGTGCTGGAAGACAGCGTGATCAGCCAGTCCGCACCGAGCGATTTCCAGCTGCAGCAGATGACGGACATCCTGCGTCAGCGGTTGACGGCGCGGAAGATCGATGCGGCGTGCCTGGAGTTCGGTGATATCGAAACCAATCTGGCCGGTGCACGGCAGAAGATCACCGTGAAGCAGGGGATCGAGCAGAAGGTGGCGAAGAAGATCGCGGCGACGATCAAGGAGGCCAAGTTGAAGGTGGACAGCCAGATCAACGGCGACAAGCTGCGGGTGACGGGCAAGAAGCGCGATGATCTGCAGGATGCGATGGCGCTGTTGCGGAAGGAGACGTTCGAGGTGCCGCTGCAGTTCGATAATTTCCGCGATTGATCTTGGCCGAAGGGCTGTAGCGAGCCGCGCTGGCGATTCATTGCTGGTGCGCTGTCGTTGCCTTTGGCGCCGGCAGTTCATCGGCAAAAGCAGGCTATTCACTGCCGAGAGCTGCGTCGGGTAGGGCCAGGCCTTGCCCGGACCCGCCGTGAACCCATCCATGGGGGCTCATGTCGCGGCATCCATGCCGCTCATGGTCCAGGCAAGGCCCGGCCCTACCCGCCGCCCCGACGCTTCCTCGGCGGATGGGCGAGCAAAGCGGTAGTGCCGGCCGCTGGCCGGCAATCAGGCGATGTCCCCTCGGTAGTGCCGGCCGCTGGCCGGCAACCTCGTTGCAAAGGATCGAAGAGAAGCCCTTCCGCGCGCGGCGTATGCCGCCGGATGCTGCTCGTTACGCGCGAATCAGCTTGTACAGCGTGGTGCGTGAGATACCGAGCTGGCGTGCGGCGGCGCTGACATTGCCTTGATGCGCGGCCACGGCGTCGCGTACGTGCTGTGTGGTGTGTGTGCGCAGCGATGCAGGTGCAGCGTTGGCGCGCGGCACATCGAGCTTCACGCTGGCATGCGGTGCGAGTGGTCCGCGCAGGTACTGCACGTGCACGGCGGTGTCGTCATCCAGGCGGACGCGGTGGGCGGGGCCGCTCTGCAGCAGGCGGCGGCGCTGGTGGGTACTGGCGCCGGCGAACAGGCCGTCCAGGGTGAGAACGGGCAAGTGGCCGCGACGCGGCAGTCCGAACAGGCGGCGGGCGACGCGGTTGGCGGCACGCACCTGGCCGTCTTCTTCGATGGCCAGCAGGCCCTGCAGGGGCGAGTGCAGCCATCGGGTGTCGTGTTGCACCGCCAGCAGGTGGCAGGGGCGGTGGTCCTGCATGAGGCGGTTCTCGGCCGACAGCGCGGCCTGGCGGAAGTAGCCGTGCAACAGCTCGGCATCGCGCTCGCCAGTGCCGGTGATGTCCAGTGCACCCAGCACTTCGCCATCCAGCCCATGCAGCGGCACGCTCAGGCAGAACACGGTGGCGAAGCGGTCGAGATAGTGCTCATTGCCGCGCACCAGGGCGGGCGCGTCTTCGGCCAGGCTGCAGGCCGGTGCGATGGTGCCGATGTCGATTTCGCGCAGGCGGCGACCGATCTGGATCGGACGCAGTACCGGGACGTCGGCCAGGCCATGTTCGCGCTGGGCGATGACCAGGCCCTCGGCGTTGACGCAGAACAGGGTCCACTGGCGGCCGCCGAAGGCGGCCCAGAGGTGGTCCATGTCCTCGCGCACACAGCGTGCGAGGCGGCGGTCGGCAGGGTCGTCGAGGCGCGTGGCCGCAGCGGCAAGGGGCGCGTAGTACGGCTCCTGCCGCGGCTGTACGCCGGCCTGGCGCGAGCGCTCCCAGGAGCGCTGCACCGGCGGGCTGACCACGCTGTCCATCAGCGCGCCGCCCTCGGCGAAACGCTGACGGGCGGCGGCCAATACCTGCTGCTGTTCCAGAACCATCGCGGCCATCGGTCGATCTCCACCTCGGACCGACAGCCTACTCCCGCAAAGCTGACTGGTACGTCGTCGCAGGCATGCAGGCCTGCGACGGACCGTTTCACCCGCCGATGGTCAGGATCGGCTTGAGGGTGACACCGCGGGTGCTGTCCTCGGCGGCCTGGTTGATCTGGTCCAGCGGGTAGAACTTGACCAGCTTGTCGAACGGGAAGCGGCCCTGCTGATACAGCTGCACCAGCTGCGGAATGAACACCTTGGGCACGCTGTCGCCTTCGACGATGCCGCGGATGCTGCGCCCGCCGAGCAGCAGGTTGTTGACGTCGAACTCGGCCTTGGTGCCCAGCTTCGGCGCGCCGACCACGCCGATCACGCCCCGCCCGCCGAGTGCCTCGATGCCCTGCGCCAGCACCTCCGGACGACCGGTGGATTCCAGTGCGAAGTTCGCGCCGCCGCCGGTGATCCCGCGCACCGCTTCCACCACATCGACCTCGCGGCTGTTGATCACGTGCGTGGCCCCCAGCTCCTTGGCCAGTTCCAGCCGCGACGTCACCACATCGATGGCGATGATGGTGGTCGCACCGGCCACGCGTGCGGCCATCACCGCGCTCAGGCCCACCGCGCCCGCGCCGAAGCTGGCGAAGCTGCTGCCGGCGGTCACCTTGAGCGAGTTGATCACCGCACCGGCACCGGTCTGGATGCCGCAGCCCAGCGGGCCGAGCAGTTCGATCGGCGCATCGTCGGGCACCTTGATCGCGTTGTTCTCGCGGCTCAGTGCGTAGGTGGCGAACGAGGACTGCGCGAAGAAGTGATCGTGCAGCGGGGTGCCGTCCGGATCCTGGATCGCGGTGGAGCCATCCAGCGCACCGCCACCGAAGTTCAGGCCGAAGAAGTCCTTGCAGTAGGCGCCGTGGCCGCCGCTGCAGGGATTGCAGTGGCCGCAGGCGCCGTAGGTCAACACGACATGGTCCCCGACCTTGAGGTCCTTCACGCCCGGGCCGAGCGCTTCGACGATGCCCGCGCCTTCATGGCCGAGCACGGCCGGCAGCGGCACGGGGTAGTACTGGTCACGCACGATCAGGTCGGTATGGCACAGGCCGGTGGCGACCACGCGGACCAGCACTTCATCGTCCTGCGGGCCACGGATGCGCGCCTTCTCGATGGTGAAGGGCTGTTCTTTTTCGCGCACCACGGCCACGGTGATGTCGCGCAGTTCTGCTGTTGCGGTCATGAGAATCTCCTGGATCAGATCGGGTACGCGGGCGCTTCGCCCTTGACGGTCATCCACTGCCACTGCGTGAACTCGTCGATGTTGGACGGGCCACCGATGCTGGTGCCGTTGCCGGAGGCGCCCACGCCACCGAACGGATTGATCACCTCATCGTTCACCGTCTGGTCGTTGATGTGCAGCAGGCCGGTGCGCAGCCGTTCGCCCAGCTTCAGCGCGCGGCCCACGTTGCTGGATACGATCGCCATCGACAGGCCGTATTCGCTGTCGTTGGCCAGCTCCACCGCCTCATCATCGGTATCGAACGGCACCACTACCGCGACCGGTGCGAAGATCTCTTCGTGGAAGGCCGGGTTGTCGCGGCTCACATCGCTGAGCACGGTCGGCTCGAAGTAGAGATCCTGGTAGCCACCACCGGTCGCCAGGGTCGCGCCCGCGGCTTGTGCCTCGGCGACGATGCGCGCGGCGTGGTCACGCTGCTGGGCATTGATCAACGGCCCGATCGCCACCTCGCCGTCGGCCGGATTGCCGACCTTGAGCGATTTCGCCTTGGCCACCAGCTTTTCCAGAAAGCGCGCATGGATGCTGCGCTGGACCAGCACGCGGCCGGTGGCCATGCAGATCTGGCCCTGGTGCAGGTAGACGCCCCACGCCGTATTGGCGATGGCCAGCTCCATGTCCGCATCGTCGAGCACGATCAGCGAGTTCTTGCCGCCCAGTTCCAGCGACACCTTCTTCAGGTGTTTGCCCGCCGCTTCACCGACCTTGCGCCCGGCACCGGTGGAGCCGGTGAACTGGATCATCGCGATGTTCGGGTCGCTGGTCAGCGCCGCACCGGCCGCGCCATCACCGGGCAGCACGTGCAGCAGGCCGGCCGGCAGCCCAGCCAGTTCGAACAAGCGTGCGATCACGAAGCCACCGCACACGGCGGTGCGCGGATCGGGCTTGAGCACCACCGCATTGCCCAGCGCCAGTGCCGGGGCGACTGCGCGCATGGCCAGATACAGCGGGAAGTTGAACGGCGCGATCACGCCGACCACGCCGAGCGGTCGGCGGCGCGCCAGATTCAGACGGCCCGGTTCGGACGGCAGCACTTCACCGATGCTGCGCGAGGGCAGTGCCGCCGCTTCATGCAACGCCTTGGTGTTCACCTTGGCCTCGAAGCCGGCCTTGAGCTGGGTGGAGCCACTTTCGCGGACCAGCCACTGCACGATCTCGTCGTTGTGCTCTTCGGCCAGCTGCGCGGCACGGCGCAGGACCTGCGCGCGGGTGTCATACGGGGCGCTGGCCCAGTCGCGCTGCGCCTTGGCGGCGGTGGCGGCGGCGCGCGAGATCTGCGCCGGGTCGGCCATCGCGATCTCGCCCAGGCGTTCGCCGGTGGCCGGTTCGACCACATCCTGGGTGCCGGCACCCGGGCTCCACTGACCCTCGAACAGCATGCCGGACCACGTGGCCGTCGGCAGGAATGCGTGTGTTGCCATCTCTGATAACTCCTTGCGTCGTGTACCCGGCCATTGGATACCTGCGGCGGACCACTGCCTATTGGCCGTTGGCCCGATCACTGCAAGTGATTGCCGGATAAGGGTTTATCAGCATGGTCGGTGTCCAGTTAATGGACAGTGGAGCCGATCACCCGCCCGCTTCACCGCCGCGCCGTACAATCAACAGCCCAGCCAGCGACACCGCCCGCCATGAACGATGCTTCCCTCACTGCCACCCACGACCCCATCGCCGAGACCCGGAAATGGCTGGAGCAGATCGTCATCGGCCTGAACCTGTGCCCGTTCGCCAAAGCGGTGTACGTGAAGGACCAGGTGCGGTTCGTGCTCAGCGATGCGACCACCCCGGAAGCGCTGGTGGAGGAACTGGCCGAAGAGCTGATCCTGCTGCGCGATACGCCGGCCGAACAGATCGACACCACGTTGATCGTGCATCCGGACGTGCTGACCGATTTCCTGGACTACAACGATTTCCTCGACAACGCCGATGCGGCGATCGAAGCACTGGATCTGCAGGGCATCCTCCAGGTGGCCAGCTTCCATCCGCAGTACCAGTTCGCCGGCGCGGCGCCGGATGACGTGAGCAACTACACCAACCGTGCGCCCTACCCGACCCTGCACCTGCTGCGCGAAGACAGCGTCGAGCGGGCGGTCGCCGCGTTCCCGGATCCGGATGTGATCGTGGAGCGCAACATCGAAACGCTGGACAAGCTCGGCATTGAAGGCTGGACGCGCCTGCTGGGCCGCAACGACATGCCGCCGTGCCACTGACCCCGCCCATCCTCGACTGGCCGGCACAGCCGCTGCGCGACCGCGTGGTGGTCATCACCGGAGGGGCGCAAGGGGTTGGCCGCGGCATCGCGCAGGCGGTGCTCGGCGCCGGCGGCAGCGTGATGATCGCCGACCTGGATGCCGATGCCGGCAAGGCCTGCCTGAGGGAATGGGCGCTGCCGGAGCGCGCGGCGTTCCAGCGCGCGGATGTGGCCAGCGAGCGCAGTGTGCAGGCGCTGATGAAGGCGACGATGAAGCGCTTTGGCCGCATGGATGGCCTGGTCAACAATGCCGGCATCGCCAGTGCCCATGGCACGCCGTTGGCGGAGATGCCGCTGGCCGAGTGGCAACGCCGCCTCTCCAGCCTGCATGGCGCCTTCCTGTGCAGCAAACACGCCCTGCCCGCCCTGCGCGAACACGCCGGGGCCATCCTCAACATCGCCTCGACGCGTGCCTGGCAGTCCGAACCGGACAGTGAGGCCTATGCCGCGGCCAAGGGCGGGCTGGTCGCCTTCACCCATGCACTCGCGTTGAGCGAAGGGCCGGCGGTGCGGGTCAACAGCATCAGCCCCGGCTGGATCACCACCGATGCCTGGCAGGCACCGTCACGCCGGCGCACGCCCAAGCTCTCGCGCCGCGATCAGGCGCAGCATCCGGTCGGCCGGGTTGGCCAGCCGCCGGACATCGGCGCGCTGGCGGTTTTCCTGCTCTCGGACCTGGCCGGTTTCATCACCGGCCAGGACCACATCGTCGACGGCGGCATGACCCGCAAGATGATCTACGCCGAATGAGCCGCGTCCGGTCCGATCACGCTGCCGGGTAGTGCCGGCCGCTGGCCGGCGCCTCACGTTGCATGACACTCCGCCCCTGGCGGCAGGATGCAGAGCCGGCCAGCGGCCGGCACTACCGTAACCGGGGTCACACCATCCCGTTGTGCCGCAGCAGGGCGTCCACGGTCGGCGCGCGCCCACGGAATGCGGCGAAGTTCTCTGCCGCACTCCGGCTGCCGCCGCGCGACAACACTTCATCGCGGAACCGCTGACCGGTTTCGGTCACCTTGTCCGGCGCCTCCTCGAACGCGGCATAGGCATCGGCGCTGAGCACTTCAGCCCACTTGTAGCTGTAGTAGCCCGCCGCATAGCCACCGGCAAAAATGTGGCTGAACTGATTGGGGAAGCGATTCCAGGCCGGCGGCCGGTTGACCGCCACCTCATCGCGCACGCGCTCCAGCAGGGCCTGCACGCTGTCCTGGGTCGGGTCGAAATCGCTGTGCAGCTGCATGTCGAACAGGGCGAACTCCAGCTGGCGCACGGTGAACATGCCGCTCTGGAAATTGCGTGCCGCCAGCATGCGGTCAAACAGCGCACGCGGCAGCGGCTCGCCTGTGGTTACGTGTGCGGTCATCGCCTGCACGCGGTCCCATTCCCAGCAGAAGTTCTCCATGAACTGGCTTGGCAGTTCCACCGCGTCCCACTCCACGCCGTTGATGCCGGCCACGCCAAGCTCGCCGATGCGGGTCAGCAACTGATGCAGGCCATGCCCCATTTCATGGAACAGCGTGGTCACATCGCTATGGCTGAAGGTCGCCGGCTGCCCCGCGGCGCCCTTGCCGAAGTTGCAGACCAGGTACACCAGCGGCGTCTGCACACCGGCAGCGGTCTCGCGGCGGTTGCGGCAATCGTCCATCCACGCGCCACCGCGCTTGCCTTCGCGCGCGTACAGGTCCAGATAGAACTGACCCACCAGCGCGCCCTGCGCATCGACCACCCGGAAGAAGCGCACGTCCGGGTGCCACACCGGCGCGCTGTCCGGCTGCACCTCCAGCCCGTACAGGCTGCGGATCACGCTGAACAGGCCGTCCAACACCTTCGGCTCGGTGAAGTACTGCTTCACGTCCTGCTCGGAATAGCTGTAGCGCGCCTGCTTCAGCTTCTCCGCCGCGAAGGCCAGGTCCCACGCGTCCAGCGCGGTCAGGCCCAGTTCGTCGCGCGCGAAGGCCTCCAGCTCGGCACGGTCGCGCTGTGCATACGGTTTGGCACGCGCGGCCAGATCGCGCAGGAAGCCCAGCACCTGCGGCGCATCTTCGGCCATCTTGGTGGCGATCGAATACTCGGCGTAGTTGGCGAAGCCCAGCAGCGCCGCCAGCTCCGCACGCAGCGCCAACACGCGATCGATGTTGCCGCTGTTGTCCAGCGCGGCATCGCCGAATTCGGAGGCGCGGACCGCGTTGGCGCGATACAGCGCCTCACGCAGCGGGCGATGCTCGGCGTAGGTCTGCACCGGGATATAGCACGGCATCTGCAGCGTCAGCTTCCAGCCGTTCAGGCCATCCTTCTCTGCGGCCGTGCGGGCAGCGGCGATCACATCGTCCGGCAGGCCAGCCAGTTCGGCGCGGTCTTCCACATGCAGCGACCAGGCATCGGTCGCATCGAGCACATTCTGCGAGAACGTCGCCGAGAGCGCGGACAGTTCTTCGCGGATCGCGCGGTAGCGCGCCTTGCCGGCGTCATCGAGTTCAGCACCGCCCAGGCGGAAATCACGCAGGGCGTTCTCCAGCACCTTGCGGCGTGCCGGAGCGTACTGCGCCGCTTCCGGCGCGGCGGCCAGGGCACGGTACTGCTGGTAAAGCGCCAGGTTCTGGCCCAGTGCGCTGCCAAAGCGCGTCACCTTGGGCAGGTTGGCGTTGTAGGCCTCGCGCAGTGCCGGGGTATTCACCACAGCCTGCAGGTGGCCCACCTGCCCCCACGCACGCCACAGGCGCTCGGTGGCGTCATCCAGCGGATCGGCGAAGGTCGCCCAGGTCAGCGGGGTGACGGTCTCGGCGGTCGTTACCGCCGCCTCGGCCTCGGCCAGCAGGGCATCGATCGCCGGGGCGATGTGCTCAGGCTGGATCGCATCGAAACGCGGCAGGCCGGAAAAATCGAGCAGGGGGTTGGTGGGGGTCACAGGCATCTCCAGACAACGGGGCCGCTGCAGCGGCATCACCCCACGATATGGCATTGCCCCCCGCCCCGCACAAGGCCCCGGCGTGCGCCGATGGGCGAGGTTCACGCCGCGCCTGCTGCCCCGCTCAGTACAGCGCTTCCAGCGAGACGCAGGGCAGCACCGGCAACCCCTGCCCCGCCACCGCCGCGGCAAGCTGGGCATCGGCGCCCTCCACGTCGATGCCCTGCTTCGGGTACCACTCCGGGTTGTAATAGCTGTGGGCGTAGCGCTCGCCGCTGTCGCACAGGATGGTCACGATCGAGCCGCTGCGGCCGGCATCGCGCATCAGCTGCGCGGCCTGCAGCACGCCGATGAAATTGGTGCCGGTGGAGCCGCCCACGCGGCGGCCCAGCTGGCGGCTGACGTGGCGCATCGCGGCCAGGCTCAGCGCGTCGGGCACCTTGACCATCGCATCGACACTGGTCGGGATGAAGCTGGATTCCACCCGCGGCCGGCCGATGCCTTCCACGCGCGAGCCACCGCTGCAGGTCAGCTCGCGCCAAGGCTGCCCGGCCAGCGCCGCGCAGTAGCCGTCGTAGAACACCGACACTTCCGGGTCCGCACACAGGATGCGCGTGTCATGCCGGCGGTAGCTCACGTAGCGGCCCAGCGTGGCTGCGGTGCCACCGGTGCCCGGGCTGCACACGATCCACTCCGGCACCGGGTGCGGCTCCTCGGCCATCTGCTTGAAGATCGATTCGGCGATGTTGTTGTTGGCACGCCAGTCGGTGGCGCGCTCGGCGTAGGTGAACTGGTCCATGAAGTGGCCGCCGGTTTCGCGGGCCAGCGCTTCCGAATCGCAGTTGAGGTCGCACGCGCGTTCCACCAGATGGCAGCGGCCGCCGTGGAACTCGATCGCCGCGATTTTCTCGGGGGAGGTAGTGGCCGGCATCACGGCGATGAACGGCAGGCCCAGCAGCCGGGCGAAATACGCCTCGGATACGGCCGTGGAGCCGCTGGACGCCTCGATCACCGGGCGCCCTTCGCGCAGCCAGCCGTTGGTCAGCGCGTACAGGAACAGCGAGCGCGCCAGCCGATGCTTCAGGCTGCCGGTGGGATGGCTGGACTCGTCCTTGAAATACAGGTCGATGCCCTCGAACCCGGGCAGGTCCATCGGAATCAGGTGGGTATCGGCCGATCGGTTGAAATCGGCTTCGATCTTGCGGATGGCGGCGGCCACCCATTCACGCTGGGACATGGTGAACGCTGCTCAGGGAGACGCACTATTCTACCCGTCAGCCCCTCCCGCCGGGACCGCTAAAATGGCACGTCCGCCGCGCCGATGCGGCCCCCCGCCCCAGGATCCCCCCATGAGCCTTGCCGCCTTCCAGAACCAACCGGGTGTCGCCGCCCAGGTGCCCGCCGACACCGCCGGCTTCGTGTTCAACCACACCATGCTGCGCGTCAAGGACGCCACCGCTTCGCTGGATTTCTACACCCGCGTGCTCGGCTTCCGCCTGATCGATCTGCGCCACTTCCCCGACGCCGACTTCAGCCTGTACTTCCTGGCCCTGCTGCCGGCCGGCACGCAGATTCCCGACGGTGACGATGCCCGCCGCGTGTGGATGGCCGGAATTCCGGGCGTGCTGGAGCTGACCCACAACCACGGCACTGAAACCCAGGCCGGCGCGGTCTATCACGACGGCAATACCGACCCGCGCGGCTTCGGCCATATCTGCGTGTCCGTGCCGGACATCCAGGCTGCCTGCAAGCGCTTCGATGCGCTGCAGGTGCCCTACCAGAAGCGCCTGGAAGACGGCCGCATGAAGCACCTGGCCTTCATCAAGGATCCGGATGGCTACTGGGTGGAGATCATCTCCAACACCCCGATCGCCTGACCCCTGCCTCTCCACGACGCGCCGGCACGTACCGGCGTGTCGTGGGCGTCATGGCTGGACCTGGAATTCGAAGGCCGCATGGAACGGGGCCTTCGGTGGCACGAACAACGTCTTCCCGGCAAATCCCGCATCCACGCAGCGCGCGACCGCCTCCTCGCCTTCGCGCCAGGTCCGCACTACCTTGCCCTGTGCATCCAGCTGCAGCACCACGGTGAACGGCGCCAGCGTCTCCGGCGCGGGGGTCGGCATGCACCGCGCGAAACTCGCGCCGCCCACCCGGCTCATGCTGTCCAGCATTTCCGTGTACGCCGCCGGCGCCAGGCTGGCCTCATCACGCTGCGCCAGTGCGCGCACCTGTTCATAGCCGGCGTCGCCTGCGACCGCCTGGGCCATCATCACCATCCACAGCATCGTTCCCTCCTCCGCCTGCGCGTTCATGTCGCCAGCGCGCAGCGTAGGTCAGCGCGCGCGCAGGCGGAAGGGCCGTGGCCGACACAGGCCTGCACGTGGTCAGCAAGATCGACCCTGCGGTAATGCCCCGGGCCGCCGCCAGTGGTATATCTGCGCCCGGTCCCACCACCCGATGGAGTCGGTATGGAAACGATGGAACTGCACCGCGGCCGCCTGCTCGACCACCTGCAGCTGGTGGTCCGGGATCTTGCCGCCAGCCGCCGCTTTTACCAGGCCGTGTTCGACACGATCGGCATTCCGATCGCCGGCGAAGGCGACACCTACTTCTGGGCCGATGAGCTGTTCATTTCCACCCCCGACAGCGAGGCTGCACTGGGCCAGCTCACCGGCCGCCATCATCTCGCCTTCCAGGCCCGCGACCGCGCCACCGTCGAGGCCTTCCACCGGGCGGCACTGGCCAACGGTGGCAAGGACAACGGTGCGCCGGGCGAGCGGCCCTACCACCCCGGCTACTACGCCGCGTTTGCACTGGACCCGGATGGCAACAACATCGAAGTGGTGTTCCATGGCCCGGCCACGTACAGCGCGGACTCGGTGAAAGTGAGCTTCTCGCAGTAGACGGCCGCGCCCGTAGTTCCGTCCCGGGACGGGCACGCCATGCGCGCCCGCCCGGTCAGCATCGTGCGCGGATCAGCGCGAACACGTGCCCTTGCGCGCCATCTTCAACCCGGCCACCTGGCGGCGACCGTCGGCTTCGGGCACTACGTCCAGCTTGGCACCGCCCACGAACACGCCCATCCGGATCGACTGCTGGATGAAGTAGTTGCGACCCGATTCGGTCTGCACCTTCAGGTCGTTCGGCGAGAACTCCGATTCGGTCGAGAAGGTGTGCTCACGATCGCCCGGCACCGTGGTGTAGAAGAACACCTTGTCGGCGCTTTCGCCCAGGCATTCGCCATCGATCCAGATGTCCTTCCTCAGCGCCTTGCCGACGAAGCTGTTGCGGAACACATACACCCCGGCGGTGCCCGCTTCGGGCGTCGGGAAGGTCTTGGCGGTCTCCACCATGCCCTTGTCGGCCATCGGCACGCTTGCACAGCCAGACAACATGGCGATGGCCGCGGCCATTCCCAGCAACGAAATCCTGTTCACGTACTGCCCCCTGATGGTTGGATGAGAGGCGACGCGATTCCGGAGGGGACCTACCAGGCCAAACACTGCGCGCAATCACAGATGCCGTGTTGCCGTGCCGTTCCTGGCCCGTCTGCTTCCCTGCCGGCACCTGCGGCACCGGGGCGAAGTCTAGCCGGGAATGTGAAGAACGTGAATGGGCGCGCGGCGCGAGCCGGCGGACCGTTCCTTCGGCGTGGCGTGAACGCTTCAGGGTGCGCCGCCGCCAATCTCACTGGATGAGATCGCCCCTGCTTAGGGTGCCCGCATGGACACCCTGCGCAAGCTCGCCATCCTCGCCGATGCCGCCAAGTACGACGCCTCCTGCGCCTCCAGCGGCGCGGGAAAGCGGAACTCGGTCCAATCCGGTGGCATCGGCAGCACCGAGGGCGCGGGGATCTGTCACAGCTATACCCCGGATGGGCGGTGCGTCTCGTTGCTGAAGATCCTGCTGACCAACTTCTGCATCTACGACTGCGCCTATTGCGTGAACCGGGTATCGAGCAACGTGCAGCGGGCGCGCTTCAGCGTGGACGAGGTGGTCGCGCTGACCATGGATTTTTACAAGCGCAATTACATCGAGGGCCTGTTCCTTTCCAGCGGCATCATCCGCAACGCCGACTACACGATGGAACGCATGGTGGAAGTGGCGCGGGTGCTGCGCCAGGAACATCGGTTCGCCGGATACATCCACCTGAAGACCATTCCCGAGGCCTCGCCCGAACTGCTGGCTGCCGCCGGGCGTTATGCCGATCGCCTGTCGATCAACATCGAACTGCCCACTGAAGACGGACTGGCCAGTTACGCCCCGGAAAAGTCGATGCCCTCCATCCGTGGCGCGATGGGCGAGCTCAGCTGGCGGATCGAGGAGGCCAAGGAGGCGCGCAAGGCGACCGCTACCCTGCCGCTGGCCGACCCGGCCCCGCGCAACCGGAAACCGCGAGCGCCGCGCTTCGCACCGGCCGGGCAAAGTACACAGATGATCGTCGGTGCCGACGGCGCGAGCGACCTGCAGATCCTGGGCGCGGCGGACAACCTGTATGGCAATTACCACATGCGCCGGGTTTACTATTCCGCGTTCAGCCCGATCCCCGATGCCAGCAAAGCGCTGCCGCTGCAAGCGCCGCCACTGGCGCGTGAGCACCGGCTGTATCAGGCTGACTGGCTGCTGCGCTTTTACGGCTACGGGGTGGAAGAGATTACCGACACCACCCAGGGCGGCATGCTCGACCTGGACATCGATCCGAAAATGGCCTGGGCGATCCGACACCCCGAGCGTTTTCCGGTGGACGTCAATACGGCGCCGAAGGAATTGCTGTTGCGTATTCCCGGCTTGGGCGTGCGCAACGTCAAGCGCGTGTTGATGGCGCGCCGCCATGGCCGCCTGCGGGTGGCCGACGTGGCCCGGCTGCGCGCGCCGATGAGCAAACTATTGCCGTTTGTCCAGCTGGCCGACCACCATCCGCGCAAGCAGCTGGATGATCCTGCCACCCTGCGCGCGCGATTGGCGCCGCCACCGAAGCAGGGTGCGTTGTTTTGACTGGTCCGGCACGTACGGACCTGCAGCGCTGTAGCGCGCGGGTGGACCCGGCGTGGTCGCTGCAGGCATGGCGCGCGGTAGCGCGGGCGGCGTTGCAGCGACAGGTAACACCGCCCCAGCTGGACTGGCTCGATGCCGGCGACCGCTCGCTGCTCGATGCCCCTTCGGTGCTGGATGCGCCGCTACCGGTGGAGCCCACACCGACGCAGGCCGCGGTACCCCGTGATTTTCTCGAACTGGCCGCCACCTGCCTGTGCCACCGCGAACCGCAGCGGCTGGCGCTGCTGTACCGCATGCTGTGGCGGATCACCCACGGCGAGCGCCGCCTGCTGACCAACCCGGCCGACCCCGACGTGGTGCGCGCCATGGCCCTGGCGCAGGCAGTACGCCGCGATGCGCACAAAATGAAGGCGTTCGTGCGCTTCCGGGAAGTACCCGGCGAGCAAGAGGCGTTCATTGCCTGGTTCGAGCCAGACCACCACATCGTGGACCGGGTGGCGCCCTTCTTCGCGCGTCGCTTCGCCGGCATGCGGTGGGCGATCCTGACCCCGACGCGCAGCGCGCGATGGGATGGCAGCACGTTGTCATTCGGCCCCGGCGGCAGCCAGGAGCAGGCGCCGCGCGAGGACGCGCGCGAAGAATTGTGGCGCACCTACTACGCCAATATCTTCAACCCGGCCCGGCTCAACACGCGCATGATGCGGCAGGAAATGCCCGCCAGGTACTGGAAACACCTGCCTGAAGCAACGCTGCTGCCGATGCTGGTGCGCGACGCTGGCGATCGCGTACAGGAGATGCATGACCGCGACGTGCAGGCACCGCAGCGCCGCATTCCCGACCGCCGGATTACCGCGCGTGCGCCGGCCACCGCCAACGGCGATGACCTGGATGCGCTGCGCACGGCGGCCATGGGGTGCCGCCGCTGTCCACTATGGGAACCGGCCACCCAGACGGTGTTCGGTGAAGGGCCGCAGAACGCCAAGGTGATGCTGGTGGGCGAGCAGCCCGGCGACAGCGAAGACCTGAGCGGGCACCCGTTCGTGGGGCCGGCCGGGCAGCTGTTGAACCGCGCGTTGGCCGAACTGGATATCGACCGCAGCGCGCTGTACCTGACCAATGCGGTCAAGCACTTCCGCTTTGAACGGCGCGGCAAACGGCGCATCCACAGCAAGCCGCAGATGACCCACGTCACTGCGTGCAAACCGTGGCTGATGGCAGAAATAGAAAACGTGCGCCCGGCGGTGATCGTGTGCCTGGGGGCCACCGCGGCTACTGCCGTGTTCGGTGCGGGCTTCAACCTGATGGAGAAGCGCGGCCGCTGGCACTCGCTGGACGACGGCACGCGCGCATTCGCCACGGTGCACCCGGCGTGGGTACTGCGACAGGGCGAGGGCGAGGCGCGCGAGGCGGCGTATCGCGGGCTGGTGGAGGATCTGCGGCGTTTGTGCGCCGTGTAGCTGCTCCGGCGCGGGATCTGATATTGACCGAGGCCAGGTCAACTCCGAAGGTCAAGTCCGTCCTCCCTCGCCTACAGACCGGCGTAGTAGCGTTTGATCTTCTGCGCCATCAACCTGCGGCGCTCTGTAAGAAACGCATCGAAATTCTCGGGCTGATACGCCTGCAGTTCGTCTGGCAGGCAGTTTGCCTGCAGGTTTGCGCGCAAATCTGCCAGCCGAACAATGGCGCCATAGCGGGCCGTACCGGTTTCACACTGATCCAGCACAGCTGCCATGTAACTGGCCGGTGCGGTTTGGCCGATCTTGATGTTCACTTCCTGCTGCACGTAAACATAGTTCGCAACCTGGTTGTACTTGCTTCTGCTCAGACCACGGCCCTTCAGGAAATTCTTCGGGAATACATGGTGGATGTCGCCGTGGTGTGTGAGCATGTCGCGCACGGTGATGTCCTTGGACAGGAAGCCCCTGTCACCTTGATTTGCCTGCGCAGCCCAGAACACCTTGATGGCCGGAGCATTGACAGATGATGTGTTCAGTGCCTGGGGCAGTCCGAAGTCCCAGAAAGCATCGGACAAGTCGGCTGCCTCGATCTCACCAAGCACCTCGGCAATCGGACGCTCGTGCACGGCCTTGATGTCGCGGTCGAAACGCGATTCTGGCGAACCCGAATAGCGTCCGGTCAGCAACGACATGACAAACCAGCGCCGAACCCATGTTTCGATGTTCGGATCGTTGCCGAGGTCGCGCTTGAGTTTGAGGTAAAGCACATAGGCGAAGTTGAGGGCATTGACAGAGCCGATCATCGAGCTGTCCATGTAGCCCGCCGAGCGAATTATCATCAGGAAGCGCTTGAAGTGCGTCTCACTGATGAACTCCTTGACCCCCTCACCCAACGTCCTGAAGGACGCTTCTTCTATCTCCTTCTCGTAACTGCGGGTCTCGAAATTTCGACCCGATAGCAACCCGACAAGGTCGGACAATCGCCCACGGTTGAAGCGAGTAGTGAATGCCACACGCAGCATATCCGAGTAGCTTGGATCGTACAGATCGTCGTTCTCGCTCTTCAACCAGCGCATGGCCCGGAAGTAGTCGGTCTGAACGAATGCCTTGTCGTTCTTCTCGATATGCGCGTAGAACTCAGGAGCGATGGAAAGGTGGCAGAAGTAGTCGATTGCCTTGCGCAGCGTATTGCCATCGAACTCCTCATTGGCAGCAATCTTCGACATGGCAAAGTCGGCTTGACTGAGCACCACGCCTTTTGAATTGATGCGGATGAATATCTCGGTCACCGTCTCAATGTCCAGATCAGCCGCGAGTTCAATCAGGCCTACCTGCTTCTTGGTGATGTCGCACAACTTGTCCAACCGCTCGTAAAGCAGGTCTTCGTCCACATCCGGGTTCAGCTCGAGGTAGTCACGCCCGACTTTATGAGCCTTCAGGTCACCGCTGACGATTGGCGCGATGTCGGAGAACCAAGCCTTGTCCTTCTCGATGGCAGGATTGCTGACCTCAAACCGTTCTTCAATCGGGTGGAAAGCAATACGAATGTGCACCTGCAGATAGTCTTGATTGACGACCTGCTGCCCGGCAATCGCCGCAGTCAGCGCGGTGACCCGCTGCTGGCCGTCGATGAGAACCTTCTTCCCTTCTGCCAGGGAGCCGTCCTTCAGCTTCACGGTCGGATTGCGCCAAGCGATGATGTAACCGACCGGGAAGCCCTGGTACAGGCTATCCATCAGGTCTCGGACCTTACTTGCATCCCAGACGAAAGGTCGCTGTATTTCCGGAATTGCGATTTCGCCCGACCTGACCCAGCTCAGGAGGGTTTCAATCAAATGCTGGTTCACAGAGTACTTTTGCGACGACATACAGTCCTTTGAGCGTGTCAGGAAGCGGCAATGCTGAAGTATCCCATAGCGGACCGGGCGCTCAGCAGCTCAGGATGAGGTGGCCGGCCAGTGCGCCGCAGCCCGCCCACAGGCCGAGCATCAGCAAGAGCCCGGCGAAGGCGGCCACTACGCGCCAGCCCAGCCGTGCGCCCTTGCTGCGCGCGAAGACCCACCATGCCAGCAGCGGGCCCGCGATCAGGCCGCCGCCCAGCAGCGCCACCGCCAACCAGCCGATCCACTCGGGCTTGTGGCCGGCTTCAGGGGGACATTGGGTGGTGGCATATGCCGCCGGAATCAGCAGCAGGTTGAACAGTCCAACGGCGATGCGACGGGGACGCGTGCCGACGCGGGGTCGGCACCTGTCCGCGATGCCATGGGCTGGCGTCAATGCGCCGCCAGGTAGATATCCTGCAGTACCGCCTTTTCCAGCTCCAGCTCGCTGAGCAGATTCTTCACGATATCGCCAAGGCTCAGGATGCCGACCAGCTTGGCCCCTTCGGTCACCATCAGATGACGATGGCGGGAGTACGTCATCAGCGCCATCGCCTGCTTGAGGGTCGCGTCCGGGCCGATGCCTTCCAGCCCTGCCGACGGCAAGCTGGAAATGACCCGTCGCCCGGCCTGGGGACCATCTTCCGCAAGGCTACGCACGATGTCCTTCTCGGACACGATCCGTACCGGCGCATCGTCCTTCATCACCACCAGGGCGGCGATCTTGTGCGCGCTCATCTTGTGCGCGGCGGCACCGATGGTGTCTTCCACATCGATGGTGACGATGGCTTCTTTCTTGGATTGCAGGAGTTCGCGGACGTTCATTCTTGTTTCCTGTTACAGGTTACTGAAGTCGAGAGATGCGCCTGGTTGCAGCGAGGTCGGTGGCAGTGCCACGCGGTCCTCGGTCACTCGATTCTACGACCGCACCCTGGGCCAGGAGTTTGCAAATCTGGGACGGTTCGTCGTGGAAAGCGTGAACGACCCTGAGAATGGCACCGTGACTAAAACCGTCGCTGAATGCCGCCGCAGGGTGAGACTAAAGTTCCGGTACCGATTGCCGGGTAGCCACCCCATGGGGTGGCTCTGCAACAGGGTGATCGCACAAAAAAAAGGGTGACCCCGCAGGGCCACCCTGGATACGTGTCAGCGCCGCGTCGGCGGCGGACACATCACTCCACCGTCACGCTCTTGGCCAGGTTGCGCGGCTTGTCCACGTCTGTCCCGCGGGCCAGCGCGGTGTGATAGGCCAACAGCTGCACGGGAATCGTATGCACGATCGGGCTCAGCACACCGGCATGGCGCGGCGTCCGGATCACATGCACGCCTTCGGACTCGACGAAGTTGCTGTCCTGGTCGGCGAACACGAACAGCTCACCGCCGCGGGCACGCACTTCCTGCATGTTGGATTTGACCTTTTCCAGCAGGCTGTCGTTCGGGGCGATCACCACCACCGGCATCTCTTCATCCACCAACGCCAGCGGGCCATGCTTGAGCTCGCCGGCCGGATAGGCCTCGGCGTGGATGTACGAGATTTCCTTGAGCTTGAGCGCGCCTTCCAGCGCGATCGGGTAATGCAGCCCACGGCCCAGGAACAACGCGCTGTTCCTGCGCGCGAAGCGCTCGGCCCACGCGGCGATCTGCGGCTCCATGTTCAGCGCGTGCTGCACGCTGCCCGGCAGGAAGCGCAGCTGCTCCAGGTAGTCCGCTTCCTGCACGGCGTCGATGCGGCCATGCAGCTTGCCCAGCACTACGGTGAGCTGGAACAACGCCGCCAGCTGCGTGGTGAAGGCCTTGGTCGACGCGACACCGATCTCGGCACCGGCACGGGTGTAGCAGACCAGTTCGCTGGCGCGCGGAATCGCACTCTCGGGCACGTTGCAGATCGAGAGCGTGTGCAGGTGGCCGAGCGACTTGGCGTACTTGAGCGCTTCCATCGTATCCAGCGTTTCGCCGGACTGGGAGATGGTGACGATCAGGTGCTTGGGATTGGCATAGGCGGCGCGGTAACGGTATTCGCTGGCGATTTCCACGCTGCACGGCAGGCCGGCGATGGCTTCGATCCAGTAACGCGCGGTCAGGCCAGCGTAATAGCTGGTGCCACAGGCAAGGATCTGCACGCCTTCGATACCCGAGAGCACGGCTTCGGCGTTCTTGCCGAACAGGGTGGCCGGGAAGCCACCGGCGTCGATCGCCGCCTCGATGGTGTCGCCCAGCGCGCGCGGCTGCTCGTGGATTTCCTTCTGCATGAAGTGGCGGTACGGGCCCAGCTCCAGCGAGGCCAGCGACACATCGGACAGGTGCACGTCACGCACGATCGGCTGGTTGTGCTCGTCATACACCTGCACGCCATCGCGGCGGATATCGGCGGTATCGCCCTCTTCCAGGAAGATCACCGAGCGGGTGGCCTGGAGGATCGCCGAGACGTCGGAGGCGACGAAGTTCTCGCCCTCGCCCACGCCGATCAGCAGCGGGCAGCCCATGCGCGCACACACGAAGTGATCCGGCTCGGCACGGCTCATCACCGCCAGCGCGTAGGCGCCGGTCAGTTCCTTGACCGTGCGCTGCAGCGCGGACAGCAGGCTGTCGCCTTCCTTGAGGTGATGGTGCATCAGGTGCGCGATCACTTCGGTGTCGGTCTGCGACTCGAAGGTGTAGCCCAACCCGCGCAGCTTCTCGCGCTGTTCTTCGTGGTTCTCGATGATGCCGTTGTGCACCAGCGCCACGCCGTGGCTGATGTGCGGGTGCGCATTGGCCTCGGTCACGCCACCGTGGGTGGCCCAGCGGGTGTGGCCGATCCCGAGCAGCGACTGGAAGCCTTCGCTCGTGGCGGCCTTCTCCATCTCGGCCACGCGGCCGGTGCGGCGCACACGGCGGACGTCAGCTTCGGCGGCGGTAGTGTCGATCACGGCAATGCCCGACGAGTCGTAGCCCCGGTATTCCAGTCGCTTCAGGCCTTCGATGAGTACCGGTACCACGTCGCGATGCGCGATCGCTCCCACAATGCCGCACATAGATTCAGATCCCTGCTGGTTAGCCTCGCATTCTAGCGTGGCCGCCCCGGCGGCTTGGGCGCTGTCGGCTTAACGAAAGTGTCCGGTCCGGTGTCCGCGGACACGCGGACACGCGACGAGATTCGCAAGCCATTGTTTTCAAAGGGCCAAAACTTGGCACGGCGTCTGCTTGGTACTCCGCAACCCAACCGCGAACGAGCCCCATGATCCGCGACACTTCCGCCCAGGACCAGACCCTTTCCTCGCATGCCGCGCCCGCCCCGTGGAAGCGCTGGCTGTGGCCGGCGGTCGCCGCCCTGGTCGTGCTGCTGGCGATCGGTTTCGCCGCCCGCGCCTGGCTCGGGGCCAGCCGCTCGTTCGACAGCGCCCGTGTCCGGGTGGCCGAGGTCACCCGCGGCGACATGGTCCGCGACATCGCCGCGGATGGCCGTGTGATCGCGGCCAACAACCCGGTGCTGTATGCGATCTCCGCCGGCAACGTGAACCTGAAGGTGGTGGCCGGTGACGTGGTCAAGCAGGGCCAGGAACTGGCCGTGATCGACAGCCCCGAACTGCGCAGCAAGCTGGCCCAGGAACAGGCCACCCTGGCCGGTCTGCAGGCCGAGGCGAGCCGCGCCACCCTGGATGCGACCCTGGCGCGCGCCACGGCCCAGAAGGATACCGACCAGGCGGTGATCGAACGCCAGGCGGCCGTGCGCGATCTGGAACGCTACAAGCGTGGCTTCGATGGGGGCGCGGTGCCGCAGGTCGATGTCGCCAAGGCCGAAGACACGGTCAAGAAGAGCGACATCCAGCTCGAACATGCCCGCAAGGACGCCCTGCTCAAGGCCCAGGGCGCCGACCTCGATGCGCGCAACAAGCGCCTGCTCGCCGACCGCCAGCGTGCGGTGGTGACCGAGGTCGAGCGCCAGGTCGACGCCCTCACGCTGCGTGCGCCGTTCGATGGCCAGGTCGGCCAGGTGCAGGCGACCCAGCACACCAACGTGGTCGCCAATGCGCCAATCCTGGGCGTGGTCGACCTGTCGCGCTTCGAGATCGAGATCAAGGTGCCGGAGAGTTTCGCCCGCGAGCTGACGATCGGCATGCCTGCGCAGCTGACCGGCGGCAGCGGCCAGTTCGCCGGCGAGATTTCCGCCGTCTCCCCGGAAGTGGTCGCCGGCGAGGTCAATGCCCGCATCCGTTTCGCCGACAAACAGCCGCAGGGCCTGCGCCAGAGCCAGCGGATGCAGGCCCGCGTGCTGCTCGATACCCGCCGCAACGCACTCAAGATCGAACGCGGCCCGTTCGTCGAACAGGGCAACGGCTACGCCTACGTCATGGACGGCAGCAGTGCGGTCCGTCGCCCGGTCAAGCTCGGTGTGAGCAGCCTGGGCGAAGTGGAAATCCTCTCTGGCCTGCAGCCCGGCGATCGCGTCGTGGTGTCCGGCAGCGATCTGTTCGGCGATGCCGAGCGCGTCTCCATCAACTGATTCAGTCCCTTTCGATCCTCTCGACTTTCAAAGGAAAACAGCCATGCTTGAAATGCGCTCGGTCGCCAAAGTCTTCCGCACCGAACAGGTGGAAACCCACGCCCTGCGGTCGCTGGACCTGCATGTCCGCGAAGGCGAGTTCGTCGCCGTGACCGGTCCGTCCGGTTCGGGCAAGACCACCTTCCTCAACATCGCCGGCCTGCTGGAGACCTTCACCAGCGGCACCTACCTGCTCGATGGCCAGGACGTCAGCCAGCTCGGCGATGACGCGCGCAGCCGCCTGCGCAACCAGAAGATCGGCTTCATCTTCCAGGGCTTCAACCTGATCTCCGATCTGAACCTGTTCGACAACGTCGATGTGCCGCTGCGCTACCGCGGCATGCCCGCTGCCGAGCGCAAGGAGCGCATCGAGCACGCGCTGGCCCAGGTGGGCCTGGGCTCGCGCATGAAGCATTACCCGGCCGAACTCTCTGGTGGTCAGCAGCAGCGCGCCGCGATCGCGCGGGCGCTGGCGGGCAGCCCGCGCCTGCTGCTGGCCGATGAACCGACCGGCAACCTGGACAGCCAGATGGCCCGTGGCGTCATGGAGCTGCTGGAAGAAATCAATGCCAAGGGCACCACGATCGTGATGGTGACCCACGATCCCGAATTGGCCGCCCGTGCCAAGCGCAACGTGCACATCGTCGACGGCCAGGTCACCGACCTGCTGCGCGACCCGGTGCTTTCCACGCCGCGCCCCGCGGTTGCCGCTGCCATCGCCAACGACTGAGGCCGGCCATGATCGCTTACTACTTCCGACTGGCCCTGCGCAGCTTCCGGCGCAACAAGGTGCTGACCGCGCTGATGGTGATCGCCATCGCGCTGGGCATCGGCGCGTCGATGACCACGCTGACCGTGTTCCACGTGCTGTCCGGTGATCCGATTCCGCAGAAGAGCGACCGGCTCTTCAGCGTGCAGATTGATCCACAGTCGGCGCTTGGCTATCAGCCTGGCGAAGAACCGGCCGACCAGTTGACCCGCTTCGATGCCACCAGACTGCTGAGCGAGAAACATGCCAAGCGCCAGGCGATGATGACCGGTGGCGGCGTCACCATCGAGCCGGACAGCAGCACGCTGCGTCCGTTCGTCACGGATTCTCGCTACACCTCGGGCGACTTCTTCCCGATGTTCGATACTCCGTTCCAGTACGGCCAGGGCTGGAAGGAATCCGATGACGAAGGCCGCGGCAGGGTCGCGGTGATCACGAAGACACTCAACCAGAAGCTGTTCGATGGCGCCAACAGCGTCGGCAAGTCACTGCGCATCAATGGCAACACGATGACCGTGGTGGGCGTTCTGGACGAGTGGCACCCCAACCCGCACTTCTACGATCTCAACACCGGTCGCTATGGCGACAGCGAAGATGTGTTCGTTCCCTTCACCACGGCCATCGAGCTGAAGTTCGACCGCAGCGGCAGCATGGACTGCTTCGGCCGCCGCAACGAACCCGATCCGACCGGCCCGACCGCCAGCTGCACCTGGATCCAGTACTGGGTGGAGCTGGAGAACGCCGGGCAAGCTGCGGAGTACCGCCGCTACCTGGAGAACTACTCCGACCAGCAGCGTGCGGCCGGCCGCTTCGAGCGTCCCAACAACGTCCGTCTGCGCAATGTCATGGAGTGGCTGGACTACAAGAAGGTGGTCCCCGGTGACGTGCGCCTGCAGCTGTGGTTGGCGATGGGCTTCCTGCTGGTCTGCCTGATCAATACCGTGGGCCTGCTGCTGGCCAAGTTCCTGCGCCGCAGCGGCGAGATCGGCGTGCGCCGGGCGCTGGGTGCCAGCCGCGGCCAGATCTTCCTGCAGTCGCTCATCGAGGCCGGTACGGTCGGCCTGGCCGGCGGCCTGCTCGGCCTGGTGCTCGCGATGCTGGGACTGTACGCGGTGCGCCAGCAACCGGTGGACTACGCCAAGCTGGCCACGCTGGATGGGCAGATGCTGCTGATGACCTTCGCGCTGACCTTGGTCGCCAGCCTGTTGGCCGGTTTCCTGCCGGCGCTGCGCGCCATGCAGGTCGCGCCCGCCATCCAACTCAAATCGCAGTAAGGATCCGGAGCACACCATGGATATCCGTCCCATCCTCTCCACCCTGCGCCGGCATAAAACCGCCGCGTCGCTGATCGTGCTCGAGATCGCCCTGACCTGCGCCATCGTCTGCAATGCGCTGTTCCTGATCGGGCAGCGCATCGAGAAGATCAACCAGCCCAGCGGCATCGCCGAGACCGAACTGATCGAAGTCCGCCTGGGCGGCATCGGCACCCAGGTCAATGCGGCCGCGCGCACCCGCGAAGACCTGGCGGCGTTGCAGGCCATTCCGGGCGTCAAGAGTGCCGTGACGTTGAACCAGATTCCGTTCCGCAACAGCTCCTGGAACACGGGCCTGGGGCTGACCCCCAACCAGGAACGCTCGACGCTGAGCACCTCCCAGTACTTCGCCCGCGAAGGCGCGCTGGAGACACTGGGCGTGGAGCTGATCGCCGGCCGTGATTTCCAGAGCGACGAATACCGCGACGCAGCGGATGCCCTGACCGACGAGAACGCCGAAAAAACGGGCTCGGCGATCATCGTCACCAAGGCGATTGCCGACAAGATGTTCCCCGGCGGTGATGCCTTGGGCAAGACGGTCTACAGCGGTTCCATGCCGCTGCGCATCGTCGGCATCGTCAAGGTGCTGGCCCGCCCGAACCCGGTTGGCGGCGACATCCAGTATTCGATCATGCTGCCGTTGCGGGCGACCTACGACGAAGGCTTCTACCTGATCCGTGTCACCGATCCCGCGCGTCGGGACGAGGTGATCAAGGCAGCAGTGACGGCGCTGGAACGTGTCGATTCGAGCCGGCTGATCCGCGGAAAATCCACCTATGAGGAACAGCGCAGGAAGTACTTCGCCAACGACCGCGCCATGGTCGGCCTGCTGATCACCGTGTGCGTTGCCCTGCTGGTGGTGACGGCACTGGGCATCGTTGGTCTGGCCAGCTTCTGGGTGCAGCAGCGCACCAAGCAGATCGGCATCCGCCGGGCGCTGGGCGCGACCCGCAGCCAGATCCTGCGCTACTTCCAGACCGAGAACTTCCTGTTGGCCACGGTTGGGATCGTGTTGGGCATGTTGATGGCCTACACGATCAATCTGTGGCTGATGAACAACTACGAGCTGCCACGCATGCCCATCAGTTACCTGCCGATCGGCGCGGTACTGCTGTGGCTGCTGGGCCAGATCGCTGTCTTCGGCCCGGCCCGTCGCGCCGCCGCCGTCCCCCCTGCCGTTGCCACCCGGAGTGCCTGAAATGCGCCAGACCAATACCAAGACCAAGACCAGGATCACGACCCTGTTGTTGTCCCTCCTGCTGGCCAGCGCACCTGCGCTGGCCGCCACCCAGACCGATACCGCACGCCTGGAGTGGCGTGACGCCGGCCACCATCTGGTGGTGGATGCCCGGGATGGCATCGTGCGCGTCACCACCACCGAACCGAGCAGCTACTTCGGTGTGCGCAGCGGCGACCGGATCCTGCGCGTGGATGGCCAGCCCGTCCGGCGCATGGCCGACCTCACCCATGCGCTGGTTGGCAACAAGGCCACCCGGGTGCCCGTCGTCGTGCTGCGCAAGGGCGACCAGGTGACCGTGGATGTCGACACCGCCGCCTGGAGCGAGGTGCTGGCGGTCGAGACACCGCCCATCCCCCAGCCCGCAACGCCGCCACGCGCCGGCGGCTGAGGCCTGCCACGCCGGGCCATCTGCCCCTTGGCCCGGCGCTCCGGTACTCTTGATTCCACTTCCGGTCCTACGTTGCCGCATGCCCTCGATCCTGATCATTGACGACAACGCCAGCGTCGGCACCGCACTCGACGTGCTGTTCTCGCTGCACGACATCGATACCCTGCACGCGCTCTCGCCCGAGCAGGGGCTGGCGCTGCTGGAACAACAGCCGGTGGACCTGGTGATCCAGGACATGAACTTCACCGAGGACACCACCTCCGGCGAAGAAGGCGAAGCCCTGTTCCAGCAGATCCGTGCACGTCATCCGGACCTGCCGGTGATCCTGTTGACCGCCTGGACACATCTGAGCAGCGCGGTCGATCTGGTCAAGGCGGGCGCGGCGGACTACCTGGCCAAGCCATGGGACGACCGCAAGCTGCTGATCACGGTCAACAACCTGCTGGAGCTCTCCGAAACCCGCCGCGAACTCGATCGCCGCCGCGACCGCGAGCAACGCGATCGCTCGGCGCTGGAGGCCCGCTACGACCTGCGCGGCGCCGTGGTGGCCGATCCGGCCAGCGAGCGCGTGGTCAACCTGGCCTGCCAGGTGGCACGCTCGGCACTGCCGGTGCTGATCACCGGCCCCAACGGCGCGGGCAAGGAGAAGATCGCCGAGATCATCCAGGCCAACTCGCTGGTGGCCAAGGGGCCGTTCGTCGCGCTCAACTGCGGCGCGATTCCGTCCGAGCTGATCGAGGCGGAATTGTTCGGTGCCGAGGCCGGTGCCTACACCGGTGCCAACAAGGCACGCGAAGGCAAGTTCGAGGCCGCCGATGGCGGCACCCTGTTCCTGGATGAGATCGGCAATCTCTCTGCCAGTGGACAGATGAAACTGCTGCGCGTGCTGGAAACCGGCCGTTTCGAACGGCTGGGTTCCAACCGCGAGCGGCAGGTGAAAGTCCGCGTCATCAGCGCGACCAACGCCGATCTGCCCACGATGATCCGCGATGGCCAGTTCCGCGAGGATCTGTACTACCGCCTCAACACTGTCGAGCTGGCGCTGCCGGCCTTGGCCGACCGCCCCGGCGACATCCTGCCGCTGGCCGAACGCTTCCTGGACACTGGCAAGCCACTGTCCACCGCGGCGGCCACCGCGCTTCAGCGGCATGCCTGGCCGGGCAATGTGCGCGAGCTGCGCAACGTGCTGCAGCGCGCCCAACTGTTCGCGACGGGACCGCGCATCGAGGCAGGCGATCTCAACCTGCCGCGCGCCGCGGCCCCGCGCGCGGCCAGCCCGGCCGTGGACCCGGACCGCAGCCGGATCGAAACCGCACTGGCGCATAACCACGGCATCATCGCCCAGACCGCTGCCGAACTCGGGCTCAGCCGCCAGGCGCTGTACCGGCGCATGGACCGTTACGGCATCCCGCGCGAATGAAGCGGCGCTCGTTCACCTTCCGGCTGTTCCTGCGGCTGCTGCCGGTCCTGGCACTGGCAGCTGCATTCCCGTGGTATCTGGCGTTCTGGCTGGACCATGGTTGGGCGGTCACCTGCATTTCGGTTGTCGTGCTGCTGGCGCTGATGTGGTGGAGCCTGCGCCGCGCGACCGCACCGATCCGCTCGTTGCTGCGCGCCCTGTCCGGCACCACAAGCAGCTACCGCGACGGTGAATACAACTTCGGCATCTATTGGCCCTCCAATGATGAGCTGGGCGATCTGGTCCAGGCCCACCGCGAACTGGGCGATGTGCTGCGTGCGCAGCGCCAGGACCTGGTCCAGCGCGAGCTGCTGCTGGACACCATGGTGCAGAACACGCCGGTATCGATGCTGTTGCTGGCGCACGGGGGCGACGGCGTGCAGCGCGTGGTGTTTTCCAACCTGGCGGCGCGCAAGTTGCTGCACAACGGTTGGAAGCTGGAGGGCCAGCGCATGGACGACGTCATGGCGACGATGCCGATCGAGCTGCGCGACGCCATCGCCCGCGGGGGCGACAGCCTCTTCGCGGTGCGTGGCGAAGGCCAGGACAGCGACGATGAGCGCGATGAGGACGACGAGCAGATCTATCACCTGTCACGCCGCAACTTCCATCTCAACGGCCGCCCGCACGATCTGCTGTTGATCCGCCTGCTGACCGCCGAACTGCGCCGCCAGGAAGTGCAGACCTGGAAGAAGGTGATCCGGGTGATCAGCCACGAGTTGAACAATTCGCTGGCCCCGATCGCCTCGCTGGCGCATTCCGGTGGCGAGCTGGTCCGGCGCGGCAAGACCGAGCGGCTGGAAGAGGTGTTCGCCACCATCGAGGAGCGCGCGCGTCATCTGGAAGGCTTCATCCGCGGCTATGCGCGGTTCGCCAAGCTGCCACAGCCGCAGTTGCAGACCGTACAGTGGAACCTGTTCCTGGGCGGGCTGCAGCACCAGATTCCGTTCCGGATGGCGGAGGTACCCGACGATCTGCAGAGCCGCGTGGACATCGCCCAGCTCGGGCAGGCGCTGCTGAACCTGCTCAAGAATGCCCATGAAGCGTGTGGCGAGGCCGAGCCGCCGAATGACGACGTCGAGGTCCGCCTGACCCGCCTGCCCCAGTGGCTGCGGCTGGAAGTACTGGATCGCGGCAAGGGCATGAACGAGGCGGTGCTGCAGAACGCGTTGATGCCGTTCTATTCGACCAAGCGCAACGGCACCGGGCTCGGCCTAGCGCTGACCCGTGAGATCGTCGAAGCGCATGGTGGCCGCATTTCGCTGCAGAACCGCCGCGAGGGCGGTCTGTGCGTGGCGGTGTTCCTGCCGGCTGACGCCCGGTAGACCGGCCGCTGGCCGGCACCGTCGTGGCCCCGGGATCGCCTGGTTGCCGGCCAGCAGCCGGCACTACTTCTTCGTCGGGCGCTTCCAGCCGTCGATGGTTTCCTGACGTGCGCGGGCGACGGTCAGCTTGTCCGCCGGGGCGCCGCGGGTGATCACCGAGCCAGCGGCGACGGTTGCGCCTTCCCCGATCACAACCGGCGCGACCAGCGAGCTGTTGGATCCGATGAAGGCACGATCGCCGATCGTGGTCTGCGACTTGTTCACCCCGTCGTAGTTGCAGGTGATGGTGCCCGCACCGATGTTGACCTTGCTGCCGATCACCGCGTCGCCCAGATAGGTAAGGTGGTTGGCCTTGCTGCCGGCACCGAGCACGACTTTCTTGGTTTCCACAAAGTTGCCCACGTGCGAGCCCTCCCCCAGCACGGTGCCGGGGCGCAGCCGCGCGAACGGACCGATGTCTGCCGCACCTTCGCTGACCACGCCCTCCAGATCGCAGTGCGGCTTGACCACGGTGCCCGCGGCCAGGGAAACATCCTTGAGCCGGGTGAACGCGCCGATGCTGACGCCATCGCCCAGCACCACACGTCCCTCCAGGATCACGTTGACGTCGATCTGCACGTCGCTGCCGACCGTGACGGTGCCACGGATATCCAGCCGTGCCGGGTCCAGCACGCGTGCGCCCTGCGCGCACAGCGCACGCACTTCGCGCAGCTGCCAGGCGCGTTCAAGCTGGGCCAGCTGCCATGGATCGTTGGCACCTTCGGCGTCCTGCGGGTCCTGCACGAACGCCATCTCGGCCGGCGTGTAATCGCTGGCCGCCGCGGCAAAGATGTCGGTCAGGTAGTACTCGCCCTGCGCGTTCGCATTGGACAGCTGCGACAACCAACGGCGCAGTGCCGTGGATTCGGCGGTGATGATGCCGGTATTGATGGTACGGATGCTGCGCTGTTCGTCGGTGGCGTCTTTCTGCTCGACGATCGCCCCGACCTTGCCCTCGGCATTGCGCACGATGCGCCCGTAGCCCGTCGGATCGGCGACCTCGGCCACCAGCACGGCCAAGCGGCCCGGCTGCGACAACAGGTGGCGCAACGTCTCGCCGCGGATCAACGGCACATCGCCGTACAGCACCAGAACGGTTGCCGCATCCGGCACTTCCGGCATGGCCTGCAGCACGGCATGCCCGGTGCCCAGCTGCTCGCTCTGCTCCGCCCAGCGCAGATCGGGCTGATCGGCCAATGCCTGCCGCACCGCTTCGCCGCCATGGCCGTACACCACGTGGATCGCTTCAGGCTGCAGCTGACGCGCGGTCTCGATGACGTGGGCGAGCATCGGGCGGCCGGCGATCGGCTGCAGCACCTTGGGCAGGGCCGACTTCATGCGCTTGCCGGCGCCGGCGGCCAGGATGATCACGTGCAGGGGCTGGGTCATGTGTAGATCACGTTCCGGGTATCGTTGATGGGAATTCTAGTGCGACGCTCGTTAACATGTGGGATTGTCCGCACCCGGAGTGCACGTGAGTCTCCTCCGCCAAGGCAGCCGCTATCTCGTCGTCGGCCTGGTCCAGCTGGTGTTGGACTGGGCCGTGTTCGTGGCTGCCACCGCACTGGGAATGCCAGCGGCACCCGGCAACCTGCTGGGGCGCGTGAGCGGCATGCTGCTCGGCTTCTGGCTCAATGGCCGCTACACGTTTGCCCGCGATGGTGAGCATCGTCTGGGCTGGCCACGCTTTGCGCGCTTCCTGCTGCTGTGGGCCGTGCTGACGGCCATCAGTACGCTGCTGGTGACCCTGGCCGCCGAGCACCTGGGGCTGCGCTATGCGTGGCTGGCCAAACCGTTGGTGGAGGGCGGGCTGGCCGGGCTGTCATTCCTGCTGATGCGGAGCCTGATCTTCCGCTGATCCGGCGTACCGGGAGGCAGGCAAAAAAAAACGCCGGCAAGCCGGCGTTTTCCCCTTGCGGATGGCGCCGTCGCGCCGCCCCGCTTAGTGCTTGAGGTTCTTGCGCAGGCGCTCCAGCGCCTGCAGCTGGGCGGACACTTCCGCCAGGCGCTGCTGCGCTTCCGCCACTTCCATTGCTTCACCACGGTTGGCCAGGATGCGCTCGGCTTCTTCCTTGGCCTTGCGGACCGAGGCTTCGTCGATGTCCTGGGCACGGATCGCGGTGTCGGCCAGCACGGTCACGACCTGCGGCTGCACTTCGAGAATGCCGCCGGAGATGGCGAAGTCGATCTGCTCGCCGCTCGGCGTGGTCACCACCACCTTGCCCGGCTTCAGACGGGTGATCAGCGGGGCGTGCTTGGGCGCGATGCCCAGCTCACCCAGCTCACCGGTGGCCACGACCAGGGTCGCCTCACCACGGAAGATTTCCTGCTCGGCGCTGACGATGTCGCAACGGATGGTGCTCATGAAACTCTTCTCGCTTTAGGGCGGGCTCGCGCCCACCGCAGGATGTCCTCAGCGGTGGGCCTGCGCCCACCCCGTGTGACGGGTCGGGACGGGCATGTCGCCCGTCCCCGCCGCATCAGGCCTTTTCAGCCATCTTCTTGGCCTTCTCGACCGCTTCTTCGATGCTGCCGACCATGTAGAACGCCTGTTCCGGCAGGTGGTCGTATTCGCCATCGACGATGGCCTTGAAGCCACGGATGGTGTCCTTCAGCGACACGTACTTGCCCGGCGAACCGGTGAACACTTCGGCCACGTGGAACGGCTGGCTGAAGAAGCGCTCGATCTTACGGGCGCGGGTCACGGCCTGCTTGTCTTCTTCGGACAGTTCGTCCATGCCCAGGATGGCGATGATGTCCTTCAGCTCCTTGTACTTCTGCAAGGTCTGCTGGACGCGCTGGGCGGTGTCGTAATGCTCGTGGCCAATGACCAGCGGATCCATCTGGCGGCTGGTCGAGTCGAGCGGATCCACGGCCGGGTAGATACCCAGCGAGGCGATCGAACGCGACAGGGTCACGGTCGAATCCAGGTGGGCGAACGTGGTGGCCGGCGACGGATCGGTCAAGTCATCGGCGGGCACGTAGACGGCCTGGATCGAGGTGATCGAGCCGTTCTTGGTCGAGGTGATGCGCTCCTGCAGGACGCCCATTTCCTCGGCCAGGGTCGGCTGGTAACCCACGGCCGACGGCATACGGCCCAGCAGTGCCGACACTTCGGTACCGGCCAGGGTGTAGCGGTAGATGTTGTCGACGAACAGCAGCACGTCCTTGCCCTTGCCGTTCTCGTCCTTCTCATCGCGGAAGTATTCGGCCATGGTCAGGCCGGTCAGGGCGACGCGCAGACGGTTGCCCGGCGGCTCGTTCATCTGGCCGTACACCATCGCGACCTTGTCCAGGACGTTGGAGTCCTTCATCTCGTGGTAGAAGTCGTTGCCCTCACGGGTACGCTCACCCACGCCG